>Ga0210019_1005025_pt1 | contig 11193 bp, 12 predicted proteins | sample CryGeyCG2114_020_2_FD_183969 | JGI IMG/M metagenome (GOLD analysis project Ga0210019, IMG submission 183969) | Groundwater microbial communities from aquifer - Crystal Geyser CG11_big_fil_rev_8/21/14_0.20 (SPAdes) (version 2) | ecosystem: Environmental > Aquatic > Deep subsurface > Groundwater ...
CCCATTCTTTAAACCCAAGGTCTCTGAATAAAGCCAGTAAGTCTTGGATGTCGCTTTTGTTTTTTAATGAGAATTCAAATTCCTGCTTGACTACAATGTCCTTGTCCCATAATTTTTTGAGCCATTTTTTGAAGTTCAATTCAAATTTGTCTGGTTTTTCTCTTACTCTGAATGCTTTTCTCGGATAAGTGTGTATTCCAAATCTCTTTCGCGGGATTGCAAAATAATCGTCGGCACGCGTTTCTTTTTTTTCGAACTTTGCGATTCTTTGTATTTTTTTCCTTAAAGTATTCACGTTTTTAATTCTTACTTTTGTTTCAACTTCTAACCATACCATTTTAAAAACAACCTCGCGGTTTTTTTCGATTTTCCCTTTAGTTGCGGATAACCTAATCTTTATTTGCCTCCGACGGATTCGGATGAAAACAACCTCTTTAATTTTTTATTTGAAGTTCTTTGATTATATAAATGTAATTGCTACAACCCAACAAAATTTATATATTCCAATTTACTTGGTTATTTATGGGAAATGAAGTTTGTGAAAAATGCAAAGGCACAGGAAGAGTAATGGACAAGAACGGGACAATTCATACTTGTTTTGATTGTTTGTTAAATGACAAGATGGACCAGCACGATAAAAAAACAAAAAGTGCAGAAGAACTTGGGATAAAATTGTAATTCTTAAAAATAATTGAAAACTTTTTATACTCTTTTTTCTAAAAATTATTATAGCCCTATAGTTCAGTGGTCAAGAATACGGTCCTCTGGAGGCTGTGACCCAGGTTCGAATCCTGGTAGGGCTATCACTAAATTTAAATATCCATTAATCTTAAAAAATACATGGAAGAAAAAGAAATCGGTGAAGTTTCCAGTTACTTTAGCCATGTCGGAGTTGCTGCGATAAAGCTTTCAGGAAAATTGAAAGTTGGAGACAAAGTGCATGTGAAAGGGAGCACGACGGATTTTGAAGTCAAAGTCGGGAGCATGCAGATTGAGAACAAGCCGGTTAAAGATGCAAAAAAAGGTGACCACATTGGAATAAAAGTTCCTGACAAAGTTAGAAAGAACGACAAAGTATTTTTAGCTAAATAATCGCACTCTAAAAACTTATAAAAGAATATTTCTTAAATTTACTAATAGATATAAAATGAGAGAATCATGTTATAGGTCATCAAATAAAATAATCGGTCCTTGTGGTCCTTGTTCTTTCATAAACTTAATTGGATTAAAAGGAAGCCCAAAGTTAGAAAGAGAACTACAAGAAAGTGGGAGAATGAAACCTTTTTACGCTACTAACTTTACTTCTTTTTTAGTTTGGGCTGAAAAATATAAAGTAGGTATAAGAATCTTTGTGGAATCAGTAGGAATTCAACCAGGAACTTTTAAAATGATGTTTAAATTTGAAAAAATTCTAAAAGAAAAACAAAAACAAATGAAAAAATTGTGTTTTAATAGACATAAGAATATTCTTAAAAGAAATGAAGATAAAATATTCATCCTTAAAGTAGACCCCATACAAAAAATTGATGAGTTACTAAATCAAGGGTATTGTGTAGCTTTTAATATGGCTCATTATGTTGGGAGACACAATTTTTTAGTCGGCCATTTAAGAGTTGTTTACAAAAGGGAACGGGATTTTTATTTTATTAAAGATTCTCAAAAAGGGATTATGAAAATTCCTAAGAAACGAATAAAAGAAGATTTACGAAATTTGAAAGTAATGGGTTCTAAACAAGAGATAATTGCGTACAAATAATAAAATTTAAATATCTCATTTTTTTAGAAAGTGTGTCAATAAAGCCCCCGTAGTATAGAGGCCAAGTATGCCACCCTCTCAAAACGAACGAAGTTAGGTTTGAGTTAGAGATTTCCAAATTCAAATGGAGATTCTCTTCTCAAAACAAGAGAGAGGTGATCAATCTCGATGAGAGAATAGGTCTATGCATCTCAATGCAAACCTGTCTTAGAAGTTGAAAAACTTCAGAATTCGCGAATAAAATTCGCGATTTAGAGTACGGTGGTGACCCGAGTTCGAATCTCGGCGGGGGCGTCCTAATTTGCAAGCAAATTCCAGCTTCGCTTTCGGACGCGCGAAGTTTTTTCCAAAAACTCCTGGAACATCAGACAAAACCCATGTGCGAAGTTTTTCCAAAAACTCCTGGGGCGTCATTAGAACCCAGAAGACTCACGAAGATTTAAAAAAATCTTCTGGGGCGTTGATTATCTTTTTTTATAACAATTCTTAAAAACATAGACACCTCTTTAAAATTATGGCCACAATCAGTGATATAGTCTCAGAATCATTGTCAGAATATTTAATCTTAACTAATTGGATTAGATGCAAACCAGAACAAGTTTCTTTAGAAGCAAGTCTTGGTCCAATTTCTTTGGAATACCCTTACATGACAGCAAGAATGCAGTCTGTTGTAGGTCCTGAAATGGCAGTTGCAGCCGGCAGGGCAGGGATATTACCAATGATTCCAAGAAGTTTAAGAGACGAGGATAAACAAGCAATTCTTGATGCTAATAATAAAGCAAGATTAAAAAAAGGAGATATTGAATTTCAGGAAAACCCAGAATATGCAAACCCTGATGCAACTCTTGAAGAAGTTATAAAAAAAGTTGATAGAGTCGGGCATTCTGTAATTCCAATTATGGATAGGTTTTCAAATTTGTTAGGAGTTTATATTTACAATCCTGAGGAACGTCTTTTAGCTCCTGCACACACTCCTATTACCGAGGTAATGTTGCCTTTAAGAAAGAATTCAAGAGTAGGAGTTCCTTATCTTACTAACAATGAAGATGCAGGAAAAATAAAACAAATTCTTTCAAAAGAAGAAAAAAAATTTTTGCCAATATTGAATGAAGAAGGAGTTCTCAAAAAAATAGCTTTCCTGCAAGATTATAATACAAATTTTATTGGGCTTTCAATAAGCACGAGAGAGGGTTGGAAAAGAGAATTGGAAAAATTTGGAAGCCAAGTTGATGCATTAACAATTGATTCTTCTAATGCTTGTTTTGATGACGCTATAAAAATTTTAAAATATGTAAAGGAAAGTGAAGAGTTTAAAGATAAACCTTTTGGAATAGGAAATATAATAATGGGTAGAGATTTTAAAATATTTGCAGAAGCAGGAGCAGATTATATAATTGGCGGAATGGGTGTTGGTTCTATATGCAAAACAGGTAGTAAAAGAGGTAATGGTAGAGGGCAAATGACTGTCGTTGTAGAGCTTTCAAAAGCTAGAGATGAATTTGCTAAAAAAGGAAAATATGTTTATCTTGTTCTTGATGGTGGCATTGAAACAGTAAAAGATATGACAGTAGCTTTGGCTTTTGCAGACCTTATTATGATGGGAAATTATTTTAACAGATTTTATGAAGCTGCTGGTCAAAAATTTAATGAACAAAAAAATCCAACATCAACAGAAGAACTTATAAGATATGTAGAATCTTGGGGCGAGGGGCATCATAGAGCAAGACAAGTTGCAATGAATGGAATAAGTTTTAGAAGAGGGCTTGCAGTTGATAATTCAGCAACAAGGCAGGAAATATCTGAAAGATACGGGCATTCAACTATTTCAGGTTCAACAGAAGAAGGAGTTTTAGGAGATGCTGAATATAGGGGAAGGTTAAAACCAAATGTAGAAACAGATGCAAGATATATAAGAACAACAATTTCAAATGCTGGTGCATGTAATTTAAATGAATTTAGAAAAGAAGCAGTTCTTGAAAGAGCATCACAACAAACTTTAAGAGATATGTTGCCTCATGATATTAAAATAACAGAAGAATAAAATGTCTAACACAATCGTAATAGGAATGCAATGGGGGGATGAAGGAAAAGGAAAAGAGATAGATATACTTTCAGAGAGCCATAAACTAATTAAGATATCAGGGCGGGGGAAATGCAGGGCATAGTGTTGTTACAGGAAATAAAAAATATGCTTTACATTTAATTCCGTCGGGAATACTAAGAAAAGGAAAGATGAATCTTATAGGAAACAATGTTATTGTTGATCCTTCTGGATTAGTAAAAGAAATTAATGAATTGCAACAAAATGGAATTGAAATCTCTTCTGGAAATCTCGCACTATCAGACAGGGCCCATTTAACTCTTGCTTATCATAAAAAATTAGATGAGGCAATTGGCAGTGGAATAGGGACAACTGGCAGAGGCATTGGTCCTACTATTACTGATAAATCTGCAAGAACAGGAATAAGAGTTTTTGATTTATTTGATTTAAATGCTTTAGAAAAAAAAGTCAGAGATAATCTGGATTTGGTGAATTACTTTTTAGATTATTATGATGCTCAGAATTGTGAGTTCTCAGAGATTTGGGACGAGCTATTAGAAAAAAGAGAAAAAATTTTGCCTTTTGTTTGCAGAGATACTAAATCTTTGATTTTAAAAAATAAGGGAAGTTTGTTATTTGAAGGTGCGCAAGGCACAATGCTCGATATTGATTTAGGAACTTATCCTTTTGTTACTAGTTCTAATCCAACTATTGGGGGGGCTTATACTGGAGCAGGAGTATATGTTCTTTTTGATAGAATTATCGGAGTAATGAAATCTTATACAACAAGAGTAGGCAATGGGGTTTTTCCAACAGAGCAATGCAATAAAGTTGGTGAAAGATTAAGAAAAAGAGGCAATGAGTTTGGAACAACAACAGGAAGACCAAGAAGATGCGGGTGGCTTGACTTGTTCGCTGCAAAATATGCTGTAGAAGTTAATGGGATTAATGAAATTTCTTTGACAAAATTTGATATTTTAGATAAAGAAAAAAATATTCAGGTGTGTGTTGGATATTTTATAGATGGGAGGACAATAGATTATTTTCCAATAACAAAAATTCAATATTGCAATCCTATTTATGAAACTTTTTCTGGATGGGAGACAGATACATCAAAAATAAAAAAACCAGTTGACTTGCCAGAAAACGCAAGAAAATATATAGAATGTGTAGAAGATTTTCTTGAAGTTCCAGTTAAAAGAGTTGGTGTTGGCCCAAGAAGAGATCAGATAATTGAATTTTAAAACAGGATAAAAAGAAAATATTTTGTATTTGACATTCGGGAAAATTTGAAGGAGGTTTTCGGGTTAGAATTTTTTGGGGCGTGATTTTTCAAACCTCCTTTCTCATATATCCTCCTTCCAAAACATATCCTAACTTCCTGTAATATTCTCTGACACCGACGCCAGAAATCACAAAGATTTTTTTGCATTTGTTTTTTTGTGCGATTTTTTCAGATTCGTTCATGAGCCATTTTCCAAATCCTTTGTGTTGCGATGCTGTTTTGTTTTTTTCTCCTAATTTCAAAGCTTGGCCGTAAACATGAAGTTCTCGGATGATTGCTTGATTGTACTGTCCAACATTACCTCGCTCATCACTTTCCCACCCCCCCGCCCGAGATTTGTCTCGCGCTAACGCGCTCGAGATTGATGGGTTTTTAATAACAAGAAAAGATTTATCTTTTTTATCACTTTCTTCATTAGATTTTTTCATTAATTGTTTTTTAAGCGAAGTTCCTTGACTAATGTCTGGAACTAAGCCACCAATATCACGAGCCAACGACGAGTGCAATTCATTAAAAATCCTCAGCCTCAAAAGCCCGAACAAAATATCGTCTTTATTAACAATTTCTAAAAAATATTCATCTCCGTCTGAAGCTTTGTATTTTGTTGTTTTTAATTTCAAATCAAGATTAACTTCTCTTCTGTCTCTTAATGCAAATCCTATTTCTCTATATCGAATTTCTTTGATCTTGCTGTTGTTTTTCCGCAATTCTTTTTCAATGTCTTTTCTCAAATCAATATTAATAACTCCTGCGGTTAAATATTCAGGAGGAATCTCTCTCATAACTCGCATAACCCTGCAGTATCTTGGAACTTGCTCTAACATTTCTACGAGAATTTGTTGTGTTTGTTCTTTTGTATAGGGCTTGTATTGTTTTTTCCAATAAATTTTTTCAAGTTCTGAGCCAGGAATAACCTGGCACGGGTAAATCTTTAACTGGTCTGGTTTGAATCTTTTGTCTGAAAATAATTTCTTAAATAATTTCAAATCTTTTTTTAAATCACTTCCAGGCAAACCAGGCATTATATGGTAACCGACTTTAAATCCTGCGTTTTTCAAATTTTTAGTTGCTTCAACAACATCTTTTATTTTGTGCCCTCTTTTGATTTTTTTATAAATTTCATCGTCGATAATTTGAACTCCAAGTTCAACTCGCGTTGCTCCAAACTCCCGCATCCTGGCAATAAATTTTGAACAGACATCTGGTCGTGTTTCAATACAAAGTGCAATACATCTGTGTTTTGAGGTTTCATTTAGAACTTGTGCTTCTGCCAGAGTTTTTGATTTTTTTTCATTTAATCCATCGTAACATTTTTTAATAAATTCATATTGGAATTTTTCAGGATATTCCAGGAAAGTTCCCCCCATGATTATTAATTCAATTTTTTCTGTCGGATGATGCATTGCTTCAAATGCTTTTAATCTCGCTTTAACTTGCTCGTATGAATCATATTTTAATGCTGAGGCTCGCATCACGACTGGCGATTTCGGAGTGTAGCTCTGAGGCACATTTAAATCTGGACAATACAAACAACTTCCGTGAGCGCATTTCCGAGGAGGAAGCATTATAGCAACAGGCGTAATTCCTGAAATTGTTTTTGTTGGTTTTCTTATCTCATTGATTGTTGGAGGTTTCATTTTGTTTTGGAATTAACATAATAAAAACATAAGAAGAATATTTTTAAAGGTTGAGAAATGAAGAAAAGCATGATAAGCGTTATAATTCCTACAAGGAACGAAGAAAATTACCTTGAAAAGTTAATAAATTCAATACATTTCCAAAAAATTAATGGTGTGGAAATAATAATTGCAGACCACAATTCTAAAGACGCTACAAAGAGTATTGCAGAAAGTTATGGTGCCCTCGTGGTTGAAGGAGGAAACCCAGCAAAGGGAAGAAACCAAGGAGCAAAGCAGAGTAGAGGAGAATTGCTCATTTTTATAGATGCTGATGTTATTCTCCCTAAAAATCTTTTAAGTAAAACTTTGCACGAATTTAAAGAAAGAGATTTGGATATTGCAGGGACATTACAAGAACCAATTCCGATTGAAAAGAGATTTAAAAATTTAGAGTATAAGTTGTATTACAGCATAGCAAACCAATGGATGACTCTGATGCAAAATACAAAGAGACCATATATGCAGGTTTGTATGATTGTAAAAAAAGAGGTTTATGACAAATTAGGCGGATTTGATGAATCAATTGCTTTTGGTGAGGATTCTGAACTGGCAAAAAGAGCTGTAAGAAATGGATATAACTTTGGGATTTTGACCACCCCGGGTAAAGTATTTGTTTCAACTAGAAGATTCAAAAAAGAGAACTGGACATTAGCATTTAAATATTTGTATTTGAATTCAGCTAGATTTTTTGGAAAAGAATTTAGAAATGTAAGTAAAATAAAATACTTCTAGGACTAAAATACATTTTTCATCACAATAATCCTTATAAAATTTTTTGTAGTTTCAATATTATGAGAATCGGGATTATTGGTGGTTCTGGATTAGAAAAAGGAGATATTTTTCAAAATCTTGAAGAAGTAGAAATAGACACGCCTTATGGAAAGCCGAGTCCAATAAAAAAAGGTTATTTTAATAATGCAGAGATTTATCTTGTTTCCCGTCACGGATATGCCCATGAAATAACTCCGACAAATGTGAACAACCGGGCAAATATTCACGCGCTTTTTAATCTTGGTTGCAAATATATTTTGGCGACAACTGCTGTAGGAAGTTTAAGAGACAATATCGCGCCTGGTGATTTTGTGGTTGCAAATCAGTTTATTGATTTTACAAAAAATAGGAAAACAACTTTCTTTGATGATTTTAAAGAAGGAATAAAACATACAAGTTTGGCAACGCCTTTTTCAGAACAATTAAGGCAGTATCTTATTGAATCTTGCGAGGAATTAAACATGAGGCACCATAAAATCGGGACAATCTTGACAATTGAAGGTCCGAGGTTCTCGACGCGCGCAGAGAGTTTTATGTTCAGAAGGTTTAGTCATGTGATAAATATGTCAACTTCTCCTGAGGCAATTCTCGCAAAAGAAATTGGAGCAGAATATGCAGTTGTCGCGATGGTGACTGATTATGACTGCTGGAAAAAAACAGAAAAACCTGTTACTTGGGAAGAAGTTGAAAAGATTATGAAAAAGAATGCTGAGAATATAAAAAGAGTTTTGATAAAAACAATTGAGAAAATAGGAGGGCAGGATATTGTTAAAAAAGAGAGGGAATTTATTAAAAGCAAAATAAGAACAATTCCTAATTTTCCAAAGCCAGGTGTGGTGTTCCGGGATATTACGACGCTGTTTAAAGACAAGGAAGCAATGAAAAAAACAATTGAAATTTTTTACGAGAGGTACAAGGACAAAAAAATTGATATTGTTGCTGGAATAGAAGCAAGAGGATTTATTCTTGGAGGGGTTTTAGCTGAAAAATTAAACTGCGGTTTTGTTCCAATAAGAAAAAAAGGAAAATTACCTTATGAAAAACTTCAGCAGGAATATTCTTTAGAATACGGAACCGACGCTGTTGAAATTCATAAAGATGCTATTCAGCGAGGAGAAAAAGTTTTACTTGTGGATGATTTATTGGCAACAGGTGGAACTGCTCTAGCATCTGCTCAGTTGATTGAAGAACTTGGAGGAGAAATTTTAGAAATTGCATTTATTGTTGATTTGCCTGAATTGAATGGCAGGCCAAAATTAGAAATTAATAATTACCGTGTTTTTTCTGTTGTGGAGTTTTTGGGAAAGTAATTAAGAATTTAAATATTTTTTATTTCTAAATAAACCTATTGAAACAAGAGCTGCGATTAATGAAGCGAGAAACATAAATAAAAATAAAATTCTGAAGCCGAATTCATTTGCAAGATAACTTCCAAGTAAAGCAGCGAATGCAGTTACAATATAAGCCATTGCTTCCCAAGTGCCCCAGTCAGAAGTTTCTTCTTTTTTAATTATATAACTCGAGTAAATTGCGTCGAATACAGGACACAAGATTGCAGTTGCAACTCCAAGAATTACTTGCGGGATTAAAAGTGTGGTTTTGTCGTGGACAAAAAGATATGAAAAACATCCTATTGCAAATAAAAAATAACTAATAACAATTAGTTTTTCTTTGTGCTTGACATGGTCTTCCCATTTGCTGATTAAATACATAACTACTCCGGAAGTTAATAAAAAAACAAAATATGCAAAACCAGCGTCGAGAATATCTCCTCCGACCTTTTCAACAAAAATTGTCCAGATTGGGCCAATCATTCCAATTCCTAAATTTGCCCATGCATCTGCAATTAACAGAAATTTCAAACCTCTTTTTATAAAACAATAAGTTATTTAACTATTTTAAAACTTTGTTTGTTTATGATTTTTGGGAAAATAAATTTTAAATTGCTACAATTTGTCTCGCAACAAGTTGCTCGAAATTAATAAAATTTTTAATAAAAAAACCAATTATGGCGTCAGTTAATTGGCTCTGTTAATAATTTCTATATCGCTTCGTATAAGCGAGCAATTTTAAAACTACAAAATCATTTTTATTTCATGAAACTTCAAAAACAAGTTTGGAATAATATTGCAAAAGAATGGACAGAATTCCGAGAAAAACCAATAAAAGAATTTCAGGATTTTTTAAAAAAACAAACAGGAAATGTTTTGGATTTAGGGAGTGGTTCAGGAAGGCATCTTGTTAAATTAAAAAAAGGAAAAATATATTTAGTTGATTTTTCAAATGAGATGATTAAACTTGCTAAGAAAAAAGCAAAAGAAAAAAATATTGATGCAGAGTTTTTTGTTTGTAATATGGAAAAGATTCCTTTTGGAAATGATTTTTTTGATTGTGCAATTTGCATTGATTCTTTGCATTGTGTTGAGGAAGAGGAAAAAAGAGAGAAAACAATTTTGGAATTGTTCAGGGTTTTGAAACCACGCGCGCAAGCAATGGTTTCTGTTTGGAATAAAAACTCAAAACGTTTTAAAAATTCTTCAAAAGAGAAATTTGTGAATTGGAGAAGTAAAGGCGAGAGGTATTATTATCTTTATGACAAAGATGAAATTTACGCGCTGTTTGAAAAAGCTGGATTTAAAATAATTAAGAAGTTTAAATCCGACAACAAGATAATGTTTGTTGGGGGGAAAGTTTAGAGAGAAAAATAGTCTCGCTGTTGCTCGTGGATTGATGTCGCTTCAAATCCGCCTTTGGCAGGATTTTTCGCTGATGATTGTTAACTTAAGATATTCTAATAATCGGGTTATTTCTTTGCTAATATCATTTTTCGAGTGTGTTAACGCGAGGCAATTTATTAGTTATCTTTTTCAGAAAACTATTTATACTTCTTTGTTTTTTATTTAACATGGTAAAATTTGTTATAGAAATAAGCGAAAAAGAAAAAAAAGCATTAGACAAGTCAAGCAGGGAAATTAAAAAATTTTTCAAGAGAATTAAAAATTCTTTTCAGGTAAAAATTGTGAAGGGGAAGAAATAATAATCTTTTTCTTTTTCAGATAAACTTTGCCTCGCTAATGCTTAGATATCCATGGCTCAGTTCCAGACTTTGTCAAGGAACTTCACTGAAATTACAATTAAGTTATATCACAATAAAATTTAAAAAGTTTTCTCGAGAAAAGTAAGTATGGTAAAGACATTATTAAATAGAGTTAAAGAAGGGGGTGGGTGTTTAGCCATAAGTGTTCCTCTTTACGTTATTTCTTCTATGTGTTCCCCCATCAGCCCGAATGAATTTCACAAATACATAAGGCGTGCTTCTAAGGGAATGATTGATGTTGGAGTGGGTTTATTAACTAATAATATAGAAAGGTGTAAGAGAGGAAAAGAGGTTATGGATAAAGCGAGAGATGATTATCCAAGAATTTATAACCAGATTTATTAAAAGTAAGATTATTTGATATTAAACTAAAATCAATTTGCACGACAGTGTAACACTTTTTAATTTGCATTCCTCAATCTTTCTTTTTTATAATCTTCACCATATCAAAGAAGGATTTTTTTTCAAAGCTTGTTATTTTCATTTCAGCGAGGTCTATGTTTACTTTCAAAAGTCCAAATCCAGAAAGAAAAATAGTTCCTATTAGCATTTCTTTTCCGTCAG
>Ga0210019_1005029_pt1 | contig 11189 bp, 10 predicted proteins | sample CryGeyCG2114_020_2_FD_183969 | JGI IMG/M metagenome (GOLD analysis project Ga0210019, IMG submission 183969) | Groundwater microbial communities from aquifer - Crystal Geyser CG11_big_fil_rev_8/21/14_0.20 (SPAdes) (version 2) | ecosystem: Environmental > Aquatic > Deep subsurface > Groundwater ...
GGCGATCGTCCTTAAGGAAATCGGCACTTTCGGTTTTGTCTCCATGATGGTTTTCCTGGCCATCCTTGTGGTTGGCTTCATCTACGAATGGATGAAAGGGGCGTTGGAGTGGGAATAGCAGCACGACGACACGGCGCGCAGCGACTTGTTGCGGCGCAGGCTAACCTTCAGGTTATGCCGGAGCCAACAGGGAGCAGGGGCCCCGCGCAGCGGGGATGTGACCGTCCGCGAGTGCTGTCAATGGTTGGCTCTGCGCAAGTAAAAGGGGTGATTTATGGGTATTGAGGGAATTCTGGAAAAGGGTGTCGTGACCACGACCGCCGATACCATCATCAATTACGCGCGCACCGGCTCGCTGTGGCCGATGACTTTCGGTCTTGCCTGCTGTGCGGTCGAAATGATGCATGCCGCGCTTGCGCGCTACGATCTGGACCGCTTCGGTGCGGGTGCTTTCCGTCCCAGTCCGCGCCAGTCTGATGTGATGATCGTGGCCGGCACGCTGTGTAACAAGATGGCGCCCGCCCTGCGCAAGGTGTACGACCAGATGGCCGAGCCGCGCTGGGTGATCTCCATGGGCTCCTGCGCCAACGGCGGCGGCTACTATCACTATTCCTATTCCGTCGTGCGCGGCTGCGACCGCATCGTGCCGGTGGATATCTACGTTCCGGGCTGCCCGCCGACGGCGGAGGCGCTGCTCTACGGCGTGATCCAGTTGCAGAACAAGATCAAACGCACCAATACCATTGCACGATAGGCACATCATGGCCACCGATCTCGATATTCTGAAATCCAATCTGGCCGAGGCGTTTGGCTCTGCGGCTGTCAGTCTTGAACAACGTCTGGGTGAGCTGACTCTGGTCGTCAAGGCGAGCGACATGATCAGCGTGTTCACCCGTCTGCGGGATGATGCCAATCTGCGCTTCGAGGAATTGATCGATGTTTGCGGCGTCGATTATTCCGCTTATGGCAGCGAAACTTGCGAGGACGGGCGTTATGTGGCGGATATCGCACACGCCGGGCCACGCTTTGCCGCGGTCTATCACCTGCTGTCCATTACCCATAACCTTCGTCTGCGCGTGCGCGTGTTCGCCGAGGACGATGCCATGCCCATCTTGTCGTCCGTGATCCAGATATGGCCAGCGGCTAACTGGTTCGAGCGGGAAGCCTTCGACTTGTACGGCATTATATTTACCGGGCATCCGGACTTGCGGCGCATTCTGACCGACTATGGTTTTGTCGGGAATCCGTTCCGCAAGGATTTCCCCCTGTCCGGCACCGTGGAGATGCGCTATGACGCGGCGCAGCAGCGCGTGATCTATGAACCGGTGTCGATTGAGCCGCGCGAAATCACCCCGCGTTCCTTGCGCGAAGAAGAATACGGACGTCATTGAGGCGAAACAACAAATGGCTGAAATCAAGAACTACACCATGAACTTTGGGCCGCAGCACCCTGCGGCGCACGGCGTGTTGCGCCTGGTGCTGGAGCTGGACGGCGAAGTCATCGAACGCGCCGATCCGCACATCGGTTTGTTGCATCGCGCCACGGAAAAGCTGGCCGAGCACAAGACTTTTCTGCAATCCGTTCCCTACATGGATCGTCTCGACTACGTGTCCATGATGATGAACGAGCATGCCTATGTGATGGCGATCGAAAAACTGGCCGGGATTGAGGTGCCGATCCGCGCGCAATATATCCGCGTCATGTTCGACGAGATCACGCGCATCCTGAACCACCTGCTGTGGCTCGGCGCTTCCGGCATCGACCTCGGCGCGATGACCATGTTCTTCTACACTTTCCGCGAACGGGAAGATCTGTTCGACGCCTATGAGGCGGTCTCCGGCGCGCGCATGCATGCCGCCTACTACCGCCCGGGCGGGGTCTATCGTGATTTGCCGGACAGCATGCCGCAATATCGCGCGAGCAAGATTCACAACGAAGCGGCGATCAAGAAGATGAACGAAGATCGCCAGGGATCCTTGCTCGATTTTCTGGAAGCGTTCACCCATCGCTTCCCGGGTTACGTCGATGAATACGAAACCCTGCTGACCGACAACCGCATCTGGAAGCAGCGCACGGTCGGCATCGGCGTGGTGTCACCGGAGCGCGCCATGGCCATGGGTTTCACCGGGCCGATGCTGCGCGGCTCGGGCGTGGTGTGGGATTTGCGCAAGAAGCAGCCGTACGAGGTGTATGACCGCATGGATTTCGATATTCCGGTCGGCGTGGAAGGCGATTGTTACGACCGTTATCTGGTGCGCATGGAAGAGTTGCGCCAATCCAACCGTATCATCAAACAATGCATAGACTGGCTGCGCAAGAATCCCGGCCCGGTGATCGCGGACGACTCCAAGTTTGTGCCGCCTAAACGCGAAGGGATGAAGCAGAACATGGAGGAGTTGATCCATCACTTCAAACTGTTCACCGAGGGGTTCCATGTGCCGGCGGGCGAGGTGTATTCCGCCGTCGAGCATCCCAAGGGCGAGTTCGGTATCTATCTGGTGTCGGATGGTGCGAACAAACCCTACCGCATGAAGATCCGCGCTCCCGGCTTTGCTCATTTGGCGGCGCTGGACGAGATGGCGCGCGGCCACATGATTGCCGACGTGGTGGCGATCATTGGCACGCAGGACATTGTTTTCGGGGAGATAGACCGCTGATGGATACCTCCAAAAACCCAATCTTCATCCCAACTGCGGCGTTGCTCAAAAATTTCCTTGCTTGCATATTTGTTATATGCGGCGCGGCGGAAATTTTTTCGCGCCTTGCATTTGGGCGAACCTTGAATTTTTTGAGGTATCCATAAATGCTATCCCAACCAATTCAGACGCTCATCGACAAAGAGCTGAAAAAATATCCCGCCGATCAGCGCCAGTCCGCCGTGATGGCCGCATTGCGTTTCGTCCAGGATGAAAAGGGCTGGATCGCACCGGAAGACATGGCCGATGTCGCGGCCTACCTGGGCATGCAGCAGATGGCGGTGTACGAAGTGGCGACTTTCTACCATATGTACAACCTGAAGCCGATGGGCAGGCACACGTTGACCGTATGTACCAATCTGTCCTGCACCCTGTGCGGCGCGGGTGATACGGTCGCCTATCTGGAACAGAAGCTCGGCATCAAGCTGGGCGAAGTGACGGCGGACGGGAAGTTCGGTCTGCGCGAAGGTGAGTGCATGGGGGCGTGTGTGGCCGCGCCGCTGCTGACCCTAAACAACAGAAAGCTGTGCGGTCACCTGACCAATGAAAAGATCGACCAGATACTGGCCGATCTGGAAGGAGGCAAGGCATGAGCGCGACCATCATCCTGGCCACTGCGGCCGATGGCTTGGCCAAGCTGGACAACTACGTCAAGGCGGGTGGCTATCAGGCGCTGCGCAGGGTCATCAGCGAGAAGATGTCGCCGGATGCCATCATCGCCGAAGTCAAAACTTCCAACCTGCGCGGCCGGGGCGGGGCGGGTTTCCCCACCGGCCTGAAGTGGAGCTTCATGCCGAAGAACTACCAGGGTGAAAAATATCTGGTGTGCAATTCGGATGAGGGTGAGCCGGGCACCTGCAAGGACTGGGACATTCTGCGCTACAACCCGCACATGCTGATTGAGGGCATGGCGATCGCCGCCTATGCGCTGGGTGTCAAGGATGGCTACAACTATATCCATGGCGAAGTTTTCGAGGCCTACGAGATCATGGAGGCGGCCTGCGCCGAGGCGGAGCGCGCCGGTTTTCTGGGCAAGGGTATTCTCGGTGCCGATTTTGAATTTCATTTGCACAATCATCTGGGCTATGGCGCCTATGTATGCGGCGAGGAAACGGCACTGCTCGAATCGATCGAAGGCAAGAAAGGGCAGCCGCGTTTCAAACCGCCGTTCCCGGCCAGCTTTGGCCTATACGGCAAGCCGACCACCATCAACAACACCGAGACTTTTGCCAGCATCCCTTACATCATCCGCGAAGGCGGCAAGAAATTTGCCGACCTCGGTGTGCCTAACAGCGGCGGCATCAAGTTGTTCTCCGTGTCGGGCCACGTCAACAAGCCGGGCAATTTCGAGGTGCCGATGGGCACCCCGTTCAAGAAACTGCTGGAGATGGCGGGTGGCGTGCGCAACGGGCACAAACTGAAGGCGGTGATCCCGGGCGGATCGTCGATGCCGGTATTGCCGGGCGAAATCATGATGGACGTGAACATGGATTACGACTCGCTGCAAAAAGCGGGTTCCTATCTTGGCTCCGGCGCGGTGATCGTGATGGACGAAACCACCTGCATGGTGCGCGCGCTGGAGCGCCTGTCCTATTTTTATTACGAGGAATCCTGCGGCCAGTGCACGCCGTGCCGCGAGGGCACCGGCTGGCTGTATCGCATCGTGCACCGCATCGAGCACGGCCAGGGCAAGCAGGAAGATCTCGATCTGCTGCTGGAGCTGTGCGACAACATCGCCGGGCGCACGATCTGCGCGTTGGGGGACGCGGCGGCGTGGCCGGTGCAGGGCATGCTCAAGCACTACCGCAAGGAATTCGAATACCACATCGAGCACAAACGTTGCCTGGTGTGAGGCTGAACAGGACAGGTGAGCAATGATTAACATCGAAATCGACGGCAAGAAGATTCAAACCGAAAACGGTTCGACCGTGATCGAGGCGGCGCATCTGGCCGGCATTACCATTCCGCATTTCTGTTATCACAAGAAACTCTCCATTGCAGCCAACTGCCGCATGTGCCTGGTGGAAGTGGAAAAGGCGCCGAAACCATTGCCGGCCTGCGCCACCCCGGTGGCGGAAGGAATGAAGGTGTTCACCCATTCCAAGCTGGCGGTGAAGGCGCAAAAAGGCGTGATGGAATTCCTGCTGATCAATCACCCGCTGGATTGCCCGATCTGCGATCAGGGCGGCGAGTGCACGTTGCAGGACCTTTCAGTCGGTTACGGTGGTGGTCATTCGCGCTATCACGAAGAAAAGCGCATGGTATTGGGCAAGGACATCGGCCCGCTGGTGTCGGCAGAAGAGATGAGCCGCTGTATCAACTGCACCCGCTGTGTGCGCTTCGGTCAGGAGATCGCCGGCCAGATGGAACTGGGGCAGGCTTTCCGTGGCGAACATGCCGAGATCATGTCGTTCGTGTCGGGCGCGGTCGAATCCGAACTCTCCGGCAACATGATCGATTTGTGCCCGGTCGGCGCGCTGACCAGCAAACCGTTCCGCTACAAAGCGCGCGGATGGGAATTGTCGCGCCGGCGTTCAGTCAGCGCGCACGACAGCCTGGGCAGCAATCTTGCCGTGCAGACCAAGAACAACCAGGTATTGCGCGTGTTGCCGATCGAAAACGAAGACATCAACGAATGCTGGCTGTCGGACAAGGATCGTTTCGCCTACACCGGGCTGAATTCCGACGAGCGCCTGACCCGGCCGATGGTCAAGCAGGACGGCAAGTGGCAGGAAGTGGAATGGCCAGTTGCGCTGGATTACGCCGCGAACGGGCTGCGCCAGATCTCGCGCGGTGCGGGCGCGGAACAAGTTGGCGCGCTGGCGACGGCGAACTCCACCCTGGAAGAACTGTATCTGTTGCAGAAACTGATGCGCGGCCTCGGCAGCGACAACGTGGATTTCCGCCTGCGCCAGAGCGATTTTTCCGCCGACGGTAAACAGCAGGGCGCACCTTGGCTCGGCATGTCCATCGCCGATATCGGCAAGGCAGACCGCCTCCTCATCGTCGGCAGTTTCCTGCGCAAGGATCATCCGCTGCTGGCGGCGCGCATCCGCCGGGCGGCGAAAAACGGCGCACAGGTCAATCTCATCCATTCGACGGATGACGACCCGCTGCTGCCGGTGGCCAACAAGACGATCGTTGCACCGAACGCGCTGGTCCAAGCCTTGGCGCAAGTCGCGCAGGGGTTGAGTGCGAAGCAGGGCGACGGCATTGCCGGCAGCCTGGGCAGCGGCGAGCGTGTCGTCATCCTGCTCGGCAACTTCGCCCGGCAGCATCCGCAAGCGGCACAACTGCAAATGCTGGCGCAACAGATCGCAGCTGCGAGTCATGGCAAGTTCGGCTTTATCGGCGAAGCGGCCAACAGCGTGGGCGGCTATCTGGCGCAGGCCACGCCGGGCATAAAGGGATTGAATGCGCACAGTATGCTGGCGCAACCGCGCAAGGCATATGTCCTGCTCAATGTGGAGGCGGAGCTCGACTGCGCCGATCCGCAACAGGCGCTGGCCGCGCTCGGCGGCGCAGACACGGTGATCGTGCTGTCTGCCTACAAACACAAGGCGCTGGAGTATGCCGACGTGCTGCTGCCGATCGCGCCGTTCACCGAAACGTCCGGCACTTTCGTCAGTTGTGAAGGTCGCGTGCAAACGTTCAAAGGCGCCGTCAAGCCCCTGGGCGAAGCGCGCCCGGCGTGGAAAGTGCTGCGCGTGCTGGGCACATTGCTCGAACTGGACGGTTTTGCTCTGGATACTGCGGAAGCGGTGCGCGATGAGGTGCTGGCCGGCATTCAGGTCAACAGCTTGGACAATGCGATCAGCGATGTTGAAGTGCAAGCATCGGTGCCGGCCACCGGCTTGCAGCGCGTGGCGGACGTGCCGATCTATGCGACCGATGCCATCGTGCGGCGCGCGCCGCCGTTGCAGGCGACGGCAGATGCCGCCACCCCCAGGGCATGGATGAATACAGAAGAAATGAACAAGCTCGGCATCGAGTCCGGTGCCGAAGTCAGGGTCGGTCAGGGGACGGGCAGCGTGCTGCTGCGGGCCGCGGCTGACGACAAGTTGCCCCGGGGCGTGGTGCGCGTGGCGTCTGGCCATGCGGCGACTGCCGCGTTGGGCGCGATGTTCGGAACGATCACGGTGGAGCGCGCATGATGGAACTGCTGCAAACTTTGCAAAGTGCGGGACAAGACCTGCTCGGGGCGGCCTGGTTGCCCGTGTGGACTGCGGTCAAGATCATGATTATCGTCGCGCCGGTCATGGGCGGTGTGGCTTACCTGACCTTGGCGGAACGCAAGATCCTCGGCTTCATGCAGATTCGTCCCGGCCCGAACCGGGTTGGCTACTGGGGTTTGCTGCAACCCGTGGCGGATGGACTGAAGTTGCTGTTCAAGGAAATCATCATTCCGGCCAACTCCAACAAATTCCTGTTCCTTGCCGCGCCGGTGCTGGCGCTGGTGCCGGCGCTGGCGGCGTGGGCGGTGATTCCGTTCGATGACGGTCTGATCCTGGCTGACGTGAACGCCGGTATGTTGTACCTGCTGGCGATGACCTCGCTCGGCGTGTACGGCATCATCATTGCCGGTTGGGCCTCCAACTCGAAGTACGCATTCCTCGGCGCCCTGCGCTCGGCGGCGCAGATCGTGTCGTACGAACTGGCCATGGGCTTCGCCCTGGTGTGCGTGTTGCTGGCGGCGCAAAGCATGAATTTCGGCGACATCGTGCGCGGTCAGAGCAACGGTTACGGTCTGCTCGGCTGGTACTTCATTCCGCTGTTCCCGATGTTCGTGGTGTACTTCCTGGCCGGTGTCGCCGAAACCAACCGCGCGCCGTTCGACCTCGCCGAGGGTGAATCGGAAATCGTGGCCGGTTTCCACGTGGAATATTCCGGCATGGGCTTCGCCCTGTTCTTCCTCGCCGAATACGCCAACATGATCCTGATTGCGGCGCTGACCTCGGTCATGTTCCTCGGCGGCTGGTTGCCCCCGCTGGATATCCAACCGCTCAACCAGATCCCCGGCCTGGTCTGGATGCTGGCCAAGATGTCCGCCATGCTGTTCATCTTCCTGTGGTTCCGTGCGACCTTCCCGCGCTATCGCTATGACCAGTTGATGCGTCTGGGCTGGAAGGTGTTCATCCCGCTGACTCTGATCTGGGTGGTGGTGATTGCGACCTGGATGCAGACCCCGTATTGGCTGTGGTAAGGGGCGAGGAGAAAAAATGAAAAAACTGTTCAACTTCTTCAAGAGTTTTCTGCTGCTCGAATTGCTCAAGGGCATGTCGGTCACCGGGCGCTATTTCTTCGCGCGTCACATCACCGTGCAGTATCCGGAAGAGAAGACGCCGCAGAGTTACCGTTTCCGCGGTTTGCATGCGCAGCGCCGCTATCCGAACGGCGAGGAGCGCTGCATCGCCTGCAAACTGTGCGAGGCGGTGTGCCCGGCGCTGGCGATCAAGATCGAAGTGGCCGAGCGCGCCGATGGTTCGCGCCGCACCACCCAGTACGACATCGACCTGACCAAGTGCATCTTCTGCGGCTTCTGCGAGGAATCCTGTCCGGTGGATGCCATCGTCGAGACGCGCATCTTTGAATATCACGGCGAGAATCGCGGCGACCTGTACTACACCAAGGACAAGCTGCTGGCGATCGGCGACAAATACGAACAGCAGATCGCTCTGGATCGCGCCGCCGACGCCAAGTATCGGTAACTTGAGGAAGCACCATGAACTTTGAAACCATTCTGTTCTACCTGTTTGCCGCTGTGGTCGTGTTCGCCGCGCTGCGCGTGATCACCGCGCGCAACCCTTTGCATGCCGTGCTGTTTCTGGTGCTGGCCTTTGTCAGCAGTGCCGGCATCTGGCTGCTGCTGGAAGCGGAGTTTCTCGCCATCACTCTGGTACTGGTTTATGTCGGGGCGGTGATGGTGCTGTTCCTGTTCGTGGTGATGATGCTCGACATCAATCTTGAACAGTTGCGCAAGGGTTTCTGGCAATGGCTGCCGGCGGGCGCCTTGCTGGCCGCGCTGATCGTGGTGCAGATGGTGTGGGTGCTGGGCGACAAGGCGAGTTCTGCCGGCATGACCGCCGTCAGACACGCGGCCGATTACAGCAACACCAAGGAATTGGGGCGTCTGATCTACACCGATTACGTTTATCCGTTCGAGTTGGCGGCAGTGCTGCTGCTGGTGGCGATGGTGGCGGCGATTGCGCTGACCTTCCGTCGTCGCCGCGACTCGAAGTCGCAGAACATCAGCCAGCAGGTCAACGTCAAGCGCGCCGACCGGGTACGCCTGGTTTCCATTCCGTCCGCGAAGCAGTCGGCCGACGGTGTGCCGGCCCGGGCGGCCAAGTGAATAAAAAGGGGAAGTCATGTTGAATCTGGGTCTTTCACATTATCTGGTGCTGGGGGCGATTCTGTTCGCCATCAGCGTGGTCGGCATCTTCCTTAACCGCAAAAATCTGATCGTGCTGCTGATGGCGATCGAGCTGATGCTGCTGGCGGTGAACACCAACTTTGTCGCGTTCTCGCATTACCTGAATGATGTGCACGGACAGATTTTCGTCTTCTTCATCCTGACGGTCGCTGCGGCTGAAGCCGCCATCGGTCTGGCGATCCTGGTGGTGCTGTTCCGCAATCTGCGCACCATCAATGTGGATGATCTCGATTCCCTGAAAGGTTGATGATGGATATGCAAAGTCTGTATCTGCTCGTTCCACTGGCGCCGTTGGCGGGCGCGATCGCGGCCGGCCTGTTTGGCAAGTGGCTGGGACGCACTTGGTCGCACCGCATCACCATCGCGCTGGTGGCGGTTTCGTTCTTCGCTTCATTGGCGATCTTCAAAGACGTGGCGGCGGGCAACACCTTCAACGGACCGGTCTACACCTGGCTCACCTCGGGCGACACCAGCTTTCAGGTCGGCTTCCTGATCGACAAGTTGAGTGTGACCATGATGCTGGTGGTGACCTTCGTCTCGCTCATGGTGCACATCTACACCATCGGCTACATGCAGGAAGATCCGGGCTACCAGCGTTTCTTCAGCTACATCTCGCTGTTCACCTTCTCCATGCTGATGCTGGTAATGGCCAACAATTTCCTGCAGCTGTTCTTCGGCTGGGAAGCGGTCGGACTGGTGTCCTATCTGCTGATCGGTTTCTGGTACACCAAAGAGACGGCGATCTATGCCAACCTCAAGGCGTTCCTCGTCAACCGCGTCGGCGACTTCGGTTTTGTGCTCGGTATCGCGCTGGTGCTGATGGTGTTTGGCACCCTCGATTACCAGTCGGTGTTCAATAATGCGCAGAACTACGCCAATGACATCGCGCCGATTCCGGGCGTGACGTGGAACCTGATCAGCGCCATCTGCATCCTGTTGTTCATCGGCGCGATGGCCAAATCGGCGCAATTCCCGCTGCACGTGTGGTTGCCCGATTCGATGGAAGGCCCGACCCCGATCTCGGCATTGATCCATGCGGCAACGATGGTCACCGCCGGCATCTTCATGGTGGCGCGCATGTCGCCGCTGTTCGAGTTGTCCGACACCGCGCTGTCCTTCATTCTGGTCATCGGCGGGATCACCGCCCTGTTCATGGGCTTCCTCGGCATCATCCAGAACGACATCAAGCGCGTGGTGGCGTATTCCACCCTGTCGCAACTGGGTTACATGACGGTGGCGCTGGGCGCGTCGATGTACACCGGCGCCATCTTCCACCTGATGACGCACGCCTTCTTCAAAGCACTGCTGTTCCTGGCGGCCGGTAGCGTCATCATCGCCATGCACCACGACCAGGACATCCGCAACATGGGCGGCCTGCGCAAATACATGCCGATCACCTGGATCACCTCGCTGATCGGCTCGCTGGCGCTGATCGGCACACCGTTCTTTTCCGGCTTCTATTCCAAGGACAGCATCATCGAGGCCGTCCAACTGACCGATATCCCCGGTTCCGGCTTCGCCTACTTCGCAGTGGTGGCGGGCGTGTTCGTCACCGCCCTCTATACCTTCCGCATGTACTTTTTGGTGTTCCACGGCGAGGAGCGCTTTGGCAAGGCGCAACACGGCCACGACGCGCACGGGCATGACGAGCATCACGGCTTGGCGCCGGGACGGAAGCCGCACGAAACGTCATGGGTGATCACCCTGCCGCTGATCATGCTGGCGATCCCGTCGGTGGTGATTGGTTTCTTCACCATTGGCCCGATGTTGCACGGCGAGTATTTCGGCGACTCCATTTTCATTTCCGACAACCATCCGGCGATGCACGAGATGTACGAGCACTTCGAGGGGCCGGTCGGCATGGTGTTGCATGCGCTAGGCACGTTGCCGTTCTGGCTGGCCGTTGCCGGCGTGCTGGTCGCCTGGTTCTGCTACATGAAGCGCCCGGATATTCCGGCAAAAGTGCAAAAGATGTTTGCGCCGCTCTACACCTTGCTTGACCAGAAATATTATCTCGACCGTTTCAACGACTGGTTTTTTGCCGGTGGTGCGCGCGGGG
>Ga0210019_1005030_pt1 | contig 11187 bp, 13 predicted proteins | sample CryGeyCG2114_020_2_FD_183969 | JGI IMG/M metagenome (GOLD analysis project Ga0210019, IMG submission 183969) | Groundwater microbial communities from aquifer - Crystal Geyser CG11_big_fil_rev_8/21/14_0.20 (SPAdes) (version 2) | ecosystem: Environmental > Aquatic > Deep subsurface > Groundwater ...
GATATTTGATGTATTTTTATTCCATTTTTTACAAAATGATATGGTGCATCAAGATGGGTTCCAGTATGAGAACTAAGAAATAACAATTCTAGATTATATCCATCATCTTTTAGTGTGGACCACAAAATGAATTGTGTTTTTGGAGAGCCAGGAAAAGTAGGAGTAGATGGAGATATCGTTAATGTTAGATCTATTGGTTTCACAATAGTGAATTCTTGAAGAGATTAATCAGTTTTTGAGATCTATGAAAGGTTAAATAGTGTTTTATGAAAATCTGCAATGTGCCTACCGCTTATGTCCTATTGAATTCTGATTTAGGATCTGATGAATCCATAATAGCTGATATCAAACGTATTCTTGCAAATGAGGAAATGAGTTATGAGGTACAAGGTGTCTATGGAGTTTATGACATAGTATTGAAATTATCATCAAATGATGCTGAAAAATTAAGGTCAATAATCACCAATAAAATTAGAAAAATAGGAAAAATCCAATCAACTCTAACAATGATGGTAATAGAAGAGCAAGAAAATCTATAGATTTTTTATTGCATCAATAACCTTTAGAATTTCTGATTCAGTATTGAAAAAATGTGGAGATGCTCGTATAATTTTCTGTTCTAAAATTTCCCTAACAGCCAATACAATATTTTGTTTCTCTAATTTTTCTATGATTAGCTGCGGATCATAACCTTCTATATTAAAAGAGACTATACTTGTTCTTTCTTGAGGATTTTCAGGTCCATAAAGAATAATATTTTTAATTTTAGATAATTCTTCTCGCAAAAGATTTGAGAGAAGGAGATTTTTTTCACGTATGTTTTCCATGCCATATTTAAGAAGATAGTTTGCAGATGATTCTAAACCTACAATTCCTACATAATTACGAAATCCAGTTTGGAATTTATCAGGAATATCTTTGAAAGCTAAATTTGTTTCATCATAAAGCATTGCTGATTCTCCACCAATAGTTAAAGGCTCTAGTAACTCATGTGATTTTTTATTGCAATAAAATAATCCTGTTCCCATAGGACCACATAGCCATTTTGACCCATTAAATGACATAAAATCACATTTTGTTTTTGCCACATCAAAATTGCCTATGCAACCAATTGTTTGTGCAGTATCAATAAAGAACAAAGAATTATTCTCAAGCAAGCTTCCAATTTTTTCAACAGGTAAAATAGAACCAGTGTTATATAATGCATGACTAATTGCAACTAATTTGGTATTTTTATCAAGAAGTGATTTAAATTCATCAAAATTAAAAAATCCATTTTTATCTATAGATAAATTTTTGATTTCAGTTTTATTTTTTAATCTAAGCCAAGGATAAAAATTTGCATGATGTTCATGTGAGAATCCACGAATTATAATATTAGAATTTTTTTCGAACGTAAGACCATTTGCTACTAGGTTTATTCCATCAGTAGTGCTCTGTGTTAAAATTACTTCTTCAGGTTGGCAATTGATAATTTTTGATATAGTTTTTCTAGTATTTCGTAATTTTTCGTCTATAAACGGTTTTGAATCTATAGAATCTGGTCCTATTTTATTATAAGAGATTAGAAAATCTTTCATCGCCTCAATACTTTGTAAAGGCATTATAGAAACAGAGGCGTTGTTTAGATAGATTTTACCAGAACTAGGAAAATCTTCTGAGATGTCTTTTGAAGTCAAATTCATTATTATATCTGATAAATACTATCTGAGTGTTGGATAAAAATCATGAACCAATTTTAGATAATGATTTAACATATGTAAAAAATGAATTTTCAAACAAAAGTCCAAACATAATTTTATGCTCAGAACCTTTTCTTAAAACTGCATTTGTAAATGAATTAATTAATTCATACAAGTTTCCAGTGATTTTTTTAGATTTTGATTTACTCTATAGTGGTTATGTTGTTTCAGAAATGATTAAAAAAAATTCCAATGTAGAAATTTATCGCCCAAATAAGACAGATTGGAAGCAAATCATATCAGAAATAGCAAAAAAAATATCAACTGAAAAAACTTTGATAGTAATTGATTCACTAAATGGATTTTATGGTATATTTGATGAGAAGGAATCTGGTAGATTCATTAATGCATCATCAATGTTACTTTCATCCATTGGAAGAGATAGTAATTCTTCAGTGATAATTACTGCCATAGTAAGAAAAAACGATAGTAATGAATGGATATTATCTCCAGGAGGCAGGCATATTATTGATTCAAAAAAATCTGGAATGTATAATCTTAGTAAAATTGGTGATAACATGATCTTTAGTTCATTAAATCAAATTGGAAGTACTGAAAAAAAATTTAAAATAGAATATTCTGTTTTTTGAGTAGTTTTATGATAGCGATCAAAAATTAAAACGGTGTTATAAAATTTGAAACGCCGTTATAAGACCAATTTTTTGGGTAAATTATATTAAGATCAAAAGAGTAAAAAATTTCGTTATGCCAGTAGGAATTATTCCAGACATCAGCGAACAAATGTGTATTGGATGCGCACTATGTGTAGAAATCTGTACAACATTGGGACCAGATGTACTTAGAGTAAAACCAGTCGAAGGCTGGAAGAGAGGTAAAGCATTTGTATTTTATCCAGAAAGATGTATTTCTGATGGTGCATGCATTGGTGTATGCCCAACAAAAGCAATCTTTTGGATGAGACCAATGGACTTTACTGTAGGACAACCAGTTCCACTCTACAAGAACTCAGTCTTCGTAAAAGGTTGGACCGAATTAATCGATTAGATTAGGTCATCATTTTTAATTTCTTTTTATTATTTTAAATTTTAACACTACCGTATTTTTGTTCAGAACTTTTTGGTTTTTTCTTCATCCAATAAATTGCTAAAATAAAAACTGCAGCTGGAGCCAATATTATGACAGTGAGTAATTCATAATAGAGTTCCAAACGTTGTGCAGGTTTGACATGTATTTGTTCATGAGATATTTTTTCAGGGTTATCATAAACTATAGTAGAGAATTCTGTAGTTCTTGAAGCCTTTGTAGTAATACCACTAACAGATTTTTCATCAACAGTTCCTGCGGTATTTGTAATTCCTTCAAATTTTATTATGATTGGACCGGGATTATCAAATGCATAATTTCTATAATCACCACCTATTTGTGTTAATCCAGTATCACGATAAATCTCGTTACCATTTTGTATCAAGATAAAATCATATTGCATCTTAGCAAGATTGGTGTTTGTTGCAGCATTATAGAATTGATAGATGAATTTTACCTCTTCATGTGTTCTAATAACAGATGGTTCCCATGTAAGATCAACTTCGATCATTTTATCTGGAGTATCTTGAATTACTGGAAATTTTTCGATTTTATTTCCAAATGCATCATGAGGATAATCTAATAATGATTCTTTGACCACTATTCTTCCCTCCATCCAAGGATGAATAGAACAATAATATGAAAATAAACCTGATTTTTCAAATGTGTAAGACCAGGATTCATTTGGCATGAATCTGTCACTATTAAACAAACCATCAGGTGTTCCAAAATCCTTATTCATCCAACCAAATCTTCCAGAGCTCTCTCCACTTGTTACAGTATGACCTTCTATGTCATCATTTATCCATGTTACAGTATCTCCAATGTCAATTGATAATGCAGGTGGATCATACCATACTTCAGCAGGTGTATTTAATTCTGGATTATAAGCTCCAAATGGAATATGAATTGTATAATTTTCTGCATATATTAAGGAAAATGAGCCTAAAATTCCTACAATAATTATGAGTATTTGATAATACATGATATATTTTATAATTTAATTTGAATATAATGTTAGGATGATTTTCAATGATGATATTCAATTTTTAGAATTGAATATCAGTGATAATCTAAAGTGCATTTTTAAATTACTATATCATAGAATTTGATAATGAAACGAATTGAGATAATTGTTCAAAGTGAAGTTTCAAAACAGGTCATAAGAGCAATCAGAAATGTAGGTGTTGGTGGAGTCACTTTGATTCAATCTTTAGGACAAGGTGCTGGGGAAAGACCTGAAATTGGAGGACGACAAATCGAATTCAATTCAACAGATGTAATAGTTACTGTAGTCCAAGATTCAATGGTAAATTCTGTGGTTTCTGCAATAATGAAAGTTGCTCATACAGGAGAGAAAGGCGATGGAAAAATTTTCGTTTCTAACATAGAAGAATCTTATGATATAAGTACAAAAGAAAAATCAACTGAATTAATTTGATTTTATTTTAAAATTATTAGACTATACGATATTTTTTCTGGTAACAAGATATCCAGAATAATCAGAACCTGGAACAGTAGAATCAGCAATTTTTTTAAATGTATAATCATCAAAATTCTTTGCAGCATCATAAAATTCTTCACCTAAAATCAAACTATTTGCAGGTGCAAGTCTGTTTATCTTGGCACAGCGATTTACGGTATTTCCAAAAATATCATTAACTGATGATATGGACGTTTTTGCTATTCGAACAATTCCAAAAGTAGAACTAATTCTATAATCAAAGATAGGTAATTTTTGTTCTTCAAGTTTTTTGATAATATCATCATGAGATTCACATAAGGTTAAGCAACAATCAAGACATTTTTTTAATGTTAACTCCTCTTCTAAATTGATAACAGGAAAATAGAATAACAATGCATCTCCAATATTTTTAACTACTATACCTCCAAAATTTCTTACAATTTCAGCAATAGAATTTAGAAAAATTTTATAAAATTCACTCGTTTGTGATTCTGATAATTGGTAAGTGATTTTTGTTGAATTCATAATATCTACCATGCACACACAGTATTTTTCGCTATAATCTGAAAATTGTAACAAAATATCTTCTTGTTGTTTTATGACATCTTCTTTTTCTTTGATTTCAATCAATGATTTATGCAATTTTTCAGTCATTAAATCAAATGCTTGTGATAATTCACCAATTTCATCTTTTGTTGTTATATTAGTTCTAACTTTAAAATCTCCATTTGAAACTTGATTTGCAGCATTTTTTAGTTTTATCAGAGGACGTGAGATAGTTTTTGAAATAATAAAAGCAACAACAACCATTGCAGCTGTAATCATAAGACCTGTTTGAAAGATTCTATCTTGAAGTATTAAGATCGGTTGAATTGTTTCTGCCTCATCAATTTCTGCAAGTAAAACGAATCCTAAATCTTTAGCACAATATGATGAACCATGAATGTCAACTTCTCTATAATCTTTGTAAATTCCTGTAAAATCTTTTCCTTCTCTAAAACATTTTTGTACAGGAATGGTATCAACTTTTTGTTTAAAAATTGCATTGTTTATGAATCGAGATTCTGAAAGCATCAAAAATCTTTCATTTACAATATAGACTTCACCAGTATTTCCCAATCCACTTCTATCGGTCAAAATATTATCCAATGATTCAGTTCTCATTCTAGAAATAATCACTCCTATAGGCTCATCATTTTTTTTGTTGTCTACAGCAAAAATTGGGGAAACTACAATCATTTTTTTACCAGTAGGGGATGGTTCAAAATCAATTACTGATTTTTGTAATCCTTTTTGAAATAGAGGATCTTGAAGAAAACTGTTATCAGTTAACTTTCCAAGAGAAAAGAAAACTTTTCCAGTACTTCCAATAATTTTAACATCTTCAAATCCAATTGAAAATCCAACTAGAGTTTGAAATGCTTGAACTTGGGTAAGGAAATCCCTACGTTTACTGTCTCTTACTTTATCAAATTCATGTTCCGGGGTATTATCCAATTCAGTAACAAGAATTTTTATCATTGGATCATTTGATAGGATTTTGTTTTGTTCTATTCTAGATTCAAAAAGAAGTTTAACGGAATTTCCACGTGATGATGATTCCCCAAGTAGATGATTACTAGCGTTATCATTTAGAATTTGTTCTGCATAATTAAAACTCAGGTATGCTGTAATCAAAATCGTGACTACAGATACCATCATTACTAAAAAAATCAATTTTTTATCCATATTAAATGAAATTTGCATTTCAATTGATAGTTGATTTTATATGAATATCAATTCTTCGAGTATTTCACAACTATAAATCAACAAATGAGTTAAATTGTAGTTATAGGATCAAAATTATTTTTTATTATTGAATGGTATTTAGTAATAATTTGGATTTTGTCTTTGATTCAATTTCTAAAGAATCCAAATCTAGAACTACGTTTAGGATTTGGATTTTTTGTGGGTTTTTTTGATAAATTATCTAACATTTCGTATGTAATTGTAAATCCATCACCTACCATAGTAGCATCTTTTTGATATTCGTTTTTGTTAGGTACAAATTCGTCTGCCAAATCTCTAATTTTTTTAGTTTTTATATCAAATAAAGGAATTTCTTTACCATTATCAAGTTGAATAATTGCATCATTACTAAGACCTTGTATGGAAAAGCTTTCAAAAAATCTAATTATACCATCTTTTTTTAATTTAATGACTACATTATAGGTAATTTTATTTCCATATACTAAAATTTCTCTTGCATTAATTTGGACATCATCTTCTAGATTAAGTACTATGATAGAATCAGCATCAAGAGAAACTGTATTAACAACATTTTCAGCTATAATTTTTCCTTTTGGAGCAGAAATATAGGTTCGTTGTTCTTGAATTTTATAAATTCCAACTTTTACTTGATCTGGAATTTTATATTTTCTACCAAAAACATTACCAATTATTACATCACCAATATCAACAATTATTCTTGATCCATTTTCAATTTTATATTTATTTTCAAGTGGATTAACAAATTTGAAATCCCCTTTTGTAAGATGAATATTTGTTCTAAATTCTTCAGTCCAAGATGGACTTGTGATGTTTCCTTGCATCAAAATAGAACCATCATAAGTTAGATTACCTGCCATAAAATTTCCTTTAATTGAGAGTGTACCATTAGCTTTTCTTTCTAGTTCAATTTCTCCTAGAGTTTTTGAACCAAACAATTTAGTTCCGGTTGAATTAGTTTTATTCAAATTAGCTGCCCATTCTTCAGCTAGTTTCATTTCTTTGAAAAGCTCTTGGCCTAAAATTTGATTTTTTCTTCTAATATCTTCTTCTGAATCTCCAGAATAAACTCTGGAATTTCTAATTTTTTCTAAATCTGTTTCAGGATATTTTTTACCAATTTTGAGATCTTCATATGCTTGTTTAATTTTTATGAACTGTTCATTTTCTCCTCCTCTATCAGAATGGTATTGAAGTGCTAAACGCCTAAAGGCATTACGAATTTCGATCTCAGTTGAACCTTCAGTGATTCCTAAAATATCATAGTTACTTTCTACCATTTTATCTCAATTTTTGATTGCTTTTTTCATATTTTCTATACTTTTAGGTTTTACAAAACAAGATATCAATGATGCTCATAAAAACAATCTAAATCAAATCTTTTAAAAATCAATTGGAATTATGGTTGGTTATCTGAATAGATTTTAAAAATAATTAGATTATTCAGATTGATTATTTGACCACTAAAACAGGAACTTTTGTTTTATGCATTACATAATTTGAAGTGCTACCAAGAAATGCTTCCTTTGCACCACCCATTCCCCTAGCGCCTATTACTATCATGTCAAACTTTCCTTTCTGTGCAAATTTTACAATTTCAGAACCTGTATGACCACCTCCAGTTTTGTATTTGAACAATGCTCCTGCATCTTGAGCACGTTTCATTGCTGGTCCAATTGCTTTGATAGCTTTTTTTTGTGCATCATCTTTCATTTTTTGTGTATATTTTATTCCTGCAGCTAGTGGCAAATGAAATACATAGAATCCTGTTATTTCAGCCCCACCATCTTTTGCAATTTCAATTGCTCTATCTAATCCTCTACTGGAATTAGGAGAACCATCAAGCGGGACAAGGATTTTTTTGAATTTTGCCATAATAATACTGCTGATTCTTCAAATATAAAAAAAACAGCATGATTATCATAGATGAGATTCTTGTTAGTCTAAATTAATTTTTTAGATTCATAATTGAAAATCAAATGATTGTTTTTATAGAATTCACATTTGAGTTATATGATGTCAGTTATTGATATTTGTAAAAAACCAATTTCCATCCTAAAAAATTCTACAATATCAGATATTCTTAAAAAACTATTAGAAAATAATCTTAGCAGACTAATTGTTGTAGAAAATGGAAAGCCAATTGGAATTATAACTGAAAAAGATGTAGGCATGTTTCTTTTTTCTGAAACCACTAAACAGGGATTGGATGATATAATGATCAATAAAATTATGAAACCTATTTTATTCATACAAGACAACTCAACTCCTGAAAAATCAGCAGAGATAATGCTTGAAAAGGGTGTGAGTTCTTTAGCGATTGGAACAAAAGATGAGATTGATGGAATTTTTACAAAGACTGATCTTGTAAAATATTATTTTGAAAATTATTCATCAAATAATAAGGTGGTTGATTTTATGACGCATGATTATGTTTTTACTCATACTGCAGCACCACTATTCAAAGTTGTAAGGAAAATGATAGAAAATAAGATATCACGAATTATTGTAAAGGATCAAAATGAAAAATCAGTGGGGATAATTTCGTTTAGAGATTTATTTAGAATTTCGATCGAGTTAGGTAGCGAAGAAGATGATTCTGGTTTTACTATTTCAGAACAAATCAGGAAAGGATTTCTTTCTGAGGAAGGATTTGGTGGTATTTCATTAGCACGAGATGTTATGAGTAAAGGAATTATATCAATAAGATTTGATCAAGATTTAAAAATTGCGTGTAAATTAATTTTAGAAAATAATATCAGTGGTTTAGCAGTACTTGATGGAAATGACTCTATTGTAGGAATAATTAGTAAAACGGATATTCTAAAAGCCATTAAAATTTGAATAAACTATAATAATTTTATTTTGAATCTAAAGTGATTTTATATGATTGCGAATGGTTTGAGCTGATATTTTTAGTAATTTATTTTCTTGCTCGTTTAATTTTATTTCAATGATTTCTTTAATTCCATTCTTATCAATTTTTACAGGAACTCCAAAAGCAACATCTTTTTCATCGTATTCACCATTTAACACAATTGATGCAGGTATAACTAATTCATCATTTTTTTTAATTGCTCTTATTACATCAAAAGTATTCTTGGCAATTCCAAATTCTGATCTAGTTTTTAAAAGTCTCAGAGATTTCCAATAGTCTTGAGTTTCTGTGGAAATTGTTTTTTTATCTGAATCATTAAGTATTTCAGATGCATTTTTTCCATTAATTTTTACCTTGGAAAAAATAGGTACCATTGAATCTCCATGTTCTCCCATAACTAATGCATCTGTAATTTGAGATTGCTTAATTCCGAGTTTTTCTGAAAGTAAATATCTAAATCGACTAGAGTCCAAACTTGATGCTATTCCAATTACTTTGTTTCTTGAGAATTGAGTTTCTTTTTGAAAGATAAATGTAAGAATATCTAAAGGATTTGAAACTACTAGAATGATTGCTGAGGGGCAATATTTTTTTATTTTATTTGCAATTTCTTTAATCATTTTAACTTGAGCATCCACCATTTCAGTTCTACTTTTAAGATAGGTTCCTGTACTAGCTGTTATTACAACAATATCAGAACCACTAATTTTAGAAAAATCGTCTGTTCCATGAATTGATACATTTGAGTTTGTAGGTATTGCATTAGATATATCCAAAGCCTCACCAATAGCTTTACTCTTTGTTCTATTTACAAATAAAACATCATCTAATGAATTAGTTATACAAAGAAATGCAATTGCAGTTCCAACTTTACCACTACCTATTATAGAGATCAACTTAATCTCATCTCTTTTATTTCATAATTAAGATGGAACAAGTCGCTTGGAATATTAAAAATGTTGTATTTAAATCCAAAAAAAGATTTCTTGAATGATTTTATGGCTGGAATGAGTGCATTGCAATGCAATGTAGTCTTACTTGTTATAAGAAAAATAGTGATAATTGAAATATGCAACAATTAATTTCAGGAAGAAAAATAGAGGATGATTCAAGAAAAGACGCTATTCTTGAAGTAATCTCTGATAAATATTGTCGAGCAATTTTGGAAAACTCGATGGAAAAACCAAAATCTGCAATGGAGATTAGTGCTGAAACTAAAATTCCAATAAGTACTGTTTACAGAAGACTGCAAACATTACACGATAATAAATTACTTGGAATTTCAGGCTCAATTAGTGAAGATGGTAAAAAATACTTTCTATACAAAAGTAGAATCAAAGCCATTGCCACATCATTTAATGGTGGCAACATAGAGGTTGAAGTTGTTCCAAACATTTCATAACACCTCTTTTTTATTATAATCATGTTTGATAATCAAAGTTCCATTTTAAATCAGAAAATACAATAAAAGTTGTATGGAAGTTAAATATTCAACACCTGTAATTACCATTAAACCTGAATCATCTATTTTTGATGCATTATTAGAAATGCAAACAAAATTTGTCAAACATTTAGTAGTTGCTGTTAAAAATATTCCAGTTGGAATAGTTACTGAAAGAGATATCAATAGATTTCTTGGAGAAGATAAAACTGCACATGCAATAGATGAAATTCCAATTAAACATGTAATGCAAAAAAATGTAATTAGTGTAACCGATGGTACGGAAGATCATTTTGTTCAGTGTGCAGCAAGAATGGAAACTTTCAAAATTGGTTCAGTTGTTCTTGTAAACGATACTGGAGAAATAATTGGAATTGTTTCTAGGACTGATTTAACAAAATCTTATGCTAGTGTATTTGGAGGAAGATATGTAGTGAAACAATTTATGAATAAAAAAATTGTAACTTGTAGAAAAAATGATTCTTTAAAATTTGTGTCAAGTTTAATGAGCAAGAATCAAGTTTCGAGAGTAATTGTAACAGATGAAAATGGAAATCCTATAGGATTAATTAGTACAAATACATTATTGACACATAGTGATTATTTTACAAATGGTAAAACACGATCTAGAGATTATTTACTTCCAGCAAACAAAGAACAAATTGTAGCTGGTGATTTACTAACTGATAAACTTGTTACTGTTAATGAAGAAGATGATCTTGCAATGGCAGCAAGTAAAATGATAAAAAATCAGATAGGTGGAATTCCAGTTATAAATTCAAATCATAATTTAGTAGGTATTGTGAGTAAAACTGATGTAGTAAGAGCTTTTTCTATTGTAGGTCAACAT
>Ga0210019_1005037_pt1 | contig 11182 bp, 11 predicted proteins | sample CryGeyCG2114_020_2_FD_183969 | JGI IMG/M metagenome (GOLD analysis project Ga0210019, IMG submission 183969) | Groundwater microbial communities from aquifer - Crystal Geyser CG11_big_fil_rev_8/21/14_0.20 (SPAdes) (version 2) | ecosystem: Environmental > Aquatic > Deep subsurface > Groundwater ...
GTTCGATGGAGGATTGGCGACGGATAACTTCACGGTCGCGGGGTTCGTCCGGTTCGGTGTGTTCGCAATGGATAAAAAGATGGCGCTGGTGGATCTGGCCGATGCGCAGACCCTCTTTTACATGGACGATATGGTGACGGACTGGTTGGGGTTCTTCCCCCGCCGGGTTTCATTTGAGCAATACGACGAAGCGAAAAAGGCGATCGAGTCCAGGCTCCCCTCGCTTGAAAGCGCCCCTCCGGCGGCCTGGGCCGATGACGACCAACCGCTGATCCTTTCCATTCTCGATCAGAGAGCGATGGGAGCCATAGTCGATAAATTCCTGGTCGTTCGCGCGATTATCGTGGGGATCTTTGTGTTTCTCATGGTTCTGGTATTGTGGAATGCAGGTATACTCAACGTCATTCACCGTTATGGCGAAATGGGGCTCCGCATGGCGATGGGCGAACCCCCCCGGCAACTCATTTATACCCTGGTGTTCGAAGCGTTGGTGATCGGTATTATGGGATCCCTTGCCGGAGCGGGGGTGGGCGGCGGCTTCACCTGGTATATGCAGGAAGTGGGGATCAACATGGGAGACAATTTTGCCCAGACGGGGCTCATGTTAAGCGACGTGGTCCGGGCGCGGCTCAGCCTTGAGGGTTTTATCCGGGGAATCATTCCGGGTCTTACCTCCAGCGTGATCGGGACCTTTATCGCCAGTCTGACCATTTTTAACCGTTCCGAAGCGAACCTGTTCCGCGAGCTTGAGGCGGGTTGAAACCAACCAGACAGGAGGGTTAACCATGAAAGTCACTCCTTCGCTACTCAAAGCATTTTTCATTGCACCGTTCAATGTGGTGATCGTCGTTCCCGGTCTTTTGTTATGGGCCTCGTATCGGTTTGAGATTTATAGCACTTACAACCTGTTGTTTTTCCCCGTAGGTTCCCTGGTGGGGCTGGCGATTATCGTGGGAGGAATCTTTTTCACCTACCGGTCGGTGAAAGACCTGACCCGCGCCGGGGAGGATGGTACCCCGGCCCCCTGGGCTCCACCCCAAAACCTCCGGATCGAAGGGGTGTACCGTTATGTAAGGAACCCGATGATGACGGGGGTGACCTTCGTTTTGTTCGGCGAGGCCTTATTGCTGAGTTCCCTGGTCCTGCTTCTCTGGTGCCTGGTATTTATCGGGGCCGTTCTTGTTTATGTCATTCGGGTGGAGGAGCCCGATCTCATGCGCCGATTTGGAAATTCCTATTTAACCTATCAGTCGAACGTGCCCCGGTGGTGGCCGCGTTCGCATCCCTGGATTCCCGATGAGAAGAAAACTGGCAATTAAATGGATTGTATGGGTGGGCTGTCTCTTCTTCCCGTCCGTAGCGCTGGGAATGGACCTCGATCCCAATCGTCTCCTCGAACAAGTGGACGATAACCTTTGGTCCAACACGAAATTTATTCACGGACGGTTGATCATCGACAATGGCCGACGGGAGCGGACGCTTGAGGTCGATTCCTGGATGGAAGGGGTGGAGCGCTCTTACAGTCATTACCTGAACCCGCCGCGGGAAAAGGGAACGAAGATGCTCAAGATCGACAAACAGCTTTGGATGTACACCCCGCGCACCGACCGGAAAATCCTGATTTCAGGGCACATGTTGCGCCAGTCGATGATGGGAAGCGATCTGTCCTACGAGGACATGATGGAAGACAAAAAACTGAGCCGGGCTTACGATGCCGCGCTGGAGGGTATGGAAGAGGTGTCGGGGATTGCCTGCGCCGTCCTTCAACTCGTGGCCCGCGACAAGACCACCACTTACCAGACGCGAAAATTGTGGGTCGACCCGGAACGGAAAATTGTCCTGAGCGAGGATATGTACGCCAAAAGCGGTATCCTGCTCAAAAAAATCTGGTTCGAGGATTATGTTCGGATCAAGACCCGGCTCTTTCCCCGGAAGATGATCTTCCGGGACATGCTTAAAGAAGGGACCAAAACGACGTATATGTTCGACGTCATCGAATTCGACGTCACCATTCCGGAAGAATATTTTTCGCAGAGCATTCTCAAACGTTGATCGTATTCAGATTAATTTCCCACCAGGCAGGACCGGACTCCCGCTTCAAGGCGTTTTCGGTTCAAGTCTTTCCCAATAAAGACGAGGACATTCCGGCGTGCCTGTTCGCCCCAGGGACGGTCGGGTTGCGCCTCGAACATCATGTAAACGCTGTGAAAGAGGTACCGGCGCTCCGATCCATAGATATTTAAAATCCCCTTGGCCCGAATCAATTCCATGCCTTCGAGGAACGACAGCATCTGGAGCCAGTTCTGGAAGAGGGAGAGATTGATCGTTCCGGGAACCTCCAGGCTCACGGAAGAGACGCTTTCATTTCCATGCGTGTGGGGTTCCCGGGTGTGGAGATGATCGTGCCCGTCGAGATCCAGAACCTGGTTCAAATCGAACGCGCCGATATTTAAAATCCGGTCGAGGTCCACCGAAGCCCTTTGGGTGGGGATGACATGGGCGATGGGATTGAGGTCATGCAATTGCTTCTCCACGCGGTCCAGTTCCGTTTCATTCACCAGGTCGCGCTTGTTGAGCAGGATAACCTGAGAAAAGGCGATTTGCTCGCAGGCCACTTCGTAATCGTCGATGTAGTTGCCGATATGTTTCGCGTCCACGAGGGTGACGATCCCATCCAGCTTTAATTTCCGGTCCACTTCATCGCCGATGAGAAACGCTTGCGCGATCGGGCCGGGCGAGGCAAGACCTGTACTCTCGATCAGGATGTAGTCGAACAGGTCCCTGTGGATCACTAGGCGATTGAGCGTTTCAATGAAGTCTCCCCGAACCGAGCAACAGATGCACCCGTTGCTCATTTCAAAAATATCCCCTTCGCGGGCGATGATCAGGGCGCTGTCCACCGCAATTTCCCCGATCTCGTTTTCGATCACCGCGATTTTTCGTCCATGATCCTGAGTCAGGATGTAATTGAGCAGGGTGGTCTTGCCGGAACCCAAAAAACCCGTAAGCAGGGTCACCGGAACCAGGTGGGGGGAGTCCATGAGATCGACCTCAAAAAGGTGCACAAATCCGCAACACCCATCTTCCGACAAACCTTGTGAGGAATCAACCGGCCAAAATCGATGTCAATACTTTGAGGAGGGGACCGGCGAGGTCAACTGCTGTACAATGGGTTTCAACATGAGCTTCAGAGTTTCCTCCTGATCGGGAAGGAACAGGCACAGGTCGGCTCTGCGGAGCCGAAGTTCGAAGAGGGGAAGCGGGGCTTGAGCCGAAACCAGGAGGATTACCGACACGGAATCGAAGCGGCCGGTGGAGCGGATCCAGGTCAGCAGATCCACACCGCTGGGTAGCAGGGGATTGCCTTCGCAGACCAGAAGGCGCACGTCCCGTTGTTCGAGGCGCGCGGCGGCCTGCGCGGCGGTATTCGATTCAACCGTATTTTCAAGCACGGAGTGGGGCAGACAATTGCGGACCTTTGCGCGGACCGCTTCCGAAGGGGATAACAACAGAATGACCCGCGGATCGGGTGCATGCCACCCATTTTGGCTTTCGATCGATTGAATCGCGTTTTTCATAATCGAGCCTTCAAGTAAGTCCTACCAGACTAAAACAACCGGAAGGGGCCGAATATCGGAAAAAATCCCAAATTTTATGTAAGAAATTTCCTAGAGAAAAAAGGGCGAAATTTTTCCATTGTGATTTGAGTTTTTCAGCATTCTGCAAGCGGTCATTTTTAGAGGTGGCCTTAAGTTTGGGCGGGGGGAAGAGACAGCCATTCCTTCCGGATAAAGTTGAGCCCTTCTGCCACGGAAGTGGCGAACGGCGCCTGTCCTGAAAAGGCGGCCCACTCGCCGTTGGGGGAAATGAAGAGAAGGGGCTTGCCGTATTCCAGCGCCAGTTCTATTTCAGACCGGGTCCCTTGCGAACCGGGAAGAGCGATGACCCCATCGGCGCTGAGGATGATGAGGTGATTCCGGCTTCCGGGATCTTTCCCCATTTTTCCCGAGAGCGGGAGATGGGTCCGAATGACCAGGTCGGTGTGTGAGTTGGGATACCCTTCCGGCGATCGATAGGTTTTTCGGGATTCAGGACTGTCACAGGCATGGAGGGAAGGGATGACCCCCACCACTTTCCCCTGGCGTGCCGGGTTGGAAATGAAGCCACGCGCCGTTGCATCCATGACCCCGCCGCCTCCGCCGTTGATCAGGGAGACACCCAGCTCCGCCAGGCCCCGGCCGAGGGGAAGCGTGAGGGTTTCCTGGGCATCCACCCCGGATCCGATTACCGCCAACAGCAATTTCCGTTTCATGTCGAAGAGAAATGCCGCTCGGGGGAGATCTGCTCGGGGGTGCCCGCGAACGCCAGAAAATAAAGGATGCTTTCCAGATGCGCTTCCGAGTTTCCCGGTTGGGTCTGAAATCCCCGGATTTTCAAACTCACCTCGTCTCCCCGCCGAATCAGGTGATACGCCATGGATGCCGTTTCGGAGACTCTTTGCTCCAGAACGTCGGCGGCCACCTGCTGGTTGGTTTGGGGATCGTCCAGGTTGAGAAAAATAGTATAACTTTGGGGTCCTCCCGACAAAAATTCCTTAACCCGCAGGATTCCCGTTTTGGCGGAGGATTTCCAATGAACCGCCGTCAACGAGTCGCCGGGCCGGAAATCCCTCAGGGCGAATAATTCGTCTCCCCGCTGTTGAATGATTCCTTCTCCCTCCTGGGTATAGTGTGACGGGGGCGGGAGTGCCACCCTCCGGATCTCCGGAAACACCACTGCTTCCAGATTGAGGTCGATTTCCCTGGACTTGATGAAAAATCCGAACGGAAAGCTCGTGGACAATCGGCACAGGTTCATTTTCAGCCGGCCCCGGTTTTGAGCCGTTACCATCAGGGTCTTCTCGACGGTTTGACCGTGGGGGACGTGCAGGATGAAGATCTCCCGGTCGACCTGATAACCCGGGTTTCGGGGAAAGGTCAAACGAAGCGAATAGGAGGGAACTTTCAACTTGTGATTGGTGAAGCGAAGGGTAAGGGGAGACGGGGCATGGGTGTATAGGGAAGCGAGGGGAATGCCTTCGATCTGAATTTTCCGCAATGTGAGTTCGGAAAGAATTCCCGAAACCGCGATGAAACTGCAACACATCGCGAGAATGAGATAAAGCAGGTTGTTCCCCGTATTGATGGCCCCGAGTCCCACGCCGAAAACGAGAAAGACGAATCCACCCCCCTCACGGGTAAGTTGCAGGGTTCGGTTTTGAATGGAAAAGGTAAGGACTGGTTTGTAGCTGGCTTGCGTATGGATGCCGGAAGGATCTTCGGTCATGGGGTCCGGTGCACTCCGCTGGCAGGTTGCTGGAAAACTACGAAAATGTCATCCTGAGTCCTTCGGCAAGCTCGCGATAAACTCCGCGAAGGATCTAGCCGGATTGGTAAATTCTAGCCGGGCAAGGGTTTCGGGCAAGATTCTTCGCCGCATTGCGGCTCAGAATGACACCCGAAAGAGTTTTTCAGCAACCCGCTAGACGGGAATCTCCACGCTGTCGATGATATCGGTGATGATGGCCGCGGTATCCTCGGCCCGGCGTTTTTGCGTTCCATGACGGGATTCGGGAATCACCCGGTGGCACAGGACGGGCACCGCAAGTTGTTTGATATCGTCGGGGATGCAGTAATCGCGTCCATACACCAGCGCACGGGCGCGGGCGGCCTGCTGAAGGGCCAGTCCCCCTCTCGGGCTGACGCCCAACGAAAGGTATCGGGAATTTCGCGTGGCGGTGATGATGCTCAAAATATAATCGACCAGAATGGTTTCCATGCGGACCGATTCGGCCTGCTGTTGCAGGTCCAGGATATTCTGTTTTTGCAGGACCGGTTGGACCTGCCGGGAGTTTCGTTGCGACGTCGGCCGGGTCAGAAGTTTCCGCTCGTCCTCGGGGGAGGGATATCCCATCGATATATACATCATGAACCGGTCCATCTGCGATTCCGGCAGGGGATAGGCCCCGTGGCTCTCGATGGGATTTTGCGTGGCGATGACCATGAAGGGTTCGTCGATCACGTGCGTGGTGTTGTCCACCGAGATTTGCCGCTCGTTCATGGCCTCGAGCAGGGCGCTTTGGGTCCGCGGGGTCGACCGGTTGATCTCGTCTGCCAGCACGATATTGGCAAACAGGGGGCCTTTTTTGAAGTGAAATATTTTATCTTCCGGATCAAAGATCGACACGCCGGTGATGTCGGAGGGAAGGATATCGTTGGTGAACTGGATTCGCTTGAAATCCAGGTGAATGGATTGCGCCAGGGCTTGCGCCAGGGAGGTTTTCCCGACTCCCGGCACGTCCTCGATCAGGAGGTGTCCCCGCGACAGCAGAGTGATGATCGCAAGTTCGATCACGTCCGATTTTCCGACGATGACCGATTCGATGTTCTTTTTCAGGGTTTCGATGGAGGTGGAGAATGAATTCATTTGTTCAACTCCACCAGAACTTTTTTCATGTCCTCGTGAACGGCCTTGCGGTTTTCGATCGTATAAAACCGCAACAGGTAAGCCGGATGAAAGGTGATCATCAGGGGAATGCCCGCATATTCGTGCCAGGTACCGCGCTCCTGGGTGATTTTGACCGTCCGCCCCAATAACGTGCTGGCGGCGGGTTTCCCAAGCGCCACGATCACTTTCGGCCGGATGGCGCCGAGCTGTTTCAGAAGAAAGGGTTTGCAGGCCCCCACTTCATCCGGTTCGGGATCCCGGTTGCCGGGTGGGCGGCATTTAACGATGTTGCAGATATAGGTGTCATTTTGCCGGTTGAGTTCCATTCCCTTTTCGATGATTTCGGTCAATTTCTTCCCCGCCCGGCCGACGAAGGGCAGGCCCTGTTCATCTTCGTCCGCGCCCGGTCCTTCCCCCACGAACACCAGCCGGGCGTCGGGGTTTCCCGATCCGAACACGATGGTTTTTCTTCCTTGGGATAATTTGCACCGTGTGCAATCGCCCAGTTCCTCGCGTACCTGGGACAAGAGTTGTGCGGGGGAGGTCCCGGAAATTTCCGGTTGAGCGGAGGTCGATTGCGGCTGGGGGACCGATGGGGGGGGGAGTTTTTTAGACATAATCTCAGGTGAGACCTGAACCGGAATCTCGGAATAGCCGTTATCCCGCAGGAATATGAGATAGTTTCTCAGTTCTCGAAACAGTTCCGCTCGTTCGCCAGACATAACCCAGCCAGAATAACAAAAGGTGACGGGCAAGACAATCTCAATTGCCCACGGGTGATCCCCATGACTTCAATCTTTCCAATTGTTTCCCCGGCCACCTTTCGTTTATAATTTAGAGCAAAATAACGATGAAATGGGGGGATATTTCATGTCGGGATTAAAAAGCGCAATTGAGTTGAGTATGGAACGCTCCGGTTCCTCGGGCGCCAAAAAACTAAGCGAGGCGCAGAAAAAAGAGATCGCGGAAATCCGCAAGGAATACCAGGCGCGCATCGCAGACAAAGATGTGACCCTGCAGACGCGGTTAAACCACTTGGGCGACCGCACGCATCCGGAAGAAATTCACGCCGCGGCAGAAGCGATGAAAGAAGAATTTTTCAGGGAGAAAAAAGCCCTGGAAGAAGAAATGGAGAAGACGATCGAAACCGTCCGCAACCGTTCTGAGGGAACCTCTAAAAATTGCCGCTAGTCATGTGCTGGCCCGTAAAAGTTAAAGGCCGGCAAATGGGCGCCCGGAAAAATCGTGGATTATGAGAGGCGCCCCTGAATAATTCCCGCACCATTAGCCTTCCCAGGCTTGGCTTAATGCCGGGCTGTTATCACCAAAGGATACATTGAACGAATGAAAACGACGATTAAACGCCTGATCGAGGAGGCTCTTGAAAAGGCGAAGATCAAAGGGGAACTGACGTTAGCCACCGTTCCCGACGTGGTGGTGGAGAGTCCCAAGGACGAAAAACATGGGGATTTTTCAACCACCGTCGCGATGGCCCTGGCGCGTGCGGAACGCAAGAATCCCCGCCAGATTGCCGAAACGTTGTGCCGGTACCTGGAAAATGGCGATGGGTTGATCGGGTCGGCCGAGGTGGCCGGTCCGGGTTACATCAATCTCAAAATGACGCGCAGGTTTTTTCTCGACCGGTTGAAGTCCGTGGCGAAAGAGGGTGAGACCTACGGGTGCGTCGATTCGGGAAGAGGATTGAAGGTCATCCTTGAGTTTGTCAGCGCCAATCCGACCGGTCCCCTGCACGTGGGACATGGGCGGGGTGCGGCCGTGGGAGACGTCCTGGGACGGATTCTGAAAAAGGCGGGATATGATGTGAGTACGGAATATTACATCAACGATGTGGGCAATCAGATGAACGGCTTGGGCCGGTCCACCTGGATCCGCTATCTCCAGTTGATGGGGAAGGAAATCGAATTCCCTAAGGATTTGTACCGCGGCGACTATATCAATGACGTGGCGCGAGAGATCATCAGCATGGAAGGGGACCGGTTTTTGGGAAAGGCCGAAGAAGAGGTTTTGCCCTTTTTCCGCCGGTTTGCGACCGACAACATCCTGGCCGGAATCCGCAAGGACCTGGACGATTTCGGGGTCAAGTTCGACCAATGGTTCAGCGAGCAAAGTCTGTATGACGACCAATCGGTGGACCGCGCGATGGAATGGCTCAAGGAAAAGGATTTTATTTATGAAAAAGACGGGGCCGTCTGGTTGAAGTCGTCTGCGTTTCAGGACGACCAGGACCGCGTCATTGTCAAGGCGACCGGCGAGCGGACGTATTTTTGTTCCGACATTGCGTATCACCAGAACAAGATTAACCGGGGATTCAAGAAACTGATCAACCTCTGGGGCGCCGATCACCACGGCTATGTCCCAAGGATGAAGGCGGTGCTGGAGGCCATGGGATACGACCGGGACTTGTTCAAGGTGCTCCTGGTGCAATTCGTCACCCTGGTGCGGGAGGGGGAAAAAGTGTCCATGTCCACCCGCTCCGGCGAGTTTGAAACTCTGGCCGACGTTGTAAAAGAGGTGGGTGTGGACGCAACACGGTATTTCTTTTTGATGAGAAGCTCGGACAGCCATCTCGACTTCGACCTGGAAATCGCCAAAAAAGAAACTCCGGAAAATCCGGTTTTTTACATTCAGTATGCCCATGCCCGGATCTGCAGTATTTTCCGTACGGCGGAAGAAAAGGGCATGACCCTGCCGAAGGGAGGCGATGTGGACCTGGAACCCCTGCAGGAAGAGGAGGCGTTTGTTCTCATCAAGAAAATTCTGGCGTTTCCCGCCGTGGTGGATCGTAGCGCCGCCATGCTGGAAGTGCACCGCATCCCGCATTACCTGCATGACCTGGTGGCGGTATTCCACGCCTACTATGCGAAACATCGCGTGGTGACTGAAGACCGGCCCCTCACCCAGGCGCGGCTGTTCCTGATGATGTGCCTGCGGCAGGCCGTTGCCAACGGACTCGATATCATGGGCATTTCCGCGCCGGGCAAAATGTAATGAACCTCATCCGAAGAAAAACCGTGCCCCCCCCCGCCGAGGTGAAGGGGTCTGCGGTTAAATCCCTGTTGATGATTCTGGTCCTGGGATTCGCGGGGGTGGGTGTTTATTACAGCGGGAAGCAGGCGTTGCGTTTTTTTGATCCCTCAAAAAAAGAGGCCGTGGCCCACCCTGTCAAGAAGACCGCGGCGGTCAAGCCCCGGTCTCTCGTGGAGAAAAGGGTCAAGGTTGAACCCCTTCCGCCCTTGCCGAACTATTCATTTTACGAAACCTTGAACGACACCACGCTGAGCAAGTATGTGGGGTTGAATGGGAAGTTGACCTCCTCCCCCCCGGCGGGGAAATGGGTGCCCGCTTCGGCGCCCGCAACCGGGCAGATCGCCGAAACCGTTCCTCTCAAACCGGTGAAAACCTCGCCGGTGGATCAAAGGGTTAAATCGACCGAAGGAGGGGGAATGTTGGCCGAGCTGGATTCGGTTGAAGGGATTGGGTTTCCCTTTTGGGTTCAGGTCAGTTCCTTTCGCGAACTGCCCCGGGCGCAGGAGATGGCCGCACGGCTGAAGAAAAAGGGTTATCCCGCCTTCACCCGGTCCATCGAAGTTTCCGAAAAGGGAATTTGGTATCGGGTCTATTTGGGGCGGTATTCCGATTCCGAAGCCGCAGAATCAGTCGCCCGGAGGGCGCGCGAGGAGGAAAAACTCGACGCGGTGGTTCTGCATCGCCCGGATGAAATTTTCGCTTCGTCGGAGGTGCAGTAAAAAAGGTTACTTCGTGAATCCTTGATCGAGCGGCCTTTGCGGAATTTTATTTTCTTCTCACGGACAGGTGGGGCTCATTTCCGGCATCGGGGTCGTAACGCTCGATTGTCCCGTCGAACCAATGCCGGATCCGTCCATCGGATTTGTCGTCGTAGCGATCCATGGCATGGTTGTAGGTTTGCAGGATTTCTACCGGATCGTCATTCCGTTCCCCTCCATAAAATTTTTCCCCACTCAAAAACCACGTGTTGAACCGGTATCCGACCAGATCGTCCTGGTAGAGCTTTCTCCGTTCATCTTTCGAATCGAAGGTGAAGTCGGCGACGGACGCTTTTCCGGGTTCGATGGTGACCGACCCGTAACGATTAGGAATGAAGGGATGCCACGCAACCGCCTCATAGGTTCCGGGAGGAATGTCGCGGATGGAGAACCGCCCCTCCGCATCGGTTACGGCAAAATAAGGATTATCGACCACCACCCCATGGGTTTGCAGGAACGGATGGAGGGCGCATTTGAAGAAAACTTCCTCGGCCGATCGGCGCAGGAAAGGGGTGCGCACCTGTGAAGATTTGGGAAGTACCCGCTTGTTGGTCTTCTGTTCCACCTGGTTTTCAAATATCTCGTAAGCGACCAATTCGTGTGCGATGGGGTCGGTGTTTTCCATGAGGATGTTTTCCCCATTTCGCACGCTGATGACGTATTTGTCCGCATGGCACCGGGAGAAGGTCAGGGTTTGCATCCCGGATTGGATGGATTTCCCTTTTTTCACCCCCCGCAGAAATACCACGGTGTCTTTAAGTCCGCCCGATGGGGAAACGGTAAAATCATACAGGATGCGATGGCCTTTCCCATCGGACATGCGGGAGCAAAATTCAATGTTCGGGGCGTGAATCAGGTGAAAGAACCGCACTCGGGGAACAGGCCCGGAA
>Ga0210019_1005038_pt1 | contig 11180 bp, 8 predicted proteins | sample CryGeyCG2114_020_2_FD_183969 | JGI IMG/M metagenome (GOLD analysis project Ga0210019, IMG submission 183969) | Groundwater microbial communities from aquifer - Crystal Geyser CG11_big_fil_rev_8/21/14_0.20 (SPAdes) (version 2) | ecosystem: Environmental > Aquatic > Deep subsurface > Groundwater ...
TTAACATAATTTTCTATTTTAACTAATAATTCTTACGGTTATTTTCTATAATAATAGAAAATTATTTACTTGTCAACTGGAAAACGTCATTCTGGCTTGTCCAGAATCTACGTCCGGTTGACAAGAAAAAGAAGAAAAAGAAGTAAAATTACAACCTCCGATTACCTAGTGACTTGAAAACCTTTAATTTTTTCAAGTAGTGCTTTTGCTTCCTGATTTTCTTCAAAATGGCGTCGGACCGGTTCAATTAACTGATCAAGTAATTTGGACAAAGTGGTTTTTAAAATCCTTTATATCAACTTAAATTTACTTAACAAGAAGTAGACAAGTACCAAAAAGATGGCTCCTTGGATGAAGTTTACCGTGAAGGAAAGAAACAAGGTAAAAAGGAAAAGAAAAAGTTGGGATTTTCTAGCTGGTTGATAAAAACTGTTAATAGAATAATAAAGCAAAATATAGGCGATCGTAATAAGAGGATCAAAATTAATTTGATTTAGGCCAACGACACTGATATTACCGCCGATCATCATCAAAACTCCTAAAAGAAAAGCAGAAACGATATTAGCAATCAATAAAGAAATTATTATTAACCCAATATTTTTAAGAATATTCATCGGTGTAAATATCTCAAACAATTTTCAATATTTTCTGTGCCAAAACCAGAACCAAAATGATTAACATCGCCTGGCCAAAAGGATAAAAAAACGAATAAAACGTCGCCAAAACAATATCTAGTAAAAAAACCGGGCTTTGATAATTTATTTTTAAGGCGAGACTGAGTAAAAACAGGAAAAAAATCGAAGTCAAGGTGTTGAGACTGCTAAAAGCAAAAATTTTAAAAGTAAGAAAGTATAACCCGCTGCCGATCAGCCAGGTTAAAATAAACACAACCGATATTTTTAACAACTGTAAATAAGGAGTTGGTTTATTTTCCATAATAATTAATTATAAACTATTTAAAACTGTTAATACTCTATTTAATTCCTCAATATTTTCAGCCTTACTCATATGAGAATCATAAGAATAATTGGCTAAAGAGTTAACTCGTTGTTGGATTAATTTCTGCTGTTCGGCAGCAGGTGGTGGTTTTTCTTTCCAAATTCCATTAAAGTTAGCCGTAATACTAAGAATATCATAAGCTTTAAGACAGGCCGCATCGCTCTCTAATTTAATACCCATGTACCGCATAATTTCTCTCGCTAACTCTGGCGTCATCGTTGTTACCTCAGGAACAATCTTTTTCCTCGATAATTGAAATTTTTCCAGTAGATAATAGTCTTTGTGTAAATGCTCACTGACAAATTGAGAAATTTTTGGTTCCATTTGACTGACGGTTTCTTTTTGAGCAGTTGTAAGTTCAACTGAAGGATTTGTTACCATAATGACCGGTCTTGGCGCTTCGACTTTTGCTTTTAGACCTTCTCCAAGTTCAATCATAAAATCATAATAAATTAATTTGTAATAAATTTCAACTCTTTCAATTTAAATTTTAAAATATTATTGTTTATTCAAGAGCCATAAATTTCTAACTTTTGACAATATTAAATAGGCTGGGTCATAGGGATTGGTAACCACTCTTATCGGCCCTGATAATATATCACTTTTGACTGTGTCACTATTAACTTGCATAAGCCCGTTAAGTACTTTGAGAAATCCATTAGGGTTTTGTAGTGTTATTGGATTATTTACTCTCATTCCTTCGGACAATCTAACATCAGTTCCATAGATAGAAATGTTTGGACTGTCTTTTAATATATAAACACCGTCTGCTAGCCTGACAAATTGAGATGACTCTTGATTACCGTTTCCCAATAAATTTGCTATTGTGTCAATTGGCGAATGACCAGTCGCTAAACGAAAATCTCCATTTTGACTAAAAATATTAGAATATTCTACCAGGACATCCGGCGAATTATAAAATGCTAGATCTTTTGACATATCTCTTTCAAGATTGAGTAAATTCGTTTTAGCCAGCGGATCATTTAACTGTGTCAGTCCGTCTTCAAGAATTTTTGCGGTATTTTGATTGATCTTTTCCATTAATGCGTCGCTACTTAAACCAAGTTGTTTCGCAGCAAGATTAATTTCTCTTACCTGATCGGCAGTAAGATAAGTTTTTCCATTCCCTCGGGAACTGAAAATTTCTTGAAGCGCTGCTTTAGATTCGGGACTTAAAGCTAATCCATCGATTTCTTCTACGGAGTTAAAAATATAACGAAGCAGTTCTGCATCATCAACATGCTGAAAAACAGACCCGTCAGGCATCCTTGTAATTATTTTTAACTTACCCATCAACGCTCCTACTTCTTTATTTTTATTGGCTAAAGACACAATTTCAGCTTGAGATAAAGCCATTGGTCCCTTAGTATCCAACTTTAAAAAGTTTCTTATTTCGTCGTTTAAAGCTTGAGCGTCTTTAAATCCATTATCTTTAAGGAGAGCTCGAAGATAAGTTTCATCACCCCGGCTTACCGCTTCTTCAACTGCTTGACTTAGTTTCTGCAATCGAATTGCATAGGCGGTACGCGGCTCCCAGTTGCCTGCCAAAGCAACAATCTTACCACCGGTCTGTTCTTGTAAATCAATAGCATTTCTTAAAAGATCATATCCGGGTGTTGTTGAATATTCCACTAATTCTGTTGTGGTTTTACCAAAGTAATCTCCTAAAATTACACCAACAATATTCTTTGCTTTACCGGTTGCCGGGTCGATGAAACCTGCGGCCGCCAATCTTATTTGAGCATTGCTCCAATCAGAGTGAAGATCACTTATCACTTTTATTTCATCTGCATCCGGTTTAAAAAAAGATACTAACCGGTCGCCAACAGTCTGCTTTACCGCTCTTTCTGCTAACTTTTGTTGCAAGTCTATAATAATATTGTTTTTTATCTGAGGTATTAACTTTTCATCGATTCCCGTATCTTCAAGCTTATTAACAAAATTATTGATTTGGTTTGAGTTGACAAATGACTGCCGATATCTTGCTGCTAATCGATTGACGACGTCATCAGGCTGAACAATTCCAAGATCTAGATCACGGACTAAATATTTGGCTGCCTCTTCAGGCGTATAAGTTAAGGCTGATCGAGGAAGAAATAAATCGACAACTTTTGTACCAATTGTTTTAGTTGTTTTTCCAGCTGTACTAATTACCTCAAATGTTCTAGGGAAGGTCGTCGCTAACTTTCCAGTCAGACTGCCGGCAACTTCTGTTACTCTAGTTGAGGCAGCAACTACAGGTCTTAAACGACCCAAATTAGCAGCGGATTGTTCTAAAAATGTTGTTACCGGGGCGGATTTAATAAATCCAGCTGCCCAGGTTTCCGGAGAGATTATCTGAAAACCCTCGCCGGCTACTGACGTAATTCTTCCACCGCCCCTTAAAAGAGCAGAACGAACTCCGGTCTGACCGGCCTGTTCAAGTCTGGTAGCAGTCGTTGTCATCTTACCGCCGGCAGCGGATAGACCTTTTCCTACAGGAACTAAAATTGCCACAATATTAGTTATATCGCTGCCTGCCTGTATTGTTTTTGCCGCCGCCGCCGCTTCATTAGCGCCATATAAAGTAGTAAGAATATTTGCTTCCCAATTTCTTGTTCTTCCTCCGGTAACTAAATTTAAAGCACCATCAGGAAGCCCAAGCAGCAGCATATTGTTGGCATATTGATAACCGCCGATGACGCCGGTTGTCAAGGCCTGACCGACAGTGACTTTTCTTGTTATTCCTGCCGCTTCGGCAGCAACACCAGCTTGATATTGAGCTACATAATAATTACCCATCGAACTTTCTGCTTTTCCCCCAAAAAGCTTTGGCAGCTGTCCAAAAGTATAGTATGTCAGGGAATCTGCCTGCTCCATAAGCCATGCGGCTGCTTTTTCTCCAACAGGAACATTATGTAAACTTTCATAATTATCAAAAGCGTTTTGACGGAGTCGATATTGATCCTCGGTCGATGCTGCATTGAGTTGAATCTCAGCTGGATTCATACTTGTTATTTGTCCCAAAGCAATTTTCTGACAAGAACTGGATGAGACTTCAATCATCTTTCCCGGTGTTTTATCTGTTAGATAACAGGCAAAACATTTTTCTCCTTTAACCTGAACTGATCCTTTCTGAAAACAATCATCATTTGGTTTTATTCCACAACAGCCATAATAAGGAGGACCCGATGATTGACATACTGTTACATTATTGTCCCAAGCGATTCCTGACTTGATAGAATTGCAATTACTGGAAAGAGTGCAGGTCCCGGGCCAACCATCTCTGGTTGTACAGAAACTTCCATTAATGGTTGATGACGTTTGAACCGCTCCTCTAGTATCTGTTTCTACACATTTCACTCCCAATAAAGTTGTTTGACAGCTACCGCATAATTTTTCTTTGACCCAGGCTCCGTTAACACATTTCATCAAGTAATTTCCGTCACATTTTATCGTTAGTGACGTACATCCCTTGGCAACATCGGCGGCTGACTGGCAGTAATATCCATAGGGTGAAGGAACACAGTATCCTGAACAACAACTGGTATCGCTGGCATTGTTACATCGTTGACTATTTTGTTTACACTGAGATAGACCTGCAGGTAAACATGACTTTCCTCTTTGCCAGCCATCACAACCGTCGCCACTCCAGAATCCGTTTATACAACGACAGTCTTTATTAAAAAGATCATTAACTGATTTTGTTGGTGTTGGAATTACTATTTTCGTAACGCATTTATATCTACCACCTGTACATATAGAACAGCTCCCGGAACAATCATCTTGGCACTCTCTTGAATTTGGATAAAAACAACCGTCGGAAGAAGATGTTGGAATAGGTGGAGTATTTGTTGGCACTACTGGTTTTGGAGTTGAAGTTGGAATCTTGGTCGGGACGACTGAACCCTTCTGACAACAGACAGTATCAAATCCGGAACATGAATAATTGGTCACGTGAATATAGCCGGAAGAGCATTCATATTTTTCACAGGTATAAGGACAGTTTGAAGTTGAAGATTTTGTTGGTGTTGGAATTACTATTTTCGTAACGCATTTATATCTACCACCTGTACATATAGAACAGCTCCCGGAACAATCATCTTGGCACTCTCTTGAATTTGGATAAAAACAACCGTCGGAAGAAGATGTTGGAATAGGTGGAGTATTTGTTGGCACTACTGGTTTTGGAGTTGAAGTTGGTCCACTAATACAAATCCTGTCAGCTGTTCCCTCATCAGGAACATTATATTGTTTTGCACATGAACTACTACATAAAGAATAACTTCCACATTCCAATAAACAGTGCGACTGATTTACTTCACAGGGCATTGATGCCCTCGGATTTGAGGCGATATTTTTTTTCTTGTTGACAAAAAAAGACGAACCAATAGTTATGATTGCCCCAATAACCACCAGACCCAAGGTAAGAAGAGTTACGATTTCACCTTTTTTAGATCCTAGATGACAGATCTTATATTTTAGATTGAACATTTACAATTTAATATCGACTTCATATAATGTCAACTTTTTTACCTCGTTACCTGAAAACTCTTAACCTGTTCTAATAGTTTTTTTGCTTCGGAATTTTCCTGAAAATGGCGTCTGACCGGATCAATCAGCTGGTCAAGTAATTTGGACAAAGTCGCCTTTAAATCCATCGGATGGACTTTTTTCTCAGCAAAAAGTTTTTCCAGTTCCTCATAACTCCTAACACATAACTTCCCTCCCCATTTCTCCGGTCTCTCAATTTTTACTTCATTAATTTTTAGTCTGTCAAACGACTCAAAAATAATATATTTATAATATTCAAGAATCGGATTTTCCTTAATATCTCCCTCAAGACAATAAGCCTTATTTATTTTTCTTTCTATATCTTCTTTCGTATCAGTCATAAAAATAGCTGAATCAGGATTTGACTTGGACATCTTCAATTCAATTATTCGAGCCGTTTTATCTCTCACTCCGGGAGTGAGGTTTGGAAGTCTGGAAAGGCCCATTAACATATGGTGAGAAACAACTACTGGTTTCCAAAATCCCAACAAAGGGCCAATTTCTCTAGCAAGCATGTTAATTTTCCTTTGATCCATTCCCAGTTGAGTAATTTTTGCTCCCAAGGTAAAAATATCAGAAACCTGCATACAGGAATAGATAATATGAGCACCTGTCAGTTTATCCAAAGACTCTTCCCGACCCATCATCTCGGCCGTCCTGACAAATCTTTTTAAAACATTGGTTCTTCCCACTTGAACGACTAACTGCCAATAGTCTTGATTTTTTGTCAGATCAGAAGCCCAGACAAATTCGACATTCTTTAAATCCATACCGCTCGCCCGCCAGACTTCAATAAAATACTTTCCAACGGTTTTAATCTTTTCTAAATCTCCGCTCATTTTATTATTAGCCATTGCATGCCAGTCAGCAACAAGCATTTTAAACTTCACCCCAGCCTTAATCATTTTATTTACATTAATAGCCCGAAGAATTCCTTGGGCAATATGAATCTGTCCTGACGGCTCAAATCCATCGTAAGCAATCAGCTTCTCCCCGCTTTCCAGCAACTTTTTTAACTCATCTTCTTGGATAATTTCTTCCCCGACCTCCTTGATTAATTTCAAACGATCTTCTATATCCATATGATTTATTATAGATAAAACTTTTAAATAAATGCTAATCAATTTTATTTAACAAAAATATTTATTAAACTTTGAAATATTATTACAAAAACTACGGACGGTAAGATATTTATGGTCTTTATCTTCTTAATCTCTAAAATATTTAATCCTATTGTCAAGATAATTAAACCGGCGACAGCTGTCATCTTTATTATTATTGATGGAACTAAAATGTTTTTTAGAAAACCTGACAAAATGAAAAGTATAAGTTGAAAGAAAAAAACCAAAGGCGTACTGGCAACGACACCAACTCCTAAAGACATGGCTAAAGGAATCGCGGTCGCTCCGTCTAGAATTGATTTAATGAAAAGAATTTGATTATCTCCTGACAATCCTGCTTTTATTGTTCCTAATATTGTCATTGGGCCACCACAAAAAATCAGAAAAGAAGTCACTAAAGCTTCACTTAATAATTTATTATGATTATTCAAAAAACGTTTTAAAACTATAGAAACGATTGAGTTGACTTTTCTTTCTAAATTAATTAATTCACCAAATATTACTCCAATTATCAAACTAATAAAAACAATGATTAAATTTTTGGTTTCTAGTGCCATTTGGATTCCTATAAATATCACGATGACTCCAAAAATATTCATTAAGCCATGATGAACCCTTTCAGGAATGATTTTCCCTAGTTTCAGTCCGACCAGTCCTCCGAAAAAGACTAAAATTGTATCTAAAATTATTCCTATCATAGTCCGCAGGGCAGGAGTTGAACCTGCTTGATACGGTTTTACAGGCCGTTGCATCGCCGTTCTGCCACCTGCGGAAACAATCCTCCTACGTTCAGGTTCGTCTCGTGGTCTACGTCCACGCAGCCGAAACTTCACTTCGGAAGGATTTGTGTCCGTAATTCCGACTTCGTCGGAAACGGACACATAAAAAAACCCTTGCCAAATCACCAAAACTGATGATCTAACAAGGGCTCTTTCGGGCGGTACCACCTTGATCTCTATTATTGCCTAACAAAAACCCGCCGTGTGGCGGGGAAACGTAAACAATAATAGCTTATTGTTGACGTGCTCCGTTTCGTTGTGACACACGCTAGTTCTGTGACGGGAACTCCCGGAAAAGTCTAGTTAAGTCTTTTATTCTCTTTCGACTTTTCAGCTTGGGCGAGGTATCTTCGCCCTATAACGCTTTTGCCAAATTGTAAATAATATTATACACAAAAAAATCCCAAAAAACAACCGAAAATACTCATTTATGCTTTTTTGTTTAATAAATCTCTCAGTATTATTATTCCTTTTTTAATCTCTTCATTAGTCGCGGTTGCAAAAGTTAATCTAATCGTATCAAGTTGTGGTTGATTTGCATAAAAAGGATAACCCGGCATAAAGGCTAATCCATAAACAATAGCTTTTTGATAGAGCTCTCGACAATCAACTCCTGAAATCGTCAACCAAATGAAAATTCCTCCTTGAGGATTGGTCCAAGTGGCTTTATTTTTTAAATATTTATTGAGACACCAAATCATATACTGACATTTTTCTTTATAATATTGTCTTATTTTATTAAGATGGATATTAAACGTCTGTTCGTTTTTTATAAATTCATATATTAAATATTGTGAAAATGTCGGACTATGAAGATCCATTCCTTGTTTAATCAAGGATAATTTTTTAATCAATTCCTTTGAACCTATGACATAACCGATTCGCAAACCTGGACAAAAAGTTTTAGAAAAAGTTCCTAGATAAATAATAGATTCTCGATGATCATAAACTACTAGATTTTTTGGGGACTCGTTACCAAAATAAAGTTCGCTATAAGGATCGTCTTCAATAAGCAAACATTTATATTTACTAATTAACCTTATCACTTTATTTCTAGCATCTTCCGACCAACAGTTACCTGATGGATTTTGAAAAGTAGGAATACTATAAATAAATTTTATTTTTTCTCTCTTCTCTATCAAATGACTTTCCAACTGTTTAATATCAATACTATTTTCTTTTAACTGAACGGTTTTGTACTGAACTTCATAGCCATTAAAAGCTGATAAAGCGACAAAATAAGTAGGGTTTTCTGTAATAACACAGTCACCTTTTTCCAAAAAAGCTTTTCCCAATAAATCTAAGGCCTGTTGAGAACCGGTCGTAATCAATACTTCATCAAGAGAGATTTTTTTCTTCCATTTGTTTGAATAGTATCTGGCAATTATTTTTCTCAATTCAGAAATTCCGGCGGTTTGACTATACTGGAGGACTTTTTTTTCATCATTTTTCAACAGTTTTTTAAGCGAAAGATTAATTTCCTCAATAGGAAATAACTCAGGATTAGGAATTCCACCAGCTAATGAAATAACTCCAGGCTTTGAGGCCAATTTTAAACTATCTTCAACCGTCGGATCAATTAATTTCTTTACTCTATTGGCCAATTTAATATTCATATTTTTTATAATTAACTTTCATAAATTTTTCCTTTTTCATAAACGCCAATCTTCTTTGCCATTAAAGTATTAGCTGTAAAAATTTTTTCTACTGTTTTAATATCTTCGGGATTAATTTCCAGATCAACTAAAAAATAATATTCCCATTGGCTTCCCGGAATTGGTCGGGATTCAATTTTGGTCAGATTAACTTTAAGCTCTGTTAACTTAGTCAATAAATTTGCCAAAGTACCTGGTTTATGAAGTAACTTAAAAATAATTGTTAATTTTTGATTTGATTTTGCTTCGATCTCATCTTTATTAAATTTTTTAATAACAACAAAGCGGGTCATATTATTTCTGGCATTGCCAATATTTTCAGATAAAATTAACAATCTAGGATCGCGGGCCAAGTCCCGACTGCCAATAAAGGCTTTTTTTATATCATTTCCCGCCAGAACGATATCTTTACCATGAGCCGTACTTTTTGATTCACACATCGTCAGATGATGTTTTTCTATATATTTCGAGCTTTGGGCTAAGGCTTTAGGATGAGAATAGACTTCTTTTATTTGTTCTAAACTGCTATTTTTCAAACCAACAAGATACAGATTTATTTTAAAATAGGCCTCTTCAACAATTGTGAAATTTTTTGAAAACAAATAGTCTACATTCTCAAAAACATCACTTGTGGTCGAGTTCTCTATCGGTAAAACACCCAGAGCATCTTTATCTTTTAATATTTTATTAACAATTGGAAAAAAACTTTCGCATGATACTAATTCGTCGTCAGGAAAAATTTTTTTAGCAATTAAATAACTATAAGAGCCGGTCGGACCTAGATAATAAATTTTTTTCATAAATATAAATTAATTTATAATTTGTTTAGTTCAAAGATTTAACTAATTCGTTCAAAGTATAATTTATTTGTAATAATAGCTCTTTGGCAAAACGATTAAAGGTAATCATATCTAAAAACAACTCCCTTGAACTACCCATCAGCTCAATTCCTTCAAATATCTTGGCGGCGGCTGGTGTATCAACCGCTGTTTTGTCTAACCCTAAGTCAGCAGCAATTTGTCTAACTAGTTGAACAAAAAATTGCGAATTGGCCATTAATTTATCATGCTCTTCTGGTTCAAGTTCGAAAATATTCAGCCCCAATTGCCTTAAGAACGTTATGATTTGCTGGTATTTTTCTTTCGGACAGCGAACATTATTAATAACTATTTTTAATCTTTGCAAGGCTGATAAATTTTCTCCTCCTCTTTTCCAGGCAGCCGGACCAAACATCGGGTGACTGGCGACTAAATTAACATCAGGTTTATTTTTAAAAACATCTTTCATCACCTTAACCGGATGTTCCATTACTGAACACACCTCAACAACAGTCGCTCCTAGTTGTATATAAGGAGCGACCGCTTGACACGCGGATTCGAACTTATTAATCGGTACGGCCGGTATGATCAAACCGGCGTTTTTAACTACTTTTTCAAGCGGAAAAAATTTAATATTATCCGGGTTTTCACTTAAAGAATAAATTTTAATCGGAATCTCAGGATTTACTAAACTAATAATCTTTTCCAATAGATTACCGAATCGGCCGTAACCGATTATAGCAATGTGTTGAGATTTACCAATAAATTCTATTTTTTTCATATTTTCCATCATATTAATATAAGTTAAACCTTTGCTTCTAGTTCCAAAGCATATTGATGAAAAATCTCCCAGATTGCTCCGACTAACTCTGGCTTTAGTCCTAATTGTTGAGCCATAGCCTTTCTTGTTTCTACCACTTGTTGCCAGCGGGACGGATCAAGCGGCGGAACATTGTGTTGCTTTTTTAATACACCAACTTTTTCTACCACTTCCATCCTTTTCGCCAAAGCCTCAATTATCTGTTTATCACATAGATCTATTTCTTTTCTATGCTCGGCTAATTGTTGTTGAAAATTTTGATCAGTCATAAATTATCACCTTCTTTTCAATTATCAAATTTATAAATTTTGTGCCTTGTGGCGTAAATAATGATCCATAATTACCAAGGCCGCCATCGCCTCAACAATCGACACCGCTCTAGGCAATACACAAGGATCATGGCGTCCGGACGCTTCTAGTTCTACTTCTTTTTTATTAATATCAACGGTTTTTTG
>Ga0210019_1005040_pt1 | contig 11179 bp, 7 predicted proteins | sample CryGeyCG2114_020_2_FD_183969 | JGI IMG/M metagenome (GOLD analysis project Ga0210019, IMG submission 183969) | Groundwater microbial communities from aquifer - Crystal Geyser CG11_big_fil_rev_8/21/14_0.20 (SPAdes) (version 2) | ecosystem: Environmental > Aquatic > Deep subsurface > Groundwater ...
CGCTTTTTCCTTTGGTTATTTTCTGTTCATTGCCTGCTGAAGTAAGCCATAGAAATCCGCCATAAAGAAACATTAAAAGAGCGATTGAACCAACAATGCCAAGCGCTGCTTTTATTATTCCGCCGATTAATTTTGCTGGGTCACACTTTCCACCCGGGCAATACTGTTTAAGAGGATTGATATTTGCCAGATCAACCGTTTGAGCAAAAACAAAATGAGGTAAAATTAAAAAAACAATTGCGCAAAAACTCACGAGCAATAATATTTTTTTATTTCTGGTCATATAGGTTACATTTTACAGATGTAATACCTGTAATAGAATAAGATTTTTCTGCAAATTGGCATGTACTAAGATTTGTTGTCGGGTATGTACAAGCGGCCGCGTATGTTGTTTGATCGATAAATTTGCCACCTCCGGTTTCACATGCTTGTTTGGCGACACTCTTGGCCGAAAGAGCTGTTTGGATAGTAGCAGTTTGATCAAAAGCTATTCCACATGAACAAATTTTGTTGCCTGGAGTTGTAGCTGTGTTGGTTGATTGCTCCAATCCTTCTATGTTTAATTCTTCAGTAAGCGAACCTTCCGGTGTTTTTGGCAAAGTCGCCTGTAAGACGCTCCTACTTAAGAAATCTACAATAAAATAGGCTCCAAATATAATTATAACACCAATTATAGCTTTAGACAAAATATCTTTACCTTTCGCAATTTGTTGTTCATTTCCCCGTGAAATTAAAAGCATAAATCCGCCATAGATGAAAAATAAAAGAGCAAGTCCGCCAGAAATGCTGAGAATCCATTTTGCTACATTAGTAAGTAAAACCAGAAAACACTGTAAAGATGGTGTTTCTATACCTGTTGCGCAGGAGTGGACCAGAGGAGGAAGAACTTGTGCCATTGCCGGCATAGCAAACATTAAGCCAAGCAATACAATTAAAGATGTTATTTTAGTAAATTTCATACTTGGAAGAATTAAATTTGTAGGAATTATGATTCATGAAGTATGAATCATGGGAAATTATTAATAAGTTGCGAAGTGACACAACCCCTTGATTTATCATTCATTATTCTTTATTCGTCTTTAGAGGGTCTGGTCTACTTTTTTTATCGCAAAGTCAATAGCCTCTGTTATTGTTCGCGCTCCAGAAACAACGTCTTTTATCATTTCTTTAATGGCAGTTTCCGCACTAGTGGCATTTTTTCCTTTATACCATGATTTAGCAGTTAAGAGTTGGGAAACAAAAGTGTACAAATCTGCGTTTTCACTTTGTTTTTGAATTAGTCCACGAAGAGCAGTTGGTTTTTTTGTTTTATCTAAATATTTTTCTACATTTCCTGCAGAGGATACATATTCTATAAAATCCCACACTTCATCGGGATACTTTGTCTTTTTTGATGCGACCTCAACCCAATAATTTGCAAAATTTATTTCTTGATTTCCAGAAATTTGCGGAAGTTTTGATATACCATATTGTAATTTTGGAGCTTGCGCATTTATAGTAGGGATATGATAAGAATATCCAAAGAAGTACGCAACCCTGCCCTGAACAAAAGCATCAAGAGAGTTTTGCATTGCTTCATTCCATGTATAGACCTCTTTTTGTGGAGAAGCAAAGTCAGTATAAAACGTTAGAGCTTCTGTTCCCGGAGGCATAGTTCTTCCTGATAGTTCTGTCGGAATTAGATTGAATGTTGCACGTCCGCTATCATCGGTCATTTTTGCTCCATTTTGCATCATTAATACAGATACTATATCAGTGCTTCTTTCTATGTTTTCTGCGCTTCCAATTGCTGCTCCAGCAATTGATATGCTTCCATCAGGAGCTTGTTTTGTTAGTTTTTTTACATGCTCTTGAAACGTTTGCCAGTCTTTAGCAGGCTCAGCGATTCCCGCCGCGTTTAAAAGCTCTTTGTTATAAAATAACGCCATTGTGTCCACGGATAACGGCAGACCATAAATAGAATTTTTTGTTACTTTACTTGTTTCGTCATAAGTTGGGATGATAACGTTTTTTGCTACTTGATCAATGAAACGAGTTTGCAGTTCTCTTTCTGAAATTGTTTTTTTTGTATCCATTGTCCATACAACATCTTTTTTTATAGTGCCTTGGACGGTTCGATAGGGAACTGTAATTGTTTCTGGCATTGGCAGAAGTTTTGACTGATACCCACGAAGCCAAGTATTATGTAAAGAAAATATGTCCGGACCCCTGTCTTCTGCAAGCGCGTCTATAAGTTTTTGTTCAAATTCTTCATAACGCAATTTCCTGTAAGTTATGTTTATATTGGGGTGTAGTTGGTTATAGCTTGCTATAAGTTCACTAAAAGCGTCGGAGTCATCAAAAACCCGCCAATATGTTAGTTGTATTGGTTTTGTTCTTTCTGCTACTTCGGGAGAGGTCGTTTTACATATAGCGCCAGAGAGAGCTATAAATACGAGTAAAGAAAAAATAAGTGCCTTTTTCATATAAAAAGATAATTGATTATTTTATTACTGATTTTAAATAATGTTTAAAATCTTTTCCTAAAGTTTTATCCTTCAGCGCAAAATCGACATTGGCGCGTAGCCAGCCAATTTTTGAACCGGTATCGTAGTATGTCCCGTTTTTTATTTCGCAGGCATAAATTGGTCGTTTTTTCATTAGCGCTTTTATTGCATCAGTTAGCCAAACTTCTCCACCTTTGCCGGGACGCAATTTTTTGAGTTCTCCAAAAATATCTGGGGTTAACACATAACATCCATGTGTTGCGAGATTTGATGGCGCATGCTTTGAATCGGGTTTTTCAACTAATGATTTTATCTGAAAGATGTTTTTTTCTATTTTTATTGTTTCTGCGATTCCATATTTATGAACGTCTTTTTTATCTACTCTGATTCCAGAAAGAACCGGATCGCCATATTTTTCAAAAACTTCCAGGCATTGTTTTAAGCGAGGAGGGTTTGAATAAATAAATTCGTCGCCCCACAAAACCACAAAAGGTTCATTGCCGATTACTTCTTCAGCGCACAAAACCGGTGTCCCATTGCCATATGGACCTTTCTGACGAATATAGATAAAATTTGCCATTTCCGCGATACTTTTTATTTCGGTTTTGAGTTTTGTTTTTCCTTGTCTTATTAGCCAATTATAAAGTTCTGAGTTATGGTCAAAATGATCTTCTATTGCTCTTTTCCCCGCGCCTGTTACGAGAATTATATCTGTAATTCCAGAGGCTACTGCTTCCTCTACTACATATTGAATTATTGGCTTATCAACGATAGGGAGCATTTCTTTTGGTTGAGCTTTTGTTGCAGGCAAGAAGCGTGTTCCAAAACCGGCTACAGGGATTATGGCTTTAGTTATTTTCTGCATAGTTTAAGCTAAAATTTTAGTGTCGTGTGAAATATCTCTTGTTTCTCTTCTTTTTTCTTTTTTTTACTGAATATAAAAAGATATACTATCTCTAGTATTCCCAAGGTATTAAATATAAAAATAGTTAAAAACCACATTTTTTGATTATTTTTTGCCGCACGCCATAAGGCAGCCCCTTTCCAGGGTAATGTCCACAAAACCAATATAAGTATTAGCCATAACGAGTTTTGTAATATTTGTGTATCTGGTTGCATATAATAATAGTATACATTATTTAGCGTAATGATGTAAATAAAAAAGATTAGGATGTTTTCCTAATCTTACGAAGTATAAAATTGTTTTCTTTTTAGCTCTTCTAGCCGTAGATTTATGAAATATAGCTGGACATCATTTATAGGGCATTCATTTTTACATTTGGAGCATTGGAGATAGATACTGACTCGGGTTTTTTTTACTTCAAACTGAGTATTGTGTTTACATGATTTGCAGAAAAATTGTAATAATCCCTCTTCTTTCGCTTTGTATAGAACTTTTAGCTTAAAACAGATGTGTGGTTGGGAGTTTGCCAATTTTATTCCTTTGAAAGAGCTTTTAAAAAAAATATCATATTTTTTTGATTTTGTCAAGAAAAAATCCCGCACTCGGGATTTTTTCTACGGGTAATTCGGGTTAAGTGCCCGCAAGCGATGCAGTTTATTGAAAATTTTAAATTTATAAATTAATTTTTACAATAGTGGCATGCACCCCAAAATTAGGATATAATTTTTCAAAAGAATATTAAATATGTTATTAGAAAGACCCGTTTTTGACGGGTCTTTCTGTTGCACTCGGAGCGCACCGTTGTCTTAAGGACTATGGGTTGCTCCGATAAAATGTAAAAATTGGCGGGGACGATGTCCGCAACTTTGAACCGAGAACACGGCTAAGTTTCGCAGTTATTGATAAAAGCATAAAGGAATTACGGGCAATTTACAAAGTTCATCCAGAATGGTTTGAGACACCTCATCCTGAGTCCAATAGAGGCAAAGATGAGGTGGATTATTCGATTAAATAGATCACCCAGCAAGGAAAGATGTTCGATCTTAAAAAGCATCAGAAAAGCCAAAATCAACCTCGACTTCGTCGCCGTTAATAATAATATCAACAATATCGTGTATTTTCTCTTTCAAAACTTTTACTTGTTCGTCTAACTGTAAAATTCCCATTTTTTCATTCATCTGAGAATCTATTTTCTCGATTGTTCCAAAATCATCACCATCAATCTTGTATTTAATTGGGGCGTAGTAATATTTTGCTATTTCTTCCTGTTTTGCCACAGAAAAGAAAGGTATTTTTACTTCTGACCAATATTTCATTGCGAGACTTCCACCTTGACCACCAACTGATATATAGTCCAGAACTCCTAAATTACGAAGGTAACGTAAAAAACAACAAACAAAAGCACTCTCAATTTTGTTATGATCTTTTTTGTTAAGTACGATTCCATGAATGTTAGTTAGTGTGCGTTGCTTAGGATTTGCAAACATCATACATTTACCCACCGACCCTTCTGCTGAAAATATAATATCATCCTCTTGAATTGCTGAGAGTTCTCGCGAATTACCGAGGTATTCATACTTTGTAACAGTCCCAAAATCAGATAGATTAGTCGGTCTGATAAGAGTATAAAAGTTCTCATTTTTTTGTTCGGAATAAATACTATTTCCGATTGCCGAAACTTGAAGATTTTGTCCACGTCCAATTTCAAAATTCCACTCTTTGATTGTACCAAAGCCTTCGGAATAATTTTTAATAGAGAATTGTTTTTTTATATAATCTTCACAATAAAATCCCGCGTCAATTCTAGATGTTAAAAGTATTTGCTGTAAATCAGGAAATTGATATTTAAAATCTTTATTAATTTGGTTTGAAAAAAGTTCGTTCTGGATGAGAGAAAAAATTAAAACTTCATTTTCTTTAATTTTCTTTTCTTTATTAATTGCAAGTCGCATAAGAGTCTCCAGATATGAAATCACTCGATCGGAGTTTTTTTGGTTTGGAAGCGGTATTAAGCAATCAAGAAATAATTTTTTTGCATGTAAAATTGTCGCTCCTTTTGAAACAAGAAAGTTTAATTGCGTTCTAAAAAAATCGTGCTTCAAAAAAGCAAACAAATAATATTTGTTTTGATCAACTGGTAACTTATATAATCCACCCGATAGCATGTAATCGGGATAATCCTTGTCTAGGATAATAGTTTCACCGATATTTGAATCTTTAGATATTATTAAGTCGCCTTCTTTCAATTTTAAATCAGAAAATTTACTTGGCAGGATTGGGATCACACTATCACCAGAAAAACTTAACAAAAAACTATCTTGCTGGAGAGCTTTGTTTCTTATAAAGTATTTATACGATTTTTGTATATACGCATCAGATCCAACTTCTTCACCATTAACCAAATCACTAGAAAGAAAATCTCTAACGGTTTTAGAATTTTTACCGCCCAAAATAACCTTTTTATAATTATGCGGAGAAAAAGAAGCCTTATTATTTAGGATATCAAATATATTAACTTTTTGTGGCACATCAATATACTTCATATTATTTTAAGAATAGTTTTTTTATGGTTTCTTCTTGTGAAAGTGCCCATTTTCTAAATTCACCGATTGTATCTGTAAATTCTTCATCAAGAACTGACTCACCCTGCTCGTTAATCACAATTTCAAAATCACTTTCATCAATTTTATAAACTGGATTAAAAAATTTAACTCGATTAGAAGTCCTTACCTCATATCCAATACGCTGAATATCTTTAACAAAAACTTCATAGCCATTTTTGTTAAGCTTATTTAACTCTTCCTCTGTCGGCTTATACCCAATAACGATAGTAGTATTTACTCCGGTTTCAGCAAAGATGTTCGGTGGAAGGTCAAAAAGTCCAACTATTCTCATTTTACTTGCCAACCATTTACGTGCTATTTCCCACCGATCGATAGAAGCAATGGAGTTAGATAATACAATACCCAGCCTGCCGTGAATTTTTAATATTCTATATGCGTTTTCAAGGAAAAGTAGTCCTGGATCCATCCAATTACCAGAGCGAGCAATATCCCACAATTCGTAAAGTTCAACCATCGATTTATCACTTTCATTTTTTGGCTCAATTTTTCTGTTTTCTCCAAATGGCGGATTCGTCAATACGACATCAAATTTTAATAATTTAGTGTCATCTACCCAATTATCCCAATTACCATTCTTGTGTAATTTTGCATCTAGAGGAACGAGTTCTTTTTTAGTGTTGAATTTATAAAGTAGTGACCCCTTGTCTGCCTGGTATTTTAGAGTTGCGTTGCCGTCTCCATTCAAAAGCATGTTTAATTGAGCTAATTTTATCATCTGATCGTCATTATCAACTCCATAAAAATTGTTATCATCCAGACTCTGTTTTGAATTAACAAAACTCATTGAAAGAAAATCAGCAATGCCAACAGTAGGGTCAATAATTGTTTCGCCCGTTCCAGGATTAACTATTTTTACCAGAAAATCTATTATTTTTAATGGAGTAATAAACTGCGCCTTATCTGTCTTAGTGAATTCATTTGAAAATTTATAAAAAACTAGTTGATATAAATCTGTGTCGGATGACTTTATAAAACTGTAATCTTGTAAATTTTCAACAACAGAACCAATGGCGCGAACATGGCTTTCGTCTTTCCAGTTAATGGTAGCTGTATCTACTGATTTTAAAATAACATTATATTTACTCGCTGCGTCATTATAAAGTTTACGAATTCTATCAAGAAAAGACTGAACATCCTCATCGCTTAATTTAAAAAATTGTTTTTCCGCATCAGTTATAAAAAAACTTAGAGCAGCTTTTTCTGGTTCTGTTTGATAAAATTGTAGATTTTTATTAGATGATGCAGTTTTTTTATACTCCTCACTTCGCTTTTCATCAAAGATTTTTAAGGCAAGCATTTCAATAAGAATTTCATAACCACGGGGGTTACGAAGACCAACCTTATCAAGAGTTTTTAAGATATTAGAAACGGCATAGTTAATTTGTGAACTTGAAGCTCCAGTAATTAAATCAAGGTCATCAATAGTACGCTTGCTCCTGTCGATTTCTATTGTGGTATTAACTCTTTTTTGCAGTGCCTCAAAAGAAGGTACGTATCTATAACTATCTGTTAAATCAAGAGATAACTGTGTTGTAGAACTCTTGTCTCCTTTTTGATTTTTAGATTCATCGTAACGCAAAATTGTTCCGTTTCTACGTTGAAAAATATAAAGTCTCTCACTATCATAATAAAAACCAAGACAGTAATTACTTTCCGACTCTTTTAATTCCGGCTTTACTTGCGAAGTAAAAACCGTCTTAATATCCTTACCATCTGATTTTTTAAATTCAATTATCCCAACAAGATGTAGTCTCAACCATTCGACCGCATCATCGTCTTTTGATTTTCGCCATTTCTCATAAAAATCTATCCATCGTTTATCATCAAAAATACAACCATCAATTTTTATTGGTGCAGAATTTTTATTTCCTTTTGGAAAATAGATTTCCGCTCCCAAATAATCTTTTGAATACAAACCACTATGTGTTAGAGCAAAAATAAATTGCCACTTATAATATTCTTCGCTAGGCTCTCCCTTTTTGTTTTTTAAAGAAATATTAACAAGGTATTTTCCATCTACAGGAACAATGGAACGATCCAAAATAAGGATTTTGCCATATTTTTTATCAAATTCATTTTTGGCTTCTAAAAATGTTGTCATATTAATTAGCTAAAGATTTAACAAGCTATCTTAATTATAGCTGATATTCAAAAACTTCACAAGGTTCATTCTGTTCATAACTAAAAAAACGGTTTACACCGTTTCTTAGTTCAAAAAACCCTTATTTTGCTTCGGTTCAAACTTGGTAATCTGGCGGTGCCTTTTGGTTAAAATCCGAACTTTTTTTGACGAAAATCCGGACTGCGAACTTTGACGCTCCGCCCTGCCGCCGCTCGCTAATGCTCGCACCACCAAAGAAAAGTTTTGTTCGCATTTCTTTTTTTGCGCGCGACTAATTTTTTCTTCTAAAAGGAAAACAAAACTTTTCTTTGGTGTTCTGCTCTGAACGAGCAGGGCGGCGGGGCTTCGCTTCGGCTCGGGCGAGGCGGAATTCCCCCCACACCCCCCTTCCGCCTCGCCCTCGCTTCCGACGGCGATTTTTTCGGCGGGCAGGCGGCAAAGCCAATTCTAAAACTTCGTTTTAATAAAATCAAAAATCTTTTTGAACCTATCTTTACCTTGTTGTTCCAGCGTCAGCCGTGATTGATTATAGGTTTCAAAAAATTTTTGAGCAAGGACGACTTTCTGATTTTTATTGACATAATCAGAATTTGCCGTGCCAATCGGAATTGTTTGGGTCGTGTCTTGCAAAACTAACTTCTTAAAGTCGTCCTGCGTGAACATATCTTCAATGGCTTTGCCGCCTTCAATTTGAAATATTTTGTCTTTTGGAATATTCAACTCCTCGGTCAAAACTTTATACTCCTGATCGGAGTTTCCATCTCTATCCATAATAACGACAAAATCTAAACCCCACCCTATCATTAGTGAAGCCATGTACTCAATTTTGAAAACTCCGCTCATTGGGATTAGCTTTACATCTTGCCCAATTTTGAAATCCGTTTTTTCGCGTAGAGCAGAAAGGTAATAATAATCAGATATTCCCTCAAGTAAGACATTCTTTTTTGCAACCAAATCAAAACCCTTGCCTAAATCCTTGCCAATTGCCGCAATAACTGGAGATAGTGCGTCCGCAAAATCCTCGTCTCCGGGGTCGCGCGCGGTAATTTTCTTTATTTTTGTTCCGACTCCTTTTCTATTGAGCACAAGCCGAACGCGGTTTAACCTTTTGGGATCAATTAAATCGCTTGAGTGGGTACTAAAAATTACCTGATTATCTTTTGCTATTTTTTGTTCCAAGATTTTTAGCACGTCGGCTTGTGCTTTAGAGTGAAGATAGGAGCCGGGTTCATCAATTAAAATTACCGCGCCAATATCTTTTTTCTCCAAACTTTCGGCGTTCAGCCGAAGATAAAATGACAAAAACCAAAGAAATCCCTTACTGCGTTGTTCGGGATATTTCCTTGAATCTGCGTCTTTAACAAAAAAGTTGAGGTAATATCCTTTTTCGTCATGCTTTCTATCGGCGACAATTTGTACTTGGCTCACGCCGTCTACTTTTTGAGTCCAATAGGTTAAAAAATCACCGGTTACATTTGCCGATTTCCCGTCAAGGTAATTATCTATGTTTTTATCGTCTTTTTCGTTTTTCAAACGCTCAACATCAATCTCTGTGAATCTAATAAAATCTTGAACAGCTTGATAGCCAGTTTCATCTTTATTGGCGATTTGTTCTAAATATTTTTTCTTCGGAAGCCGATCGTTAAAACCCTCAAAATATACAAAGTAAGGAACTATACGCATTAAACGGTCGGCTAATTTTTATTGAAGCTCCGCTATATTTTTACTTTCCGGTTTTGGTTGTTCCGCTGTTTTCTCGCCCTCAACCTTTGGCTCTGGTTGACTTGATAAGGATTGCTCCCAAATGCCAATAATGTTTTCGTCCAGAGAATACTTATTGGACGGGAAAGATTTTTTAATGACAACTGTTTTGTTTTTCACGATTGCGTCTTTGACTTCTTTCGGGATTTCAACTTTATCCTCTGTGTCATTTTCTATTTCTTCAATATCAGATTTTTCAATAGAAAACTCGCAAATAATTTCAGGGTTGGCATTATCTTTCCCGTCCGGTTTTGCTTCTGGTGAAATTTCTTGGTCTACATCAAAATCGCGCAACGCTTCCAATATGCTCGTCTTGCCGGATTCGTTTTGTCCCGCAAGAATGGTGATCTTATCAGTCAGTAAATCACACTCGCCAGAGTCGGCGATTGCTTTGTAGTTTAAAATTCTAAATTTATTTAGCTTCATAAAATCCGTAATTCAAAATGATTTGCTTTTGCCTCTCTTAGTAAAAGCGACAAAACTTTCTTCTGTGAAGCGGAAAGATTTTTCTCTGAAAAATGATTTTCAACTGATAATTTTAATACCGCAACAGAATTATATTTTTTGCTATCAATTTTTACATCTTCCAAGTTTGTAAATAAAATCATTTTTAATAATCCGTCTTTTATATCTTCCAAAGACGGCAAAGAATTATTTTTGCTGTGCTTGCCCTCAATCAGAAAAATATTCTTTCCTTTAACTTCGGCTTCGTCCGAAGTGAAATAATAATAACCGCCCAAATAATTTTGTATTGTGATTATTGCTTTTGTTCCCGATAAATTTTCTTTTGGTTGAATAGTCAATCGTTCTCGTCTTTGGGCTTTTTCTGCTAACATTCGCGACAGCTTCATAAACTCATCTTTGCCCTTCAAAAGTTCGATAATCCTTTTTTCTGCAGTTTGTCGCGAGTGCATTTCTACCTTTAATTTTTTAGAGATTTTAGCGTAAGATTCCAACGCTTTTTGCCCAATTTGGCCAACTTTATCAACATGAGCAAGATTCCAATGTAAGGCGTCTGATTGATAGGAAAGAATATTTTTAATTTGTCCTTGAATGTACTCGGTATCAAATCGCTGGTTTGTAATTTTGTGTCTATATCTTTTGCTTCTTTTGGCATCGTTGTAATAAGTAATAATTACATAAATCCCCAATAAACTCATTAATGAAATCGTATCCCATTGCAAAAAATCTCTGTCGCCCTCTTTCCCCTCATCTTTTATAACTGGAATTATTGTTATTTTTTTGCCAGAAAAACCCAAGGTGTCATAAACTCTTGTGTAAG
>Ga0210019_1005042_pt1 | contig 11177 bp, 13 predicted proteins | sample CryGeyCG2114_020_2_FD_183969 | JGI IMG/M metagenome (GOLD analysis project Ga0210019, IMG submission 183969) | Groundwater microbial communities from aquifer - Crystal Geyser CG11_big_fil_rev_8/21/14_0.20 (SPAdes) (version 2) | ecosystem: Environmental > Aquatic > Deep subsurface > Groundwater ...
CCAAACCGGAGCTTTGGATGCTGGAGCGCACACAGCAGCTCCTTCTGGAATCAGCAACTAGGGCAAAAATTATTAAATTTACCAAAAGAAAGCCAGCTAATTTAGCTGGTTTTCTTTATGGGTATACAAAGCGGATTGCGGCAGGTTCGTGGACGGAAGCGGCAGGTTCGCGGACGAAAGCGGCAGGTTCGCTCCCAGCGGACTTGTCGCTGGCTTGGATGATCCGAAAAGCGACCCTGCCGAAGGGAGCGACAAGGCCGCGGGATGATCCGAAAAGCGACCCTGCCGCTGGGAGCGACAAGGCCGCATCAGAAAGCGGCATGTTCGCGGACGGAAGCGGCAGGTTCGCTCCAAGCGGACTTGTCGCTGGCTTGGTTGATCCGAAAAGCGACCCTGCCGAAGGGAGCGACAAGGCCGCGGGTTCATCGGAAAACGACAAGGCCAGGCTATTTTTTGGTTCAATTTGTTGTTTTGTGGTATAATAAAATCAGTAAACACATTTTTTATGCACATAATTCTTATTGTTTTTCTGCTTTTTTTGGGCGCGTCCTGGGGCTCATTTTTGAATGTGATAGCTTATAGGATGAGCGTGAAAAAAACATTTATTTCTGGCAGATCTTATTGCACGCACTGCAAAAAAAGTTTGCATTGGTATGACATGATTCCTATTATAAGCTTTTTGGCTTTGCGCGGAAAATGCAGGTTCTGCGCTCAAAGAATTTCAGCGCAATATCTTTTGGCAGAGATTGGAGTTGGATTATTGTTTGTGCTGGGCGGAATGCTCATTGTTGATATGCTTAATATATCGCTGTATATAATAGTGGTTTCGTTCTTCACAGTGCTATTCATTTACGACGCGATCGCGTATCTAGTACCGGATAGAGTAGCTATCCCTGGAATTATTATAATTGGATTGCTTAATTTTTTCATATTGCGCGACGCAAAATCCATAATCTTTGGAGGCATTATAGGAGGAGCTTGGTTTTTAATCCAGTTTATTCTCTCCAAAGGAAAATGGGTTGGAGGAGGGGATATACGCATTGGAATTCTTCTTGGGGTTTTAGTTGGATATCCGCTTATATGGCTTGCTTTGGGCATTTCTTATGTTGGAGGATCTTTAATCGCTCTAGTCTTAATTATTTTAAGAATGAAAACTCTTAAAAGCCGGTTGCCGTTCGCAACTTTGCTTTTGCCGTCTGGGTTTATTATTTGGCTTTGGGGAAGCCAAATTTGGCAATGGTATGTGGGGCTGATTAGTTGATATAGACTGGTTTCGGATATATAATTTTGAACGAGCACGCTTCCGAGTGGCCAATTCGGCGGGGAGTCGGCGCAGTGAAAAATTATATCCCCGCAAACAATCAGGAAAATTATTTATTTATGAAAAATTTTGGCTTTACATTAATTGATTTAATGGTCTCAATCGCCATATTCGGCCTAATATCAGCATCAGTTTTGATAAATTTTCGAGCTGGAGCAAGAGGCGATTCAGTGCGCCAAAGCGCGAACATAGCTGCTAATTTTTTGAGGCGCGCCCAAACAATGACGCTTTCAGGAGAGCTTCTTGCTAATGGGACATTTCCTTCTGGCGGATATGGAATTAGATTTGATTCATCTGACACAAACACGCTTATTTTATTCGGAGACAATAATGGAGATCACGCGTATGACGCAGGAGAAGAAATTAATACTCAAGATTTAGTTTCAAACGCCTATTTTAATGCCACAGGAAATTTGGATGTTCTTTTTTCGTCTCCTGATGCTGATGTGTACTTTAATGGCGCTACAACTGATCCCTCAAAACAAGTTGTTTTTTCCGCCTCAGAAACAGAAATTATCCAGAATGTAATTATTTACCGCGTATCAGGGCAGATAAGAGTAGAATAATATGAAAACCCAAAACCCAAAACTTAAATGCGAAAAAGGCCAAGGCCTTCTTGAAGCCGTTATTGCTATTGGCATTATTGTTACTGGCATAGTTGGAACTATGAATCTTACTATTTCCAATCAAACTTCTTCTTCAGACGCGCAAGAGCGCTTGATTGCCGTGAATTTGGCGCGCGAAGGCATTGAAGTTGTGCGCAATATGCGGGACACAAACTGGCTTTCTTGCGAAATTGTGGATAGTGTTTTAGATTGCAATAATTGGGATGATTCATTATCTTCTGGCAGCGATACAATCGCGGCGCCTTTGTTTGATCCAGAAACAAATTCTTGGTCAATAGATTTTACAGCTGACAGCATTAGTCATAATCAAGCGCGCGTATGGCGCACAAATAGTGGAGACCCGGAATTTATAGGCGCCATGTTCCAGAGCGCGGATACGACCCCGACAAACGCGGAATTAACTTGGTATCGCAGGATTATTGAACTTTATTCTATCTGCGATGACAAAACAGTAGTTCCAAGCTGTGGCGTTGATGAGAAAATCGGCATACGGGTTCAATCAATAGTTAGCTGGGAAAGCCGAGGCAAATTGCTTGAAATTAAAGCAGAAGAGCGTCTTTTTAATTGGCGTTGACAGTTGTCATTGCCAGGGAGTGTAATCACGACCGTGGCAATCTTATCGTTGATGAGACTATGATTTACAATATGTATAATAAAAACAATAATTCAGGATTCACCCTAGTTGAAATCCTGGTTGCAATGGCTATTTTCGTGACTTCAATTACTGCCATGACAACTATTTTTTCGTATTCTAATAAATCGCAAAGAGTTACTGAAACAATAAGCGAAGTCCAGTCAGACGCGCGGTTTGCCATGGAAGTAATGGCTCAGCAAATTAGGCGCGGCAGTATTGATTATTCTTCTAGCGAGTATGGAGGAACAATAAGTTCAAATCCGCAGGATGTTTTAGTTTTGCTTGACGCGGATGATAATCAAGTATGGTTTAGGAGATATATTTCAGAAGGCCATGGGGTGGCCCAGCTTTCATATGATGGAATAACTTGGGTTGATCTTACTCCGCCTGATGTTAATGTTGATTTATTGAAATTCTATCTTTCTCCTTCAACTGATCCCTTTGGAGCGAATCCAAGCGTTAATATCCAGCCAAAAGTTACAATAGTTATGGCCACGAAAAGCAACCAAGCTGCTGGAGAAAATATTCCTTCAACTTTTTTGCAAACAACAATTTCTTCCCGTAAATATGCTAGATAAAATAATACAATCCAAAGACGGCTCTTTATTGCTTATGTCAATTCTTATCATGGCTGGCATGGTTACAGGCGCGAGCAGTTTTGCTGTTATTACCATGCAGAATTTAAAGCAGTCAATCAGCGTTGACAATGGAATTCGCGCCTATTACGCTGCTGAAAGCGGAATTGAGGATGCTTTGTTTGAGATTCGGAAAAATGAAACAGCCATCACAAGCATGTCTTCAAGCGGATCTTTGTCAAATGCAGGCACATGGGACAGGACCATTGCCAAAGATGTCCAGAGTTTAACAAAGGATATTGATAAAAATGATTTTTTAGAGATTAATTTGTTTGATGCTGATTCTTCACTGTCTTCTCTCTCAAATCCCATAAAATCAATCAAGCTTGCTTGGACTGGAATTGGCACTGAATGGGTTCAAGTTCAGATTATTCCTTGGTCAACTTCTGGCACTATTGGGGATCCTTCTGAACAGGTGTTTTCAAGCGCTTCTAATCCTGCTATTGTGAACTTGCTTGATTCAACCGCTACATTGTACCGGGTGCGAATAAAGGTCTTATATTCTGATATTTCTGATATCACAGTTACCGCGTACAGCGGTTTGAACGCTGGGGGCGTGCAGGTGAATATTCCCGGGTATCTCACGATTTATTCCACTGGTGAATTCAGCCGCACGAATCAAGTTGTGCGCGCGCAAATGTCGCACCGAGCTCCGCTTTCCGGCAATTTCGGATATGTCTTGTTTTCTGAAGAGAGTTTGATAAAATAGAATATTGTCATTGCGAACATCATTGTCATCCCGAGGCTTAATAATGTTCTATTTATATCAAACAAACATGGTAAACGTATTATGCTATAAGATTGCCATACATCGCAAGCCGAGAGGATCCCCTTAATCGATGAAATATGCGTTGATTTTTGGGATCCTCTCACCCTGTGAAGTTATTCTGTCTATTTAAGTCATTCATTTACCACTATTATACTCCTATTTAGGCATAGTAAGGGTTCGGGATGACAGTTATTTTATGCCCAAGCAACAAGCAAAACAACGCATCAAAAAACTCCGTGATGAGATCAATCATCATAGGTATCTTTATCATGTGCTGGATAAACAGGAAATTTCAGATGCAGCTCTGGATTCACTTAAGCATGAGCTCGCGCGATTAGAAAACGAGTTTCCAGATTTGATTACCAAAGATTCTCCAACCCAGAGAGTGAGCGGAAAAGCTTTGCAAGGCTTCAAAAAAGTAGAACACAATCCGCGCATGCTATCTTTGAATGATGCTTTTTCTTTTGAGGAAATTCTCGCCTGGATTGAGCGAATAGAGCGTTATTTGCGCGAAGATATCGCTCTAGAGTTTTTCGCTGAAATTAAGGCAGATGGATTAGCTGTGAGTTTAGTATATGAAAATGGCGTATTTGTACGAGGCGCGACTCGCGGAGATGGATCAACAGGCGAAGATGTCACGGAAAATTTAAAAACAATTGAGTCAATCCCTTTGAAATTAGAAGAGCATTCTGTCCTCTCATTTGAAGGCGGAGCAGTTGATCGTGTAAATAAAGCAGTGCGTGATGCGCAGACAGGCAGAGTTGAAGTGCGCGGTGAAGTATATATGAAGAAAAAAGATTTTGAAGAGATGAATAAAGAGCAAAAGAAAGCGCAAGAAAAAATATTTTCTAATCCTCGCAATGCCGCGGCAGGAACAATACGCCAGCTTGATTCAAAAGTAGCGGCAAGCCGTCCGTTATCTTATCTTTGCTGGGATGTTATTACTGATCTTGGGCAAAAAACTCACGCAGAGTCCCACGCAATCGCGAAGTCATTGGGATTTCCAGTCGCCCAGGTAAATGAATATTGTGATTCAACGCAAAAATTAGAATCTTTTTATGGGCGCATTGACAAAAAAAGAGACAAGCTAAATTTTAATATTGATGGAATTGTTCTGATTCTGAATAGCATCAAAATATACAAAAAGCTTGGGTTTGTTGGAAAAGCGCCAAGAGGCGCGATCGCGTGGAAATTTCCCGCAGAGCAGGCAACTACAATCGTGAAAGACATTATAATTCAAGTCGGCAGAACTGGCGCGCTTACGCCTGTTGCTATTTTTGAGCCAACGCAAGTCGCTGGAAGCATAGTTTCGCGCGCTACTTTGCACAATGAAGATGAAATCAAGCGCCTTGATGTTCGCGTGGGGGACACAGTCATCATCCAAAAAGCAGGGGATATCATTCCGGACGTGGTGGAGGTTTTAGAGCGTTTGCGCCTCAAGTCCGCGAAGAAGTTTGAAATGCCAAAAAAATGCCCTGTGTGCGGGTCTGATACGCGCCGCAAGCAAGGCGAGGCAGCGCATTATTGCACTAATAAAGATTGTCCAGCGCGCCATCGTGAATCTTTGTATCATTTTGTGTCCAAAAAAGCATTTAACATTGACGGATTAGGCCCAAAGATTTTGGATCAGCTTTTGGATGTTGACCTTATAAAAGACGCGTCAGATATTTTTTCGCTTAAAAAAGAAGATATACAGGAACTAGAGCGCTTTGACGTCAAATCCGCGGAAAACTTGATTCGCGCGATTGACGCGTCTCGCGAAATTTCACTTGGCAGATTCATTTACGCGCTCGGCATCCGGCATGTTGGAGAGGAAACAGCGCAATCGCTTGCTCTACGATTTGGTTCGCTTGATGCTATCCAAAATACATCTTTAGAAGATCTGCGCCATGTTTCAGATATTGGGGATGTAGTTGCTGAATCTATAGTAGAGTACTTTTCGGACGACAATCATCAAGATTTTGTGAAGCGCATAATTCGCAATCACGTGAATATCCGCACAGAGAAATTAATATCCCGCAAACTAGAAGGCAAGACATTCGTGCTAACTGGAACGCTTGATAATCTCACTCGCGATGAAGCAAAACAAAAAATTCGCCTCTTGGGCGGGGATGTGTCCTCGTCCGTAAGCAAGCAAACCAATTACCTGGTTGCAGGAGAAAGCGCTGGGTCAAAGCTGGAAAAAGCGGAGAAGTTGAATGTCAAAATTATTGATGAAAAGGAGTTTTTAGGGCTTCTTGACAAGTAGTAACTTATAAGTTACACTAAATATGAAGAAAGAAATTATTTATGATAAAAATGCAATAAAGGAATTTAATCAGTTTGATATGATTGTTCAAAAAGATTTTGTTTCATATATTAAAACGCTTGAACAAGAGGGTGAACTAAAATTTCCAGAAGCAAGAAAAATAACAAAAGATATATTTGAGATTCGCGTGCATCAAGATGGATCATATAGTGGATTTTATGCGTATATTAAGCATCCTGATATAGTTATTTTGCATTTTTTTCAAAAAAAGAGCCAAAAAACTCCCATAAAAAATATTAAGACAGCCATACATCGTTTAAGGTATTATAGATAGTATTATGAACCAAAAAAGATCAGCTAAAATTCAAAAAGCAATTGATGAAGGCCGGCTCATTCCGCATGAGGAGGTGATGAAGCGTTTTTCTAAGAAAGACAGAGAAGAAATTGATCAAAAAGTCCGTTATCTTAGGGCATCTATGGAATTGCGCCGATTGCGGCAAGAGGTGAACTATTCCCAGGAAGCGCTTGCGAAAAAGATGAACGTCAAGCGTTCGTTTATCGCGCGCATTGAGAGCGGAATGCAGAATGTGACGCTTGAAACTTTGTATCGCATCGCGGATGCCATGGGCAAGGAATTTCATTTTGCGTTTAAATAAGCGCAGTTTTAGTATGTATGTCAAACCCCTTTATTTATTAAAGGTTTTTTGTTATACTCAAAGCATAATATGATAGGAAAAATATCAAAAAAAGAAGTGGAAAAAATAGCCAAATTAGCGCGTCTTGAGTTGTCTGATAAAGAAGTGGATACCTATGCTCAACAATTATCCGCGATTTTAGGATATGTTGATCAACTCCAGGAAGTGGACACAAAAAATGTTGAAATCACTTCACAAGTCACAGGTTTATCAAACATCATGCGCGAAGATGTTGTTGAATCATTTGATAATTCCGAAGAATTAGTCAAAATGGCTCCGGAGAATCAGGATAATTTGATTAAAGTAAAAGCAGTATTTGAATAACATGGATATCCAAAAACTAACAATCAAATCCGCTAAACGCGCGTTAGAATCAAAAGAATTTTCTTGCGTTGATTTAGTATCTGCGGTGTTTGAACGCATTCGCGAGCATGATGGCAATGTAAAGGCGTTTTTAACGCTTTGCGAGTCAGAAGCAATGCGCGAAGCAGAACAAGTTGACGCGAAGATTTCTCGCAACGAATCTTTGCGCGTTTTGGAAGGCATTCCAATCGCGGTCAAAGATGTTATCGCTACCAAAGGCGTGCGCACCACAGCGGCATCAAAAATTTTAGAGCAATATATTCCGCCATATGACGCTACCATTGTCCGCAAATTAAAAGACGCTGGAGCCATTATAATTGGCAAAACCAATTGCGATGAATTCGCGCATGGCGCTTCAACAGAAAATAGCGCGTTCGGTCCATCGCACAACCCGTGGGATTTGTCTCGCTCTCCTGGGGGTTCGTCCGGCGGTTCCGCGGCTGCCTTGTCCGCTGGATTCTGTATCGCGGCTTTAGGAACAGACACAGGCGGATCCACGCGTCAGCCAGGAGGTTGGTGCAATCTTTATGGATTGCGGCCAACCTATGGCAGAATTTCGCGCTATGGCCTTATTTCAATGACTTCTTCAACTGATACGCCAGGTATTTTTGCAAAGACAGCTGAGGACACAGCGCTCTTATTGTCCGTTCTTGCTGGACAAGACAAGATGGATGCGACAACTTTGCCAGCTAAAATGGATGATTACGCGTCTCATCTTGAACGCTCGCTAAAAGGCATAAAAATCGGCTTGCCAAAAGAATTTTTCGAGCACACGGAAGATCCAGAATCAGCTGAAGTTATATCTCAAGCCATAGCTAAATTGGAAGAATTAGGCGCGCAAATAAAACATGTGTCTTTGCCTCATACCAAATATGGCGTGAGCGTATATTATATTATTACGCCTTCTGAAGTAAGCTCTAATTTGGGCAGGTTTGACGGAATTAGATATGGCCATCGATCTCAAGACGCGTCAAATTTATTTGAAACATATACTAAAACGCGAGGCCAGAATTTTGGGTCTGAATCAAAACGGCGCATTATGCTTGGCACGTATGCTTTGTCTTCTGGCTATTATGACGCATACTACAAAAAAGCGCAGAAAGTCCGCACTGTGATTACCAAGGAAGTTGAAAAAGTTTTAAATGACGTTGATTTGCTTATCACGCCTGTATCGCCGCATGTGGCAATCAAACTGGGTGAGAAGAATGATGATCCTTTAGCTATGTATTTGGAAGATATTTATATGTCAACCGCGGCTCTTTCTGGTGTGCCGGGCTTGAGCATTCCAGCTGGATTTGCTCACAATATGCCGGTTGGGTTGCAGATAATGGGCAAGCAATTGGATGAGGCGTCTGTCCTGTCCGTGGCGCATCAGTATGAAAAGGCGACTGACTGGACTGAAAAATTCCCATTGTTATAATAATATTAAATGTCAAAATCCAAAATCCAAATATTAAAATTTTTGTCATTTGAAATTTGGATTTTGTCATTTGTTTTAATTATATGATATATCTAGGAGCAGACCACAACGGATTCAAACTTAAAGAGAAAATCAAAATATATTTTGAAAAGCATTCAATCAGTTATGCTGATTTAGGGGCTGATGAATTAGATAAAGATGATGATTATCCTGATTTTGCTTTATTGGTGGCGAAAAAAGTTGGATTAGAAAAAGGCGCGCGCGGGATTTTGATATGCGGTTCTGGCAATGGGATGGCGATTGCGGCCAATAAAATCAAAGGCGTGCGCGCTGCGGTGGTGATTCGTCCTGCTAGCGCGGCTCGCGCGGTTGAGGAGGACGGAGCAAATATTATGGCCCTAGGAAGTAGCGCAGTGTCTCGATTTAGAGTTATAGCGTTGGTAAAGGTGTTCTTGTCTGCTCAGCCGTCTAAAGCTGAAAGGCATATTCGCAGGATTAAAAAAATTTCAGAATTGGAAAAGTAAAACATGGCAAAAAAAACAAACATAAAACAATTAAAAGGAATCGCGAAAAAGATCCGACAGAACATAGTGAAAATGATTCTGCGCTCTGGGAGTGGACATTTAGCAGGATCTCTTGGTATGGCTGATGTTTTTACTGCTTTGTATTTTGGCGGAATTTTGAATCACGATCCAAAGCGGCCGAATATGCGCGAGCGCGATAGGGTTATAATGTCAGCTGGACATATTTGTCCGGTTCTGTATGGCGCTTTGGCTGAGGCAAATTATTTTCCAAAGCGCGAATTATGGTCTTTAAGGAAACTAGGAAGCAATCTTCAAGGTCATACTGTGTATAAATCAATTGCAGGAGTGGAGAACACGTCTGGTCCGCTGGGGCAAGGAATATCTCAGGCAGTTGGGTTAGCGTACGCGCTTCGGTATTTTGACAAATTATCCTCACGCGTGTTCTGTATTTGTTCTGATGGAGAGCATGATGAGGGCCAACTCTGGGAAGCAGTTATGTTTGCTGGAAAGCATAAGTTGTCTAATTTGGTCGTAATAGTTGATAGGAATCATATTCAGAGCGATGGAAACACTAAAGATATTATGCCTTTGGAGCCGCTAAAGAAGAAGTATGAAGCATTTAACTGGCAATGCTCTGAGGTTGATGGGAATGATATTAAGGAGGTGATTGGTGCGTTGGAAAAGGCGATTTCCTCCAAAATCGGGCCTTGGTGCGTTATCGCGAATACTATTCCGTCAAAAGGCATTAAGTTCATGGAATCAGATTATAAATGGCACGCGAAAGTGCCAACAGGCGATGAGGCAGTTGAGGCTCTGAAAGAATTAGGATTGTCATCTTTATGATAAAACAAAATTTATTAAAAAACATTTTATCAAAGCGCGTGAAACAAGAATCCACCCGTGATGGATATGGCAGGGGTTTAGTTGCGTTAGGGCATGAGAATGAAAAAATTATCGTGTTAAGCGCTGATTTGTCTGAGTCAACTCGGTGCAAGGATTTTAGCGAAGAATTTCCAGAGCGTTTCATTGAGGTTGGAGTTGCTGAGCAGAATATGGCAGGACTTGCAGCTGGCATATCTTTGGCTGGGTATATTCCGTTTATGTCATCATTCGCTGTGTTTTCTCCGGGCAGGAATTGGGATCAGATTCGGGTTTCTATTTGCTATCCGAATTTGAATGTCAAAATCGCGTCCACGCACGCTGGTGTTTCTACCGGGCCAGACGGAGCAACTCATCAGGCCTTGGAAGATATTGCTTTAATGCGGTGCTTGCCTAATATGAAAGTAATTTGCCCTGCTGATTCCATAGAAGCAGAGCGCGCGACTATCGCGGCTGCGGAAATTGAGGGGCCGGTCTATATCCGCTTGACGCGCAACGTATCTCCTGTATTTACGCAGAATTGCGGATTTGAAATTGGCAAAGCAAGCGTGTTGTCAAAAGGCGTAGATGTATCTATTATTGGGTGTGGACCATTAGTTTATGAAGCATTATCCGCGAGCAAGGAGTTATTGAAAAATCATAAAATACGCGCTGAGGTGATTAATTTGCATACTATCAAGCCCATTGATATTAAAACCATTCTCAGTTCCGCGAAAAAAACGAACGCGGTGGTGTGCGTTGAGGAGCATCAAATCCATGGCGGTATGGGGAGCGCGGTTGCGGAGGTTTTGTGCGAGCGATATCCGGTCCCTATGCGGTTTGTGGGTATGCCAGATTCGTTTGGCGAGTCAGGTGAGCCAGAGGAATTGCTTTTGAAGTATGGATTAACTAGTGATAAAATTGTTCAATCGTGTTTGGAAGTTATTAAGAAAAAAATATCGATAAAACCCGTCAATAGCCGTATTCCACAGTAGTTTCAACCATTTGATTTTGTTCTTTGTTAATTTGAGGATATATAACACTGCTGCAGTGTCCACTGCGCAAAAACGCGTAGTATTTGAGA
>Ga0210019_1005046_pt1 | contig 11175 bp, 10 predicted proteins | sample CryGeyCG2114_020_2_FD_183969 | JGI IMG/M metagenome (GOLD analysis project Ga0210019, IMG submission 183969) | Groundwater microbial communities from aquifer - Crystal Geyser CG11_big_fil_rev_8/21/14_0.20 (SPAdes) (version 2) | ecosystem: Environmental > Aquatic > Deep subsurface > Groundwater ...
TAAAGTTTTAATCGCGTATAAAAACTTTGAAGGTGAACAATCAGTAAACTTGACAGGAGATGTTAGGGAATTTGATCTAAACGTAACTATTCAACAAAAAGCCATTTCCTTATCGCCACTGGCTTACGGGATTATTGGCGTAATGGGATTAATAATAATTGGGTTAATAGTTTTGTTAATTAAAGATAAAAGAAAGGAGTAAAAAAACTTATGGATAAAATAAACTTAAATAAAGATCAAAAATTAGTCGTTGATTCTTTTTATAAAGTCAAAACTAAAAAGGATATAAATAATTTCCCCTTTACTTTTAGCGAAAATTTCCCCCGAAAAAAGAAGAGCGAAGGCCGAGCGAAGCGAGACCTGAGCTGATGCAATGCGAGTCCCGCGAAGCGGGACGAGCAACAGCGGAGGCAATGACGGCGATTCCTTTTCCCCCCGCCTGCAACGCTTTGCGTAGCAATGCGGGCAGGCTTTAACCCCTTTTCCTTGCCGTCATTGCCGGCCTGCCCGTCCGTAGCTTCAGCGAAGGCGGGAGCTTTAATTTGTCAGTAATTTTTGGTAAAATAAGTTCGAGCAATTTGGTACAATGGCTCAAATAATCACGGGTTAACACTGGAAATTTTCATCAGAAAATTTTCATGCGTCCAATTCCACTTCCAGGTTCAAGACGAATATAATTTTGTCAACTCTGAAAAAGCCCTGTCCACATCTTCTCTGGATAATATGATAGTCACTTCATTCGTAGTCGAAACTACTTCAATTACGTTGATATTTTCCCAGGCAAGCTGTTTTAATAGCCGGTAATACACTCCTGGAGTATGCAGGTTTTCCTCCTGCAATCTGACGGTTATCGAACAAAGATCATCAATCTCAGAAACAACGCTCTTCAAATCCACATATTTTATAATCTCTTTTTTCAAATTGATATTGGCGATAACCGTAGTTTCAAAAACACCTTCAGTTATGGTTAAGAAACAATCTCCCCCCTCCTTTTTCATCATGGACAGCTTCCTTATGAGCGGCAGTGAGGCTGTATTTTTCAAAGTCAGTTCAAAAAGATTGGAACGGACGATCATTTCCCGAGGAGCGTCAAATATCCTCCTGGTTTTATCTTTCATGGAAAGTGAACTTGCTACCCTTTTTGCAGCCATAATTATGGCACCCTCTTTCACAGGTTTTTTTGCCAGGTTTTCAACTTCTTTCCTGTAAGTACGGGCAAAAGCCGACAAGTTTACCAAATCTTTCCTCAGGGCATCCTCCAGAAATGGGGTTCTTTTTATTATCTCTGACACGACTTGGGATACGGTAATCATGTTTGAAATTTAACAAAATGTTAAAAAATTGTCAAGAATCGTAAAAAAATTGATTCTAGTAATCCCTCTGAATACAATCTCTTTTTATATATGACGGAAAGAGTAAAACCTGCGCGCATTAATATAAATGACATACCTATAACCGACATATTCGGTCTGCATCTTCATGACATAGACGATATACCCGTCGGTGTAGATTATCAAACAGGTATAACCCCAACCCCTGAACAATTATCCTTGGGACATCTCCGTCTGAGTATCAAAATGGCTACACATGCATATAGAAGACAAACAGGTGAATGTGATCCATACCCAGATGTCGTCCAGGATGCTTATGAGATGATGGTAAGAAGAGCAAGAAAGTATGATCCGACAAGAGGTAAATTCAGTACTTATCTGGTAAATTGTCTTCCTCTGGCTTTAAACACGCGTATTGTCCAAAATCGCCCACCATCTACGCTGTCTCTTTCTGAGCTTACTTTTGATGATGGAGATGACCTGCGCGATGTAAGAGACGACACCGCACGAGATCCTTTGGATATTGTCTTGGAAAGGGAAAAACGTGATGCAATCGATACAGCACTTGACCTGGTACCGGCAAGAACTGAAAGGATGATGAGAATGTATTTCGGTCTGGATGGAAATGGTGGCCTAACCGAACAGGAAATTGCAGATAAATTTGGTTTCAAAACCCGGGCAAATTCCAGCCATTTTATCGGACTGGGTATAAATGCTTTACGAAGAGATTCTGCCTTTATGAACTCAGTATAAGTAATGACTCCCCGCACTAAAGTAGGGCTTCTTTAAAGTATAGTCTGAAACCCCGTACCGAAAGCCCCAAAAAGACTATCATTCATCCCCATGTTTAAACGTGGGGCTTTCTGGTATTGGGGTAATATCTTCCTACATCTTGATTCCTTCCTCCCAATTCTTTATAATCTCCCCATGGCCAAGAAAGAACAAAGAGTAATTTTTGCTTTTGTCTGTACTGTCTGTAAAAGCCAGAATTACATCACCACTAAAAACAAGCTGAACATTAAGGATAAATTATCTTTGAACAAATACTGCAAGATGTGCAAAAAACATACTAAGCACAAGGAGTCGAGCAAGTTAGACTAATAAATTTTGCACATCGCAGTCCTCCGATTAATCGCTCCGTGAGCCGTGTACGAATAGTACTGAAAAGGCGAACGGCAAGATAAGGAGGGCAAATGTGCAGGAAACATACCAAGCACAAGGAATCGGGTAAGCTGGATTAGTGATTGGTTAGTTGGTTACTTAGTTAATTAGTTAATTAGTTACTTAGTTACTTCGTTATTAGTTAAGTGGTTAAACAGTTCTTGGTTAGCTAGATATCCAACGAGAGATATGTTTAAGTTTGAGGAGTTGCATGTATATCAACGAGCAATCGAACTATCCGTTCAAATCTTCGAAATAACAAAGAAATGGCCTCAAAGATACCAGTATAACCTTGCGGATCAGTTTCTGAGAGCGTGTTTATCGATTTCATTAAATATAGCTGAAGGAAGTAGCCGTTCCAAGAAAGATTTCTGTCATTTTCTTTCTATAGCAAGAGGGTCAGCATATGAAAGTATTCCCCTGATTACGATCGCTTATAGATTAAGGCTTATATCTAAACAAGAGAAAGAAATAGTTTATAATGAAATTAACTCCATCGCAAAAATGCTAAGCAAATTAAGAACATCTTTATAACTTTAATACTAATTAACCAACTAACTAAGTAACTAATTAACTAAGCAACTAAAATGGCCAAAGGCACCACCATATTCATAATAATCCTTACTTCCCTTGCTTTCTTACTTTTGGGAATAAATATCGGAAAAAGACTCCCCAAATTTGACCAGGAAAACTCTTCCGGTCAAGCCCAACCAACCCCATTTCCCACCAATACGCCTATACCCTCACCCACCATTTCATTCCTGCCATCCTCTTCTACTACAAGCGCCACCACAAAACCAAAAACCAAATCATTATCCACCTATCAGGATAAAACCTGCGGTTTTTCCGTTTCTTACCCGTCGTCATTTCTATCCACTAAGACCGTGAACAACAACTCGTTTATTCTGGCTGATCCGGACAACGAAAAGGAGGCTATAGCGGCTACATGCGCTGAAGTGATCCCCAAGCCGCCGGTGACTTCAGATAAAATTGAGGCAATTAATCTCGACGGTGTACCTGCCACACTTTACCATGATTCTTACTCCGATGGTTCACCCAGGGATGAGTTTATCGTCAAGCATCCGAAAACCGGGATAGAGATAATCATTGCAGGTTTCGGAGAATCCTTCAAACAGGCAATTGCTTCCTTCAAATTCCTGTAAGAGTGTTTAATCTGCCTAAATAACAAAGTCATTCTGGTAAGTGGAGCGCACCCAGAATCCCCATAGGATCCTGGACGCACTTCGTTTGCCAGGATGACGGGAGGACAAACTACTTTTCAAACAAGCTGTCACAACCTAATCAAAATGATGTCCGACCTCGTATGCACCATATACCATATTAGGATAAGAATGTTTTATAATGCTGATTATGAGATTCAAAGGCATTATATGGGTAATTAAATTTCCTGCAGTATTACTAAAGACCTTCTACCATAAGTTGAATTCTAAGAGGTTTGATAGAAATTTCCATGAACACATCAGGGCGGTATATTCTGATCCTTTATTTACTGATGAGAGTGATAAGTTTCAAAAACATAGACGAAAAATCTCTGAGTTAGCCAGCAATCAGGGAAAAAATAGAACTGTTTTAGAGGTGGCGGCTGGTGCAGGATGGCAGGCTGTTTCTTTGAGTAATTTTGATTTTGATAGAGTTGTGGCTACAGATTTGCAGAAAGAGAGGATTGATTTTGCCAGAAAAACGCTTAGGGTGGAGAATATTGAGTGGATGACGGCTAATATAACTGATTTATCCTTTGAGGATAAGGAATTTGATGTGTCTGTAGTAAGCGCAGGGTTACATGATTTACCTAAAGAGATGTTGTCGGAGGGAGTAAGTGAGCTGGCAAGAGTGTCGAGGAATGATGTAGTAATCTTTGAACCAACAAATTATCCCGAAAGGAATTTTTGGGGTGAAGTGATAGGCTTTATAGGCTCGATTCTGGATGAATCGAATCATTTTTCTGATTTTGTAAAAACAGATTTGGATGGTTTGTTCAGCAAGAATGGTTTTGAGAAAGATATATGTTGCGGTGTGTGGAGTAGTATTATGACAATAAAAAGGTATAGAAGAAAGGTTTAGAGCCCATCTCGAAACTTGACATCATTGGAAACGAGGTCGGACCTCGTATAAGATACCATATCAAAATATTAAATAATGATATTTAATATTAAGTTGTGTATCAAATATCTGCAAAAGAGGTTAGTTGCCTAGACAGGAAACTTTAAGATATAATCACTTTAGGACTTAGAAAATATGGCCATAGTTCAATGGTAGAATGGAGGTCTCCCCGCCTGCATTGCATAAATAGGTCCGTAGGTTAATGGTAGACCAGGGGTCTCCAAAACCCCTAGTGGAGGTTCGATTCCTCCCGGACCTGCAATTTCTGCGGGCAGGCAAAACCTCTATTGGGAGTTTACTGGAAATTCCATCAGGAATTTTCATGTATTCGACTCCACCTGGCCCTGCTTAGAAATTAGCTTTACTTAAATATATCAAATTGACAACTCCCCTGAAGAGAATCGAACTTTTACAGACTGCTCCAAATTATTGTACGTGGTATAATTTTCCGTATGATTTCCATACAAAAGGCTAATACCAAAGATGCTGCTGAAATTAAAAGACTGCTTAAGGAGTCATGGATGAGCGCGTATTCCTGTATTTATTCCCCTGAAGAAATTGATATTGTCACTTCTATTTGGCATAAAATAGAACTTCTTAAGAAGCAAATCAACAATCCAAATATCCTATTCCTTGTTGCCAAAGAAAACAGGAAATTAATCGCTATCTGCAATGTAGAATTCGTAGCTAAGAATAAGTCAATATACATTCAAAAACTATATGTGGCACCCATATATAAAAGGCAGGGAATCGGATCAAAATTGATGAATAAGGTTATCGGTACTTTTCCAGACGCAACCAAAATAACTCTTGAAGTGGAAACCGAAAATCACAACGGACAGGCTTTTTACCGAAAACATGGATTTAAGGCTGTAGGTAAAAAGCAGTTTCAAGTGAAAAATGTCCTTATGGATTGCCTGGTAATGGAAAAACAACTAGCTTAAAACTACCTCTTTAAAAAATAAATTTCTGGTGAAATAAGAATGGTTTTCAAACTGAAACAAGTCTCCACTTCTATCCAGATGGTCCGAAGTTTGGCTACAAGAGCCTGCACAAATTTAATCTCTCCCACTTCGCTAAAGCTTCGCGGGACTAACTCGCAGTAAGATTCTTCTTCAATTTACGTATGATCATCAACTGCGAATTAAGCAAAGCCCTTATTCCGCGTTCGAATCGCGGCGGACCTGCAAATAAAGATCGATAAGTTTTGACACATCTTTTTATTAATGCTACAATTCCACGCTATGAAGCTCCAAAATGGGCTTACGCCTTTGGTAGTCTTGCTCATTGCCGCAGTTGTAATCACAACAGCCATCGGAGGGCTTTCCGCATATTCCAAAATTAAGGAAAGTAAAGACATAGAGAATAAGCCTGAGGAGATACCTGACTTCTATATAGAAGAATTCCCCACTTCCACCCCTACCCCATCCCTCAAACCGACTTTAAAACCCCTCCCCACGCGAATCCCGCTCTCACCTACTCTCTTAACAGCCAAAATTAATGTGCAAATCAGCGATAATGGCACCCCGATATCTGATTCCTCTATATATTTTTTCCTCAGAAACGAAAGTAGCGCTCAGGAGCAAATAATAAAGAATGCCAATTCAGGTTACTGGACGCTGTCAGGTCTCAAACCCGCAAAATACAAGATGTATGTCTCATATTCCTACAATGACTATATGAACATCGAAAAAAATTGTGACGGATGTCAAAACAAAGAGGAGATATCAAACCCCGGATCATGCGGATATACAGTCGATCTTAGTGCCGGAGACAATATTCAACTTTTTTGTACTTTACGCCGGGTCAAACCGCTCTCGAGCCAACCGGTCGATTTCCAACCCTCAGACGACTCTACACCTCCTAACACAAATATCTATTATCCCCAGCCAAACGGACCCATAACCTACAAAATAGACGGTCAAATCTGCGCTATCGCGAACCCGCCAAACGACAATTCCGGTCCGGAAGGAATAGAAACTGAATACAGGTTTGACAACGAAAACTGGTCAGGTTTTACAGTAGGTCGCGGATACCTATGCACACCATCACTTTCAAACGGACCCCATACCCTTTCTTACCGCTCAAAAGACAGAGTAGGAAATGTGGAGTCTACAAAAACACTGCAATTTACGGTAAATATCCCGGGAAATTAATCCATAATGGATTGAAGGAAAGCCGAGAACCCTTGTTATAAGTATCTTTTCTAATAAGATTGCCTACTGGCGGGCCGGATATTTTCAAGAAATTTTCCCCTCTTTAAATTATTCCCTTTTTATGATTATGATAGTTATAAGGTATTATGATCCGCTTGTTTTTTCTTATTATCTTTATGTATTTATTGATATTCTACAGGCATGACCCTGTTTTGGCCCAAACCAATACCCCACCTCCCACTTTCGGACCTACATGTTCAGTCACCCCGACTATCGACCCCAGTAGTAGTCCTGTCCCATCCTCTACCACTTCGCCTACGTCTACACCCACAATTACCGCTTCAAATACACCTCCTCAACCGACTGTCACACCTTCACTGACTATCTTTGCCACCGCTTCACCACCTGTATCCGGTAATACGAATCAGACCTTTACCTATTTGGGGATAGCAGCCTTTTCGGCATTAAGCGGTATGACCATTTTCCTTTTTACTTCGAAAATATAATTCGATTTTTTATTGCCACACAAATCTAATGGTAAATGTGATTTCCCGGCAAAGTTTGGAGACTTCAACATCACTATTATTGAAAGTAGCCAGTTGAAGCGTGCGAGGACTGGCGGTAGGTGCGGTTGTGGTAACCCCTGGAAGCGAAAGCGGTTGCATAAAATCTTCTTTCATCACTACAGTAGGAACGACCGTTGGTTTAGGTGCAGAAGATCTGCCAATAAGTTTGTTTACATAAGATACAATAGATTCCCATAAAGACGGTTTCTCATCACTTACTCCCAAAACAACAGTCCTGAAATTGGACAATTGGGCAACTTTAACTTGGCAGTTTATATCTATGTAAACCTTGTAATTGACAGAATTGAAACCCTCAAAAGGAATCCTGTAAATCCATGAGGCTGTATAGATATCATCCGATCCTTCTCTGGTGGGCGGTTTGGAGGTGGATACATTTCCGGAACGAGCAATTTCCACACCATTCCGTTCTACGTGGAAAACGACATTGTCCACCTCTGTATTATTATGCTCAGCATCAGCCACTTTAGCCTTGGCTATGAAAGTGACTACCTCACCGGGCGAAAGATTGCCTGTATAGTCCATGTCATAACAATTGCATGATACCGGTAGTATCGGTGTGGGAGTGGGAAGATCAACAGTCGGTGTGGGTGTCATGGTAATAGTAGGAGTAGTAGTCGGTACAGCAGTGGGAGTGATGGTAGGAATTCTGGTAGGAGTGGAAGTGGGACCTGTCGGTGAGGGTGATACTGTGGAAGATGGCTCAATTGAAACAGTAGGCGTAATTGATGGCCGTATGGTTGGGGTTACGGTAGGAAGTGGTATTGTGGGAGTGGCAGTCACCGTGGGAGTACGGGTGGGAGTCATGGTAGGGGTGGGAGTATTTGTGGGACAAGGGATGTCGATAGTATCACCCCACGAGGGTAAAGATTGGTTTGTCGGAGCGACAAATCCCCAAATACAACCATTATCGCTAAAACAGCCCTCCAACCAATTATTACGTTTGCACATCTTATTATTTGTATATTTACAGGTACTCGGATCACCCGGCACAAAAGTCCCTTCACGGTAACAAACATCACTGCAGGAAGTTTCAATCGGTCCTTCGTGTCCAGTAGCATAAATAGTACAGACTTCGTTGTGAGAATAGCGATAATGCAAGGTACATCCGAGAGATCCACAAAAGTCTGCAGGTAAAGTAGTTGAATAATCAAGGCCGAATCCTAAGATCGCACTATTACTATACCCCGGTCCATAAAAATTAAAATATAAACCGCTTGCCGGACTACCGCTTCCGGATTGGACAGTAGAATGGGCTACAATCTTCCTAGTCGTACTGTCATATGTCATTTCACAATGAGCTAAAATATCTGGATTGATAACATTTGACGGACAGTTTTCTAAAGCATAAGTCGGCACTATATTACTGGAATAAAAAATAATACTAAGAAGAAAAACACTAAAACCAAATTTTTTATTGAACATATATTTTTCCTTCAAATTTAGTCGTTCCATTTTCCAGTATTTTAAACGAGTAGAAACCTATGTCGGCTAAAGCTGTAGAATAAACTTGCCGGGGGCTGAGTACTGTGGATTTAACTAGTGAATCGTCTTTATATATTTCCAATGAATACACGATAGAAGGGTCTTTGTTGACAAAATAAGTATCATGTTCCCTATCTTTCGCAATCATATCGGTCGATATGGTCCCATTTTCTATCACAATTTCATACGCCTTTATTTGTTTAGTCGTATTAGTTTCCGGTGAATAAAATTCATTTTGAATTGCACCTGTCGAGGTTGGAAAAGGGGAAGAAACGGGTCTAAAAATAGTTGGTGTAATTGGCGAATGATAAGAGTTTTTGTACTGGCGGATAAACTTGGGCACAATCTGAATACCTCCCGCTACAATGATGACGAGAATAACAAGCCCAATCAATATTCGCTGCCATATTGGTTGGGCTCTCTGTAAGGATGGTTGCTGTTCTTCCATAGGTATACATTAAATTCCCCATGATCCAGTCTAAACTATCTATATAATAGGAAATCTCGCATATAAATACAAGCGCTATCGGATAATTATTTAGAAGCTGTATTAAAACCTCCTACTTTAAGTCATTTAGGAATTTTTTTACCTGTTTTTATCCGTATATATTTCAGTGCAAAAGAATTACTACTGTGGCGTAATGGGAAATCGGAAGACTTCTATCCCAGTCTAAGAAATAAACCTTCCTTTTTTATGTCTTGCAAAATGTTTTTATTTCTGCTGTACTGGTATTATTATGTGGCAACTTCTGGCTGCCATTTTTGGGGCAGTGATTGGTTTTAGCGCCGGTACTGCCGGTCTGACTCAAATTTTTCCCTCTTCCCCGTCAGGTGAAAATATACCGGTTACTCCCTATCAGTTAAAGAGCTGTTACAGTCCGGAGTCGGGCATCAACCTCACCCTCAAATGGCCTGATAATTTTACCGGTGTCAGCGACAGAAGACCTGAACTCAATCCTGCTTTCTTCCCGTCAAATCCAACTACAAATGATCTCTTTAATGCTTCCCCTGACTGCCAAAACCTTGTTTTGGGAAAGGAAGAAGGAGCCGCAACGCCCAGATCAGAGAGAACATATATATTAGTCAGGAAAGACTTACGAACACCCAGCTGTAAGACGGATGAACTCTCCGGTCCCTACGGCACGGGAGTCTGTACCGGCTGGAATACTGACCGAAATGGCCGGCCTGTACCTGATCACCGCGGTACATGCACTCTTGACCAATATACTGATTTGAGAAAAATAGCTGATCTTAATCAAGACGGACAGATCTATGAAATCTTCTGGAATCCGTTCAGCTATAACGTCAGCTGCAATTATAAGCAGAATGCCAATTGCGGACCGGGTTCCCGCCAGAATGTGAACATGAAAGATTTCATCTATGTTTTAAAGAAAAGAGATGCCTTTGACCCGGACACTAACCCGAGATGCCTTTCCTCGTGGGATCCCAAACAGGATATTGAAGCCTGTTCCCATTTCTTCGATGTCTACCTGGCCGAGGATGTTTATGAAAACATGCAGACCATGGAAACACCTGACATCGAAGACTATGATAATCCCAATTATTTTCTAAAACAGGTAGTTGAAAATTGTAAAGACGAATCCCTGGTTGTCCCTGCTCCCGAAGCTAATTTGACTTTACCGCCTCTTTTTCTGGCATCCCCTTTTGTCTGGCAGTCTGACCAGACTCAATATAATCTGGATAAAATCATGCCTGAAAATCAAATAGAAAAAGATAATTATGATTCATATGTCTGGCAGCATCCTGACATTTTTTATAACCCGGCAGACAAACTGACTATAAATCTGATAAATCCCGGAGGTGAACCGCAAACTTTATCGGATTTTACCGTCTGTTCTCTGACTGCAGCTCAATCACTAATCACTTTAAACACCCCGGGGATACCGGACGGATCGTCTTTTTCTATGGCTTCCCCGCTAGACTGTTATGATCCTATCGGCACTATCCGTTTCAAAGACAACGATATAACCCGCAGTTATAAGGTGTATGTCAAAATCACTGCTCCGCAGACATTTATCCTTCTTGATTGGAACAACAATACTCAAGGGTATTTCTACAGCCTGACGCAGCGCAATTACCCCGCCAATACTCAATACAGCCCCGCACTACAGCTTACTAAACTGGAAATGATCAGTCAAAACACCTGGACTTGGGCTACACCCTGGTGTAAACCGGCTATCTACCTTTATCCGGAAAAGGAAGCAGAGATGAATGTAAGACTGAATGTCGACGGGAAAATTACTGTCAGTGATCCTTTGTATGACAAGAATTATGGTTGGAATGTGAAAGCCTATCCTGATGGAAGGATTATCAACA
>Ga0210019_1005049_pt1 | contig 11174 bp, 7 predicted proteins | sample CryGeyCG2114_020_2_FD_183969 | JGI IMG/M metagenome (GOLD analysis project Ga0210019, IMG submission 183969) | Groundwater microbial communities from aquifer - Crystal Geyser CG11_big_fil_rev_8/21/14_0.20 (SPAdes) (version 2) | ecosystem: Environmental > Aquatic > Deep subsurface > Groundwater ...
GGTTCGTCGCCCCGCAAGCCTGTTCATTGCCCCCGCAGGTTTCGGTGTTCGTCGACGCGACCAGATCGACCAGGCCCGACAATCGCAGCGGGCCGAGATCCCCGTCGGTGCCGGTCATCGTCGCGACCGCCACTTGAGACAACGCGAGGACATCTCCTTCTCCGGCGCTGGAACCCTCGACTCCCAGCCAAAGCCTTCCCTCGTACGCCGCGAGCGCGCCGACGGAATCCGCCGCCCCATCGTATACCTTCGTCCAGGTGCTCGCGGCAAACGCGTAGACGTCGCCTTCCCCGACCCCGCCCCCGGTCCCCGCGTACAGGTCGCCGTTTGCGGAGAGCAGAGCCGTAAACGCCTGTTCAGGGGCTTCGAATTCCGTTCGCCAGCCGGACGCGGCCGAATAGGCGAGCAGCACCGCGTGATTTCCCCCTCTTCCCGCCGCGAACAGATCCGAGTTGATCACCGTCAGCGCGTTGATGCTCTGCAGCCCGAGATTGATCGTCGTCCAGCCCGTCCCGGCGAAAACGAGGATGTCGCCGTCGGACAGCCCCGCGTAGAGCCTCCCGTCGAATGCCGCGAGCGATTCGACCGCCGTGGTCGTTCCGTCGTGGCTAAGCGACCAGTTCTGCCCGTCGAAGACATAAACGTCCCCGCTTCCCGCCCCTCCGCCGGTTGCCGCGTACAGCGCCCCGTTGTAGACGGCCAGGCGCGACACGCGCGCGTGCGGCGTCGCGTGGCTCAGCGCCCACTCCCCGTCGCGACAGACCCCGTCGGCGATAAGCGCGTTCGGATCGCAGACATAGACCTTCCCGTCTCCCGCCAACGCACCGCCGATACCGGCGTAGAGCTTCCCCTCATACTCAGCGAAAGCGAGCACCTCCTCATTGATCGGGAAGTCGAGCGCGAGCGTCCAGCCGCCGCCGGCGTAGACGAAGATGTCCCCGTCGCCGGCGCCCGTGCCTTGGCCCATGTAAAGGGCGTTGCGGTACGCGTGCAAAGCAAGGGCCCCTTCCTGCGAACCGGGGAAACTTAGCGAGGAAACCGCGATATCCTTCCACGACTGGCCGGCGTCGTTGGAATACGCGATGCCGAAGCCGCCGCCCGCGAAGTCGAGCGAGTCGGGCTTCGTCGCGGTGCTCACGAGCAGGCCGAAGCCCGTGTCGATGATTTCCAATTGCACGGTCGCTCCCTGCTTGAGATCCACATAGCGGTTCTCAGCGACGGCGCCGCCGGTTGAATTGAGCGTGGCGAACGCCTGCCCGTTAGGGGGCGCGGAATCGACGGCGAAATGCGCCGTGCCGGAGAACGGCCCGAACACGTCCAACTGCGGGTTATAGGCACGTACGCGCCAGTAATAATCGCTTCCGGACAACAGGGTATGACTCGAGAAATACGCCCCTTGGGTGAAGGCCTGATTCGGGTTGGCGACCACGATCGGCGTCGTAATCGAGACGACGATGTTCGCGGGGGCGAAGTTCGAATCGGCGACGGCGACCTGCAAATGATATGAGGCCCCGGCTCCGAGTCCCGAGGCGACCGTGGTGCTCGGGCCTTGCCACGCGAAGGACACCGTCGTCGAGGCGACGAAGGCGTCGGCCGACGGGGCCGCCGCGCCGGGGACCGCGGCGAGGAACGCCCACAGCAGCAGCGCCGCCGCGGGCGCCGCCCCGCGCGCGCCCGCTGCCGCGCTTCCTTGTCGTCTGTGCGTCGTGTTCACGGCGAGATTTCAGATCCTCCGATTGCAGATTTCACCGGCGCCTACCGCAGCGGAACCCGAGGCTGCTGAACGAGCGCGACGGGGCGAGGCTCGCGACGAACGCGAAGACGCCCGCGTCGGCGCCGTCGCCCCAGCTGCCGCCCCGGATCACCGCCGCGGGCAATCCGTCCGCCCACACAGATCCATTGTATGCCCGCCCGCCCACATTAAAGGTCCCGTCGCCGCCGTAGCCCGCAGGCCAATTGTTGTACTGCGTCCCGTCGGCGCCGCTGTTGGTATAGTTCGTCCCCGCCGGCATCCACTGGGCGGTCCACTCCCAGAGCGAACCGATCATATCCTGCGCCCCCCAGCTCGATTGGCAGTTCGTCCCCGCCCCGGTCGTATGCGGCGCGGCCCCGGAGATATTGCAGTTGGGCGCCGTGCCGGTGGTACCGGGGTCCGGTGTGCCCGCGCCTGCGGCCTGCCAGAGATGGTTCGGCAGAAGCTCCTTGTTCGCGTTCGCGCAGGCTGCGGCGGCCTGGAACCAGGTGATGGATCGCGACGGCGTCACGCCGGAAACCGAGCGCGCGTAGATCGGATTGGCCGCCCCCGCCGCGCAGTCCTGACCGGTGTCGAGGCATGGGTAGTCGTCGCTCGCGGCGCCGTACTGCGTGCCGCCGGTCGGCGTCGACCACGCCGAGGCCTCGTACTTGTCCACGCACCAGGGGCCCACGGCGACCATCTCATCGCCCGGATCATCGGGATTCTCACAGCCGCCGGTGATCCGCCCCGAGGCCGCAATGCCGCCTACGACTTCGAGCGCGGCCGCGGGGCTCTCGGTCCCCACGCCGAGCCGCCCGCCCGCGACGATATACAGTGAGCTGGATACCCGCGCACCCGGCGCGCCGGCGCGCGCCGCCAGGCCCGCGGCGCTCGAGGCGACGAGCGCGTAGGGCAGCGAGCTCAGCCGCTCGCGCGGCGAAAGCGTCGTGGTCCCGCCCGGGTACAGCCGCAACTCCAGATGCCAGTCGGCGCCGCCCAGGAGATCGACGCCCGAGGGTACGGTATAGGTCGCGCGCAGCAGGCCGTCCGAGACCGCCACGCTCTGCTCGCCGCTCCCGAAGCAGTTCCCGGCCGCGGCCGCATCGCAGAGGAACACGTTCACGACCCGCTTCCCCGTGACCGCCGTCCCGCCCTCCAGGAGCCGCCCCTGATAGCTCAGGAGCTCCGCGGCGCCCGCGGGCGCCGCAAGGCAGCAGACGGCGAACAGCAGCCGGGCAAGTTCCCTCACCGCATCCCCCCCAGCGGCCCCGTCGCCTCGCTTCGCCCGAACATCCCCGAAAACGACAGCCGATGCCCGTTGCCGCACTCGCCGTACCGCAGAAGCGGGCGGGAGGCGAATCTAAGCCTCTGGACATAATGGCATATATATGCCATACTGGGAAGATCGGAGGCACCCCCATGAAGCGGACAATGATCTATCTTCCCGACGATCTGCACAAGAACCTCAAACGCCTGGCGGTGGAACGGGAGTCCTCCCTCGCCTCCTTGGTTCGCGAAGCCGTCGAGACGGTCTTCGAGGAAGACATCGAGGACATCGCGCACGCCGGGGATTTCCTCAAGCGCTCCAAGCCCGGAGGCGGGGAAGACTACGAATCGTACCGAGCCAAGCGGATTCGCGGTCGCTGAATGCCGTACCGAATCGACCTTCCCCCGCATGCCCGGAAGGTCCTGGACGGCATGGACGAAAGGACCTTCCGCAGGATCGACCGCGAAATCCTGCGGCTCAAGGAAGACCCGCGCCACGCGGGCGCGGTGAAGCTCGAACGCAATCTCTTCCGCGTCCGAAGCGGCGATGGGCGCGTCATCTACGCCGTCTTCGACCAGGCGCGGCTGGTGCAGATTGCGCGCATCGCGCGCCGCTCCGAAAAAACATACCGCCGCCTCCCTTGATGGCGGGAGCGTCGCGAGTTCGCCCCTCACCGGAATACCCCGACCGCTCCGGTCTCAGCCGACTTACCGAACTGCAGACTAAACGACAGCCGGTGCGCGTTTCCCAACTCGCCGTAAGGCAAAAGCGTGTAGTCCAAATTCCCGAACTTCGAGCGAAAGCCCGTCCCCAAAAACATCCCGTAAAATTCGCTGAGCCCCGGCGCCTGCGAGCCCAAGGCCTTGCCCAAAGCCGCGCTGCGCTGCACGCTCGACACCGTCCGGTATCCCGCCCGCAGCGCGAACGGTCCGAAGCCCAGATACTCCATCCCCAAGCGCAGGTTCAAAGCCCCGTCGCGAGGCTTCTCGATTTGCAAACTCAGCGCGTGCGGGAAGTTCTTCGACATGCCGTAGGTCGCGCCGACGCGCAGCGCGCTCGGCAGGCTGAAGCCTTCTTCGATAAAAGTCACTTTCTGCCCGACGTTCACCACAGAGGCCCCGAAGGAAACCGGGTAGCTCTTAAAGCGGCGCAGGACGCCGAAGTCCGCGGCCCAGGCCGAGGCCGAGTACTCGCCGATGCTTTGGCGCACCGTCTTGATCGTGATCCCGGTGCCCCACAGCCCGAGCGTCCGGCCGTAGGAAAAGCCGAGCATCAAATCGCTCGCGCCGAAATGCCCTTCGGGCTGCGCCGTTTCGCTCGTGCGGCGCTCGATGCCGCCCAACTGCAGATGGGTCAGGCTCACGCCCCAAGGCCGGGCCATCAGGCCCAACTGGGAGAGACGAATGTCCTGGATATGCATCGCATGCGACGCCATCATCTCGAAGCGGCGCCGTTCTCCCACGGCAAGCGCGCGCGCCGGGAGCGCGAGACCCGCCGGGTTGTAGTGCATCGCGGACGCGTCGTCGGCCATCGCGACATACGCCTCACCCAGAGCCAAAGGCCGCGCGCCGAAACCCAACTGCAGGAAGGTCGCCGCCGAGGTGCCGGGGCCCGCCGAGAACGCCTTGACCGGAAGGATTGCGAGAAGCCCGAGGAGGGCGATGAGAAGGGCTCGCAAGGTTTGGTTTCGCACGCTTTGTCTCGTCGGATGAAGCGGCGGATCCGGCCGCTGTGTCGATCGACACTATTAATGTAATCGGTACACACGCGCGCGCGATTAAGGAGTTGCGACAATCCTGTGACATCGATAATAAAAAATTCAATTAGAATATGAAGAAATTACGAAGGTATCCCCAGACTTATCCACATCCGGGACAAGTCAGGAAATCAACGGATAATGCTTTTTTTATATACTCTTATCAAGGTGGCGCTTAAACAGATCATCCTCGTCATCGACGACGACAAGGAAATCCGTCAGTTGTTGAAGGCGATTTTAACCGAAGCCGGTTATGACGTTCGCACCGCCATTTCCGGAGAAGACGGGCTGGCGTCGGTTCGCGCCGCACGGCCGGACTTGATCCTGGCGGATATCGAAATGCCCGGCCTTGACGGGTACGGGTTCACCGAACGCCTGAGAGCCGATGAGTTACTCTCCAAACTTCCGCTCATCCTCGTGACGGCGCACAACAAGGTCAAGGACATCGCGAAGGGGCTTCGACTCGGCGCCGACGACCACGTCGCGAAACCGTTCGACTCTCGCGAACTCATCAGCCGCATTAAACTCCAACTCGATCCCGCCCGCTAATCGACGAAGCGGTAGCGATCCTGCAGCCAGCGGCGGCGCTCATCAGGGGAAGACTTTTGCAGAGCACGCATCGTCTTTTCCAATGCCGCTGCGGAAATCACCCCAAATCCCGCGTTCGATAGCTCACGAAGGATTGTTCTCGGATCCCCGCCTCCCTTATCGGCTTCGGATCGAAGCACAAAGGACTTCCCGATCTCGACGATTTTCTCCTGCGCGGCCCGCGAAAGCTGAAAACCCCAATCCCAGTCCAACCGCCAAATGTAAATCCGGCCTTCATCGCCACCCCCGGCAAGGTAGATTCCGTTCGGAGAAAACCCCCCGCACAACACCCGCCCGCTCTGTCCTTCCAACCGACGCAGTTTTTTCCCTAGTTCGAAATCGACGCGAATCACACCGCCGGCACCCGTCGCGCATGCGGCGAAAGGCCGTTCGGCCAGAACGGAAATGAACGATACGGCACGATCTTCCTCGATTGGAATCTCCGCTCGAAGCTCTCCCGCGAGCGACCACTCTTTCACGAAACCGTCCATGGAAGCGGACACGAACCGCGTTCCGTCCGGCGCAACGCGAACATCCGTAACCGCATGCGCATGGGCTTGGATTTCGCGACGGCATTTCCCATCGCCAAGCGACCAAAACCGGATTTTACCATCGTAATGTCCGGTCAAGGCATAACGCCCCTCCCATGACTCCTCGACGCAGAAAATGGAGGAGGAATCCACGCGCATCGTTTTCAACACCGCGCCCCGAACGAGATCGATCAGAACCATGCGGCCATCCGAGAAACCGACGAGCGCATCGACCCCGTTGCGAAGCAGACGGACGCAGAGAGGCTTTCCTGAAGATCCGGGGGCGGCCAAGGTTGCCCCTCGCGCACTCGGCAAATGCCACCGGATAAGATACCCCTCTTTATCCGCGGAAAGCGCCAGCCCCCCGCTGGGATCGGCGTCCAAGGCGATCACGGCGCCGCGATGCCCCTGGAGCACACCGCAGCAGGAACCGCTCTCGAGAGTCCAGCGCCTGAGGGTGCGATCCTCGCCCGCAGAAACCAATTCCCGTCCTCCATTCAGCCAGTGCACGGCGTTAACGCCGCCGACGTGACCGGTGAGAACCCGATGCAGCCATTGATCTTTCCATTCTTTCCGTGAACCGCGCTCCGCCAGGCGTTCGATGATGGACAAAAGCGCCGGGTCACGCTCGTACCCGCTGATTTTTCTCGCGCCGGCCACCGCAGCGGCGGCGGCTTCCCAGTCGTTCTTTGCCATGGCGGAGCGGATCAATTCGTGCATCCGCGTCGCCCGCCGCTGATGCCGCGCCGCGTTCTTGGTCCGTACGACGTGAGAAAACGCCTTCGGCGGATCGAAGCAGAAACCGGTGAAACTCCAACACCGAATCCTCTTTCCGATCCCGCCCGCCAAAATAGTGCGGCCCGATAGAGCGAACGCGACCGTGTACACGGAGCCTTCTCCGCCCCCGAAAGTTCGCATGCAGCGCCCGGCTTTGAGATCCCACAACCGGACCTCGCCCTCCATCCCTCCCGACACCAAAAAACGACCGTCGGGGGACACGGCCACGCTCGAAACACCGGAGTGCCCGCGCAGGACGAAACGGCTCGTGAATGTCTCCATGTCCCAAACGCGGATCGTACCGTCCCGACTGCACGAAAGCAATCCGTCCTGATAGGGAGTCACCGCCAATCCGACCACTGCTTGTTCGTGACCGTTAATCTCTTTCAGCAGACTCCCGGATGCGATATCCCACACCCGTATGCACCCATCGCCGCTTCCCGAAAACGCGCGTCGCCCGTCCGCGCTCAGCGCCACGGAATAGATGACGCCGGAAGGCGCTCTCATAATCCGAACGCACTCGCCGAGATTCAAGTCCCATACCCGCAGGCTCTCGTCGCTCGCGGCCGTTACGCAAAAGGAACCGTCGGGGCCGAAAGCCACCGCGTGAAGCGAATCGGAATGGCCTTCCCATCGCCGCTCGCAGACTCCGGTTTCTAGGTTCCAAAACGCGAGAACCGCACCGACCCCTCCACAAAGCGCGTATCGCCCATCCGGGGAAACCGCGACGAACTCCACGCTTTCCAATCCTCCGTAACGGTCGGTCTGCTCCCGCCGGCGCACGTCCCATCGGCGCAGAGTCCGGTCGAAACTGCCGGAAACAACCTTGCTCCCATCGGGGCTGGTGGACAACGAGATGACGTACCCTTTGTGGCCTTCCAAATACCCCAAATGCCGGATATCGCTTGAGCGTGCTCGAGCCGCGTCGAGGGCGGAAAGAATCTGCGAATCGTCGCCTCGATTCTCAACGGCCGTCCGCAGTTCTCGTTCGGCCGCATCGCTGTCCGCCCTGGCGAGGTGGAGGAAACCCAGCAGATGCCTGTTGTCGGCGCGAGTGGCGCGTTGAACCGCGGCCTCCACGGCACGAACCGCCTGAACATCGTCGATCTCCCCACGAACCCAACGCAAGGACGCCAGGTTGTACACGGCTTCGGGATGGCTCGGGTCGATCTCAAGAGCACGCTGCAGCAGGCGAACCGCCGGCTTCACCCTCCCTAAATCCAGCATCGAAAGCGCGCGGTTGTTCACATCCGAAGCCCTTTCGACGATTTCCCCCAAATCCTGAAGCGGATACGATTTTCCAGAGACTTCGGCATATGCGGCAAGTAAAACGTCGGAAATTTCCCGAAAGTTCTTCGGCCTCCGTTCCGGAGTCTTCTCCATACAGCGCATCAACATGGCCGAAAGAGCCGTCGGCAGTTTCACGCCGACGGATTCGGGAGTGCGCGGAGCCGACTCCACATGCATGCGTCTAAGTTCCTCCAGCATCTTCCCCGCCTGCAGGTCCAAACCGTCGAGGAGTTCCTTGAACGGGTTCATCCGACAAACGAGTTCGTAAAGCATGATCCCGAATGAATAGATGTCGGCGCTCGGTCCCACGCCCTCGTCCGCCCATTGCTCCGGGGACATGTAGGAGGGAGTTCCCACCCAGCCCCCTATCGCCGTCAGTTCAGGAGACCGTTGCCGGGGTTGGGCGCTCGTAGTCGAGAGGGTCGACAAATCTTTGAGCGGCTTCACCAGTCCGAAATCCGTGATCTTAGCCTCTCCCGCCGCGTTAACGAGGATGTTGCTGGGCTTCAAGTCCCGATGGACCAAGCCTTGATCATGGGCGACGGACATCCCCCAAGAAATTTGAATCGCGAGGGAAATCGCCTCGGCGAGCCCGGGGGTCCCGTGCTCCCTACACCACTCCCGAAGATCCCTTCCCTCGAAAAACTCCATAAAGATCGCGGGTTGACCCGCAAATACTCGGATGTAATGCGCGGTCGCGATGTTCGGATGGCGGGGAAGATTCACCCATGTTTCGGCCTCACGAACGAAACGCTCGAGTCCCCCCTGGGACGCCAATAGCTCAGGCGTCGCCCGCTTCACGGCCAAATCCGCGGACCAATCCCGATGACGGACCTTGTAAACGACCCCCATCCCTCCCTTTCCCAGAATGTCGAGAACCTCGTAGGTGCCGTCGACGACCTGCCCGATTTCCCACGCGACCGCGTTCGAATCCGCCCCGACATGCCACAACGCGATGGGTTTTCCGTCCTGTCCGATGAATCCCTCCCCGCGGGACATCGAAAGACTCGATTTCAACAGCTCTTTGGCCGGCTCACTCAGCGCCATCCCGTTGGGCCTTGCTCTTTCGGCCAACCCCTCCGCGATTTTTACCCCCCGCCCGAAGAAGCCGAATTCGGAACGCGAATTCACGGTTACGGGCGCGAATAGGACGGAATCGACATGAAGCCCGAAGCGTACGGCAATCCCGCGAGTGTCTTTGGAAGTCTGTCCATGGACCCATTCCGCAATGACCTGCTGCGCCGCCCGAAGCGCCTGTCCTGCGTCGCTCACCGGAAATCCAGTCGCCGGACCTTTGCTTTCAGTGCGAAAAACGGCATTGAAGCAATCACCCGCGTAGCCTTGGGGAATCCCGCCGTATAAGCGAACCGCTTGGTCGAACACGCGGATAAAGGCGTCGAAAGGCGTCTCCAGCCTGAGACCCTCACTTCCCATCGCGGCTTGATAGAACGATGAGACGTCGCAGGACAGTATAACCACCTCCCATACCGCGGTGCCCATGCCCCGAATCCCGAGAGGAAACTGTTTAGCCGCATCACGGGCCTTTTCGGCGCCGACAACCCTGGCGCATTCATCCTCCAGACGACGCCCATCCCCCGCTTGTTCCACCCCCAGGAGCACAGTACCGACCCTCGCGACCTCGGTGGAAAGCAGTAAGTCCGCCTCGCAAAACGGACGACGAGCGTCGCGATCATCCAAATACAACGCCCAAGGCCGGATGCCTTCAAACGACAGGGGGAGGACGACGCCCGAACGAATCCCCTCCGCGAGTTGACTGCCGCTCACCTTTCCGTTCGCCGGTAAAAAGGCGTAGGCCTCACCGGGTTTGAACCGCTCTAGAAGCGAAGCACTGAATCGGATTCGACGAGAGATTCCGTCGCTGCGCGTCCACGCCTTCCGCAGGACCCACTTTTCCCCGTTATGCTCGAATAAAACCGCCGCGCCGGCGGGTTCCAGCACTTCGCAAGTCCACTTGAGGTAGCGTTCCAAGTAGGCGCCGGGCCCGCGGCAATCCCTGAGCGAGTTAACCAGTTCCGAAAGCGAAGGAGACGCGCTGCGGTCCCCGCCGGATGCGGCTCCAAGAGGACTCGCGTTTTCCAAAACCGAATCCAATCCGGGCGCCTCAGGATATGAGAAAAATTCGACTTCCCAAGCGCCGAAAATCACCCGATCTCCATTGCGCAGCTTCATCGGTTGAGTTAATTTGACCCCGTTAAGGATGGTCCCCGTTATGCTTGCCTTCGAATCAACCGCGGTCCCCGAGGAAGGGGCGCCGTCGGCGATCAGAAGGGATTGATTCTGGTTTAGGATGCGGCAGTGCCAGCGACTCGTCGATTTGCGAAGCTCTTCGGAATCCGGAAGGACAAGATGGTTATCGAAAGCTCTTCCTATGAGGAACGGAGTTGTTGAAATCGCGAAGTGGCCCCCATCCGCATCACCGCCGCTCGGGACCAGGCAAAACCGCCCGTCACCTAAATGGCGTATTCCGAATCCCGGGGTTTTCAGGCTCAGATAGGGCCCATGGCGGGTCATCGCAAATTGTTAGCCTCGGAAGAAATATAGGTCTTGTAGTATTTTTTCGCAACAGCACGAGGCAGTCCACGATCTCCCCTTCCCGAGCGGCATTAGGATTTTGTAGCCTCAGGGATGCCGAAAAAACTAGAGATTTCTAATGAAAGCGCGGTATTTCTGAGAAGTATCCTGATGCTGGAGAAGTTCTTTCCCCCTCAAATCGCCCGCAAAAATTTTGAACTCCTGTTTCCCAACAGCAGCATGCTGCAGTTCGATGCCGGCGACACGATCATCACTCAGGGAGAAGAATCCAAGGAACTCTATGTGATCGTCTCGGGATCCGTTTCGATTACGAAGCTCTTTGGAACGGCCGGGGTGCAATTGGCCGATTTGGGTCCGGGCGGAGTCTTCGGAGAAATAGCCCTCGTCAGCGGATCACCCCGGGTCGCCAGCGCCACAGCCACATCGGATGTAAAGGCTTACAAACTTTCGACAAACGACGTACAAAGCCTTTTCGAGGGAAATCCGCCGATAGCGTCATTCCTGGAACGCCTGGCTGAAGCGAGGCTGAAGGCTTCCTGATTACTGCTGTGAGAATCCGGGCATCGCCGGAGGCTCGGCGGGCTCGGAAACACTTGGAGGCGGGTCGTAAACCGGGATTTTAACCGGTTTTGAGGGGGTTTCCGGACGAATCAGGACCGCCTCCGGAGGGCGATCGAC
>Ga0210019_1005052_pt1 | contig 11171 bp, 8 predicted proteins | sample CryGeyCG2114_020_2_FD_183969 | JGI IMG/M metagenome (GOLD analysis project Ga0210019, IMG submission 183969) | Groundwater microbial communities from aquifer - Crystal Geyser CG11_big_fil_rev_8/21/14_0.20 (SPAdes) (version 2) | ecosystem: Environmental > Aquatic > Deep subsurface > Groundwater ...
AACTGGAAAGATTCCCGAAGCGGCTATCTAAAATTCGAATATCCCAAATAGATAGCCGCTTCACTCATTTCTAAATCTATTTTCTTCCTTCCAGAGCACTGCCTAGTGTTTCTTCATCAGCGTATTCTAACTCTCCACCTACCGGTAAGCCCCGGCCAAGCCGGGTGGTTTTTATTACCTGCCTGCCGGCAGGCAGGTTCAGGGGCTTTAATAATCTTTCTAAATATAAAGCAGTAGCTTCGCCTTCTGTTGTGGGATTTACAGCAATAATAATTTCTTTAATTTCCGGGTGATTCTTTACCCTTTCTTCTGATTCTTTTGTTCTTAATTTTTCAATATCTGCTTTTTTTAATCTTGAAACCGTTCCACCTAAAATAAAATAAAGGCCCTTGTATTTTTTTGTCTTTTCAATGACTAGTAAATCGGTTTCTTTTTCAATTATGCAAAGCAAACTTTTATCTCTGGCCGGATTTGAACAAATCTCACATAGCTCGCCTTCCCCCTCAAAGGGATTGAAACAAAGTTTACAAAGTTTAACATTCTTTTTTAAATCCAAAATTGCCGCCACTAATTTATCAACGTCTTCTTTGCTTTTTCCTACTAAATAAAAAACAAAACGGCTAGCGGTTCTTGGCCCGACCGTCGGAAATTTCGAAAATAAATCAATGAGTTTTTGAATACTAGGCGGATACATTTATTCTTCGGTTGGATACCCTTTTTCTAAATTTCTAAAGGTCACGGTTCTCTCGTCAAAATATAATTCAACTTTACCTACCGGGCCATTTCTGTGTTTGGATATAATGATATCGGCAATGCCTTTTCTCGGAGTCTCTGATCGATATCTATCCTCGCGATAAATGAACAAAACTACATCAGCATCCTGCTCAATTGTGCCAGATTGTCGCAAATCAGCTAACCTCGGAATCTGAGGCGACCTTTGCTCAACTGCTCTCGATAATTGAGAAATAACTAAAACTGGAATATTAAGTTCCCTGGCAAGAGCTTTCAAAGCCCGGGAGTTTTCCGAAACTTGCTGAACCGGGTTGGCATATGGATTGAGGGGTTCCATTAATTGTAAATAATCAATAATTATTAATCCTAAATTTTTTTCTGCCTGAAGCCGACGTGACATGGCTTTCATTTGTAAAACAGTCGGCGAGGCAGCGTCATCAATATAAATTGGGGCTTCAGAGAGAATGCCCATAGCTTCGCGAATTCTGGTAAAATCATTATCATCTCCTTCCCCGGAAAGCCGGCCAGTTCTTAATCTCCACAAATCTACTCCAGAAAGACTAGAAATTAATCTGTCTGCCACCTGGTCTTTTGACATCTCCAGGGAGAATATCCCAACCGGCATCTTTTCATTAATGGCGATATTGGCCGCGAAATTAAGAGCCAAAGAACTCTTTCCTAAAGTTGGTCTCGAAGCTAAAATTATCAAATCGGATTTTTGAAGGCCGGCTAAAATATTATCTAAATCAGTAAAATTGGTTGGCAAACCTCTCAGGCCTCCCTGGTGCTTAGATAATCTATCAATTCTTTCAAAAGCCTCTTCTAAAGTGGCTTTAACCGGGGTAAACTCCTGGGTAAGACTTTTTTGGGCAATACTAAAAATTCTTTTTTCAGCTTCGTCTAATAAAACATCGATGTCTTCGGTTTCATTATAGCCAAGATTGCCTATTTCCTGACTAGCCCCTATCAAATCCCTTAAAATTCTTTTTTTTTGGACAATTTTGGCGTAATTTAAAACATGGCTGGCCGTGGGCACCGAATTTATCAATTCAGTTAAATAACTATTCTCGCCAATCTCTTCTAATAACCCTTTTCCTTTAAGTCGATTGGAAACCGATAAAAGGTCAATTGGCTCTCCCTTTTCAAAGAGTTCCTGACAAACCTGGTAAATTTCTTGGTGAATTCCCCGATAAAAATCGGGAGATTTCAGAAAATCTGCCACTTGAATTATGGCATTTTTATCAAGCATCAGGCATCCCAACAAAGATTGCTCAGCTTCTATGCTTTGGGGAGGTAATTTTTCTGGAAGTTCATTTGCCATACGAGATAAATCAAAGATTTATCGAAGTATTGATATGAATCGGAGATTCATAGAATATACATTACTAATTTAACACAAGGAAAAAAGGTTGGCAAGTCCCAAATTTCTTGATAAAATTTAAAAATATATGAAAATAGCACTAATCTCATTTCATTCTTTTTTTCAACCGGGGGGAGTAAAAAGGCATGTTTTCGGATTATATAAAGAATTCAAAAAAAGGGGGATTTTTTGCAAAATCATTGCTCCCAGAAGAAAAATGAAAGAGTATTATGGAAAAGATGTTATTCTTTTAGGGACCTCTTTTCCGCTCCCTTTTTCTGGGACGATATCAGATTTAGGTATAAATTTTAATCCCCTGGCAATTGAGAGAACTTTAAGAAGAGAAAAATTTGATATTTTACATTTCCATAATGTTGGCTTTCCTTCCACCCTTCAAATTTTAGCTAGCCCGGCTACTTCAAATACCTTAAATATTTTGACTTTCCATGCCAATATAAAGGGGAGTAAATTTATAAAGAGATTCCCATTCTTTTTAAAACTTGCCGAAAGAATTGCCCAAAGGAAAATTGATGGAATAATCGGCGTAGCTCCTCTAAATCTAAAATATTTTAAAAAATATTCGGGCCCAAAAATTGTTATTCCAAATGGGGTAGATTTAGAAATATTTAACCCCGGCGTTCCAAAAATTAAAAAATTTGATGACAACAGAACCAATATTTTATTTTTAGGCAGAATTGAAGAAAGAAAAGGTTTAATCTATCTTTTAAAAGCCTATAAAATTTTAGAAAAAACCCCGCCCTTTGGTCCAAAGGGCGGGGTAAGATTAATAATCGTTGGCGGCGGTCCTCTAAAAAAAGACTTAGAAAATTGGGTAAAAATTAATAAACTAAAAAATGTTGTTTTTGAAAAAGAAATTAGTGAAGAAAGAGTTCCTTTCTATTATTCAACTTGTGATATCTTTTGTAGCCCGGCAATTTTTGGCGAAAGTTTTGGATTAGTTTTGGTTGAAGCAATGGCTTGTCAAAAACCGGTGGTTGCTTTTGCCAATGAGGGCTATCAGCAAGTTTTAAAAGGTAAAGGAAGTAAATTTTTAGTCAAGCCCCGAGATTACAAAACCTTAGCTAAAAAATTAGAGAATTTAATTAAAAATCCGAAATTAAGAAAAGAAATGGGAGAATGGGGCCAAATCGAAGCTCAAAATTATTCCTGGCCCAGAATTGCTGACCGAGTTTTAGATTTTTATGAATTATGCAGAAAAAACAAACAAAAACAAAAAAAGAAAAAATTCACCATCAACAAAATCCTCAATAAAGATGTCTTAAATTGGCTTAAGTGGCCAAAAAGGTTTATCGTTTAAAGTTTTTTTATCTTTGATCCCTCTTTGGTATCCTCGACCCAGTAGCCCATTTGTTTGATTTTTATTCTCATTTCGTCGGCTTCCCCCCAATGTTTTAATTTTCTTAATCCCTCTCTCTTTTTTAACAATTTAATAACTTTTTCTGGAATTCTTATTTCCCCCTTTTTTGTTTCTAAAAGTTTTAAACCAAAAACAGAGTCAAATTTATTTATTAGATTTAAAATTTGTTTTACCGTTTTACTATCCACTTCTTCAATTTTGTTTGCTTCTTTTATTAAATTAAAAATGGCAGATAGCGCTTTGGATGTGTTTAAATCCTCATCCATTGCTTCTCCAAAATCTTTTTTAGCTTTTGAGATTAAACTTTTAATTAATTTTAAATTTTGGGATGGGGTTTTGACTTTTGGCCTCCGACCCATTTTTTCTATAAACGTTTTAATCCTTTCTATCGCTTTTTCTGTACCTTTAAGTGCCTTAAAACTGAGATTTGTTTTTTGCCTATAATGACTATTTAGTAAAAAATATCGAATAGCTCGCCAAGCATAACCTCTCTTTAATAAATCTCTCAAGGTATAAAAATTACCCAAAGACTTACTCATTTTCTTTCCCTCCACTAAAAGGTGTTCATTGTGAAGCCAGAAATTAACGAATTTTTTTCCCGTATATGCTTCTGATTGAGCAATTTCGTTTTCGTGGTGGGGGAAAATAAGATCAACTCCGCCAGTGTGAATATCAAAAGTTTTTCCAAGATATTTCACGCTCATTACCGAGCATTCGAGATGCCAGCCCGGTCGAACTTTACCCCATTTTGTCTGATAAAAAATTCCTCTTTTCAATTCATCTAATGTGCTTCTTTTTAGCAAAGTAAAATCTCCCGGGGCGTCTTTTTGATATTCATCTAAATCAACTCTAGCACCTGGTTTAATTTTTTTCAGGTCAATTCTTGATAATTTTCCATAATCTTTAAACTTTGAAATATCAAAATAAACACTGTGAAGTCTCTCATAGGCATACCCCTTCTTTTCTAAAGCCTCGGTAAATTTTATCATTTCCTGAATATTCTCTGTCGCCTTAGGGTAATAACTTGCCTTTTTAATGTTTAAAGTTTCTAAATCCTTAAAAAATTCCCTTGTATATTTTTCTGTAAAATTTTTTAAACTCATTTTTGCCATTTTTGAATTTTTGATAGTTTTATCGTCAATATCAGTAATGTTCATTATGTGCTTTACCTGGTATCCTTTATATTCTAAATACCGTCTTAAAATATCAGCGAAAACATAAGCGCGGAAATTTCCAATATGAGCAAAATCATAAACCGTTGGGCCACAAGAATAGATTTTAACCTGTTTCCGTTTAATTGGTTTAAAGATTTCCTTTTTTCTTGATAAAGTATTGTAAAATCTCAACATAATCTTAATTAAACCCAGTAGAAGAATTTCGAATTAAAATTTCCTCGAAATTTTATCAGTTGCCCAGTAGGGCTTTTCGAAATTTCTCTACTGGGTAAAAAGATTTGTACTTAAATATCTCTCTCCACTATCTGGAAATAAAACAACAACTAATCCCTTTTTTAAACTTTTAATTACCTCCAAAGCCCCAAACATTGCTGCTCCCGAACTCATACCTACAAAAATTCCTTCTTTTTTAGCGATTTTACGAGCCATTTCATAGGCATTCGCATCATTAACATTTATTTTTTTATCTAACAGAGTTTTATCATAAATACCGGGCTTGTAAGCTTCTTTCATATTTTTTAATCCTTGAATTTTATGGCCTAATAATGGTTCTATTCCGATAATTTGAATTTTTGGATTGTGTTTTTTTAATCTTTTTGAGACTCCCATTAAAGTACCAGTTGTCCCCATACTTCCAACAAAATGAGTGATTTTACCATCAGTATCCTGCCATATCTCTTCAGCCGTGCCATAATAATGGGCTTTCCAATTTTCAGGATTATTGAATTGGTCAGCTAACCAATATTTGTTATTTTTTCTTGCCATTTCATAAGCTTTCTCAATGGCTCCGTCGGTACCATCTTTAGCTGAAGTAAGTAGAATCTCAGCACCAAGAGCTTTTAAGATTTTTCTTCTTTCTACACTCACTGATTCTGGCATGGTTAAAAGCAATTTATATTTTTTTACCACACAAACCAAAGCCAAACCAATTCCAGTATTTCCACTTGTTGCTTCCAAAACAATCTTGTTTTTAGTTAATTCTCTTCTCTTTTCTGCTCCTTCAATCATAGAAAGAGCAGTTCTATCCTTAACTGAACTGCCAGGATTAAAAAATTCAAGTTTAGCATAAAGCTCTACTTTTTTATTCGGATTCAATCTATTTATTTTTACTAAAGGTGTATTACCGATTAATTGTAAAATATTTTTATACATATTTTTATTTGACTACTCTTTTTTCAGTTTAGCAAATTAGTTGAAATTGGAGAAGTGCAGTGTAAATAAAAAACCTCTTTTTAAAAGAGGCTGGTATGTTAGAAATTAGTTATTAGAAATTAGAAATTCGTAAAACTAACCCCTTCCGTTAAAGAGGTGCAACAATCACAACAAGTTATCTTTGGATTAGTTTGGCTTTTCATAATCTATTTTAAGATTAGCAAAACTTATATTAACTGTCAAGTCTTTTATAACCCGTTGGTAGATATATAAGAGCTGATGTAAAAACATTAACGAGAGCTCGCTCTGAATGGTATTCTCCCAGGGAACAGTTGAATTTTCGGCCACTTATCCTTGCGCTTTTTGAGAAAGCTAAATTGAAAGCCAAAACAATGGCTACCGACACAGTATTCTTAAACGAGAGGAAAAAGGACCTTGAAGAACTAATGTTTCTGTTGGGTATCAGGTATAAGATAATAAATAGGGGCGCAGTCAGATGACTGCGCCACTTTATATTTTTGGAAATTCGTGATAAAGTGTGTATACATGAAAAAAATAGACATTATTTTAGCCGTAATTTCCGGATTGGGGCTCGGATTGCTTCTCTCTTGGCTACTAAAAGGGTTCGGGATAGAAATGAGATTTCTGAATTGGCTTTTGCCGGTTTTCTTTCCGATTTTAGCCGTCTTCGCTATCTGGCTCTGCTATTTAATCGGTAAAAAGTATTTGTTCGTTTTCCAGTTAGGAAAGTTCTTATTAATAGGAATATTTTTTGCTCTGATTGATTTGGGGGTCTTGGATGTTTTAATAAAGATTTTCGGAATTACCGAAGGCCTTGCTTATTCGGTTTTTGTGGCGACATCTTTTGTTATCGTCACTTCTGTTAAATACGTCGGTGATAAATTCTGGGCTTTTGAGAAAATGGAAAAGGAAGCAATGGGAACGGAATTCGGAAAGTTTTTTATCATTACCTTAATAAGCGGCGGAATCCAGACCGGAATTGCTTCTTTACTCGTAAATACCCTTGGTCCTCAGTTTGGCGCTTCTTCTCTAATTTGGGCAAATGTCGGAAAAATTGCCGGTATCGCCGTCGCCGCTGTCTGGAATTTCCTCGGGTATAAATTTATTGTATTTAAAAAATAACATGTCATTAGTTTTGTATCGTAAATATCGTCCCCAAACTTTTTCTGAAATTATCGGCCAGGAGCACATCGTTCAAACATTAACCAATGCTATTTCTTCAGGGATGGTTTCCCATGCCTATTTGTTTTCCGGGCCCAGAGGAACCGGTAAATGCGTAAAATTTGACACTAAAATAACCGATACTCTCACTGGTGAAATTCTTACGATTGAGGAGATGTATAAACAGAAACGGGCAAATCTTTTAACCCTTCAACCAGATTACAAATTAAAGGGCACTCATCCAAGTAATTACATCGATGATGGCATCAACCCCTGTTATAAAGTAGCAACTGCGTTGGGTAGAGAAATCGAAGTAACTTTTTCTCATCCATTTTTGACAATTGAGGGATGGAAAAAGCTTTCTGAACTGAAAGTAGGGGATTACATAGGTATACCTAGGATTCTTCCTATTTTTGGGAAAGAAGAAATGCCAGAATACCAGGTTCGGTTAATAGCCCATCTCATTAGTGAAGGCTCAACGCATGATTGGAATCGTACAGTAGGTTTTACTAATTCAGACTCAGTTTTAGTTAATGATTTTGTGTTAGCCGCTAAAAAATTTGAGAATATAAAAGTAGTTAAAGTGGATAGCAACGGAACGCGAACCCCTACTTATCGACCTGTACAAATAATTCGCCGTTACTGGATAAATCAACCTGGGCAATCTCAAAATTCTATAATGGGTTTTGCTAAAAGTTTGGGATTAGTTGGTCAAAAATCAAAGACTAAAACTGTCCCTCCAATAATCTTTCAATTAACTAAACCCCTTCTTAGTTTATTTTTGCGAACAATTTATAGCGGAGATGGCGGCGTAGACTATTCAAACACTCCAACGATTTCCTATTATTCTTCTTCAAAAAAACTCATTTCCCAAATTCAACATTTATTGCTTCGTTTTGGGATTATTGCCAGGATTCGTTATAAACCAGTGAAATATAAAGGTAAACTTTATCCTAATTGGGTTCTAGAAATAACTAATCGGGAAAGTTTATTGAAATTTAGTAAGGAAATAGGGTTTATTGGAGAAAAGGCAAAAGAGCTTCAACAGTTTGCTTCTTATATATCTGATCGACCAACTAATCCAAATTGTGATGTTATCCCGATTGAGGTCTGGAATTTAGTAAAGCATGAAAAAGAAATGAATAACAAAAGCTGGGTTGAGGTAGGGAAGATATTAAATTATAAAAAACCTAAGAAGTTTTCTAATACGGTAAGATTTAGACCTTCTCGAAATAAATTAAAAATTTGTGGTGAGGTTTTTGATTCACGAGAAATATTGAATATTGCTAATTCAGATATTTATTGGGATAGAATTGCCGAAATTAAATATACCGGCGATTATCAAGTCTATGATTTAGTGGTGCCGGGAACTCATAACTTTGTCGCTAATGATTTTATTGTACACAATACCACGATTGCCAGACTTCTCGCCAAGGCAGTTAATTGTCAGAATCGAAAAACTGGGGAAGCCGAACCCTGTAATCAATGCCCTTCCTGCACTGAAATAATGGAGGGTCGGTCGCTGGATTTACTCGAAATCGATGCTGCTTCCCATCGGGGAATTGACGAAATAAGAGAACTTAGGGATGGAATAAAATTTGTCCCAACAAAATCAAAATATAAGGTATTTATCGTAGATGAAAGCCATCAATTAACTAAAGAGGCAGCCAACGCCCTTTTAAAAACTTTAGAAGAGCCTCCTTCCTATGCCATTTTTGTTCTAGCCACTACCGAAATTCACAAAATGATTCCAACAATTATTTCGAGATGCCAGAGATTTGATTTTCGAAAATTAACTGTACCAGAAATTATTAAAAGGTTAGAGATAATCGCTGAAAAAGAAAAAGTAAAAATTGAAAGGACCGCCTTAGAATTAATCGCCTCAAATTCTAGTGGTTCAATTCGGGATGCCGAAAGTTTATTAGACCAGGCCCTAATTTTTGCCGGAGCCTTAGGTCAAGAATTAAAGGCGGAAGACATCAAAAATTTATTGGGTCTAGTTGAAATAGAATTGGTCAGTAAATTTTGCGATTTTCTTTGCCAAAAAAAAGCTTCTGAAGCAATTAATTTTTTGAACGAGATAACTGAAAAAGGTTCTGACCTTCAAGAATTTGCTAAAATCCTAATTAATTATTTAAGGCAGGCCTTAATTTTGCGTCTTAGCGGTTTATCCGCAAAAGAGGCGGAGAATCCTCTTATCACTGGTTTAACCAAAGAAGAATTTCAGAAACTAGAAAAACAAGCATTTGCCTTTACCGAAGGAGAGCTCCGGAATATTTTAAACCTTTTCCTGGAGGCTGAAAACAAAATGAAATATTCTCCAATTCCCCAATTACCCCTGGAATTAGCCATCATCGAATCTTGCGGAATTACTTAATCACAATGCGGGGTCGTCTAACGGTCGGACAGTTGCCCTTGGAGCAACCGATGTAGGTTCGATTCCTACCCCCGCAGCCAATTTGTAAAGTTTGCGTTTCCCGCCTCGCTCGGGGCTTCGCCCCTCGCTTCAGTAAACGAATTTTCAAGCAATTTCCAAGGGTTTTTGTAATCTACAAAAACCAGCCGCTCCCGCAGAAGCGGGTTCGAGCCAATCCTTTTCAGGAAATTTTTCTTTTCGAAAAAATTTCCTTGCAAAGCGGCAATTTGCGCTTGATTAGCCGTTAAAATGAAGTTTTTACAAAGTTCGAGCCAGCGATTGCCCTTTCGCTCAAAATCTTTCAATTTTTCGGAAATCTCAATTTTTTGGTTGAGAATTTTTTGTTTTTTGGCGGCGTATTCTTCGGTGGAAATAGTCCCCGATAATTGAAGGTCTAAAAGTTTATCCAAATTTTCCTCATGTTTCAAAATTTGCGAACGGAGATTTTGAGCGAAAGTCATTTCGGCTTGGACATTTTCCTCTTTTTCCTTGTCCAATTCCGCAATCATCTTTTTGGTCCAAGCCGAAGGCAAAGAAACTTTTTGAATTATATTTGAAATCTGCTCGGCCAAAAGTTCCTCGCGAATGTATTTTTGCGAGCAGTTGTTTTTCTTTTTGGTGCATCTGTAATAGTTATGTCCCTTGTGGGTTTCGGCGGTAATAGAACAATCGCACTCGCCGCATTTGAAAAGACCCCGGAAAGCGTAAAATTTTACGCCTCGGTTTGTATGATGAGCTTTGCCTTTCATTGTTTCTTGGCATTTATCAAAAAGTTTCTTTGAAACGGCTGGCTTGTGATTGCCTTCATAAATCTCGCCGTTGAATTTGAAAGCGCCGTAATAAAAAGGATTTACCAGAATTGCCTGGATATTTGAAACGCAAAGCACTTTTCCGTTTCTGCTTCTCAAGCCGGCTTCGCTGATAATATTTCTCACTTCTTTCAAAGAATAATTGCTAGTTGAATAGAGATTGAAAATCTTTTTGATAAACTTAAATCTTTCGGGATCCGGCACCATCTTTTTGGTCAATCTATTATTCAAATAGCCGGTCGGCGCGACTCCCGGATATTCGCCTCGTCTCACTTTTTGTCGCAAACCTCTTTTTACGTTTTCTGAAAGATTATCAACGTAGTATTTACTTTGGCCAAAAGCGATATTGAGCATAAACTTTCCTTGGGGCGTTGATTCAAACCAAAAAGTGGGGAATTTTAGTGATTGGATTTTACCGGTGTCTAAAAGAAAGATGATTCTTCCGCCGTCAACTGAATTACGAGCTAACCTGTCCGGATGCCAAGTTAAAATTCCTTCAGCTTTACCTTTTTCAATTTGAGAAAGCATATCATTGAAAATTGGCCTGCCCGGTTCTTTGGCGGTTTGCGACTCAATGAAAGTTTGAACAATGTTTAATTGTTCTTTTGCCGCGAACTCTTTGAGTTCGGTAATTTTAGCCTCGATAGACAAAATTTGTCTGTCCGGTTCATCGGTAGATTTCCTAGCGTAGAGAAAGAATTTGGCCATATATTTATACCTTAATTGTTAAATTTTTTTCGCCCGCGGGGCGAAAAATGTCTCGGAAATTTGCCCCATTTCAGCGCCGAGCCGCGAAGCGGCGAGGCGCAAAACGAGGCGGAAAACGGAAAATATAGCACAGTGCTGTCTCTTTTGGTTAAAATTCGAACCTTTTTTCGGGAAAATCCCGACGCCGACTTTTGACTGCCTGCCGCCTGCGGCGGCGGGCAAAAATCGCAGTCCCGCTTCGCGGGACAGACAGGCGGGC
>Ga0210019_1005053_pt1 | contig 11170 bp, 11 predicted proteins | sample CryGeyCG2114_020_2_FD_183969 | JGI IMG/M metagenome (GOLD analysis project Ga0210019, IMG submission 183969) | Groundwater microbial communities from aquifer - Crystal Geyser CG11_big_fil_rev_8/21/14_0.20 (SPAdes) (version 2) | ecosystem: Environmental > Aquatic > Deep subsurface > Groundwater ...
ATTCCTTGATATAGCCTTCATCGTAAAGGTACCCGGCCTGTTGCATCGTTTCACTTTGCGGCGTAATCGGGTAGGAGATGGCGATGTCGACGTTGCTCCGCCGAATGGCCTCGCGGGCCGCTTCGCTACCCGTAATAAACTGGGTTTCCCTGGGCAATTCGAGTAAAAGTTTTTCCGCGGAAATGGGCGTCTGCAGATCCCCCTTCGGGACCCAATCCTGGGGTTTTGTAGCTACCGCTGCGTCAGACATAAACGACTCCTTAAGTTCTGATAATCTTTATCGGGGAAACGCCGGGTTGACCGTTCCACCGGGGGTTTAAAATTAACCAGATAACCACTCGTAGATCGAACTAGAAAACTACCACAACTGGGCGGCAAGAACAACCATTGAGCGCCCATTTTAAATTTTAAATCAATCGACGGCCTTTAAAAATTGCCGTGGGCCGAGAGTTGGCCTTTGAGAAATAAGGCCCGGCAAACCGGCCGCCAGGAAAACCCTGAATTGTTACAGATGCCTCATCATTTCCTCCCGTCACCCCGCAGTATCCCTGGTTTTTCCGAATTTGCATGCCAGCCAACCGCATCATTTGCGCAAAGGGGTCGGGGTAGGCCGCCGCCAGCTTGAAAAGTGGGCTATCTTAAATAGAAAATCCGCCCGATGTCAAGCCTCAAACCGTTATATTTTAGCCTTTTCAGGGTTGTTCCGCCTGCGGGAGCATGCCTTCCAACAGAGCCAGTTCCCCAAAATAGGAAAAGGCCTTTTCCAAAAATTCATTAATGGCCTTGTCGTTCCTGAATTTCAGGGTTTTGTCGGCCAGTTCCGTCGTGTGGCACACCTCGAACTGCAAAGGTTTCAAACTGATGAATTTGACGACGTCCGCCTCCCAATGGATTTGATGGATTTCTTCACAGGGTTGGCTACCGGCGACAATGCCGTATTGTCCCACCCGGTAAAGAAATTGAAGACCCCCCATCCCATTGGGTTCGGCCCGGGTCAAAACAAGATTTTTCTGGGTCAGCATGTATTGGGTGCTTCTTTGTAGGTATTTATTTAGTTTTATTTCAACCGGGTTTCTGGGCTGGGGTTGTATCACTTTTTTCCTATGTTAATATAAAAACCCCAATTTGAAACAAAATAAAACTTTGCCGGGGAAAATGAGCCCGGGGCCGTTTGGGGGTCTTTTGCCGCCCTGGAGAAATCCACCCTCTTTGTCAAGAAAGTTACCCGTTTTATGAAGCCCATTGAATTGAACGATCCCTCAAAAATCGAGGAATTTTTAGGAAATATAGCTCTTACGGGCAAAGGATTCACTACCGAGTGCCTGTTGGGCGATGTTTACGACGCAGGCTTGGATTATCCGGATTTTCTCAAGGCCGAGGGGGAGGATCCCGGCGCCCTCTATTTGGGAAAATCGCCAGCATGGGCAAAATATCATGTGCGCCAGGGGAAGCGGGTCTTCATGGTTTACGGCGGGGAGGGCGGGGAACGCAGGACGCATTTTTCCGAAACTCCCTGAGCCCCGGTTTCATCCAATAATCATTATTTTTAACGCAAATTCTGCAGGAGCGAGACCATGCAGTTCGATAAGGAAGCGCAAGTCCGTATTTTGAGGGTCGCCGGGGACCGGTTGGATGGCAAACCCGTCTCGGAAATTGACGATCGTATCGGTTATGTCATGGACCTGCATCCGGAGTTCGAGGAAATCTGGAAGCTGGGGGAACTCGCCATCTATCCGCAGGAAATTGACGGCAAGGTGGTCAACCCCTTTGTACATACCGTGTTTCATGTGATCGTGGACAAACAGATCAACGATGCCGATCCCTGGTTTGTGCCGGTGGCCTTCGACCGCCTGAAGGAGCAGGGCCTGGCGGAACACGACTCCCTGCACGCGATTATTTCGGTCTATGCCGATCTGTATTTCGCCAATTTCCGCAAGGGAAAACAATTCGATTTTCTGGATTATCAGTCCCGGCTGGATCGCCTTGAATTTGTTGCCGAGGGATGAGGGGCGTTTCTGGAGCGGTCTGCCGGGTGATGGGGAAACAGACAGGATGAGCGGGCCGGGAATTTAAATCCCGTCGAGCCGTAGGATTTCCTTGCGGAGGAGATGCAGTGGGCGGGGGCAACGCGACTCACCGCCTGCAGTGGCGGGCCGTCATCGCCCAGGTAGGGTGACGGCGGAGGCAAAGCATTTTCCTATTTTTTCTGGATCGCCTGGGCCAGCGTCTTGCCGATATCGGCGGGGCTTTTCACCACCTTGATTCCGCACTTTTGCATGACCTTCATTTTTTCCTGCGCCGTGCCCTGACCGCCCGAAATGATGGCCCCCGCGTGGCCCATCCGCCTGCCGGGAGGGGCCGTTTGTCCCGCGATAAACCCGACCACCGGTTTGGTGACGTTTTTCTTGATGAAATAGGCCGCTTCGTCCTCGGCGGTTCCCCCGATTTCTCCGATCATGATGATGGCCCTGGTGCCCCGGTCCTTCTGGAACATTTGCAGGAGATCGATGTACCGCGTGCCGATGATGGGGTCTCCACCGATGCCGACGCAGGTGGATTGCCCGATGCCCAGCGCGGTGAGCTGGCCCACGGCTTCGTAAGTCAACGTGCCGCTCCGGGAGATGATGCCCACGTTGCCCGGTTTGTGGATGTGCGCCGGCATGATGCCGATCTTGCATTTGCCGGGGGAGATGACGCCCGGACAGTTGGGACCGATGAGACGCGAGTTCGTGGTCTGCAGGTAACGGTAAACCTGAACCATGTCCGCGACCGGAATCCCTTCGGTGATACAGACGATCAACCCGATTCCCGCGTCGGCGGCTTCCAGGATGGCGTCGGCCGCAAACGGAGGAGGGACAAAAATCATCGTGGCGTTGGCCCGGGTCTTTTTCGCCGCATCCTTCACCGTATCGAAAACCGGAACGTTCAGGACCGACTGCCCGCCCTTGCCGGGGGTGACGCCCCCGACCACCTTGGTGCCGTACTTAATCGCCTGCTCGGCGTGAAACATGCCTTCGCGTCCGGTAATGCCCTGGACGATCAATCTCGTTTTTTCATCTACCAGAATGCTCATTGGATGGCCTTCACCACTTTTTGGGCGGCGTCCTTCATGCCATTGCCCACGATAAAGTTCAAACCCGAATTTTTAAGGATATTGTGCCCTTCCTCCATGTTGGTCCCTTCCATGCGGACCACCACGGGAACTTTGACATGGAGCTTTTCCACCGCCGCGATGACCCCGCGGGCGAGGATGTCGCACCGCAGAATCCCGCCGAAAATATTGATGAAGATCGCTTTGACATGCGGGTCCGACAACAGGATGCGGAATCCGTTCTCGATCATTTCCTCGTTCGCGCCCCCGCCCACGTCCAGGAAGTTGGCGGGCTCGCCTCCGGAAAGCTTGATGATGTCCATGGTGGCCATGGCCAGACCGGCCCCGTTTACCATGCAACCGATATTGCCGTCGAGCTTGATGTAATTGAGGTGAAAATTACTGGCGTCGATTTCCATCGGGTCTTCCTCGCCCCGGTCGCGGAAGGCCTGGGTTTCCTTGTGGCGGAACATCGCGTTGTCGTCGATGTCGAATTTAGCGTCGAGGCACAGCACCCGGTCGTCGGTGGTGATGACCAGCGGATTGATCTCCAGCAGGGAACAATCTTCCCGGACGAAACAGGTGTACAGGTTCATAATGAGCGGAACCAGCCCCTTCATCGCCTCTTTATTGACATTGAGGGCAAAGGCCAGCTTGCGCGCCTGAAAAGGGTGAACCCCGACGATGGGATCGACGGTTTCCTTGATGATTTTCTCGGGAGTTTTTGCGGCGACTTCCTCGATCTCCATTCCGCCCGCCTCGCTCGCCATGATCAGAACTCTGCTGGTCTGCCGGTCCAGCAGGATCCCCAGGTACAGTTCCTTGGCGATCTGCATGCCCTCTTCGATCAGCACTTTTTTGACGAGCCGGCCTTCGGGCCCGGTCTGCGGGGTGACGAGGGTCATGCCGAGGATTTCTCCAGCGTGTTTTTCGGCGTCCTGCGGGGTCTTCGCCAGCTTCACCCCGCCCCCCTTGCCGCGGCCCCCGGCATGGATCTGAGCTTTCACGACGACGGGGGAGGTGCCGACCTCCTGAGCCGCCTTCAGGGCTTCGGATCTATGCTCCACCACGATCCCGCGTGGCACGGGAACTTTGTGGCGGGCCAGTATTTCCTTGGCTTGATATTCGTGGATCTTCATGGTTCTCCTGAACCGGATTAACGGTTTGTCCGGGAAATTGGAACCCGGTTTTTACCACAAGCTCCGCCCCTTGTCAAAGAGAGCTTTGCAAAAGTCGGAGAAAGGCACCGAAAGTATCGTGCTGAGCCCGTTTTGAGCCTGTCCTGAGCGAAGTCGAAGGAAAGTACAACCGGAGATCGCCCTTCGACAAGCTCAGGGCGACATATTTGAGTTACGCAAAGCTCTCCTTGTCAAAGGCAATCCGGCCCCTGAAGAAAAGGGCAATCGTAACTGGGGATCGAAATCGCCGAACGCGGATGAGATCCCTTGTCGGGGTTCTTTTCCTGAGGGCGCTATGGGGTAAAACGGAGCGGCGGGGTGATTCAGCAACGGGAGACGAAGGGTTTGACCTTGCCGGGTTGTTGCGGGGGTTCTTCCGGAGTTTCGGTGACGGAAAGGAGCTGATTCCAGGCCTCGTACAGGGGGGTGAGGACGCGGACCACCGATTCCAGGGCTTTTTTGTCGGATTTGATATTGGCCAGGGTCAGTTGTCGAAGAATGAACTGATACAGGGATTCCAGTTTGCGGGCCACCTCTCCGCCTTTTTCCATGTTGAGGGCGAGAGAGAGCTCATTGACGATGTCATGGGTTTTCTGGATATAAAGCCCCTTTTTAGAGAGGTCGCCCTCCGTCATTCCGGCGATTGCCATTTTGGAAAAACGGATGGCTCCCTCATACATCATAAGGATCAGTTTCCCCTGGCTCGAAGTCGATATCTGATTCTGCCGGTACTGGTTGTGAAATTTCGCTGGAACCATTGATCGGGCCGCTCCTTAAGGGATTATTTCTTCTGGAATAAACTCTGAATTCCGGACAAGGCCTGGGTGAAGGTGTCTCTCTGGCTGTTGAGCTTTCCCAGCACCACTTCCATGTTGGTGAACTTTTCTTCCAATTTCTGCTGGAACAAAGTCAGCCGTTCTTCCATCCTGGCAATCTGGTCATCGTAATTGGTGATCGTATCGGTGATGGTGTTGATTTCGGCGGAGAGGGGTCCTTGCAGAGACGTGTCGAGCAGGTTGGTCATCTGCCGGTTGAAAATCTCCGCCACCCCCGTGGTGAGGGTGATGCTCCCATAACTTCCGTCGGTCAGGGATGAGATCCGGAAATTCAGCCCTTCCGCCGCCGTCCCCGTGGCCCCGGCGAAGAAATTCCCCGAGCCGGTGGCGTCGGTGTAGTTGTTTTCGCCGCTCGGGCTCAGTTGCGGGACCCCGTTCAGGACCCGGACATCATAGGTTCCGGCAACCGTATTGTTGGTGAAACCGACGAAGGTCACTCCCACGTTGTTGGTCGTGCCCTTGCTGGAAAAGAGTTGGCTGACGTTGACGGTGTCCGTGGTCAAGGCGTCGGCCAGGATCGATTTGTCGACCTCCAGGGTTCCGTCGTCCTGCGTGGTGATCCCCACCTGGGACAGAAAGGAAAAGGAGCCGGTTACGCCCGCGATCTGCGCGCTGATGGTGGAACGCAGGGTTTGCTGGATGTTCTGAACGGTGACGTTGCCAAACAAAACCCCGGTTTTATTCGAAGAGGAGTCGATGGCCAGCTCATCTTTCAGGAACAGGATCAGATCGTTGTAGGAACCGACAAAATCGGTGACCTTCTGGGTAATGCTGTTGACGTCCGTACTCAGGGTGATCGTGCCGTCCCCGGCGGACAGCAGGGTCATGGTCGTGCCGGTGATCACGTCGTTGACCACATTGGTCTGTTTGGTCACGGAGACCCCGTCCACCACCAGTTCCGCATCCTGGGCCGCCTGGGTCGTGGTGAAGGTTATGGCATCGGTGTCGAAGGCCCCGGCCTGGCTGAACTTGAACGAAATATCGAGGGCGTTCTGGGTCCCTGTTTTGGTTCCCGATATCAGGAGCCGGATGGGGTTGCTGGTATCTCCATCGTTGATGAAATTGGCTTTAAGATTGGCCCCCGAGTTGTTGAGGGCTAACCGTAATCCATCCAGCGTATTGTTGGTCTCGTCCACGGTGACGAAGGTCACCCGGGACCCATCGACGATCCGCACCGTGCCGGTTGGAATACTGGAGGTGGTCGAGGCAAACCCGTCCGAGACCGTCTTGGTTTCCCTGGCCAACTGGTTGACGGTCAGAGTGAAAGTTCCCGATGAGGCCTGGCTGGTGGTGACGATGTCCACCACAGGACTGGTATCGGTCGGATCGGAATTGGTAAATTTCCCTTTGGTAGAGATGAACCGGCTCTCCGTGTTCAAGGCCAGCGCGAAGCTCTTGAAGCTTTGGAGCTTGGTTTTTAAATTATTGAAATCAAGGAGCTTTTTTGCTTCCTGATCGGCTTGGGACTGGAGAAGGTCGATTGGGCGGGCTTCCAACGCAACGAGTTTGCTGATGATATCGGCGGTGTCGAGATTGGAATTGATGCCGGAGACGGAAGATGTGGCCATAAGCCGGGAAGCTTTCGATCAATAGATTTAAAGGGGACCTTTAAAAATTGCCATGACCGGTCGCTTTTCCTTTAAATTAAAGGGACAGCGAGGGGCAAATCGCAATGCATTATAAGGGGCCCCTAAATGGTTGTTTTTGCCCTCTCCCTTGTGTTATCGGTTGCGAAAATTCCAAACTTTAACCCTTTCGCTGGCTTAAATCGGGTCCGTTTGCGAAACCACTTGAATGCAGATTAAAAATCATAAAAACCATTTTAAATCAATAGGTTAATAAAAATTCCTTGATTTGGGAGAAGGGGGTGTTAAAGTAAGGTAATTCCCCTGCAAACTGGATTTTGAATACCATGCCCGAACAATTCGAATTATTTGCGGATCCCATTCCGGACGACGAGTCCCCCAACTCGGATGCCAAGCCGGAAACGACCCTGCAGGCGAGCCCGCGCATCCTGTATTTCGATCTGGAAACCCAGCGGGGAACCCAGGATGTGGGAGGGTGGTCCAATATCCATAAAATGGGGATGGCCGTCGGGGTGGTTTTCGACAGTATTGAAGAGCGAATGCTGACCTACCTGGAAAATGAAGAACAGAAACTGCTCCGGAAACTTCGTTCCGCGGATCTGGTGGTGGGGTTCAACGTTAAACGCTTCGACTACACGGTCATGCAACCGTATGATCCCGATTTCGATCTGAATGAAATCAATACCTGCGACATGCTGGAACATGTGGAGAAGAAGCTGGGATTCCGCCTGGGGCTCAACCATCTCGCCCAGCACACCCTGGGAGCCAGGAAATCCGCCGATGGACTGGTCTCGCTCGAATGGTACCGGGAATATAAAAATACCGGCGACCCGGCGTTCATGGACAGGATCGTGGAATATTGCAAAAAGGATGTGGAGATCACCCGCGATTTGTACCTGTTCGGGGTCCAGAACGGTTTTATCCGCTATCTTTCGAAAGGCGGGATCCCGCAAACGATGGAAGTGGACTGGAAGCCGGAAACCCTCATTCCGGTTCGGAAGTGAGCGGGCGCTCATCCTCCCGCCGACCCCTTCTCTGACGCATTAATTTTTATGGAACAACGGTTGAGCCTGATTACCCTGGGGGTTTCCGATTTAAAGCGGGCCCGCGCTTTCTACGACGCATTGGGTTGGAAGTCCGCTTCGGAAGAACATTCGGAAGAGGTGGTCGCCTACAATCTGCAAAGCATGGCTCTGTGCCTGTATCCTTTGGAAATGTTGTCCCGCGACGCCGGGATCTCCTGCGGGCCTTCGGGCAATTCGGTATTTTCGATCGCCCACAACGTCGCATCCGAATTGGAAGTCGATCAGACTCTGATAGAAGCCGAAAGGGCGGGCGGAAAAATCATCAAACCGGGACACGAGGTATTTTGGGGTGGGTATGTGGGCTATTTTGCCGACCCGGACGGACATTTGTGGGAAGTGGCTTATAATCCGTTTTTCCCCCTGGGCCCGAAAGGGGAGTTTCAATGGGGGGAAGTATGATGCGATATCGACAGAGGTTTCGGCAAAGTTAATGGGTCACGACCCCCGCAGGTTTTTCCCCCGTGGATTTCTCCCACCCTTCATCCGGTTCAGTTTTCCTTGATTGAACTCACCAGTTTTTCGATGATGGCGGCGCTGGTGATATTTTCCGCCTCCGCCTTGAAGTTCAGGATAATGCGGTGTTCCATCACCTTGCGGGCCATGCTCCGGATGTCATCGACGGAGATGGTGACGCGGTTGTCCATCAGGGCTTTGGCCTTGGCGCCCAGAATGAGGTATTGAGAGGCGCGCGGGCCGGCTCCCCAATCCACCCATTCATTGATGAAATCGGGAACGTTTCCGTTTTTCTGCGGTCGGCTTGCCTGAACGAGCCGCACCGCGTACCGCGCCACGTGTTCCGAAACGGGCACGCGGGGTACCAGCTTCTGCAGTTCCTGCACCTGCTTCGCGTCCAGCACCACGTCCAGTTTTGGTTCGCGCCCCGACGTGGTGGACAGGGCGATGTCCACTTCCTGATCCAGGGTGGGGTAGTCCACGTTGATGATGAACATGAACCGGTCGAGTTGCGCCTCGGGGAGAGGGTAGGTCCCCTCGTGTTCGATCGGGTTTTGCGTGGCGAACACCAGGAAGGGCTGATCGAGATCGTAGGTGTTGCCGCCCACGGTGACCTGTTGTTCCTGCATGGCCTGCAGTAGCGCCGCCTGGGTTTTAGGCGGAGTGCGGTTGATCTCGTCCGCCAAAATGATGTTGGCGAAGATGGGGCCCTTGATGAACCGGAACGCCCGCTTGCCGCTGGTCTGGTCCTCGTACAGGATATCCGTTCCGGTAATGTCCGAAGGCATCAGGTCGGGGGTGAACTGGATTCTGCTGAATTTCAGGTTGAGAATCCGGGCGAGGGTGCTCATCAGGAGCGTTTTGGCCAGCCCGGGAACTCCCACGAACAGGGAATGTCCCTTGGAGAACAGGGCGATCAGAAGGTTCTCGATCACCTCGTCCTGTCCGATGATGACTTTCCGGATTTCCCGAATTACGTCCTCTTTGGCCTTGAGCAATTCTTTGGCCAGATCCAGATCATCCAACGTTTTTTCCATGTGTTCGCTCAGGCTCCCGTCGTCTGGAGTTATTTGATTGGCGCCGCCGTTTCACCGTCCGCCGCGCGCACGGGGCAAAGCCGGTTCGGAGTTTACTGTATATAGCGATACAAACCGGCTTGCAATTCTTTTTCTTTCTTCAGGCCCAGGCGCTGGAAGGTATCGATCAGCCGGGCGTGGGCAAAGGGATTAAAAGGATTGATCTTTACCGCCTGCTCGAAATAGGTCCGGGCTTGCTCCAGGCGGGAGGTGGCCAGGTAGAGTTCGCCCAGGTTGAGGAGGGTGGTGTGGAACATGGGATAATATCCCAGGCTTTCCTTGAGGAGAGTTTCGGCTTCCGGGTATTGCTTGAGGTTGATGTAGGTCAAGGCCAGCTTGTTGTATAGGATGGGGTTCAGCGTCTGGGTTTCCTGGATCGCTTTTTTGTACTCGACCACCGCCGCCTGGGGGCGGTTGCGCGAATTCAGGATGTCGGCCAGAAACACCAGGTCGCGAGTCCGCTTCATCTGGATTTCGCCATAGTCCTTATCCTCTTCCTCCGCGGAGAGGTCGGACTTGAACCGGAAGAGCAGGGCGGTATGGCCGGGAATGGCTTTCAGGTTTTTCTTTTTGATCTGCTCCTTCCACCGGGCCTGGAACGCTCCCAGGTCCATGCCGATCCGCGATGCCAGCGCTTCCTCGAAAGAACTTCCCCCTGCCAGGTCGTCGAGAAGGTCGGAAATCAATTCTTCCCCTTTCAATTCCGCGAGGTATTCCATCATGGTCGAAACCTGGGCGTACGCCAGTTGCACGTCCTCTGCGGTTTTCAGCTTTGCCAGGGAAGGCATCATGTTTTCCAGGGGGATCAGGTAGTCCCGTTCAAGTCCACCCGCGAGGACCGTTTCCATCAGGGGAGACAGGTAGTTTTTTTCATTTCTCCAGCGGGTTTCCAGGTACTTTGCCACCCCTTCATGGAGCCAAAGGGGAAAATGGTTCCGGCTTTTGATCGTCAACAGGTAATGGACGAATTCATGGCTCAGGGTATCCATCCAGTTGTAGCCGCGAACCAAAAATCGCGGGGATATAGCCAGGATGCGGTTGTATTTGCACAATGCCACGGTGCCGGAGGTGGTGATGTCTTTCAGGGTGAGCGGGGAAACTTTGGAAAAGGGCTCCTGTCCGGGATAAAATTCGACAATGATTTTGTCCTGAGGGTGCATCCGCAGGAGGTCGCCGAGGATGGCGTAGGATTTTTCCAGCACTTCCTCGGCGAACGGAAGGAGCACGCGGTCGGGTCCGTCCACGACGCGGAAAATGAAATGAGCCGACTCCTGCGCGATGAATTTCGAGGTGGCGCTCCGGGTGTTCTCCACCAGTTCCTTGAAATCCCGCACTTCCCCCTGATTTGAGGCGACGTGCTTGAGAATTTTCGAAGCGTACTCATAGTTGCCTTTGAAAAATTCCACTTTGGCCCGCAGAAAATGGACGTCTCCCGATTCGGGATATTGTTTCAGAAGTTTCAGAACATAAGCCTCCGCTTCCCCCAGGTGCCAGTCCTCGACCATCTGATGTCCGGCGTAAATTTCGTCGGGAACGGGCAGGACGCGGTCTGCCTGGGCCGGGGCGGGAAACCCCGTGGCCAGCAAGAGCATCGGCAGGAGCCAGTTGAGGAAACGATTCATTTGACCAGTTCCTTGTAATATTCCATCACGCGGCGTTCATATTTTTGTGGCGTGTGTTTTTTCATGGCGCTCAGAATCTCCTCCCGGAAGGCCGGGGGAACGCGGTACTGGTCCTCCGAGGGGAGGAGTACTTTTTCCTTCTGCATGCGGGCCGACCCTCCCCGGCGCATATCCTCCCGGCTCCCGGTTCCCAGCTTGAGGGGGGTGTCGCCCTGGTTTTTCTCTCCGGCCTGCTGGCCCGAG
>Ga0210019_1005054_pt1 | contig 11169 bp, 12 predicted proteins | sample CryGeyCG2114_020_2_FD_183969 | JGI IMG/M metagenome (GOLD analysis project Ga0210019, IMG submission 183969) | Groundwater microbial communities from aquifer - Crystal Geyser CG11_big_fil_rev_8/21/14_0.20 (SPAdes) (version 2) | ecosystem: Environmental > Aquatic > Deep subsurface > Groundwater ...
AGCAAAAAATTATTGAATATCTAGAAACAAAAGGAAAATTTATCCAGGGAGGAGAAAAAAGAGTTTATTTCAAAATTAAAGGAGTTAAAGTTGAAATTTATTTTACAACTCCAGAAAGTTGGGGAGCTACGCTGTTGGCTTACTCAAGCAGAAAAGGTTCTGCAATTGGTTTGAGAATTTTTGCAAGATTAAAAGGTTACAAATTAAATCAATATGGTTTGTTCAAGAAGGGGAAATATGTCGTCGGAAAAACAGAAAAAGAAATTTATGAAGCACTAAGAAAAAAGTATAAAAAACCTGAATTAAGATAATCTAGAAAGCTTCTTTAAATTAAAATAAAAATAATAAAAATAAATAGATTTATTTTCTAGCTAAGGTAAAAACATTCTTTAGAGCCACAATTATTGTTGCCGGCATAAATACCGCTAAAAGTGCATCTAAAATGTTTGCTAGAAAACTTATCTCGCTGACGACTTGCTGACCAAATGTAGAAGCGATTATTAAAACAACTCCAGACATTAAGAATGGGTGAACTTCTTCATCGCCTATGTTTAAAAGGCCAACAATCAATCCGATTACTACCAAAAGTATTGTCATCGAAGAGGAAATTTCGCCAATTAACCCAAGGATAATAGCGAGGATTACTCCGATTAAAAATGCCCAGCTTCCAATGACATTTCCTTGTTTTTTAGCCATCTTACTAACCTCCTTTCAATTATTGCAAGTTTTTACTATTTATTAATCTTACTATTGTGTCTCGTTATTAACCCAAGACTCGTAATCCTCATTTGCTTCAACATCTAATTTCATAATACAAGGAACTTTGTAAGAATGAATTTTCTTAACTTCAAATTTAACTCTTTCCCAATTTTCTTTTTTTGTTTTCAAAATAGAAATTATTTCATCGCATTCTGCAATCTTTCCAGTCCAGCAGGAAGTCGCTTTGATTGGGAAAGAGTTTGCACAAGCAATTAATTTCTTTTGAAGCAAATGAGAAATCACTTTATTTGCTTCTTCCATGTTTGGATATGTTACATAAATGATTATGAATGCCATAATAAGTAGAATCTTTGGTTATTTAAATAAATTACGCGCCAACGAATTAGGCATAACAAAGTTCAACGCCCACGGCAGGAATCGAACCTGCGAGCCCCGAGGGGCCCGGATTAGCAATCCGGTGCAATACCATTATGCGACGTGGGCATTAAGCATTCCACGAGCGTTCTGCCAGATTTTTAATCTGAGCTTATGCGACGTGGGCTTTTTGCACTAACATACAAGGGGATATAATTAATCATTTATATTTAAATTTGTTGGAACAAGCTTTATTAATTCTTTTCCTGTGATATTTTTATGGAATACTTATTTTTGCTTGGAAGAAATATAAAGTTATCTCTTGCGGAAATCTTTTCTTATCTTGAAAAAAACAAAATCAAGCTTATTAATTTTTATTTGGCTTCAAATGGAGTTTTGATTGATGTTGATAAAGAGCTAGATATTAACAAGGCAATAAATGATCTTGGTGGGACTATTGCTATTGGAAATATTTCGTTTCAAGGGGATATAGATAAAATAATAAAAGAAATTTCTGAAAAAGAAATATACTTTGGTGTTTCAAACAAATTAAATTATACAATTTTTAATTTTTGTGATGAAATTTCTTTTGAAAAAGTTTATTCAGCAATGAAAAGTAATTTTAAAAAAGAGAGATTGAAATCAAGATACCATCCGTTAAGAGGAGATTTAAAGATGCAAGACGGAGATGCTCTTTTGGGCAGTCCATCTAGTTTAGCAAAGTTGGGTGCAAAATATTTTTTATTTAAAACTGATAAATATTTCTTTGGGACATTTGATGAAGTTTATAATACAATCGAAAGTGAAAAGAGGGACATGGAAAGGCCATTAAGAAGAGAGGAGCTGGCGATCTCTCCAAGATTATCAAAAATTTTAATTAATCTTTCTCAGGTTAAAGAAAATGAAATACTTCTGGATCCTTTTTGCGGAGTAGGAGCAATTATTCAGGAAGCACTTCTTCAGAACATTAATGTGGTCGGGGTAGATGCAGATGAAAAAGCTGTTAAAAATTGTAATTTAAATATTTCTTGGTTAAAAAAAAATTATAAAATAGACTCAAAATATGAGATATTAAATTCAAATTCTATCAAAGCAAAATTAAAAAAAATCGACGGAATTGTGACAGAACCGTCTCTTGGAAAATTATTAAGAAAAATTCCGTCTGAAAAAGAAGCACAAAAAATGATTTCAAATTTTGAAAATTTAATAATCGCTGTTTTAAATAATATTAAAAAATACTTAAAAATCGAAGGGAAAATTGCTTTCACGTCACCTTTTATAAAAACTGTAAATAAAAGAATTGGTATAAACATTAGAAAAATAATAGAAAAGACCGGCTTAAAATCTTATGAGATAAACAATGCAGTGTTCCCAATAGAGGAATTTAAAGAAGGACAGATTGTCGGACGGAAAATTTTTGTTTTAATTAAATCTGTATAAAAATTTGTTTATGTTTTGAATCTTTTTACCTTTTATTTTAATTCCTTCTTTTTTTAACATTTCAATCTTTTTTTTATTTCCAGATGCAAAGCCACCAACATTCCCGTTGCTGTTTACAACTCTGTGGCAGGCTACATTTGGTGCATAAGGATTTTTATTCATTGCATTTCCAACTGTACGATAAGCTTTTGTTCCAAGGGCATTTGCAATTTCTTTGTACGTCGTTATTTTTCCTTTTGGGACTTTTTTTAGAATTGAATAACATTTTTCATAAAAAGATTTTTTATTGTTCATTTTTAATTGTCTTTTTTATATTCTATTAATTTTTCATATTCTTCTTTTTCTAGAATTTTATACTTTTTGTCAAACTTTCTTTGTCTTGCAAGGGAAATTGAGCCTTCTACAACAAGACCGACGCCGGCTAAAAACCAGAACCAGTCAGAAGAAAGATTATAATTTCCGAAAATTTTAATCAATGTCCCGAGGGTTATTAAAATTCCAACAACAATAAAAGATTCATATCTTGTAACATAATCAAACTTCATATATAAATCACAAGATTAGGATTTAAAAAAATATCGGAGTAAGATGTTTTAAAAATAGCGAAATATTGTGCTGTCTATTTAAATGGTCCTGAAACTGCTGTCACATGAGAGGTTTAAACACAAGGAATATGTTTTTGGTTAAGAAAATCAATAACAAATTAGAATATTCCGTTTTCATAAGCTCTTTCTATAATTTGTTCAGAAGAAGGATTTTGTTTTATTAACCAGGCTTTTAATTCTTGGGGTGAGAGAATCATCCCATTAAACTTATCATTTCTACGGTTTTTCGCAGCATCATAAACATCTGCTATCCCAACTAAACTAGCCCAAGTATCTGCTAAAAGTCTTGTTGATGGATTAGCGCCTGCAATTGGGAAAGGATAGTTAACCATTTCCTTTTCAGTAGGATAAAAATTCGGCTGACAACGATGATGGGTTAAAGCAATCCAAGCACTAAAAGGTAAACCGTAATCTACTAAGATTTTATAACCTTCTACTACATGGCCTTTCATAACTTTTCTATCTTCTTCATCAAATCCTTCGCATTTGTCCAATAAACTTTTAGGAATACTTATTTTACCAATATCATGTAATGCTCCATATAATCCTGCTTTTGGCTCTCGGTTTTGCATACTTCCCAAGTCTCTAGATAAAAGACCAATTCTTAATGAATGTTCTAAAGTCGATTCATGATATTCTCCAAGTCTTCCAAGTAAGGAATATACTTTCTCTTTTGTAGTACAATCTCCGCCCGCTTCTTCAAATGATCCAATAACATCTTTTATTTCCATACTTAGTCATCAGTATAAAACTTTATAAACTTTTCTTTTAGATACTACTTTATAATTAATACTAATTTTTTCAAATCCAAAAAATAGCGGGGGTGGGATTTGAACCACACGACCTTCGGGTTCCCTATTCCCCATAGATTCTTCAACTCCATGCGATTTCACCGGAGGCAATTAAAAATCGCCGTTCAGTGTTTCGAGGAGATTCAAAAAGAACCAACGAGTTCTTTTTATTATGGGCCCGACGAGCACTCCAGGCTGCTCCACCCCGCTGTAATAAAGACTATGTTGCTTAACTTTTAAAGGTTTCTAAATATATTCTGAAGAGCCTAAATTCTTTTTAAAGAACTTTATTATTTTTCTAAATGGATGAAAGATATAAATTTGTGAGAAGTATTAATCCCTTTGAAAATCTTAAAGATTATGATAATTCTTTGGAGTTAATTCTTGAAAAGAAAATACTTGAATACCCTCTTCAGTTGGATTTTTTGGGTCTTGCTTCAAACAATGGCAAAGAATTAACGACTGTACTTGGGCATTACTATGAAATTTTGACCCAAGGAATTTGCGGAGGAACAATAAAAAACAGAAGAATATCTGATTCAATTGAACTAGACTTATTTAATTGCGAAAGAAATTCCTTGCAAGAAATAAAGGCAACTTCTCCTGGAGAAGGAATTATTTTGGGGGATGAACAAATAAGAAAATATGTTAGATTACAATTAGATGATTCTTTTGCCGAACCGCCTAAAGTGGTTTTTAATCTTTATAGACATGGCATTAGAAAGCTAATAAAAAGCTTTGGCAAAAAAGCTTTGGAAGATTTAATTAAGGAATTATCTTTAAGTACAAAATTTATGTTGTCTTTGCCTTTTAGTGTAATTACAGCAATTCATAATTCAGATTGTAAATACTGTTCAGTTTACGACGGAGAAATGTGGACACCTTATACCCGCTTTCTTTCTTCAGGGTTAAATGCCATGTTAGCTTACCCAGAAAAAACTTTACAGGAATTTGGGTTAAATCCAGAAGATTTTAAGATTCAAAAAATAAAATTTCCTTTAGGAGTAAAAATAAATGGAATAAAAATTACTTCTTTTCCAATACTTATTGTAACAGACAAAGACCATGAAAAATGGACAGAAGAATTTAGAAAAGGGTTTGGAAAAGAATATTTGGATTCGACTCAAGAAGTAAATAATCCAAATGAGTCTGAAGATGACGAAGACATTAGTTTTCCTTTTGGGTCTAATTTAAAATAAGCGCCCAGACCTGGGTTTGAACCAGGGAGCCCCGAAGGGCACGGTTTTCGAGACCGTTGCATTGCCACTCTGCCATCTGGGCAGATTATTTAGGATTGTATTGTTTTCCTAAATCAAATTTTTTTCTTGAAAGAACCATCAGCCATCCGTAATTTTTTTCGCCATGCCATCTTCTTTCAAATTCTTTTTCTTTTAATTTAAACCTTTTTCCCATCCATGGATCATTCATGATAATCTTTCTTCCATGAACGCCCACAACAACAGAATAATGTTCTTCATTTGAATCAGGTTCAATATAATGAATTATCACAGGAAGATCTTTTTCAATAAAACCTTTTATTTGACTTAAACTTGAATGGTTGTGGACATAACAATAAAAACCATTTCTTATTACAGCATTTATTAATGCTTTGTGTTTTGTTCCTTTTTCTTTGTTTGACTTTAAATATTTTTTAAGTTTTTCTTCGCTGGTTTTTAACCCGAAAAAATCAAATACCATTTTTAATGATGCTGGTCCACAAGTATAACTTTTTCTTTGGTGAAAATAGTGAAGGCTTATCATAGAATTAATAATCTTTTTAAGATTATAAATTTAACATTTTGGCAAGAGTGCCGGTTAGGAGATTAAAACAAACGCCGCCACCAGGAGTTGAACCTGGGAGCCCTGAAGGGCGTGGCTTTCCAGGCCACTGCAATACCGTTATGCGATGGCGGCTTTTATGCAAGTTTAGTCATTTCAAACAATAATCTTTTTATATTCATTGTTTTTTAAAAACCTATGCTAATTTTAGGAATTGATGATGCAGGAAGAGGACCAGTAATTGGACCAATGGTTCTTGCCGGATGTTTAATGGACGAAGCAACAGAAAAAGAATTTAAAAAAATAGGAATTAAAGATTCAAAAAAATTAACTCAAAAGAGGCGTGAATATTTTGAAAAAATAATAAAAGAAAAAGCAGAAACATTTGAAGTTGTTCTCTCTTTTCCAGACGAGATAGACAGCCAGAATCCCAAGGGAATGAATCTTAATTTTTTAGAAGCAATAAAATCTGCAGAGATAATAAACAAGATTAACAAAGGATTCAATAAAATAAAAGTCATAGTTGACTGCCCTTCACCGAGCATTGCAAAATGGCAGGATTTTTTAAAAACAAAAATAGAAAATTTATCTAATCTTGAAATCTCTTGCGAGCATAAAGCAGATGTTAATCATGTTTGTGTTTCAGCAGCTTCGATTTTAGCAAAATGTGTCCGTGAAAGAGAGATGGAAAAATTAAAAGAAAAATACGGAAATGAAATTGGTTCTGGCTACCCTTCTGATTCCTTGACATGTAAATTTCTTGAAAAACACGCCCATAAATACCAAGACGATGGAATATTCAGGCAGACCTGGTCAACATGGAAAAAAGCATGTGCAGAGCTGGAACAGAAGAAATTGGTTTAATTTAACTAACTCTTAAATTCTCATTAATAAAAATTTAAATATTACTCTTTCTCTTGTTCTTCATGACATATATAAAAAAACTAGTGATGCACGGATTCAAAAGTTTTCCGAGAAAAACAGAAATACCTTTTACTCCGGAAATAAATGTAATACTTGGTCCAAACGGTTCTGGGAAGAGCAATATTTCAGATGCATTGTGCTTTGTTTTAGGGAGGCTGGGTACAAAATCTTTAAGAGCTGCAAAAGCAGGAAATTTAATTTTTATGGGAACAAAGGTTGCTTCTCCTGCTAAAGAAGCTATAGTTGAAATTGTTTTAGATAATTCAAATAAAACTTTTTCTTTAGACAGCAATGAGGTAATTATAAAAAGAATTGTAAGAAAAAATGGCCAGAGCATATACAAAATTAACAATGAGACAAAAACAAGGCAGGAAGTTCTGACTTTAATGGCGCAAGCCGGCATTGATCCTAATGGGTTTAATATAATTCTGCAGGGAGAAATTCAGAATTTTGTCAGAATGAGGCCAGAAGAAAGAAAGAAAATCATCGAAGAAGTTTCTGGAATTTCAATTTATGAATCAAGAAAAGAAAAATCACTGAGGGAATTAGAAAAAACTGACGAAAAACTAAAAGAAGTTAATTCAATTTTAAGAGAGCGAACAATTTATCTTAATAATTTAGAAAAAGAAAGACAGCAAGCGTTGAGATACAAAAAATTAGAAAGTGATATCAAAAAATTTAAGGCAAGTATTATCTATTCTGATTTGACTAAAAATAAAAAACAAATTGAAGAAATAAATTTGGGAATAACAGATAAGAACACCGAGATAGAAAAGATAAAAAAAACAATTCTAAAAATTAAAGCGGTAATTGTTGATTTTGAAACTAAGATTTCTTCAATTAATTCGACAATACAAAATTCAACAGGGTTAGAACAGGAAAAGCTTAATCAGGAAATAGCAAATATTAGAGCAGAACTTGCTGGTACCAACGTAAGACTTGAGAATTATGAAAAGAAATTATTCACTATTTCAAATCAAAAAAACGAACTTAAAAGAATAATTGATGAGGCAGAATCAGAAATTGATGGGTTTCGAACTTCCTCGGGAGCAAAAAAACAAAATCAAGTAAAACAAAAGAATATAGAACTTAAAAAAGCAGAATTAGAAAAACTGGAAACAGCGAGGAAAAAATTTTATCTTGCGAAATCAGATTTTAAAGCTGCAAAAGAGAGAATTGAAGACAAAGAAACGACTTTGCAGAATTATTTAAATGAATCTGAATTTTTGTTAAAACAGATTAAAGCTCTTTCTACAAATTTATTTGACAAAAAAACCGATACAAAAAAGATAGGGGATTTAAAATTTTCTTTAGAAGAAAAGCAGCAAATCCTGGAAAGTTTAAATAAAAAAGAAAGGGAATTTGAAAAAAACTCTTTTGCAAAAGAAGTTGCTATTGAAAATCAGAATAAATTAATAGAAAAAATTTCTGGTATGGATGTTTGCCCATTGTGCAAAAGTAAAATCACGCACCAACATGTTGGAACGATCCGACAAGAAACCCTTCCAAAGATTGAAATTTTAAAAAAGGAAATTAATAATGCTGACAAGGAATTAAAAGAGATTTATAATAAAAAGGAAATTTTGAAGCAGGACATTGAACAAATCGGTTCAGAAATATCAAAAAGAGAGGCAGACTTAACAATTTTATCTAATATAGAAAATAAAAAAGAACAGATTAAAAAAATGCAGGAGATGATTAATAACATAAAAAGCGAGTTGGGAGGATTGATGCAAACTAGAGTTGAGCTTGAGAAATTAATTAATAAAAACTTAAATATCGAGGAGAAATGTGAAGAACTTAGAATTGAAGTGCAAGAGGTGTCACTTTTAAAAAAAGAAATTGATTTTAGTTCAGAAGTGAGTTTTAAGCAAAGAGAACTTGAGCGCTCAAAAATTTCTTTAAAACAAATTTTTAGAGAAGAAGAAGAAAATTATTTAGAGATTGAAGAACTTAAAAAAGTTTTAAACAAAAAGCAAGATTTACTTGAAAAAAAGAAAAAACAAGAAGAAGAATTAAGTAAGAATTTTCAAAAATTTCTTTCTGAAAGAGATGGTTACCAGGAAAAAATCCGTGGAAATGAACGAGAAATTCTTGAAAAACAAAATTTAGTTTATAATTCAGAACAGAAAATAAACGATCTGAAAATTGAGAAAGCAAGATTTGCTGCAATAATTGAAAACCTTGAATCTGAGATGGAAAATTTTAAAGAAGTTGAAATTATAAGAACAAGTAAAGAGAGTTTAGTTGAGAAATTAAGCAGGGCGCAGGAGATTATTTTAAAAATAGGCTCGGTTAATCTTCGTTCATTGGAGATTTATGATTCTATTAAAAAAGAATACGATTTAATAAATGAAAAAGTCAGTATAGTTGACAAAGAAAAACAGGGAATCTTAAAAATTATTCATGAAATAGATATTAAGAAAAAGAAAACTTTTTTTCAGACCTTTAATTCCTTAAATGAAATTTTTTCAAGAATTTTTTCACAGCTTAGTACAAAAGGCAATGTTTCTCTTGAATTAGAAGACAGAAAAAATCCTTTTGAAGGAGGAGTTGGAATTTTTGTTAAAACGGGTCATGGAAAATATTTTGATGTGACTTCTCTGTCTGGAGGAGAACAGACTCTTGTAGCTTTATCTTTGATTTTTGCAATTCAAGAATTGAGACCATATTATTTTTATATTTTAGATGAAATTGATGCTGCGCTTGACAAAAGAAATTCAGAAAGACTGGCAGAACTTTTAAAAAAATATATGAGAAAAGGCCAGTATATTGTTATAACCCACAACGATGAAGTTATTACAAATGCAACAAATCTCTATGGGTTAAGCATGTATGAAGGAGTAAGCAAGGTTATTAGCTTGAGGGTTTAAATGGATAAAAAAGAGCTCTTAAAAAAGTTGGAACAACAGGGTTTTTCAAAACAAACTCTTAATGCTTTTGTAAAAGTTCGAAGAGAAGATTTTATTTCTGGTGTTGAAAAGATGTATGCTTACGAAGATCAACCTTTGCCAATTGGTTATGCTCAAACAATTTCTCAGCCAAGTTGTATAGTGACTATGCTTGAAATGCTTGATTTAAAAAAATCTCAGAAAGTTTTAGAAATTGGTTCTGGTTGTGGTTATGTTTTAGCTTTGCTATCTGAAATCGTTGGCAAATCAGGTTTTGTTTATGGAATAGAAAGAATTAAAGAATTGGCAGAAAGTTCAAGGGAAAATTTGAAAAATTATTCAAATGTTTATGTTTATTGTGGAAATGGAGCAGGGGGTCTTTTAGAACACGCACCTCTTGATAGAATTTTGATAAGTGCTGTATTGAAAGAAATTCCAGAGCAGTTAAAGCACCAATTAAAAAATGATGGAATAATTGTTGCACCGATAGAAATTCAAGGGACACAAATTTTGACTAAATTTAAAAAACAAAAAAATAAATTTGAAAAAAAGCAAGGAATTGAAGTGAGATTTGTGCCTTTTATTGAAGAGAATTAAATTGTTCAATGTATTTAATAATCAACAAAAACTATTTTTGAATCAGACATTTTTTTATAAAATTCATGGTCAGGCATTTTCTGTTTTGGTTCAATAACAACTTTTGCAAGTCCTTCCCAAAAGAAAAACCAGCCTGCAGGTTCTAATATGGTGATTAGAATATCAAATACAAATCCTTCATATCTTAGTAAAAATGCGCCTAAGGTCATTACTACGGCTCCGCAAAAAAACCATAAAAATCCGCTTCTTTTTAATTTTTTTATTTCACTCTCTTTTTTATAAAAATATTTCTTGAAATAATCTTTTAATCTTTTTTTTATTTCAATTTCGTTTTCAGCGTTTCTATTTTTTCTTGGAATCATAAACCTTAGCCTAATTTGTTCATCTTTTTCAACTGTTGCTTTTTTGCATTCAACAAGAAAATCATCTGATAAAGCCCGAACATTATACGGTCGCGGATCAAAATCAGAAAAAAGGTCGTTGTAAGAATTCAAAATAATGCTTATGTTTCCTTCTTTAAATTTTGCTATGTGCTCCTCTTTTTCCATAAAAGAAATTGTCTTTTCTTATTTATAAGATTATCTAATCTGTTTTTTTATTTAATAAAAAAAGAGAAAGTTTTTGAAAAAATAAAAAACTAAAAAGATTAATAATAACTTTCTCCAAATTCTTCTTTTTTCTCTGGTTTCCTTGTTATTAAGATGATCAACACAACTAATAAGACAACAAAAATTATTGCCAAAACCACTGTCAAGATTACGACAGGACTTGAAGAAGAAGCAATTCCGTCTCCTTCTACTTTTGTGTTGAAAGTCACAGTTTCTACAATTTGTTCACCAGCCAGTACATCAACATTAAATTCGTATTCGCCTGTGGTGTCAGAACTTGCTGTTACTGTTATCATCTTACTTGAACCTGCTGGAACAGCTACAACAGAATCACTTAAATCTGTTTTAAGATCTCCTGTTGATTCAACAACAATCCTGTAAACTAACAATTTGTTTGTTGGGTTAACAAGAAGTATGCTGTATTCAGCTTCTTCATTTTCTGCAACAGTTTCCCTAGAGT
>Ga0210019_1005057_pt1 | contig 11160 bp, 1 predicted proteins | sample CryGeyCG2114_020_2_FD_183969 | JGI IMG/M metagenome (GOLD analysis project Ga0210019, IMG submission 183969) | Groundwater microbial communities from aquifer - Crystal Geyser CG11_big_fil_rev_8/21/14_0.20 (SPAdes) (version 2) | ecosystem: Environmental > Aquatic > Deep subsurface > Groundwater ...
CTATCCGCAATGGTGACAAAATGGCAATCATCAATCCAGAGACAGGGCAGAAGATGGTGCAAGACCTGTCCAAAATGAAGGGGCCAATGGCTAATCAAAACCAGGATATGTCGCTGGAAAAAGCCAAGGAATATTTTAACTTGAGCCTTAAGAAATCAGGGGATCATTACATAGTTGTTGGGATACCCAGGGATAACAACAAGTTCATGAGCAAGATGGAGTTTTATATTGAAGCCGAGCGGTGGCTAGCGACTAAGATATTAATGTATGGCGGGGACGGCAAGCCCTTGAGCCAGTCAACTATTGAGTATGAAAAAATCTCTGATGTCTGGGTGCCGGTCAAGAATGTCTCAAATGTTAATACGCCGATGGGCAAGATGAATGTGGAGATGGTTTATAAGAATGTAAAGGTTAATCAGGGGATAAAGGATGGGGTGTTCAAAATTAAGTGAGAGAGAGGAGCAAAAGGATGTTTAGAAAAATAGCCATCTTAATGGCAGGCTTGCTGGCCTTGGTCTTTGTCTGCGGGGGAGCTGGGGGGTGTGGGGAAACCGTGTTTAGCTCATCAAGCTACTACTATCCCAATTGGATGCCGGATGGACGGATAATTTGTTCCAAGGTAACGAGCACCTGGAGCAGTGCGATCTGGGGGAGAAAAGAACTGGGGGACACATATTATATAACTGCAATAACAATTAACAACTCTAATGAAATAACAAGTGAGGAAAATTTGTTTGAAATATCAGACACGGCAAAAGAGATAACTTGTTCCCCCACAGGAGAGCTGATTGCTTACATAGCATCGTATCCATATGACAAAATTACGGTTTCTAACTATTTAGGGACCAGCACCTCTGTTTTGTCAGGCATTGAAAATGTTGAATATCTTGACTGGTCGCCAGACGCAACAAAACTCGTTTATTCAAATTCAGATCGAGAGCTACATGTAGTCAATAGAGATGGGACAGGTGATACGCAGATTGCCACCAGTGCCGAGGCTGTGGCTTGGCGGGTGGGAGAGAAGCTTGTTTTTGAAGATTCTGTGTATAATAAGCTCTGGGTCTCTAATTCAGACGGGTCTAGCAAAGAAGTTGTAGTCTCAAGCCTAAGTTCTAAACCGCAGGTATCAACTACTGAAACAATTGTTTTTAGAGGTTCAGATAATCAGGTTAAATCTATTAGCATTGTTGGGACAGGAGAGGCACTATTATTTTCTGGCTATGAGAGAACAACCTTAAAGCTCTCATTTGACAATACAAAGATAGTTGGCGGGGATTTAATTACAGGGGGAGGAAGCAGGATTGGAGGAATTTGGGTAACCAATATTAGCAATGGAAGTTCAACGCAGATTAAATAATATAGGACGTTTAATACCTGTCTTTTTAGCGACAACAGCTTTGTCGTTGTTGTTTTGCTCAAGCTCGTTGGCAATCGCGCCAACAAGCGCCTCGCCAAATTATTTGGTCATTCTTGTTCATGGGATAAATTCCGATCATCGGATATTCATGGGACATGGCGAGAAGGGCAGTGATGTTTCAAGTATTCCAGAGGACAAGAGAACTAATTGGGGCGATCTAAAAGGCTATTTAGAAAATGATCTTGGACTAAAAGGTTATGTCTATGCCTACACTTTTTCAGAAAGAGATGGCTCTATTCTTACTTCAGCCCACGAATTAGGTGATCCAGGCTGGAACAACCAAGCTGCTTTTATCGGCGGAACATTGCATCATAAGGCCGCGGGGAATGAGCTTAGGTCTGACGAGACAGGAATTAGGGTGGATGGAGGCAAAGGGAACTCTTGGTTTAAACAAGCAAGATTAGATTTTATTGATTGGTTTAAAACCGAAGGGCCAGGGGGAAATAGAGAGCTGAAAGATCCTTTACCCGAAGAAATCCCCTCTCAATATATAATCATAGCGCACAGTCTTGGCGGCTTAGCTAGTCGCACGTATCTTTCATCAGATTTTTATCAGGGTGATGTAGCGGCTTTAATAACCATTGATTCACAGCATTTAGGCAGTGATGGAGCCCAATCATTAAAGAGGGTTTATGAATTCTATGAAAACAATCAAGAGGTTGCGGCCATGGGACAGTTTATCGGTTTAACCCTGGTGTCCCTATGGGCAAAGCAAAACGAGGTGGCTATGTATTTTGCTTTTGGTGGCTATGGACTAGTTATAGGTCATGTTGTGTCTGATGAGCTTTTGGTAAAAGGAATGCTTGGTTGGTATCCAAGCCAGCCAGCGGTTCAAGATGTTGATGCCAAAGGTTCTTTCATGGCAGGGCTTAATTCTAAGCCTTTTATAAAAGGTAATCAGCTTTTGAAAGTTCGGTTTATTAGTGGCGACGGGATACCCTCGCCATCGGGTGATTTGTCAGCTAATAGATATGTTTTGGGTTTAGCTACTGTGCAAACTATGTTGACAGATGAATATATTAACGAACTGCCAATGGGCGCGAAGCTAATGTCTCTTTATTTAAGTGAGGCCAGCGGCTCAATCTGGAATCGCAATGGGGATATTTATGCAACCAGACAGAGCCAGGAAGGAGACGGCCTAGCTAGTTTGAATAGCTCCAATATTGATTTTAAGACTTATTCCCATAGGTTTGGCGATGATGGCGGAATATTGGCAGACGCTTTGATAGGCGCAGCTGCCGCAGCGGCAGCTATAGATGTTATAGTCCTTCTTCCTGAACCAATGAAGGTTTTGTCAAAATTTGCGACCTATCATTGTTTTGCGGCAGCAGCTATAGCCTCTGGCGGATTTAAATACAGGCTTGAAAATTATTTAAGCGGCCATGGTTTAATGGTTGGAGAAGTTTATAAACAAGGGCTTATTGATAAAGCACTTGATGGCATTTTGCCGGTTGGTGGCAATGCCACATCAGTTGTAGCAACTAATATTTCCGCGTCTTCTTTGGCGTCCCCTACAGCTTCGTATAATGACTTTGATCAAACATTCGCTTTGCTATCCAATTTTGATAGTGAGGGCAAAGAAGTTGAAACCTACCGTACAGTAACCATTGAAGCATATACTGAAGCTAAAGCTTCAGAGGGAATGTTTTTCCCGATAGAATTTGACGGTCAGAAAAAATGGGTTTCCGCCGTAACCGTAAAAGAGCCACCAACCGCAGTCAAAGGTGTAATTAATACCTATCTACCTAAAAAACTTAAGCAGTTCCAGTATTCTGAAAACTTCGCGGCCTGGAAAGAAGTTGGGCCGGTTGATGAGTGGGGAAATTTTACCTTGAAAGGCCTGAAACTTGCCGAAGGCCAGAATGTGATTGCCTTTCGCGCCGAGTCCTGGACAGGGAACAAGTCCAACCAGCATTTAAAAATCATCCTTAATACCATCCCCATGGTCCCCTCCGAGCTTCTCCCTTTGCCAGGGACATACACACGCGATAATACCCCCACTTTTACCGGTAAGTTTGCCAAAGCCAGCTACAGCGAAGATAAACTAGAAAATATTGAGCTGACTTTGGCCAAGTTACTCGTCGGTTCACAAGAAGTTGATGTAACTGATAAGGTAAAAATTAAAATTAGTGGCGGGGACTATGACAAAAACCTTAATTTTGAATATACCCCGGATGAGCCGCTTACAGATGGGCAATATACCCTGGTCGTTGTTGTTAATAGCAACGTCGGCACTGCCCAGGCAGTTATGGATGTTGTCATTGATACCCAGGCGCCGGCAATTGCCATGAGTGAGCTTGAACCTTATTCACCTAGAGCCCCGACAACCATCAAATTTACCTCCTCTGACGAAGCCTCGCCTATGCTGAAAAATGTGAAATGTGAACTCTATAGGGGCAAGGGGCAAGGGGCAGGTAGCAAGGAAGAATTAATTATCACAATCGGGACTGCTGAGTCTCTTTCAAAAGGCGAGAATTTCATGACCCTTGACCCTACGACCCTTGGCACTTCAATTCCTGACGGCACTTATACAGTTAAACTCACAGCCTCTGACCTGGCTGGGAATACAGATACTGTCCAAACCAGCCTAGTTGTTGACGCTACACCGCCGACTCTCCTGGGCGCCAATGTTGAACCTAAACCCATGACCTCGGCTTCTTCAAAATTTAGCCTCTCTGCCAGGACTAGCGAACAGGCCATGGTAATTATTAAACTTAATAATTTGTCTACTGGCAAGACCAGCGCATATTTAGCTCAGGCCACCGAAAACCAAGCCACCCAGCCACCTAGCTACCTAGCCCCCTACACCTGGCAATACGACGACATGTTTTCCAGCGGACCGGAAGACGGTATGTATAATGTAGAGCTGGTTGCCCAGGATGGGGCAGGAAATATGAGCCAGCCGCTGACGATAGAAGCAGTTAAGATCGACCGCACCCCGCCAATTATCTCCGGCCAACGTGCCAACCCTTATGTTTTAGCCAATAGCGGAGATAATCATTACCAGACCAAGATTAGCTTTAGCATTAACGAAGCCAATGATCCTGCCCAGAATAGAAGCGAGACGGTTTCTGCCAAGGTCAAAATTTACAATGATAATACCGGAGAAATAATAGGTTCTCCTTATAACCTGGGGAGTGACAGAGAGCTGACTCTAGATGCCCGGGATGCTGCAACCTATCCCAAGGGTTCTTATAAAATTCAGATTATTGCTGAAGATGAAGTGGGCAACCAAGGAATTGCTTACACTTCTTGCGTTAAAGACGGGATTGCGCCGGTTATTTCGTATCCAACCGAAGATAATGTCGAGGTCTCGGGCACTATTTCTATCCGCGGTACAGCCATTGACCCAGACTGGACCAATGATAAGCCTTTTAAGCAGTATAGAGTTTATTATAAGAAGGGGGAGGGGTCATGGGTCAAGGGTCAAGAGGGAGAGTGGGAGACCACGGCTATTGAGGTCCCCCTGGTCAACCGTGGCAGCAGCACCACTCCTAAAAATATTTCTTTGCGGCCGCTGCAAAACGACTCAACCCTGGCTTACCTCTATACGAACTTGCTGGAGAATGGGACATACACCGTATTGGTTGTGGCTGATGAAAATGGCGGAGAGTCAATGGCGACTAAGAGAGTCATCAAGGTCAATAATGACGAGCTGACTGCTGGTTCACTCTTAATGCCTAATGTAACATTAAAGGCTTTGCCCGAGAACGTTGAATTCAAAAACGATGATTCAATTAAATTGCCGCTAGGTTTTACCAATAGCGTCAAACCAGCCAATGTTTATGTAGAAGTTGTGAAGTCGGGTGAGGGCGAAGGGGAAAACGTCGTTTTCTTTAAGTATTTCCCCAATATTCTCGGTACTCCTTTTATCGGTCAGCCAGAATATACTTCGGGTCGTGACCTGGGCTATTTTTTCTGGAGCGATGACAATGGCTATCATCTGCGCTGGTCAGGCGATGGTCGCGCGCATAAATTTACCGGCAGTATCCTGGCAATAGGCGGAACTATTTCTCCCTCGACCTCTGGCAACCTGATCAGTTGGGACACGAGTAGTCCGGGTGGTTATGATTTTAAAATAACAGAGGGTCAGTTGATGCTGACTGCTAAGATTGATGAAGACCCTGATAATCCGGAAATTTACGCCGGCAATATTTTCATGGGGGTCTCAAAATATACCCAGCAGTATCTCCCTATCATGGTTGATGCAGCTAACCAGCGGTTGGTTAATATGGCAGATATGAGTGGACAGGGGACAGCAAGCAGTGGACAGTATGAAAGGGCAACTCAAAATATTGATTGGAACGGCCGGCTCGATACCGGCGGCTACGTTGATAGCGGGAGCTACATTGTTAGGGTGCGGGCTGAAGGAGCCGATGGTCTTGGCGTAGCGACCGATGAAGCAATTGTTACGCTGCAAACCCCTTATGATTTCGATCAAGTCTCGGTCTCTCCCCGAGATATGGAGTTCAGCCCCATTAGTGCCCCCAATAAAATTTCTGTTAACTACTTTGCTTCTAAGGATTCGATTATCAATGCTAATGTTTATAAGTCCAATGGCGATTTTGTGGCCAAATTATTGGAAGGGGAGGAGGTTTTGGGGAGCTTAAGGTCAAACCCAAATACAGTCAGTTGGGGTGGTAATTATCCAGACCCGGATAGCGGTTCAATGGCCGCGCCAGGAGAGTATAAGATAGTCCTGCTAGCTAATTCACGCGATGGGGATGAGACTAAACAAGTTGAAATTAGAGGTATTAAAATCAGCTCATTCTTATTTAATCGCGACAGGGTGAGCGTTGAGCCGGTTGGCGATGAGGTTGATTATTTTGACGGAACAAGCAGCAAGCAAATCAAATTAGCGGCCGGAGATTCGCCGTTTTTTGCCGAGGCCAAAGGCTTTGGCACGGTTTATCCGCCTAAGGAATTCACTTATGGTTTAACTGCCCGCGGCACGCAATTAATTACTGCCTATCCCTATGTCCCCTTTGCCGGCTTGATGCATCGGGGGTTTAGGGAGGTTGATACAAAGGTTAAGCTAAAATTTAAGATTTATGCCTGGAACCATTATCTTGGCTGTGAAGACAACTGGCTTTTTGGTAAATGGTGGAATCCCTGGAAATGGAGAAGAGAAAATGAGGTTCGGGAAGAAGAGCGTTGGATTGAAGCTGATAATCTTCCTGGTGGTGGCAAGGGAGTTGTTTTTAAATCAGGGAGTGAGAATAAGAACTTTTCTTATAATTTTGATACCAAGGATTGGTGGCGCCAGAGCGATTGGGACGATATTTATAATAAGCCAAATCCTGGCTCTGGAATTGATTTGGTTTCAGTACGAGTAGAGGTGTATTCAAAAAATGGCGGTATTAGTCTTGATGCAACTCCTATAGATACGTTTGTTTCACCGGAAGGGGAAAGTGCGACCAGCAAAGGTATTTTTAGCTTGATTTATGATAGCGGTGAGCAGTACCTTACCCATGATAGCGCGCTGATATCATATGGTGCTTATAGACTTGATCTCACCTTAAAACTTGAAGCCCCTATTGCATATTCCCGCTTAACCAACCGTTTTGTCACTTGGGTTGATTTTATTAATGCGAATTCTCCTGAAGACAAACGAACAAAAGATTTCTCTATTTATCTGACTGATATTAATAAGGGTTTAGGTTTCCCTGGTAAGCTATTTTTTGATGATCCAGAGGCCAAGCCTGATAAAACCTTGTATAAATCTGAAGATGAACTTAAAACAGAGCTTGCCGGTAAGAATTGGAAAGAGACGGTAAAACAACTTAATGAGGAGGGAGCCAAGGCCAATCTTGTTGGCTATAAAGATTCCCTAGCCTCTTCAGTTGGTTATGACACTTATCTTTCAGATGAATATTATGAATTTATTCCTATTACCACGCCAGAGGGTGGGGCGTTTGATTACAGTAATGATAATCCGGTGGTAAAAGTTAATACAAATATAAAATATCCTTGGAATGCCGATAAAACAAAAGACGGAAGCCATATCTCTCCTTTTGAATTCAGCTGGCCCCTGGTTGATGAACATAAGTATGACAGTGAATGGGCTGATAAAAAGAAAGTACTACTTGATAACCCTCAGGAATATGCTGGGACCTCGCGGCACGGCACCTTCTGGGAGCTTGATGAGGATGAAATATCAGCGCGGAGCAGCCAGCAGGGCAGCACAGCCAGTGGGATAGGGGAGCTTAGATATAGTAAGAACAACAAGAGATATGAATGGCCAGCGCCTAAGATAAATGGTGAGCTGATAAGTATTCCAGAATTTGTTCTTAATCCTTCTTTTTTCGCCACTGCCAACCTGGCAGAGGTCTCAATTAATGCCGGCTCCAGTGGAAAAAGCGGCAAGATGGAGGCTACTGCCCCAGGCAATGGAGTTGCTTGGACCACTGTAGATGATGCTAACCTTATTCCCACCGGCGGCTTAATCAAGAGTGGAGCGCAAACATTTAATGAAGATAAGTTTAGCTCGCAGCGGATTTTAAAGATCAGCAGTTACTATCAGACAAGTTTAGTAACTAATTATCCTGCCGCCTTAAAATATGCCTTTTTGAAGAACGATCCTTACGGTAAGCTCCTTGACAGCCCTCTTGATAATCCAAGCCTTGAGATAGACCGCTGGGAGGTTACGGCCAAAGACATCACTGGCGAGAAAAACAATGATGTGACCCTCGATGGCACCCCTTTCGCCAGTAGTGCGACAAACTCGACGGCTCATCTAGACAATGATAACTTCAAACTTAAATTAAAATTAAGGGCTTCTGAAGCCAGGTTTGTGGAAATTATTGGTAGTGCCCCTGGCGCCTATGAGCTAATGTATTATGATGGGACTAATTGGCAGACAATTTACCGCTCCTTCACTGGCAAGTCCGGCCATCTGGCCTGGTGGGATGTCTCAAGGCTCAATGGCAAATATACGGTTTTGCTTAAATCCGATAGTTTGGTTGACAGCAGTGACATCTATATTGGGACCTTGATCAAAAAAGAAGAGAAAAAGTCAGCCTGGAGTACTTATAAGCGAGCAGAACTGCAATTTGAACCAGGCGCTTTTGGCAGCCGCGACCAGTTAGCTACGGTTACGCCGGTCAGCATGAGCGAGATCAAAATCCGCAACCGGCCAATTTTGATTACTCATGGCCCGATTGTTGAAATAAAACCTTCACCCTGGCAGTTTGAGTCTGATAATCGGCCGACCTTGCGGTTTATCTATACTATTGATGAATTAAAAGGCGAGGGGATGGTTGACGGCTCGTTTGTGGCTAAAGAAGGGACTGTGGCTGAAGACTTAAAGCTCCCCTGGAATATCCACCAGATAACTGCGGCCGGTACTTTGGAAATCCTCTCTGCCAACCAGCAGAAGATCGAATATAATAATGAGGAATACCAGTATGTCTTTTATGCGCCACTGGACCATTTTTCTACCTATGCATTATTAAATGGCAAGATTACTTTATCTGCCCCGATTGTTTATGCTTCAAGCTATATTACTAATAAGGAAACAGTCACGGTCTACGGCACGGCTGAACCTGGCTCTGTGCTTACTATATATGTAAAGACCGAGGGGGTTCCGCCTGATACAGCTAAGGCCGAGCCCCACTATGGCCGCATCACTGCTGACAGCAAAACCGGTGATTTTGAATTTCCTCCTGTTGAATTGCCGCAGGAGGGGAATAATTATATTTATGTTACCAGTCATATTGGTGATGATGTGGGGGTTAGGACTTTTAGTGACGTGGTGGTGGAAAAAGATACTATTCCTCCCTCGCTTGAAGCGGGTGCCAGTTTATTTGCTTTTTCGCCCAATGGTGATGGCAAATATGACAATATTGATTTTATAGTCAAAACTAACGAGACCGGTAAAATATACCTGGCGATCAGGGGACAAGCTGGCGGCCAGCTCTTAAACGAAGCGATTGAGGCCCAGCCGGAAAAAGAATATCAGCTCAAGTGGGGGAAAGACAAGATTACTTTGTCAAAACCAGGAGCTACTGTTAACTGGGAGAAGTTTGCTGAAAAAAACCTACCTAATCGTTTGGCTGACGGCGAGTATATCACAACTCTTTATGCGATTGACGAAGCCGGCAATATTTCGGAGAACGTTATTAAACAGACGATCGTTGACACCACAGCGCCGACAATTAATGAGCTCTCTGCAGCCCCCAATCCCTTTACCCCCAATAGTGACGGCGTTAATGATGAAACAACCTTTAGTTATAAGCTGTCTGAGCCGACCTTTGTTAAGCTACAGATCTTTAACGAAAGCGATAATCTTTTCCGCCGCTATGAAGGGCCAACAGAAAATTTTGTGTATCCCACTGTTCACGTTTCACCGTTCACTTCTCACTCTTCCCCTGGTTCCTGGCCCTGGGATGGCCGCGGTAGCCGCAATGAATTGCTCGGTGGTGAGTATCAATACCAGCTTGAAGCAGAAGATTGGGTAGGAAATAGTATTGTTTCTGAAAAGAAGACAATCGTGGTTGATCGGGAGCCGACCCTTATCCCATATGCTTTTGCCGAGCCAGATCCTTTCTCACCAGTCAATCCAGCTAATAATTTTACAGAGATTAAATATTATCTGGGCAGAGATAACCTTAAAGTTAAGGTCTGGGTAATTGGCCAGGAGGGAAAAACTGTTAAAACTTTGGTTAACAATGATGTTCAGGCTAAAGGCGAGCATGCTGGCCGCTGGTACGGTGATTTTGAATCAAGCTATGTTGGACCGACCGCGTCTAAAGATAAATACCGGGTAGCAGACGGTTCTTATGAATTTAGGGTCTATGCAGAAGATCTAACCGAGGCCGGGGCCAAACCAGCCGAGGTTTCCAACACAGTTCTGGTTGATAATGTGGCTCCGCATATTTTCCTTAAGGGATTAACTGTTGATTATGAGACTGGCCAGGCTAAACTTGACTACTCGCTGGTTGAGGGAGCCAAGGTTGAGGTTTTACTCCTCGATGAAAATGGCGGGCTCTTGACCACTTTGGTTGACGGTGATGACCTGACTGCTGGTGATTATTCAGCAAGCTATAGCTTTGAAGAGGGCGAAGATAGCCCCAAGCGGTTTTTCCAGATTAAGGCAACAGATCGGGCTAAAAATAGTGACCAAAAAAGCAGTGAGCTCTTTGCTGTCCAGCCCGGCGGCCTTATGGTGCAAAATCATCAAGCTAAACCAGCTGTTTTTACCCCCAATGGCGATGGTCACAGTGACCTGGTTAATATTAGTTATTCAATTACTGGTGGCGCGCCTGATTACAAAGTCAGCCTGCATATCTTCAGCAAAAGCGGGGCAACGGTAAAACGCATTTTTGACGATGAAACGCAGGGGACAGGGGCGCAGTCATTTTATTGGGATGGCAAGGATGACAGTGGACAGTGGACAGTGGACGGTGAATATACTTATGAAATTGAGGTTGAGGACAAAAAGGGGTCAAGGGTCAAGGGGCAAGGAGCAATGTTGCTAATTTCAACGAGACCGACGGTTGATTTAACTTTGAGCGACAGCATCTTTTCTCCTAATGATGACGGCCATGAAGATAAAACAACCTTTACTTATTCTATTGATTATCCGCGGGAGTATTTGACCGGCGAAGCTCTGGTGAAACTTGAGATCCTTAACTCCTCTAGCGAAGCGGTTTGGGAGAAAACGATCAGCCACACTGCGGGGACGTATACTTTGGAATGGGAGGCTGGGTTACTAGGTGGCTCGGTGGCTGGGAATTTATTAC
>Ga0210019_1005058_pt1 | contig 11158 bp, 11 predicted proteins | sample CryGeyCG2114_020_2_FD_183969 | JGI IMG/M metagenome (GOLD analysis project Ga0210019, IMG submission 183969) | Groundwater microbial communities from aquifer - Crystal Geyser CG11_big_fil_rev_8/21/14_0.20 (SPAdes) (version 2) | ecosystem: Environmental > Aquatic > Deep subsurface > Groundwater ...
TGGCTTGATCACGGTATTTGTGGCTTCTCAATATCTTTTTAAAGGTGTCACCTCGCTTTTTGTTCACGGTCCAAAGACGGGCTGGCCCACTTCAGGACATCAGGGTTTGCAGACGCAATCTGTTCGTCCACAGCTTTTAAATGGCTCTATTTTAACGGGTCTTACTCTGGCTACGGTTTTTGCAGGGGGGCTATTGGCCCTGTTCTGGAGTTGGTTCGCCAACTTTCTTGCTCCGGCTTTGACCTTTTCAGGAGTCACGTTGGGCGAAGGTATAGCCGGGCAGGGCTTTCCTTTTTGGCTTGTGGTTTCTCTTGGTGTGGCAGTTGCGGGGTGGGCCTATGCCTACTCAGCACAGGTTCGATCTCAACATCAGGTCTCCAGAACAAATGGGAGAAGCAATAGATTGTATGTTCTGTTTTGGAATAAAGGGTATTTTGATGAAATCTATGATGCCTGTCTGGTAACCCCAACCATTCAGTTCGCGCGCTGGTTGTGGCGAAATATTGACATAAAGGTTATAGATCGTTTCATCCATTTAATCGCGATTTATTCTGTGAGTTTTGCCGGGTGGTTGTGGCGAGTTGTTGATTTAAGGGTTATAGATCGTTTCATCCATTCCATCGCGACTTATTCTGTGAGTTCTGCCGGGTGGTTGTGGCGGGTTGTTGATATCCATTGGTTGGAGCGGAAAGTGGGACTGGTAGCAGGGCAAGCCACTACTGCGGGGCAATTACTGCAAAAGATGGAATCCCGTACCATCCAACATCAATATATTAGTAATGATATTTTGGTTAGTGGTGATGACGGGCCTGTTATATATCTTTGTATAATGAGTTACCGATTTGTACCCCTGTTATAAAAAAGGAACTGATTGCGAATGGCCTTACGTCATCTTTCTTGCGCTAACTTGAAAATCCCGGAGTTTGTTTCTTTCGTAGAACGGAGGTTTTTATGGCTCTATTGACGGATCATCTGATTAGCTGGATGATTGCCGTTCCTTTTTCAGGAATCGTCATTTTGGCATTTGTGCGTGATGATGAATCGGTTCGACGAATTGCCTTCGGTTTCACAATGGTGGAGTTTTTCCTTTCGCTGATACTCTGGAAGAATTTTGATTCCACCCAGAAAGGCATGCAGTTCGTGGAACGCATGGAATGGATGCCCACGTTTAATATTCAGTACGCGGTTGGTGTTGATGGCATCAGTATTCTTTTGGTGATACTCACAGCGCTTCTTTGTCCACTCTGTGTCCTTTGTTCGTGGACGGGAATCGCAACACGAGTACGAGCCTATCTCTCGCTTATCTTGCTGGTTGAAGGCGCCATGATTGTGGTCTTTACCGCCCTGGATCTTTTCCTGTTTTTCATGTTGTGGGAACTTACAATGATTCCCATGTATTTCATGATAATTCTCTGGGGAGGGCCGAATCGTATTGCCGCTGGGCTTAAATTCGTTTTGTACAGTCTAACAGGCAGTTTACTGTTACTGGTGGGAATATTGGGTATTTATCTCAATGGAGGACATACCTACGATCTGTTGGTGTTATCTGAGCAAACTTATTCTTCCAACACGCAATTCTGGTTATTCCTGGCGTTTTTTCTGGCTTTTGCCATAAAAATGCCAATGGTTCCTTTTCACACCTGGCTCCCGGACGCGCACTCCGAAGCCCCTACGGCTGGCAGTGTGATTCTGGCTGGGGTGCTGTTGAAAATGGGAGGATATGGGTTTTTACGTTTTTGTTTGCCTATGTTTCCAGAGGCTTCGGCAAATTTCGCACCCTATATTTTGTGGTTATCGGTCGTAGCCATTATCTATGGAGGGTATCTGGCCCTGGCTCAGTCAGACCTTAAAAAGCTGGTGGCCTATTCTTCCGTTTCCCACATGGGTTTTGTTACTCTCGGAATTTTTGTGTTCAATAGCCAAGGTATCCAGGGGGCCGTCTTGCAAATGTTTAATCACGGGATTACTACTGCGGCCTTATTTATTGCCGTTGGACAATTGTATGACCGCACTCACAGTCGAGCGATTTCTGACTATGGCGGCTTGCATAAACCCATGCCAAGATTTGTTGCCTTGTTCTTTTTGTTTTCAGTCGCCGCCTTTGGGCTACCAGGCACCTGTAATTTCATTGGCGAATTTTTAGTCCTGGTAGGAACTTCCTATATCAGCTTTGCCTTGGTTCTTATCTCTATGGGCGGTATTGTTTTAGCCGCCGCCTATATGTTGTGGATGCTCCAAAGGGTGGCGTTGGGAGAGCCAAATACAGAAGCCGCCAAAATGCTCCCGGATTTATCAAATCGGGAATTGGCTACGCTGATTCCATTGGCGATCCTCGTATTGTGTATCGGATTGTACCCCGGACCATTGATGGAGATGATGGATGAGAGTGTGATTCACCTCATCCACCAAACAACAGGGTTGCAAGTTGATGAAGTATCTCAAGTTCCGCTTAGTCCCTAGATAAACCTTTATCCTTCCCCCGACTTTTAGTCTTCAGGCCTTATTAATTTGTATTTTGGAAATGAAACAGCTACGCGCCTTGAGCCATGATGAGAAGCTAAAATATCCCAGCCGTGAGTAATGGTATAGTCAAATCATCGGAAATATTGGGTTGAGCCTAATAGGGGGGAGGGTTGCAGGGACACCAAAACTGGGTGTGCGCTCATATTTTTTGTGATTTTTCATTTTTTTGCTTATTTTTGTGAAGTTATTTTTGCTTAATCAAAAAAGTTAACTATAATGCTTTTTAACTATAGATTTACTTCTTCTTTGAAGGTTGCTTTTGATTGTCGTATTTCAAGTTGGGCGCATGAGGTCATAAGTGTGGCACAGAGGTAATTCTTTTGTGTTGCAAGGTTAGGGGTTAAACTTTACAGAATAATAGAGGTATGGACTAATGGGGAACTTATCAGTAAAACAAAAGATTTATGGTGCAATCGCCATATTGCTTGTAGTGATTTTGGTGTCAGGAATAATGATTTTCAGCGCGATAAGCTCTTCCAAGGAGAGTTTAGAAACCTATGACGCAATGGGGCGGCAACGGATGTTGTCGCAGGCAATGGGCAAGGCAGGTTTGGGTTATGCCATGGCAAAAAGCCGGAAAAAAACCATTGAACAACAAATCGCGTCCCTGGATCGTTATATCACGCAAATGCGCGGGACTTACACCAGGACAATCATTGGCACGGCTAAGAAGTCTGGATTAGCCATCAGCATGAATCCTGAAAACGAACCCCACCCCGCTGTTCCATTTCCTGCAACCTTTACGCGCTTGACCAACGAAAAGTTTGGTGCGGGAAGGGACTTTGGAATCGACATTATTTCTGACGACCCTATCAACCCTGAAAAACAACTTAAAACTGATTTGGATAATGAGGCCAATACGTTCCTGCAGTCGAATCCCGATAAGATTTTCAATAAGGTTTATGAAGAGAACGGCAAGCTCTATATTGCCTTATACACCGCAGATAAAGCCACGGTTCAGGTTTGCGCCTCCTGTCATTCCAGCATGAAAAACGGCAAGCCGTTCAAGGTTGGAGATGTTCTTGGGATTCGCTCCTTCAAGCTGGTTTTTTCCGAAGATATAGGACTTGGAAAATCAGAACTCAATGCAACGGTGGATGAATATGAGGCCGCCAAAAAGATTTTTTCTGAAACATTAATGGCGGTAAAAAATGGTGGAAAGTACCCCCTGGATCTCAAGATGACCAGGTATCGTGAGGTTTCAGCCGCAGGAACACCTTCTGCACAGGAAAAGATTAATAAAGTGGAAAAGCAGTTTGTTGACTATACGAGCGCAGTGGACACTCTTATCAACTCTGAAATCAACTCCATTCCTTTCAGGAAAGCGCAGATAGAGATTTTAATTGGTTCCAATAAGTTAAGAAATGTCAGCAATGATCTGGTTAAAGTATGGTGGGAGATGGTCGAAAATGAACAGGCCAACATTCAAAGGCTGGTTGTCATTTCCAGTGTCCTGACGCTGGTCATCTTAATAGGGACTGCCCTGTTTTTAGGAAAATCTGTGATTCAACCTGTTTTGAATATCTCCAGGTCCTTGGCGGGTACTTCGGATGGTAATTTAAACCAATCCCGATTGCCGGTAACCTCTAATGATGAAATCGGTGTTCTGAGCCAGTCTTGCAATACGTTGATGCAAGTATTACAGGCTTTCATTGGTTCCGCGAAAGACATTTTGTCTGGAAACCTTTCAACAGATATTTCCCATCAGAAGGGGGATTTCAAAAGTTCTCTGGACGAAATGTTGTCCCAGTCCAGAGACAAACTGAAAGCAGAAGAGGAAATGGCGCAGACAGCAAAAGAACAAGAAGCCCTCAAACAGGAAAAAGCTGAAAAAGAAAGAAAAGACCTTGAAGAAAAAGCCAAACGTGAGCGGGAACAAGCTGAGAGAGAGCAACAGCAGGCCCATGAGTTGCAAACAAAAGTGAACTCCATTCTCACTGTTGTCAGTAAAGCCGGAGAGGGAGACCTCACTTCGGATGTGACGGTATCAGGGGTGGATGCTATTGGACAATTGGGTGAGGGTCTGCAAAAGTTCTTCGCGGGGTTGCGGCGAGACATATCGGGAATCGGGAAAAATGCCGAATCGGTAAGTGTGGCGGCTGAAGAGCTTACCGCTACCAGTACGACTATGTCTGCTAACGCTGAGGAGACTTCAGCGCAAGCGGGTGTGGTGGCCGCGGCTAGTGAGCAAGTAGGCACAAACGTCCAGACGGTGGCTACAGGTTCGGAAGAGATGACGGCCAGCATCAGCGAAATTGCAAACAATGCGACCGAGGCGGCAAAGGTTTCGAACGAAGCGGTTGAGGTTGCAAAGAGGACCAATGCCACCATAACCACTCTTGGCGAAAGTTCCAAAGAAATTGGCGAAGTGGTCAAAGTGATTACCTCTATTGCCGAACAAACCAACCTGCTTGCCTTGAATGCAACAATTGAAGCCGCCCGGGCCGGTGAGGCCGGTAAAGGTTTCGCGGTGGTTGCCAACGAGGTTAAGGAATTGGCAAATCAAACCGCGAAAGCCACTGAGGAGATCAGCGGTAAAGTCCAGACGATTCAGGCCGATACCGGTAATGCTGTTCAGGCGATTGAAGAAATCAGCAATATCATCAACAAAATAAATGATATTTCAAACACCATCGCAAGCGCTGTGGAAGAACAAAGCGCGACGACAAATGAAATGTCGCGGAATGTGGCTGAAGCGGCTAAAGGTGTGGGAGAAATTTCCCAAAATATTTCGGGTGTCTCAGCCGCCGCTCAGGAGACAACGCAAGGGGCCAGTCAGACCCGGGATGCCGCAACTGAACTTTCCAAACTTGCCTCCGACCTGCAGAACCTGGTTAGTAGATTCAAAATTTAGAATCCTTGTTTGACTAAGGGCGTCCTGGTTTATTAGGCTGGGAAAAAATCCTGAAGGGTGTTTGAGAGGGACTTCGGTCCCTCACCCTTATTGGGTCCGTACGCTTTATAAAATTGGAACTACTCTTGTCGAATTTTGGAACCCTCATTTTTTTGTTTTCATTCGCCCTGCTCACCCTGACCCCCAATTTTTTTGTTATTATCTGGAACCATTTGACTTTAGGTTGAGAGATGAATAGATTGGTTCTTCCAGTTCCTCTCTCAAGGGGTTCAATTTTAAATAAATATTTAATCATTCAGGGGGTTCTCCTATGGAGAGCTGTGATAAAGAAAAAATTAAGAAGTTAAAGAAAAATCTTGAAGGAGCGGATCTGAAGGGTATGGATTTGTCCTGCATGGACTTGAGAAATGCCAATTTTATTTCCGCGAATTTGACAACAGCCGACCTGGGCGGCTCAGATTTTTCGGGAGCGAATCTTTTCTCTGTCCAGGCAATGCGGGCGAATTTTAAAAATACCAACCTTTCGGGAGCGAACTTGCAGAAATCAAACCTCAGTCGAGCGAATTTTGAAGGCGCAAACCTGAATTCCGCAGACTTGATGGGAGCCAATCTTTTGCAAGCTGTATTGGCGGGTTGTGACCTTATACGTGCCAGCTTGGTGGAGGCCAGCCTTCTTGAGGCAGATTTGTCGGGCGCGGACTTGACGGAGGCTAAACTTTCAGGGCGGTACCAGCGGGAAGGTTATTTCAGCCGCGGCGCAAACCTGGGTAAGGGCAAACTGGTCGGTGCAAAATTGATCCGGGCCGATTTGGTCGCCGCGGAATTAAATGACACGGACTGTCGTGAGGTGGATTTCTCTGGAGCCAACTTGAGTGAAGCCAGTTTAAAACAGGCTTGCCTGGTTTCCGCCTGTTTTGTAAACTCTAAACTGGGAGACGCAGATTTTCGCAATGCGGACCTGACGGACTCTGATTTTTCCGGAGCGGAACTCATTGAAACAAAATTTCAGGGGGTGGACCTCAGAAAGGTTAAGCATATTTCTTCTAAAGAGCTGGAACTTTCCATCATTGATAGTAAGACGCTGGTTCCCGATTATATTGAAGTGATATGGACCTCGGAAGACACCTATAAGTGCAGAGAAAAAGTTTAAAAGCGCGTGTCGAACTACGAACTGATGGAGACATTTGGTTTGTCCGGAAAACTGGTGCTGAAAGGCGATAATATCTAACAGGTTGCTGAAAAACTCCGCAAACTGTCATCCTTGAGGAGCCCCTTCAACTTTGCTCAGGGCAGGCTCCGGCGACGAAGGATCTCGAAGTTCCTTATATTACAAGAAGAGAGATTCTTCGCTGACGCTCAGAATGACATGCGAAAGAGTTTTTCAGCAACCTGCTAAATTCTGGGATTTGGAATGAGTACGACAAAAGCAAAATTTTGCATTGGGCAACTGATTTGCCACAAACTGTTTGACTACCGGGGAATCATTTTGGGTGTGGACCTAGAGTTCAAACAGACGGATGAATGGTATGAAAAGATGGCTCAAAGCAAGCCCCCTAAAGATAAGCCCTGGTATCATGTTCTGGTTCACCAGAGAGGTAGCCAGACCTATGTGGCGGAACAGAATCTGGAGCCGGATCCCGCCAGCAGAAATTAACGAAAGGCTGTTTTTCAATGATCAATACGGTTAAAGAGTTCAAGGTCTGGCGTGCCTATTTTTGTTTTTCACCAAAGGTCAAATCGACGATAGAGGGAATGAAGAGGTTGCGGCAAGGTGATAATGAGTTCCCCTACGGAAACCTGGAAAGCAGTGTGTTATCGACCTGCTTTCTGGCTACAAAATACCAGCCCGAAAAAGATCAGGTGGACTCACGGAGAAGGATAGGGGGGCTACAGCTTCCTGTTTCCTTCTTTAAAGAAGGTTCTACGCGCAAACCCCAAAATGTAGGCCGAAACAGTTTGATTTTGCATCTTTCGACTTTTTTAAGGTTTTATACGGCCGATGAATCTTTATTCGACTGGGTCGGACAAAAAATCCCTAATTTTGGCCAGGGTCATCCTGATCTCGTGGCCGGATTTGTCAATGGTGTTTATAATGGTGAGAATATTCTTCCTGCAGGGGTCGAGAGATTTGTCATAAAATCCCGGAATGAGGGTATCCGTCTTGCCCATTGGAAACTGCAGGATTAATGTGTTTTTCTTTTCCTGGAGCCGCCTGCACAATGGGGCGTTAGGGAATCGTTGGCGCCTTTACTATGAAACCCGATTCGATATACAAGGGAATCCGTTATATCGGCATAGGACTCATCTTCTCCTCGCTGGCCTGGTCTTTTTATAAGGGAACGGGGCCAGAAAATCATCCCGGTGGGCCTGCTTTCAGCCGTGCGGTGGGGTTTTACACGGATGGGAAATATGAAGATGCTCTTCAATATTATGAAGCCAGCATTCGGGAAAACCCGGACTTCATTCATGCTAAAAGAGGAAGAGCCCGGACGCTGATGCAGTTGAGACGGGACCGGGAAGCCTTGCAAGCATTTAATGAAGTGCTTGAACTCGACCCAAACTCCGCAGTTTCTTTTGCAAACCGGGGCATCTTACAGGACCGGATGGGCTTGTACCCTCAGGCTATTGCTGATTATGACAAGGCCATAAAAATGGACCCTCATCTTGGAGAGGGATTGGACTGGTTCACCCGTTTTTTACAAGACCGCAAGGAAAACCCTCAGACGTTGACAGAAAGACTGCAAACTTTGCGCAGTTTGGCAGGGGATGGAAACGGCCCCGTCAAGCCAGGATAAATTTTGTGGGCAGAAAAAGCTGTTGCTATTGGCCCCATTGGCTCATGGGGTGCCTAATTCTTTGGCGGTCGCGTGAGTATACCGCCATTTTGCTGGTCGGGTTAGATCCAGTCCTCCAGATCAAACTGTTCCCGGCATTCCCGGCTTCTCATATCCATAAACAAGTCCGCCTGGTCAAAGTTGAAATTAAAGTCTGCAATGGCTTCGCATTGCAACCCGGCGCCCTTGATTTTTTCTTCGTAGTTTGTCATTTCTTCAGAATTTCCAAATTCTAATACTACTGAAAATCCTGTTGCGGCAGAGAATCTGATTAGTTTCCTATCGTTGTCCATATTTCTCCATGGAAAAAGTGCGGGTGTCGGTTAAAATCAAACAAACCCCATCATACGCTTTGCGAGCGGGGGAGACATAAAAATATTTCCCGGATAGTAAATTTTGAGTTCCGGACCGGCAGGAGATATTAAGAGTGAAATTGTATCATGCCTTTTCATTGATAGATTCATCCCGGCTATTGTCGAACGAGAATTCAGAAAATTTTGTAAAGGTCGACTGGGTCTGTTACTTGCGCGACGAACCTCTTGTCCCTTACGAACAATTGATCGAGAATTTCCAGAACTTATCGAAAACCGCGAAATTATGGATTCAGCGTCGGGCCAATTATTTTTTATCCCACGAGGAAGTTGAGGAACTAAAGTTATACGTGGAAAAGCAATACTCTTTTTCGGTAGAGGTGGAGGCGGCAAAAACTCCCCTCCGGGTAGAACAGCTTCCCCGTTTTAATGAGCAGGATATAACGGGGACAATTATCTTGCGTGACCGGGATGAGCCTTTTTCTCTTAGTGTGGGGATCATTGGTATGGTTTCAGGCCATAGAGATTTGATCAATATCCAAACGGTGGGGGAACTGCTGGGTGAAATTGACCGGCGCAACAAAAGGTGAGAGGGTTTAGTTTTTGTGGTCAAGAATTTCAAATGCGGTTTCCGAGGACCATTTTACTTTGAGGTAGTTGGGTAGAAGGGTTTTTTTGTCAATCATTGCAAGTTTGATCTGTTCACGGGTCAATCCCACCACATAGCGTAAATTGGCTCCACGCAGGTCAGCCCGGTTGAAGTTTGCGCCTTTCAAGTTGGCCCGGCTCAGGTTTGCGGTTTGCAGACCGGCATCTTCAAAGTCAACGTTATCAAGTCTTGCTCCGGAAAGGTCGGCTCCTTCCAGCTTGGTTCCCTTTAGTACGGATCCCTGCATGTGCATTTGCGCGCCTTTAATGTTCTGCATATTGGCCTCACTGCAATCGGCCTTTTTGACCCAGCTTTTAAACAACGCACATTCCCTGAGATTGGCTTTACTCAGGTTGGTCTCGCTCAAATTGGCCCCGCGCAGGTCGGCGCGCCTGATATAAGCGTACTGAAGGTTGGCTCCGCCCAGGTTGGATTTATTTAAATCTGCTCCACTAAGGTTTGCATTGGAAAGGTCTGCCTCGGACAGATCAGCATTAGAGATCTTGGCTTCGCTGAGGAATATTTTTTTTAAATTTGCTCCGCGCATATCCGCGCCGCCCAGTTCCGCCCCTTCCAGATCAGCTCCTTCCAGATTGGCTCCTTTAAGGTCGGCGTTTTGAAGGTATTTTTTGGAACCTTCCAGTTTTTCTCTGAGTGATGGAGTGTGTTCAGTCATTCCTGTTTCTTAACTGATAAAAACGATAGGTGAAGGCCACCACCAGAGCCCCCGCCATGAGCAGTGCAATAGAAACCCCGGGAATCATTAATGCGATTGAAAGAGGAACAGACTCTAAAACCCATGAGAACAGTTTTTGCAGGCCCAGCCAGGACTCCGGGTGAGTCATCCATTGGTGGAAAGCCGTATTCTCAAACAGGAAGTTGAAAACCACAAAAAGCGGAAATTCCGTCCAGGTCCCATCCTGTAGCCAGATCAGAATCTGGTAACCGAAAAGGCTAAGTCCGGCCATGAAAAATATTAGGCCAAAGACTCCGGTAACGGTCAGCAGTGCGGTAATAATAAAATCCTGGAGAGTGAGCCGGGATCCCACAGAGCGAATATCGTTCCAGGCATTCAACAAACCTTTTTGGGCCAGGACTTTTAAGCCTTTAAAAAGTTCATTGAAAAACAGTCGCGCCGTTTCCATAGAACGGTAAAGGTGTGCAAGCCAGTCTTCATGATTGAACTGTGTTTGATGATTTTCTATATTCATATGACTTTCTCCTTTCGGGAATTCCGATGAGGTGATAACTTTATAAAGGGATAGTTATCTTGCCCTTCAGTCTATCCCTCTTTAGCCTATTTATCAACGGGAGCTTTTTAGAGCTGGGATTTTTTCTTTTCAGGCTCCTCTGTGGTTGGCAGTTTTTCCGGGTTGTGTTAGGTTGTTAAATTATGGACACTCTGAATGGATAAGAAACAGTGAAAGTATTGGTTTTCGGGGCAGGTGCGGTGGGGTTGGGACTTTCCAGTTTTTTGATACAAGCGGGCCACCATGTCCATCTTGTCGGAAAAGAAGAAACGGTTTCCGCGCTGAAGAAAAACGGTTTAACACGCAGGGGAATTTTTGGCCAAGTCTGTTTTTCCCCGCAAAAATTTTCGGCCTCCACGACATTGGATCTGACGGAGTCCTTTGACTTTTTTCTGGTTTGCATTAAAACATTTGATACGGAAAATGTTGCCCGCCAAATACGGTCAGAATGCGAAAATTACAGTCCCATTATTCTTTGCCAGAACGGTTGGGGGAACGCTGAAATTTTTACCCGTTATTTCCCCAAAAGCCAGATTTTTAACGCGCGGGTGATAACTGGTTTCACCCGGCCCGAACCGCATGTGGTGGATGTGACCGTTCACGCCCAATCTGTCCACTTAGGCAGTTTGTTTGATGGGGATTGCAATCAATTACAGGATTTGGCGATGGCTTTGAATCATGGGGGCCTTCCCAGCGCGGTTACCAGTGATATCAGTAAAGATCTGTGGGCAAAAATG
>Ga0210019_1005064_pt1 | contig 11149 bp, 10 predicted proteins | sample CryGeyCG2114_020_2_FD_183969 | JGI IMG/M metagenome (GOLD analysis project Ga0210019, IMG submission 183969) | Groundwater microbial communities from aquifer - Crystal Geyser CG11_big_fil_rev_8/21/14_0.20 (SPAdes) (version 2) | ecosystem: Environmental > Aquatic > Deep subsurface > Groundwater ...
CGGTATGCTCTTCGCTGGTCAGCACGATCTCGGGGGCAACTCGCATTTACTTCTCCACTTTGCACGTATTGTGCATTAGAGAAGGAGGATTGTAATAAGTTCCATCAAGATCGCAACACTACACTAGATCGCCGCTCGCCTTGAGCGGATCGGCGCGGATCTGGCGTTCCTGTTCCGCCATCATCAGAAACAAACCGTCCAGCGCCTTGCGCGTGATGTAGTCATCGAGGTGCGCATCGCGTTCCTCCACCAATCCCAGCCGCGCGCCTTTGCCGGCGAAGCGATCGTAGGCTTGGGCCAGGCTGACTTGCTGCATGGAGCGCGCGACGATGGGTTTGAATTTATCGCCCAGCGCGGATTCGGTGCTGCGGCGGAAATACTGCGTGGCCGCGTCGTCCTTGCCGAGCAGGATGTCCTTCGCGTCGGTCACCGTCATTTTCTTCACCGCGCCGAGCAGCAATGTTTTGGCTTCCGGCACGGCGGCCTCGGCGGCGCGGTTCATCGCCGTGATGAGGTTGTCCGGATACTTGCCCAGACCGATCTTGCGCAGGGCGCGATCGGCTTTTTGCAGATTCTCCGGCAGCGGGATGCGTACGTTGTCGTTGCCCAGATAGCCATTCTGCCGAGCGAGTTCCCTGACTGCATTCTCCGCGCCCTGACTGAGCGCCTGTTTCAGGCTGGTGATCTGATCCTGTGTGCTGAAGCGGTCCAGCCCCGATGTCTCGCTCGAACTGTGTGAGGGCGGTTGCTTCAACTCGTCAAGTTTGGACTTGAGATCGTCGAGGTTGAATGCGCTGCACGGCGCACTCAACGCGAGCAACAGGGGCAACAGCAGACGACGCATTATTTTTTGCGCGGCGGCAGCAGGTCGGTGATCGTGCCTTCCGCCATTTCGGCGGCGAAGCACAGCGTCTCCGACAGCGTCGGGTGCGGGTGGATGGTGAGGCCGATGTCTTCCATGTCCGCGCCCATCTCCAGCGCCAGCACCGCTTCCGCGATCAGCTCGCCCGCGTTGACGCCGACGATGCCCATGCCGAGGATGCGGCGGCTCTTCGGGTCGAGCAGCACTTTGGTGGAACCCTGTTCGGCATCCATGGCCAGCGCGCGGCCGGAAGCGGCCCACGGAAAACTGCCCTTCTCGTATTCGATCCCTTTGGCTTTTGCTTCGGTTTCGGTGAGTCCCATCCACGCCACTTCGGGATCGGTGTAGGCGACCGACGGAATCGTCAGCGGCTCGAAGAACGACTTGTGTCCGGCGATGTTCTCCGCCGCGACCTTGCCTTCGTGCACCGCCTTGTGCGCCAGCATCGGGTTGCCGACGATGTCGCCGATGGCGTAGATGTGCGGCACGTTGGTGCGCATCTGCTTGTCCACCGGAATGAAACCGCGCTCATTGACGATGAGTCCGGCCGCTTCGGCATTGATCAAACGCCCGTTCGGGCTGCGCCCCACGGCCATCAGCACACGGTCATACACCTGCGCTTCCGCCGGCGCCTGTTCGCCTTCGAAGGTGACTTTCAGACCGTTCTTCAGCGCCTCGATTTTGGTCACTTTGGTCTTCAGCATGATCGCCTCGTAGCGCTTGACGATACGGTTATGCAGCGGCTTGACCAGGTCCTTGTCGGCGCCGGGCATCAGTTGATCCATCAGTTCGACCACGGAAATTTTTGTCCCCAGCGCGTCATACACCGTCGCCATTTCCAGACCGATGATGCCGCCGCCGATCACCAGCATGCGCTTCGGCACCTCCTTCAAAGCGAGTGCGCCGGTGGAATCGATGATGCGTTCATCGTCATAAGGGAAGCCGGGGATGCGCGCCACGCTGGAACCGGCGGCGACGATGGCATGGTCAAAGGTGACGATTTTTTCGCCCTCGGCGGTCTGCACCGAGAGGCTGTTGGGCGAAGTGAATTTCGCCGTGCCGCGCACCACCTGCACCTTGCGCTGTTTGGCCAAACCGGCGAGGCCGCCGGTGAGCTTGCCGATGACGCTTTCCTTCCAACTGCGGATGGCGTCGATGTCGATCTTGGGTTTGGTGAAGGTCACGCCGTGATGGCCGACTTCTTCCGCTTCGCTGATGACTTTTGCCAGATGCAGCAATGCCTTGGACGGGATGCAGCCCACATTGAGACACACGCCGCCGAGTGCGGCATATTTCTCGATCAGCACCACCTGCTTGCCGAGGTCGGCGGCGCGGAAGGCGGCGGTGTAGCCGCCGGGGCCGGCGCCGAGCACCACCACTTCGGCGTGAATATCACCCTTGGCGACGTTGGTCGCCGCTGTTGGCGCGGCCTGTGGGGCAGCGGGCGCAGCTTGCGGCGCGGGTTGGCTCGCAACGGGAGCCGGCGCGGTCGCGCTGCTTTCCAGCAACAAAATCACCGAGCCTTCGCTCACCTTGTCGCCGACCTTGACCTTCATCTCCTTCACCACACCGGCGGCAGGCGAGGGCACATCCATCGTCGCCTTGTCGGTTTCCAGCGTGATCAGCGCCTGCTCTTTTTCAACCGTGTCGCCCGCCTTGGCCGCGATCTCGATGACCGCCACGCCCTTGAATCCGCCGATGTCCGGTACTTTGATTTCGATAGTGCTCATGATTTTTTACTCCACTGTGGGTCGGACTTCAGTCCGACGGTTTTCTACGATTGATTGTCGGGTTAAAACCCGACCTACATGCGAATCTGCCCGCTGCCCAGCACGATGTATTTCTGCGACGTCAATCCTTCCAGTCCCACCGGCCCGCGCGCATGGATCTTGTCGGTGGAGATGCCGATCTCCGCGCCGAGGCCGTATTCGAAGCCGTCGGCGAAACGCGTGGAGGCATTCACCATCACGCTGGAAGAATCCACCTCGCGCAGGAATCGCATCGCTTTGGAATAATTTTCCGTGACGATGCTGTCGGTGTGCTGCGAGCCGTAGGTGTTGATGTGCACGATGGCGGCATCGAGGTCGGCGACCACGCGCACGGCAAGGATGGGCGCCAGATATTCGGTGTGCCAGTCTTCCTCGGTCGCTGCGTTCATCTGCGCGACGACGGCGCGTGCAGCCTCGTCCCCGCGCAGTTCGACACCTTTTTTCAAATAGATGGCGCACAGTTCCGGCAATACTTGCGCGGCGACGCCGGCATTCACCAGCAAGGTCTCCATCGCGTTGCACACGCCGTAGCGATGCGTCTTCGCGTTGTCGGCGATGCGGACGGCTTTTTTAAGGTCGGCTTCGTCGTCGATATACACATGACAGATACCGTCGAGATGCTTGATGACCGGGATTCGTGCCTCATCGCTGATGCGCGCAATCAGGCCCTTGCCGCCGCGCGGCACGATCACATCGACATACTCCTTCATCGTGATCAGCTCGCCTACCGCCGCGCGGTCGGTGGTGTTCACCACCTGCACCGCCGTTTCGGGCAGCCCCGCTTCGCGCAGCCCCTGATGCACGCAGGCGGCGATGGCCTGGTTGGAATGCAGCGCTTCCGAGCCGCCGCGCAGGATGGCGGCATTGCCGGATTTGAGGCATAGACCGGCCGCATCCGCCGTCACGTTCGGGCGCGATTCGTAGATGATGCCGATGACGCCGAGCGGCACGCGCATCTTGCCGACCTGGATGCCGGATGGGCGGAATTTCAGGTCGGAGATTTCGCCGATGGGATCGGGCAGCGCGGCGATCTGGCGCAGGCCCTCGGCCATGCCCTTGATCGTTTTTTCGGTTAGGGTGAGGCGGTCGATGGACGCCGCATCGAGACCGTCGGCTTGGGCGGCAGCCACATCCTTCGCGTTCGCGGCGAGCAGCCGCGCGCTGTCGAGCAGGATCGCCGTCGCGATGTTTTCCAATGCGCGATTCTTCGCGTTGGTGTCGGCCAGCGCCATCGCGCGCGACGCGGCGCGGGCCTGCCGCCCGAGCGATTGCATGTAATCTTTTACGTTATCCATCTGTGCGGTTTCCCCTGGTTGCTGTGGGTCGGGTTTCAACCCGACATGGCGCTTTGAATTTTTCCGAACTGTCGGACTGAAGTCCGACCCACATGGCAGGGCACGCATTTTAGCACTGCGCATGCGCTAGAATGCGTGCCTCAACCAAAAGAACAATCCATGTCCGACATCCTCAACAAAATCCTCGCGGTCAAGGCACAGGAAGTCGCCGCCGCCCTGTCCGCCAAGCCCCTGCCGAAGCTGCGCGCCGAGGCGGAGCAGACACCGCCCGCGCGTGATTTCGTGGCTGCGATTCGCGGCAAGATCGCCGCCGGAAAACCTGCAGTCATCGCCGAGATCAAGAAAGCCAGTCCCAGCAAAGGGGTCATTCGCGCCGATTTCCATCCCGCCGCGATCGCGCAGAGTTACGCGCAACACGGCGCGGCCTGCCTGTCCGTGCTGACCGACGCGCAATTCTTCCGGGGCAGTGCCGAATATCTGCAGCAGGCGCGTGCCGCGTGTGAATTGCCGGTGCTGCGCAAGGACTTCATGCTCGATGAATACCAGGTCTGGCAGGCGCGGGCGATGGGCGCGGATGCCATCCTGCTGATCGCGGCGGCGCTGACCCTGAAGCAGATGCAGGCTTTCGAGAAACTGGCGCGCCAGCTCGGCATGGCGGTGCTGGTCGAGGTGCATGACGGGCATGAACTGGAAGTCGCGTTACAGCTCGCCACGCCGCTGATCGGCATCAACAACCGCAACCTGCGCACCTTCGACGTCAACTTGCAGACCACGCTCGATCTGCTGCCGCAAATTGGCGCTGAACGCATCGTCGTCACCGAAAGCGGTATCTTCACCGCGGACGACGTCAAACGCATGGGCGACCATCAGGTGCATGCCTTTCTCGTCGGCGAAGCCTTCATGCGCGCCGCCGATCCCGGTGCCGAACTCGCCCGCGTGTTCGGCCTGTAGGTCGGGATTTATCCCGACGCTTCTCGTTAAATCATCGCCCGCGACGGACTGAAGTCCGAGCTGCATAAACACCGGTGCGCCGTCCCTGCCGGCTGTCGCGCCGGCGCAATTCGCGCTCGATGCCGTTCAGCACGTTCCATTTCTGGGTGGCCCAGTCCGGCGCCAGCAAAATCTCTTTCGGCGCGGTGCCGGTCAAGCGGTGATAGACGATGTGGGGCGGCGTGCGTTCGATCAGATCGGCGGCGATGCGGATGTAATCCTCGCGCTGTAGCGGGGTGTATTCACCGTTGCGCCATTCGTGCGCCAGCATCGTATGTTTCACCACATGCAGCGGATGCAGCTTGAGGCCGTCCACCCCGATGTCAAGCACCGTGTCGAGGGTGGTGTGGTAGTGCGATTCGTCTTCGCCGGGCAGGCCGACGATCAGGTGGGCGCATACCGGAATGCCGCGCCGCCGCGCCGCCTGCGCTGTTGCTTCATACTCGGCCAGGCCGTGGCCGCGATTGACCCGGCGCAGCGTCTCGTCGAAGGCCGATTGCAGCCCCAGCTCCAGCACCACTTCCAGCCCGCTCGCGCGAAATTCGTCCAGCAAATCGAGCACCTCCGGCGGCACGCAGTCGGGGCGCGTGCCGATGGCCAGGCCGATCACATCCGGCTCCGCCAGCGCCTCCTGATACAGCGCGCGCAAGCGTTCGATGTCGGCATAGGTATTGGTATAGGCCTGGAAATAGGCGATGAATTTTGCGGCATGGGTGCCGCGCGCGATGGCGCGCCGCCCCGAGGCCAGTTGTTCCTGCAGGGTCGGCGGCGTGCGCCCGTTGGGGCTGAACGATTCGTTGTTGCAAAACGTGCAACCGCCAGTCCCCTTGCTGCCATCGCGGTTGGGGCAGGTCATGCCAACATCCAGCGCGATCTTGTGGACGCGCTCGCCGAAGCGGCGCAGCAGGTCTTGCCCGTAAGTATTGACGCGGTCGGAAAGGGTCATCGGCAGGGGTAAGCAGGCTTCAAGCTTCAGGATACATCAATGATGTAGCATAAATGCAACATTCTTTTCATTGTTTGCGCCAAATCAAAAAAACGGATTCCCTTGCGGCATAATTCCTGCCGGATCAACTGACCCCGGCAGATGATCCGGAATTTTTTCGCTGCAGTTCGGCGTCAGGCAGTCTCCCTGTAAGTATGTTGTAAGATTTTTGTAATAGTTTGGCAATCGAAGCGAAAGAGCGCCGCTCGCCTTCAGGATTGCCATCTAAAATTTAAAGAGGAGAAAACGATGCAAAAAAAACTCATCACCCTGGCGGTTGCGGCTGCATTTTCAGCCCCCGCATTGGCCGGCACTGTCAGCACCGGCGGCACCGCAGATATCACGGTCTATGGCAAAGTCTTCATGACGATTGACCAGTTCGATGATGGCAATTCCGCGCATGCCAGCGTTACCCGCTTCAACACCAACTCGTCGCGCCTGGGTATCAAAGGCAGCGAGGAGATCGGCGACGGCCTGAAAGCCCTCTTTCAGTACGAAGTCGCGGTGGATGCGGACGGCCAAAACGGCAACGGTTTTGCCCGCGCAACCCGCAACAGCGGCGCCGGTTTGCAGGGTGACTTTGGCCAGGTGATTGTCGGTGTGTGGGATACGCCATACAAAGTGGTGCACAACAAGATCGAGCTGTTCGATAACGACACCGAATGGACCGCCCTCAAAGTGATCGGCAATTCCAACGGCAAAAATTACAACACGCGCCAGAAGAACATGCTGCAATACTGGACCCCGGTCATGGGTGGTGTGCAAGCCGCGGTGATGTACAGCCCCGACGAAGTAAAAAATAACGCCTTGGCCACCCCTCCAGTCAACCAAGGCAACAAGAACATCGTCTCCGCCTCGCTCGCCTACAAGATGGACAACATTGACGTGTCCGGCGCCTACGAGCGGCGCAACGACCAGACCACGGTCGGCGAAACCGACAATGCCTTCCGTGTGGCCGGCAAATACACGCTGGGCGATGTCTGGGTGGGCGGCATCGTTGAAAGCATCAAATCCAACAAATCGGCCACCGTCAGCAAGACAGCGACCAACTGGGAACTGGTGGGCGAGTACAAGATCGATGCCAACCGTTTGGCTTTGAGCTATGCACAGGGCGGATCGACGGCAACCGGCGGGGCTCCCAAGAACGATGTCAGCCAAATCACCGCCAAGTACGCTTATGGCTTCTCCAAGCGCACCGAGGCGTTTGCCGCTTACATGGTGAGAGACCTGAATGCGACCAACACCAAAGCGAATGCAATCGGTGTCGGTATCATCCACGTGTTCTAAACTGGCTGACCTTGTCGTGAAAACGGGCGCCCTGGGGCGCCCGTTTTTTTATTGCCGGCATTCACGCGGGATTGGGAATCCGGTAACCTCGCAACTGTGAAAAATACAAGGAAAGCGACCATGCTGAATCTGGACCATTTCATCATCGAATTCGACAAGGGCTTGCGCACGCTGTTTGCCAAGGCGCCGACCGCGCGCCCGTATCCCGATGCGGAGGTTCCAGACGCGGAACTGAACGCTGCGGAGAAGAAACACGCCGCCGCGCTGATGCGCATCAACCATACCGGCGAGATCTGCGCGCAGGCGCTGTATCAGGGGCAGGCACTGACCGCGCGCGACCCGGCGCTGCAGGAGAAGTTGAACAAGGCGGCGTGGGAAGAGACCGAGCATCTGGCCTGGACCTCGCATCGCGTGCACGAGCTGGGCGGGCGGCTGAGTCTGCTCAACCCGCTGTGGTACAGCGGCTCGCTGGCGCTGGGCGCGCTGGCCGGAGCGCTGGGCGACAAGTGGAATCTGGGCTTTCTGGCCGAGACCGAGCGCCAGGTCGGCGCGCATCTGCAACATCATCTGGACACCCTGCCACCGCAGGATGCGAAGAGCCGTGCCGTGGCGCAAAAGATGTACGCGGACGAGACCTGCCATGCCGACATGGCGGTGGCGCTGGGCGCGGCGGAACTGCCGTTGCCGCTGAAGCTGGCGATGCGCGGCATGTCGAAGGTGATGACGCGGACGGTGTACTGGGTGTAGCGGTTCGTGTAGGTCGGACTTCAGTCCGACATGTCGGGTTGAAACCCGACCCACAAAAACATATCGCCGCCTTTGTAGATACCGTCTTTAGCGTCAAGAGATTTTTCCATACTCACGCTGATATGGCTGACGCGTTTTAAGTACGCCGAAGCACAGGTGCACCAGTTTTCGCATGGCGGCACCGAGGGCAGACATCTTCGATTTTCCGCGCGTCAGCAAACGTTCATAAACAGCTTTGACATGAGGGTTGCAACGCGTCGCCACGACTGCGGCCATGTAGAGTACCGCGCGCATTCTGGCGGGTCCCGCTTTGGAAAGCCTCGCACGCCCCAGCACCGAACTGCCCGACTGTCGTTCTACGGGCACCAGGCCAAGATAGGCCGCAAGCTGTTCGGCTGAGCTGAAGTTGTGGGCATGCATAACTGCGAGCATGTTGTTGCCCACCTGCGGCCCCACTGCCGGAATACTTTGAAGCAAGGCCAAGTCGTTCTTGAGGTCGGGATGACGGTCGATATGCTGGTCGATGTCCTGCTGCAATTGGACGAGTTGTTTGGACAGGAACACGATGCTATCGGACAGCGACTTCCGTATCAGTATCGGCGTGTCGGTGGCATCGGCTTTCTCCTGCCGGTTGCGCTCGCGTTGCAGGTCTTGGGCAATGGCCTCGCGCCGCGCGATCAGTGCTTGCAGCATCCGCGCCTCGGGCGCGGGCGGCGTCCAAGCAATGGGTTTGAGCAATGCGCCGTAACGCGCCAAGACATAACTGTCCACGCCATCGGTCTTGGTGCGTACTGCCAGCCCACGACCGAAGTCTTTGACCTGCGCGGGATTGACGATAGATACAGTCACTCCGGCATCGGACAAGGCCAGCGCAGCGTGTTCGTGATAGACACCCGTGGCTTCCATAATGATATGCAGCTCCCCGGGTGAAATAGATTGTTTGCCGATCCAGACCAAGAAATCAGCAATGCCAGTGCGGCTGTTGGCAACCGACTTGGATTTACCCTTGTTGCCGTCTTCATTCAGTAACAAACAATCCAGCTTGGCCTTGGCAACATCCATGCCGAGATAACGCATGATGACCTCCTGTAAAAAAGTTAGCCAACTTCGCCCACTTGCCTTGTGCATTCAGGGTTTGCCCCTTGGTTACCGTTCAGTGTCTTTGTCGGCGAAAGGTGAAACAGAGGGCCTAATCTACAAAACAAGGTCGAGCCTTAAGGTCGGAATCAAGCTTCCTCTGCTTCGTGTGGCGGTAGCTAACCACCACGGAGGGAAAGATACAAGGTCGGACTTCAGTCCGACATGGAGTTTGATTCAATGCGCAGCGTCGGGATGAATCCAGACCCACAAAACCCTACGCTTCGATGACCTCGAAATCATGCGTCATCGCCGCCGTCGCGCCGAGCATGATGGATGCCGAGCAGTATTTCTCCGCCGACAATTTCACCGCTTTTTCCACCGCTTCCGCCTTGATGTCGCGACCCTTAACCACGAAGTGCAGATGGATCTTCGTGAACACCTTGGGCTCGCTTTCGGCACGCTCGGCTTCTATCTCGACGTAGCAATCGCTCACCTGCTGGCGCATCTTTTGCAGGATGAGGATGACATCGATGCTGCTGCAGCCGCCGGTTCCCAGCAACAGCATCTCCATCGGGCGCGGCCCCAGATTGCGCCCGCCGACATCGGGCGAAGCATCCATCACCACCGCATGGCCGCTCTCGCTCTCGCCGATGAACGTCATGCCCTCTACCCATTTGACCCGTGCTTTCATGTTGTCCCCGTTCCTGGTTTTTGTGGGTCGGACTTTAGTCCGACAATACCTTCAAATTCAAAAGACGTCGGACTAAAGTCCGACCCACACAACTTGCTGCCCGAGGTGGATCGGGTTTCAGCCCGACTTTTTCGCATCAGGATTTTAACCGATACCACAGCATGCCGATTACTTCGTGCATGAACCAGCGACTGTCGCGCAGGGCATCGGCGTTCGGCACGAAGGTCAGAAGATCGGTGCGGTAGCGCGTGGTGAAAGCCGTGGGGGCGGGAACGACCTCGAAACCGGCAGAGCGAAACGCCCGCGCCGCGCGCGGCAGATGCCAGGCATGGCTGACCAGATAGATGCGGCGTATCCCGAAAGGCGCGAGCCGGGCGTAGCTCAATCGCGCATTCTCGGCGGTGTTGTCCGAATCGCCTTCGACCCAGCGCACCGGCACGATGAATTCCTGTTGCAGCACCGCTTTCATCTGCGCCCCTTCGGAGAAGGCATTGCCGAGCGGCTTGCCGCCCGTGACCAGGATCGGTTTGCCGGTTTCGCGCTGCAACTTGGCCGCGTAGCGCAAGCGCGCCAGTGTGCGTTCGCTGACAGTGTCGGCGCCATATTCGATCGCGCGGAAATAGGTGCCGCCGCCGAGCACCACGATGGCATCGGCGGGCTGTGTCCGGGTGTCAACGGCATCAGGCGCGCCCTCCAGTTGCCGCATCAGCGCATCGCTGACAAAAGGCGTGGCGAGCAGCCACAGCGAACTGAATGCAATCAAAATCAGCGCGCGCGCGATGAACGGTCGCTTGTGCCACAGCCACAGGCCGATGCCGGCCACGAGCAACAGATTGAGCGGCGGCAACAGGAAGGCGCTGAGCAGATTGGTGATGAACCAGGACATGATGGCGGGACTGGGCAGGATGAGGTTCGGCATTATCGCAGAAGGGTTGCGCGGCGCGGTTTCATAAAAAAATCATCCCGCCGTCATCCCGCTGTGACATGGCGCCGCGACACTGCGCGCCATGAAAAACGTCCTCATGCACTGGCGCTGGCTGATTCCCTTGCTGCTGTTCAGCGGCGATGCCTGCGCCTGGGGGCTTTACACGCACGTCTATTTCGCCCAACTGTTGCTGTGGGCGGTGCCGCTGACCGATCCGCGTTTTCGCCGCGCGGTCATTAACTGCCCGCGTCTGGTGCTGGCCGGCGCGTGCCTGCCGGATCTGTCGCTGGTCGGGCGTTATCACGCTGCGCCGGCGCTTGACGGCACGCACTATTGGGAACAGGCGCAGCGCCAGTTGCGCCTGGCGCAAACCGATGCGGAGCGGGCGCTGGCATTGGGTTACGCCAGCCACCTGCTGGTCGATGTGATCGCGCACAACCACTTCGTGCCGGCGCACGAAAAGATGTGGGGCGAAGTGCCGTGGGTCACCCATGCGATCGCGGAATGGGCGATGGACA
>Ga0210019_1005078_pt1 | contig 11124 bp, 10 predicted proteins | sample CryGeyCG2114_020_2_FD_183969 | JGI IMG/M metagenome (GOLD analysis project Ga0210019, IMG submission 183969) | Groundwater microbial communities from aquifer - Crystal Geyser CG11_big_fil_rev_8/21/14_0.20 (SPAdes) (version 2) | ecosystem: Environmental > Aquatic > Deep subsurface > Groundwater ...
GTTCACGCGGCCCCACGACATATCGGTGATGTGGAGGAGGCCGTCGATCCCGCCCAGGTCGATGAACACGCCGTACTCGGTGATGTTCTTGACGATCCCCTCGACGAGGTTGCCTTCCTCCAGCCGGTGCAGGGTGTCTTCCCGGATCTGCTTGCGTTGCGCCTCCAGGAGAACGCGGCGGGACAGCACGATGTTGCCGCGCTTCTTGTTCATCTTGATGATCTTCATCTGGAACCGTTCGCCGATCAGTTTTTCGAGGTTGCGGATGGGGCGCAGGTCGATCTGCGAGCCGGGCAAAAATGCCTTGAGGCCGATGTCCACCGTGAGGCCGCCCTTGGCCTTGGCCACAACCACGCCGTCGATGATCTGGTCGGTTTCGTAGGCTTTCACCAGTTCGTCCCACAGCTTGATCTTGTTGGCTTTCTCCTTGGAGAGGACCACGTTCCCTTCGGAGTCTTCGACCCGTTCCAGGAACACCTCGATCTCGTCGCCGACTTTCAGGTGTTTCCCATGCTCGGGAAACTCGGCCACGGGGATAATGCCTTCCGACTTGAATCCGACATCCACCGTTACCATGTCCTTGGACAGGTCCAGAACCCGGCCGGTGATGATTTGTCCTTCCTTGAACTGGCCCAGGCTGGTGTTGAAGTAATCCTCCATTTCCTGCCAGGCGGCTTTTCCATCCCCGCCGGAAGATCTCTGCCCTTCAAGTTCCTCCATGTCCGCCAGTGCGTCTTGTTCCAACAGCTCTTTGATATCCATGGTCAACTGATTCTCTCTTAAGTTAATGGGTTGAGGTTGATAAGAATACGCGTTATTGAATCCTGATGATGGACAACATTTTTTCCACCACCTCGTCAACCGAGTGGTGGGTGGTATCGACGATAATTCCGTTTTCCGCGGGCCTCAGCGGAGAAATGGCGCGATTGCGGTCCTCATGGTCGCGTTGCCGGACCTGGTCGACGATGGTATTCAGCTCCACGTCCATGTTTTTTTCCTTGAGTTCCAGGTACCGCCGCCGTCCGCGTTCTTCCGGATCGGCGTCGAGAAAGAATTTGTACTCCGCATCGGGAAACACGACGGTCCCGATGTCGCGTCCGTCCATGACCACATGACCGTTCCGCCCCAACTCCCTCTGCTTGGCGGTGAGGAGTTCCCGGATCTTTTTCTGCGCGGCGACGACGGCGGCGCCGCGTCCGACCGCTTCGTCCTTCAGCCGGTCGGTCACGTCTTCCCCGTCGGCGACGACCCGTTGCCCGCCCGGCTGGGGCACCAGGTCGACGGTGATCTCTTCCGCGACCCGGGCGACAGCCACCTCGTCGGCCAGGTCCACTCCCGCGCATTGGGCTTTCAACGCCACCGTGCGGTACATCGCCCCGGTGTCGATGTACCGGAAATTCAACTTGAGCGCGATAATCTTGGCGACCGTGCTTTTCCCACTCCCCGCGGGGCCATCGATGGCAATGATCATTCCGTCTAGGCCAGGTTCATTCGGTATCGGTTCGCATTCTGGAACGATTGCTCTAGAGGTAGCGATTCGTTCCTTTCGATCCATTGCCGGGTTTGCTCCAGGTCTCCCTGGAAACGCTCGATCATGTCCAGAATGGCCTGCCGGTTGGAGATGCAGATGTCCCGCCACATGACCGGGTCGCTGGATGCAATGCGCGTGATGTCCTTCAACCCGCCTCCGGAAAAGGAGGCGACGTTGTCATAATGAGCGGTCCGCAGGGACCCGACGGTGTTCATCAGCGCGAACGCGACGATGTGGGGCAGGTGGCTCACCGCACCGAACACCAGGTCGTGCTCGTCCATGTCCATTTCGATCACGTCCATATCCACCCCGTGCCACAATTGCCGTGTTTGTTCCAGCGCACCGGAATCCGTCTTCGCCGTGGGGGTGACGATGCACTTGGCCCTCCGGAACAGGTTGGAGGTCGAAGCATTGAGTCCCGATTTTTCCCCTCCCGCAATGGGGTGGGATCCCACGAACCGCACCCGGTCTGGAAGAAACGATTCGATTTCGCGCACCACGGGGCCTTTGACCGAACCCACGTCGGTCAACAGGCACCCCTCCCGGAGCGTGGGGAGCATTTCCCGCACGAGGGGGGCAATGGAGGTCACCGGAGAGCACACGACCACGAGGTCGGAGCCTTTGACGGAGGTGGAGAGCGTGTCTCCGAACGCGTCGATGATGCCCCGCCGTTTGGCTTCTTCCAGGGTGCCCCGGGTCCTGCCGAATCCGCACACCCGGTTCACGATGCCCTTCTCCCGGCAGGCGCGGGCCAGAGAAGCTCCGAGGAGCCCAACGCCCACGATCGTCATCTGTTGAAATAGCGGCATCCTCTCAAGCCTTTTTGGGGTAGGACCCCAGCACTTTCATGAACAGGCACCGCTTCCTCAGCGTCTCCAGCACACGGGTCACGGTGGGATCTTCGCGGTGTCCCTCGAAATCGAGGTAAAACAAATATTCCCACGGCCGGTTGCGTAGCGGCCGCGACTGAATTTTGGTCAGGTTGATCTTGTTTCGGGCGAACAATTGGAGCGTTTTGAGCAGGGACCCGGCTTCGTCCTTGATGGAAAACATGACCGAGGTCTTGTTCCGTTTTGCGCGGTGGACGGGTTCCTTGCCGATGACCAGGAACCGGGTGTGGTTTTCGGCCCGGTCCTGGATATTTTCCGCAACGATTTTCAACTGGTACATCTCCGCCGCCAGCTTTCCCGCGATGGCCGCCGTATCTTTTCTCCGGGCCGCCATTCCCGCCGCCGCCGCCGTGCTCGAGGCGGGCACCTGGGGAACGTTGGGCATGTTGCGGTTGAGCCATATCCGGCATTGCGCCAGCGGCTGGGGATGCGAATGGATTTCCTTGATGGCGCTCGCCTTCCCGGATTTGGACAGGAGGTAAAGCGCAATGGGGAGCTTGGTCTCGTCGCAGATCACCAGCGGCGAATCGACGAAACAGTCGAGGGTCAGGTTGATGACGCCTTCGATGGAATTTTCAATGGGCACCACGCCGTAATCGGCCTTCTCGGCTTCGACGTATGAGAATACCGATTCGATGCTGTTGCAGGACAGGAACCGGGCCGAATGGCCGAATTGCTTGATCGCCGCCTGGTGGGTGAACGTCGTCTCGGGTCCCAAATGGGCGATGCGAAGGGGTTTTTCGAGAGCCAGGGTGGCCGAGAACACCTCCCGGAACACCGACTCCACCGCCGCGTTGGGGAAAGGGCCTTCGTTGATTTGCTTGAGGCGATCGATGATTTCACGTTCCCGTTGCGGGACGTGAAAATGATTCGCCGCGTTGATCCTGGATTTTTCCCTACCGATGTGAATCGCCAGCGTGGCGCGGCGATTGATCAACTTGAGGATTTGATCGTCGATCTTGTCTATCTGTTCGCGTAGAAGGTCGATCTGGCGCAAATCATGGGTACCGCCCTTTCATTGGATTTTCGGGAAAAGGGAGGCAAATCTCCCGTTTCCGAAGAGGGAAAGGTTGATGATTTCATATTTCCCCAATAAAATGCAAGAGAATTATTTTTCAACCGCCTCGTCCCACGGGGTTTTCTCATTCAATACCCGTATACTTTCACGGAGGATATAAAGGAATGGTTCTGCTCGAATTCAGCATGACCCCCCTCGACAAGGGGGAAAGCGTCAGTCCCTACGTCAGCCGCTCGCTCAAGATCGTGGACGAAAGCGGGGTCGATTACCGCCTCACCCCCATGGGCACCTGCCTGGAAGGGGAATGGGACGCGGTGATGGGGGTCATCAAGAAATGCTTCGACACTATGAACGCGGACTGCAATCGCATCACCTGCTCGATCAAGATCGACTACCGCAAGGGAAAAGCGGGCCGGTTGGAAAGCAAAATCGCCTCGGTGGAGGAAAAACTGGGGAAGACGCTGAAGAAATAACCCCATGCCCTGGGCGTAGGGGCGGGGGGATTTTCCTTTGCGCGCTTCGCGTCTTTGCGGTTCGAACCCGGTTGCCGCTGGGAGGGCGGCCTCAGGTGGTGTATTCGCCGTTGATCCGGACGTAGTCGTAGGAGAGGTCGCAGGTGTACACCTCGTCGGCCTTGTCCCCCAGGTGGAGGTTCAGGGCGATGAGGATGTCCCGCGATTTCATTTTCTTCCGCAGGGCCGACTGCGAGGTGGCCTTGTCGGGTCCGCCGTTTTTAAACAACGACGCGCCGTTGAGCCGGATCTCGATCTTGTCCTCCCGCACCGGGGCTCCGGAATAGCCTGCGGCGGCCAGAATTCTTCCCCAGTTGGGGTCTTCCCCGAACAGCGCCGTCTTCACCAGGGACGACTTGGCCACGGCGTTGGCCACGGTATAGGCCTGCTTGCCGGTCTTCGCGCCTTCCACCCGCACGGTCACGAACTTCGTCGCCCCTTCGCCGTCCCGCACGATCTGGAACGCCAGGTCCCGGCACACTTCGGTCAAGTGTTCGACAAAGCGGGTGTAGGCCGGGGTGCCTTTGCGGATGGGCGCATTTTTTGCCTCGCCGTTGGCGAGGAGGAACACGCAGTCGTTGGTGCTCATGTCGCCATCCACGGTGATCCGGTTGAAGCTCCGGTTCACCGCCGCTTTCAAAGCTTCCCGGAGCGCGCCCCGTTCCACCGCCGCATCGGTCACCACGTAACCGAGCATGGTCGCCATGTCGGGATGAATCATGCCCGATCCCTTGCACATGCCGGAGATCGTGAGGGTCTTTCCCTCCTGCCGGTACCGGAGGGACGAGGCCTTGGGGACGAGATCGGTGGTCATGATGGCGCGCATGGCGTCCTGCCATCCCCGCGTGGACAGCTCGGAGGCCAGCCGGGGAATCCCGGAAAGAATCTTCCCGACGGGCAGGGGAACGCCGATGATTCCCGTCGAGGCAATCAGCACCTCACCCGGAGCGATGGACAGGGTTTCGGCCAACTGCCGGGCCACCGCCTGGCAGTCCTTGTACCCCTGCGGACCCGTGCAGGCGTTGGCGTTGCCGCTGTTGGTGAGGACGGCGCGGAACGGTCCCGGCCGTTTCAGGGCTTTTTCGCTGAAGGTGACGCTGGGCGAGCGCACCCGGTTGCGGGTGAACACGCCCGCCCCGGCGGCGGGGGTTTCCGACCAGATCAGGCAGAGGTCTTTTTTCTTTCCGTCTTTGATGCCGCAGGTGATTCCCGCAAACTGGAATCCCCGTGGCGCGATGAAGGGATGTTTCATAAGGAAACCTTAAACAATCGTCGGAATTTTTTCATAATCCGCAAGTTTCAAACCATCCCCGAAGTTCGCCCGGGGTTTTTTCATTTTGTCATCCTGAGCCGCATCGGCGGCGAAGAATCTGGCCTGCACCCTCGGCGAGGGTTGGTTCAAGGTTTTCTGCAAGATTCTTCGGCGCCCTTCGGCGCCTCGGAATGACAGGTTGGCGCATTTCATGATAACCCGGGCCCTTGCAAAACGTTACTCCGGGCCCTTTTTTAAATGTCATCCTGAGCCTTCGGCGAAGGATCTGGCCTGAGCGAAGGATCTGGCCTGCACCCTCGGCGAGGGTTGGTTCAAGGTTTTCTGCAAGATTCTTCGCCGCAATGCGGCTCAGAATGACAGGTTGGCGCATTTCATGATAACCCGGGCCCTTGCAAAACGTTACTCCGGGCCCTTTTTTAAATGTCATCCTGAGCCTTCGGCGAAGGATATGGCCTGCACCCTCGGCGAGGGTTGGTTCAAGGTTTTCTGCAAGATTCTTCGGCGCCCTTCGGCGCCTCGGAATGACTTAAGGGCACCTCGAATGATTCACGATTTTCCCCGCCGACCATTTGCTGGCCCTTAATCCTCAAGGGCCGGCTCATGGATTATGGCGATTTTTTGAGGTTCCCTTAAGACCCTTTCAAATGTTCTTCGCCGGTTCCTCAAGGTATCCGGATTCAGGGAACGAGAGCGGGGAAATCGAGACCCGTTTTCTCATTGATCCCCAGCATGAGGTTCATATTCTGTACCGCCTGGCCGGAAGCGCCCTTGACCAGGTTGTCGATCGCCGAAGTGATGACGACCCGGCGCGTACGCGGATCCACGTGCGCCCCGATGTCGCAGAAATTGGTTCCGGCGACGAACCGGGTGTTGGCGAACCGGCCCTCGGGAAGCACCCGCACGAACGGTTCGTTTTTATAAAACTCCCGGTAGGTCCCGAGCACGTCTTCCAGCGTGGCCTCGCGCGTGAGGTTGAGGTATACGGTGCTCAGGATGCCCCGCGTCATGGGCATGAGGTGCGGGGAGAAGGAGATGCGGATTTCACGTCCTGCCAGCGCGGAGACCTCCTGCTCGATTTCCGGCGTGTGCCGGTGCGTGCCCAGGGCGTAAGCGGACACGCCCTCGTTGGCCTCGCAGAATTGGGTGTGAAGGGCGGTTTTTCGTCCCGCTCCCGAAACTCCCGACTTGCTGTCGGCGACGATGCTGTCCGGGTCCACCCTATCCGAGGATAACAGGGGTGCCAGGGCCAGAATGACGCTGGTGGGGTAACAGCCCGGATTGGCCACGAGTTTCGCGCTCTGAATTGCGGAACGGTGGATCTCGGGAAGGCCGTAAACGGCTTCTTTCAGGGTTTCGGGATTTTTGTGCGGAACCGCGTACCAGGCCGCGTAAACCGATGCGTTTTTCAACCGGTAGTCGGCGCTCAGGTCGATCACGCGGCAGTTGGAGGTGAGGAACCGGGGCACCTGGTCCATCGCCGCGGTATGCGGCAGGGCGAGGAACAGGACGTCCAGGTCCTCGGCCCGTAGGGAGTCCAGCGGGACGGTCTTCAAATCGCAAAACCCGGTCAGCGACGGAAACACCTCGGCCACGGACTGGCCCTGGTAGGTCTCCGAGGTGACGCAGGCGATTTCCACCTGCGGGTGCCGCAGAAGCAGTCTGATCAATTCAAGTCCGGTATAGCCGGTGGCCCCGGCAATGCCTGCTTTCAACATGGTCTGAGGGGTAAAAGGGAGACGATTCGAAATGGAACTGGACACACTTCGGGCGGGGAAGCCCCCCGCGGGGCGGTAAAATAGAATTCGGGATTAACGCTTGGAGAACTGGAAACGCTTGCGTGCGCCGGGACGGCCGTATTTTTTACGCTCCACGATCCGGGAATCCCGGGTGAGCAGACCCGCGCGTTTCAGGGCAGGCCGGAGGCCTTGGTCGGAAAGGGTCAGGGCCCTGGAAATGCCGAGCCGGACGGCGCCGGATTGGCCCGCCAGCCCACCGCCGCTGACTTGCGCCACGATGTCGTAGGAAGTCCGCGAGTTGGTCACGTTAAGGGGCTGAAGAATGTTGTATTCCAGGGATTCGCGGCAGAAATATTCCATGGGCTTCTTGTCGTTGATGGTAATGTTGCCCTCACCGGACTGAATCCATACCCGTGCGATGGATTCCTTTCGTTTGCCCGTCGCATAAAAAGTTTCTGAAGAATCCGCCATGAACTTGCTCCTGTCGTCGATACGTTAGATGATTTGAAAAAAGTGAATTTGAACTGACCGTTAAAGTGTGATCACTTCCGGATTCTGACCCTGATGAGGGTGCGCGTCATTGTCGTATATCCGGAAATTGTTTTTCAATTGGCGTCCCAGGCGATTTTTGGGAAGCATGCCGACCACGGCTTTCTGCAACAGCGTCGCGGGTTTCTTTTCCAGAATTTCCCGTGCGGTGCGGGATTTGATTCCACCGGGATAACCGGTGTGGTGGTAATAGATCTTGTCGTTCAGCTTGTTGCCCGTCAGTTTCACCTGCGCCGCGTTGATGATGATGACGTTGTCGCCGGTGTCGAGATGCGGGGTGAACGTGGGTTTCGTTTTGCCCCGGACAATGGACGCCACCTTCGACGCCAACCGGCCCAGCGGCTGGTTCGCCGCGTCGATCAGGACCCATTTTTTCCGGATGTCCTCTGTTTGAATGGATATGGTTCTTGAAGCAGGTTTCATTGATGATAGCCTGAAGCGATAAAGGATTGATCGGTCTGGTTTAAACTCAATATCCTAGTGGAGTCTTGATTTCCTGTCAACTGGATTGTTGGGCAAAATGTCGCCTTTTTCCGCTTTCTGCCCCTCCTCCCCCTTGCTCTCGGGCCGGCCGGGGCGCATATTTGTTATATCCGGGGACCCGGCGGCGGAAATGCCCGGATCCCACCGTTTCCTCTTGCGGAAGGGAGGGATGATCATGACAGGACTGAATATGTTCGGAATCATTGTGGCGTTTTGGCTGATCGGGAATATCGTTCTTTACATCATGGCGGGAAAAAAGGTTCTCGATTGAGATCTCCCGCGGCCGGCCGGGAAGCTCCGGCTTGACCGCGGAAGAGAGCGGTGGGCCAGAATGAAGCCAGGCCGGAGAGGCCTGGTTTTTTTTGTCCGGTTTTTTTCAAAAAAACCCTTTTTTTTCAACGGACTTTATTTTTCTTTCCAAATAAGCTATTTTATTTTTCCTTTATGGAAAACACGGTCGAAAATACATCTCCGGGAGCGGCGGACCTTTCTCCCGCTTTGTCCGAATCGTTCCGCGATCGTCTCGAACAGGGCATCGCGGCGTCCCGGAACTATTACCTCTCCCGGCAATATCCCGAGGGATACTGGGTGGACGAGCTGGAATCGAACGCCACCATCTCCGCCGAGTACATTTTTTTCATGCATTTCATGGACCGGGTGGACCCGGTCCGGATCGAGAAGCTCGCCCGGTACCTTTTGAAAATCCAGCGCGAAGACGGGAGCTGGACGTTGTTTTACGGGGGGCCGTGCGATATCAATTCCACCGTCGAATCTTACGCGGCGCTGAAGATGGCGGGAATTCCCGCCGACCACCCGGCGATGGTCCGGGCCCGCGAGTGCATCTTCCGCAACGGGGGCATCCGCAAAACCCGCGTGTTCACCCGCATCTTTCTGGCCATGCTCGGGCAAAGCTCCTGGGACGACGTGCCGGCGGTGCCGGTGGAGATCATCCTGTTCCCCGACCGGTTTCCCTTCAATATCTACGAAATGTCGAGCTGGTCGCGGGGCACCGTGGTGCCCCTGTCCCTCGTTTATGCCCATCGGCCCGTCTTCCGGGTGGAGCCGGGAAAGGACGCCCAGGAACTGTTCCGCGACGAGGACCGCGATCTGTCGATGCAACCCACCGGCGGGCTGTTTTCGTCGCTGAGAAATTTTTTCATCCACCTCGACCGGTTCATCAAGGTGGTCGGGAAGTCGCCGTGGAAACCGTTGCGCAACAAAGCCCTGCGCAAGGCGGAACAATGGGTGCTGGATCACCAGGAAGACCAGGGGGATTTCGCCGGTATTCAACCGGCCATGTTCAACTCCCTGCTGGCGCTCCATTATCTGGGTTACCCCAAGGACCATCCCGCGATCGTCAAGGGGCTGGAAGCGGTGGACCGGTTCATCATCGACCGGGGCGACCACATGGTGCTTCAGGCGTGCGTGTCCCCCCTGTGGGACACGTCGATCGGCATCAACGCCCTGCTCGATTCCGGCCTGCCTCCCGATCATCCCGGCCTGGTCAAGGGCGGGGAGTGGATGATCCGCAAGCAGGTGGTGAAACCGGGGGACTGGACGGTGAAGAATCCGCACACCCCGCCCGGCGGCTGGGCGTTCGAGTTCTATAACGAGGCTTATCCCGACAACGACGATTCCGCCGAGATTCTGATCTGCCTGGACCGGCTCGCGATTCCAGACGAACGCTGGAAACTGCGCGAGTGCCAGCGGGCGCTCACCTGGCTGTTGAGCATGCAAAGTAAAAACGGGGGATGGGGCGCCTTCGACATGGACAACGACCGGCAATGGCTGAACGAAATTCCCTTCGCCGACCACAAGGCCATGCTCGACGAGCCCACCGCCGACGTCACCGGGCGCGTGCTCTGGTGCCTCGGGAAATTAGGGTTCAAGCCCGGTTACGCCCCGGCGCGGCGGGCGCTGGAGTTCGTCAAGAGCAAGCAGGAGGAGGACGGGCCCTGGTGGGGCCGCTGGGGGGTCAACTATATCTACGGTACGTTTCTCGTTCTTCAGGGACTCCGCGCCATGAACGAAGATGTGTCCCAGCCCTATATCCGCAAGGCGGTGCAATGGCTGGAAGCGCACCAGAATCCCGATGGCGGGTGGGGGGAAACCTGCGCAAGTTACGCCGATCCTTCGTTACGCGGCCAGGGACCCAGCACCTGTTCGCAAACCGCATGGGCCCTCCTCGGCCTGCTGGCGGCAGGGGAGGTGAAGAATCCCGCCGTCGAACGGGGCGTGCGGTACCTCCTCGACGGCCAGAGCCCGGATACGGGCACCTGGGATGAGCCTTATTTCACCGGCACCGGCTTTCCCCAGCACTTCTTCATCAAGTACCACATGTACCAGCACTTCTTCCCGCTCATGGCGCTGGCGCGCTACCGCAACACCCTGCGCGACGGGGAATACAAGCCCTGACAGAGGCTGAATCCGGTTCCAGCCGGGTTTTCATCGTAAGCCTGAACGGCATTATTTCATCGGGCTTCCCTGTTCCATGGCCCGGCGCAGGCGCTCGGCCCGGTCGGGATCCCACCACCACCATTCGATCAGGTTGTTCAGGACGGAAGTCTGCGAGGGGTTGATCCGCGGGCGCGAAAACTTGTTCCAGTACACCAGCCGGTCGTAAGCGATATACCAATGCGGCACCACGTAGAACTGGTGGATGAGGATGCGGTCCATGGCCTGGAGGGCGTTCAGCCACTCTTCCCGGTTGCGGGCCCGCACCAGCGATTCGATCAATGCGTCGATCGCCGGGTTTTCGATTCCCGCGTAATTGCGCGAACCCGGCGTGCGCGCCGCCTGGCTTCCCCACATCGAGCGCTGGTCGAGTCCGGGAACGCGGCCTTGCTCGAAGTCGATCCCCGTCATGTCGTAGCCGAACCGGGTGAGTTTCTCCTCGTACTCGGCCCGCTGGACGACCTTGATCTCCATGTCCACCCCGATCCGGCGCAGGTTGGCCTGATACGGTTCGGCGATGCGCATCCATTCCGGGTCTTCCAGCAGAAGCTGGAAGCGGAAGGGGGTCCCGTTCCGGGAACGGATGCCGTCGGCGCCCATCCCCCATCCCCCGGCAGAGAGCAGTTGTCCCGCCAGCCGGAGATTTTCCTCCACGGGACGGCCCTGCCCCGGCGCCCC
>Ga0210019_1005080_pt1 | contig 11114 bp, 9 predicted proteins | sample CryGeyCG2114_020_2_FD_183969 | JGI IMG/M metagenome (GOLD analysis project Ga0210019, IMG submission 183969) | Groundwater microbial communities from aquifer - Crystal Geyser CG11_big_fil_rev_8/21/14_0.20 (SPAdes) (version 2) | ecosystem: Environmental > Aquatic > Deep subsurface > Groundwater ...
AAGCTGCACATCACCACGCTCGACGGCTTCAATAAGATCGTCGGACCCGTAGAATCCCGCAAAACGTACGGGGCTGATCCCCCTGACCGTTCCTTCAATAGTTGCCAGAAGACCGCTTTCCTGCTGTCCCCTGGACGGGATCCGTTGGTGAATGAGAATTTCTGCGAGAGAAAGCTCTTCTTTAAGAAATTCAATATTCGCCCCCACCGTATGCACTACATCATCCAACTGCTTCTTCACTGTGCGGTTACTCGGCAATTTCACAGGATCGCGATACGCGGCACGTTCAACAAGCGAGCGAAGATGCCGTGCATAGTCCAGATCCTGCTGTACCCGCTCGTCATCATTGATGTACTTCCAGAGGAATTGATACACATCAAACTTCAACGAAGGCACACGGAAGAGCTCATTCAGGAATGGATTACCCGGCAGCGCGAGAAGGGTCCGTGGGGCGTAGAGTCCGATATCCCATGGAGTCGGTTCCAGTTTCCCCTTTGACGTATCGAAGAAGAACCGCAAGTTGTGATCACGGACATGTCGACTGCCCGCAAGAAGACTGAGTGCATACCACTTCGTAAGAAGCTCTGTATCAAATATCGTCTCGATCTGTTCACGGTACCCCGGTTGCAGATGCGCATCGTGCTGTGACAATGTGCGCAGAAGTTCTACCTCGTCAAATGAATCCTGCGGTGAAGCCGCACTTTCTTCATACTTCTTCCAGTACGCGCTGTCTGCAAACACATCATCCCACTGCTGGAAATAGGAGGTTCCTCCATCCGCTCCGTAGATATTCACATCACCGATGCGTCCTTGTTTTTCCAGAAGCTCCTTCGACCACTGTTCAATTTCCGTATAGATCATGCGTGGGCCACCATTGAAAGAGAGCTGCACAAACTGCACCGGTGGTTGCAGGAATCCAAACTGTTTGGCGCGCCATACGTTGAGCAACTCCGCGATCCAGCCGCGATCTTCGGGGATAATGAGATTGATCTCCTTTTTTCCTTCAAAAAGTTCATCGCTAAATTTGATGCGCCAGGATTTTTTGCGATATGCCCAATGGTTAAAAATATCTCCGCGCACGCGCACCTCCACGTCGTATTCTTTCCCATTCGCACGGAACACGCCATTCACCTGTACTTTGGCATCATCCGTGAGAAAGACGTTGCCATACCAAGGAGAAGGAAGGTCGTTCGGCAGAGATTGTTCGATCTTCTGCAAGTCCTCAGCAGCAATCTCCAGTGCATACTGCGACAGTTTCTCGGGGGAAGACCGACCCCAGTAGAAGATATTGAATGCGCGGTCGAGAACGCGGATTCCCCCGAGCAACCCCGGAATGCGTCCGATAATCGTCTGCTGCGCAAGAATGCTGTTTGGCGTCGCCTGGTAAAACACAAGAGCGAGAAAACTCGTCAGAGCAATTTCCCCTACAAGGATAAGTGCCAAAACTAGAAAAATAACTTTTGTGCGATTCATCTGTAGAGACGCTATATCATAGCGTCTCCCTGAACAAGAAACACGTATCTGAGACGCTATAGTCTAGCGTCTCTACAAACCACATTCCCGCTGTAAAAACTCGATATTTCCATGAACTTCCGCCATTCTCTGATCCAAGTTCTTTCTCGTTTCCCGATTACTCCAGAATTTCTGCCCATCACGGTATGCCACTTCTTCTACGAGAGAACGCAAACGCTCTGCTTCAGCGAAATCTTCCCGCACGTTCTCTTCATCAGAGACATACTCTCGCAAAAAGTTGTAAGCACGCTCACGCCACTCAGGAAGGGGAAGAAGCGTCTCCCAGAAGACATGACTGGGCGTCTCCCGAAGGGACTTGAGCTCCGTACTGTGAATATCCCAAACAAACGGTCGAAACTTTCCGCGACTCGTATCGAAGAAGAATCGCGCATTCCCGGGACCAACATGCAAATCCCCCGCCAGAAGACTAAGCGCATACCATCGTACAAGTTCATCAACATCGAATAGTATTTCTATACGCTTTGCGGCTTCATCTTGTAAAAGCTGTCCTTCAAAGAGAAGCACAAAAAGCTGATGAAGTTCCTCATAGGAATCCTGCGGTGCAACCGCTGACTGCGTATACTTCTCCCAGTACCCCATGTCTTCTCGCATGGGATCCCAGCCAGAGTTAAATGCAGATGTGCCCACTTCCCCCGCATGGTAGAAGTTTACATCGCCAAGGAGTCCGAGTTTTTCCAGCATTTCTTTCGTCCAATGCTCCACTTCGAGATAGAGCATCGGCTTGCTTCCATTCATGGATACCGTCACAAAACGCATCGGCGCAGCAAGAAGATCGAATTGCTTCGCACGCCACGCACTTAAAGCATCGACAAACCACGCACGATCTTCCGGAACGATGATGTTCCATTCCTCCATACCACGGAAAAGCTTCCCGTCACGCACGTCAATCCGCCAGGATTTCTTCGGAAATCGCCAGTGGTTATATCGCGTTCCCCGCACGCGCATTTTGATGGGCAGCACCTCTCCTTCCACAACCAACTCCCCTTGGACCCATACACCTGCATCGTCATTCACAAGGTAGACATCGGTATTCGTCTTCGTTGCATGCTCAACAGTACGCAGCTGCAGTGGATCAACACGGAGTGCATAATACGGCAACGCTCCCGATGACTCCGGTCCTCGGTAGAATGGATCTGTAAGCGTATCAATGCCACGTACAAACCCCGGAAGCCATTTCATGTTCCCGACAACCGTCTCATTCACCAGATCCCCCTTCGAGACTGTCTGCACAAGCAGAACACCAAGCAGCAGTACACAAACTCCCGTCAGAAGCACTGCGATACTCAGAAGCAAGACAGAAAACCGAAATCGGGTCACACACCCAGTATGACAGAAAAAGAGACGGGCAGCGCAAGGCTGCCCGTGGACGATCACTGCGGTTTTCGTTGCCAGAAAGAGCTCCAGAAAAGCATCACGGCAAGGACGAGAGAGACTGTGGCACCGATTGCATGCCACATGGACTGGGAGCCTAGAAAGAGCTCCAGACCAAACGCAGATCCCACCCCCGCCAGAAAACCACCAAACCAACGCTTGAATTTTTGCATGATACCTCCTCGCTTTCGCAAAAGGTGAATGACCGCATGTATAAAAGTAGCACTTAGAGAATTTTTGTCAACTCTTCTACGAGTACATCCGTAACTGTGCCATGTCCCCTCTCATGTAAATGCGAATCGAGTTTATAGTGCAAAAACTCTCCCTCTCTTACTTGTGCATGAAACGCAGAACGCAAGTCCACAAAGGGAATCTTCTTCTCTGTAAATTCTTCTCCCACAAGATCAAGTACACCTGACGGGTTCCAGATATCCTGTGGCACAGAACCGTATTGCTCTATGGCTTCATCACGCCATGTTTCATACATCTCAAACGCACCAGGAATGAGAACAGCAAAAAACTCCGCTCCGTCTGCCTCCACCTCTTGTTGCAACGTGCCTGTAAAAAGAGAGAGAAGGGGCAGACGTTCCTCCTGCATCACTTGCTGACCTTCTGTTGTATACCAGAAAAAGTCTCCTAAGAGAGTTGGCAGTGCTGTGTCTTTTGACTCCCTCTGTACGTGACGCATGAGAAGATACATTCGCCGAACAAGTTCACTCTTCTGTAAGAACCGGCATTTCCAATCGCATGACGGAGCCACTTCGGGCCAAATACTCTCCAGTGTCAGCACACCTTCACGATGGGAAACTGTGTAATGACCATGACGCAACGGAAGATCGTTCTCAGGAAAAAGTACTTGAACCACGATGTCCGGATCGAATTCCCGACCGAGATTCCGATAGAAGAGAAGTTCTTTTGCAGGGTCTGCACCACCAACACCAAGCGCACGTGTCACCACAGGACGGTGCCATCTATCAGCTAATGCATTGCCAACCTGCTCTACAAAACGGTCTTCTTCCTCTACTTGTTTTGCCTCCACAAATGAGTCACCAATGAAAAGAATGCGCACTTCGTCTTCTGTGCGCTCTTCCGGAAATTCCGGCCCGCGAAAACCGCGAGAATTCGTACGAATATGCGTTACGTACTCCGGCGTGCGCATCACCCACTCGGCATGTGGCGGATTCACGCGACCGAGTTCGGGATCGTAGACACGGTGAACATCGCCGCGGGAAAAAAGAAGACGCCATGCACCTTCCGCAAGAAGAAGCATAAGCAGAAGAACAGCAAGAAAAAGAAGGCCATTGAGAAAAACACGTCGCACAGAAGAAGTATACCTCAGGATGTCTTTCTCGCAGCGACGTAGTACCCCGAACACAAGATATTCTTCTCTGTTTGTATGTGCCTAATGTCCCCATATTCTTCGGTCAGCAGCCAGAACAAACACCGTTGCACGAACCACGCTTTCAGAAACCAGAGGAGCTTGAACGGACGTAACCACAACGTATCACACTGAAACCCAATACGCTGATAGAGAACTGCAAGTGTTTCCATAGTTGTCGCCTCATCCACTATTTCCACAATCTCCCAACCCTGCAAAAGGTGTTGCAGACCATACTTCGTATACCGATAGTAATCTCCCGGAACATCATGCAAAGGAAACACAAACCGTGTACTGAGAAGCAACAGCCCTCCCGGTTGCAACACACGATGAAACTCCGCAATGGCCTTCGCCGGAGTATGCAGGTGTTCAAGTACTTCGGTACAGAGAATGACCTCATAAGAAGCGTCGGGAATCTCTGAAAGATCATGCGCATCTGCGATAATATCGACCTGCGTATTCGGCCGCGGTTCAATATCCAATGTCATCCGGTTCGGAAAATACTTCCCATACAATGCCGTCCCACAGCCAATATCCAGCGTCTTCTTCCCCGTCGCATATTTTTTCAAAAACGCATCCAACCGCCCGCGGGTGATTTTTTTGGTGAGGCCGAGGGTGTCGAGCAAATTCATACAAATGAATTCTGCCAGATATGCCTTTGCATATCTATATCCCTCTACGCTATGTTTTCCATCATGGGTGCAGCAAAAAGCATCATCATCTATGGTGGCGGCTGGGTCAACAATATGGGCAATGCCTTCATTCAAATAGGATCACAATACTCCATTAAAAAAGTTCTTCCAGGCGCTAACATCCACATTGTTGATAGCAATTCCTTTATTCCGCTCAGTCCATTTATAGATAGGCTCTCTGAAAAAATTGGCCGAACATGTCATATGCCCTTTCTACAAAAAAAACTGCAAAAACGTGAACAAGGTGCCCACAAACACCAAGTTAAACTAACTGAATTAGCACAAATTGATGCCGTTGTCGTGTCAGGAGTATGGCTAAGTGCTAAATATATTCATATTCATTTACAAGATTTTCTTTCCCTGAAAGAGAGAAAAATTCCTCTTATTATAAATGGTGGAGGCGGAACACTCTACACACAACAGGAATTTGATGAAGTAACCATGCTTCTTAAAACAATTGAACCATACGCAATTATTTCACGAGATGGTGGTGTATACGATGCATACAAAGATCGATATAAAAACGTTTTTTCTGGTATTGATGTAGGTTTCTTTGTAAACGATGCCTTTCCTCAGTCACTGCCGATGCAAAAAACCACAACATACTGCTTTGATAGAAGTGCTGTTCCTAAGGAATTAGAAATCAATAATACAACAATTCTTGCACACCATTCTCATCCAGGACTACGACATAATCCCTTCACAAAAGGGAGGACATTCTATAGCGAACTACCCGAAGACTACCTCAATCTCTATGCCAACTCAAAAACAGTATACAGTGACCGTGTCCATGCGTGTGTGGCCACATTGGCATTCGGCAACACAGCATGCTTAATGGATAACACGCCAAGAGCACGACTTTTTGATGTTGTAGAAGCGGGAGAGGTGCGACATAAGTCTGTTCAAACCAACAAAGATGTTCTTTTAAAGAAAAAACAAGAACATCTCACTCACCTGCAAAGAATATTTCAGGAACTATTCTGAAAGAAAGGAGGAAGAAAAATTATACATGTCCATGAGATTCTTCCGCGACCAATCATTCTCCCTAGCCCAATCTCGACAAACCTTTGACGAAACCATAACGTCTCCATTTCGAAGAGTTGCGATGAGATCTGCAATAGACTCATGGTTGGAAGGATGCACTAAAAACCCCGTCTCTCCGTGTTTGATTGCATCCTCCGCTCCACAATCGTACGTGCCAATAGTCGGCACTCCCCACATTGCCGCTTCGTGAAATACAAGAGGATATCCCTCGTAATGCCCACCCTCATGAACTGATAAAAGAACAAACAAACCTGCCGTTTTATAAAAGACATCCAACTCTTCTTGTGGCACCATTCCAGCAAAATGCACTTCCTTATCAAGTTTATGCTCATGTATATATGCAGTAAGCTGTTGGTAGTATGGCTTTTCCTTCTCAACGGTCCCAATAAAAGTCACCGTAAAAGGGAAACTGTATTTCTTCTTGAGAAGGTGTGCTACACGTACAAGGTGATGTCCACCCTTACGGTTCTTTACACCACCAACAGTAATGATACGAAATATTTCATCTGCCTTCTTTTGATACAAAGGTTTTTCTTCATAGTCCACTCCATTTGTCATAACATACACACGAGATGCATCGAGTGCATCCCCAGCATGCTTCAACAAATGCTTCTTCGTGTAAAAACTCACTGAAATCACACGGTCAACACACTTGTAGACCAAAAGAAATAACCAACGCATTTTCCAAGATTGCAGTGGAAGTACCGAGTATGTTCCATGCACTGTCATAATTTTCCTCAAATGTAAACCAACGAGAAACGGGAAAAACACCGCATAAGCACTCACTGTACTGTGCACATAGTTATTTTCCCCGGAGCGTATGCACTGACGAATAGCACGTCGTACTTTCCACGTATCCAAAAGTACCCATAATGGGTGAGAAAGGTATGAAAGAGGATGACGCAAAATGGGTCTTTGCTGAATTGAAGAATGAACAGACTCGTCAATAGTATAACAAAATACTGTTATATGAGCATCTTTTGCAAGGCGCGTGATTACGTCATATGAATATCTATTCCAACCGGTTGTTCTGTCAAGAGACGGGCAGAGAAAAATAATGTTCATCGTTTCTCAGTAAGAAGATCTCGCAAAACAGAACCCATACTATCCTTTTCATACCACCCAATTGCGTTCTCTATCTTTTCTAAAGATGGATAAAGGCGAGGTCGATCTGATTTGCGCTGGCGTTCTGCTGTCGATGTGTAAGAAATCGCTTTACCATATACTTCCGACAGAATATGAAGTAATTCCTCTGCGGAGTATTCTTTTTTTGAACCAATATTATATGCCTCGCATCCGCACACATGTTCACTCTCGATTAAATCTACTAATCCTCTCGCAAGGTCGCAAACAGAAATGTAACTGCGCTTTGTCGTAACATTCCCAAGTTTAATAGGAATTACCCCTTTTTGGATCTGTGTAATGATCTCAGGAATCAAGTGCGGATTCGTCTCACGTGTCCCATATGCATTAAAAATGCGTGTTACAACCGTATGCACTCCCGTGCGACGGTAGAACATGCGCGCCTGTAGCTCGTTTGTGTATTTGGAAATACCATAAATATCCGTAGGACCAATGCTCGATTCTTCTGTATGAAGATTTTCTGACGGTTCGTATACAGCTGCAGATGAAGCAATTAAAACTTTTTGCAACTCTGAACATCCTGAAAGGGCATCAAGTAACGACTGTGTCCCTTTAATATTCACATCAATGGTTTCCTGAGGATGCGTATCGCAATAGGGAATATAATGTAACGCAGCAAGATGAATAACATATGTCGGACAAACATCCTGTAAAGCAGTTGTTATAGCACCCCTATCAAGCAGATCAGCCTTCACAACACGTACTTTCTTATTTTTCGGTAAGAACCCCCGCTTACCTACAACAAAGTTATCATATACAAGCACCTCATAACCACGCGCAAGACATTCATCTACAACATGAGAACCAATAAAGCCTGCGCCGCCAGTAATAAATATAAGTGAAGACATGCAACCAGAATAACAGGTTACAGCATGTAAAAACGTATGCCGAGTAGAGAGCGATAGACATACCAATTCAGTGCAAAAGCACCAATTTGGTGAAGAAAAATGGCAACAACAAAGGAAGTTATGGGAGAAAAGTTTTGCAAAAAGAAAAGAAATAATCCTAGTTCCAAGGGTATGCGAGCCACATTCCAGATAGTTGAAACATGCACTTTACGAAAAATGCGCATGAGTGCGGAGTTTGCAACATTAAATGGCTGAAGAAGACGAATAAGCAGAATCCAAAGCATCGGCATAATGACACCTGTAAATTCTTGCCCATAGGCAATGGGCACTATAAAAGGTAAAGTGATTATTCCGCCAAACACAAGAAGCCAATGAAAACACAATGCATGCCGTATGAGCAAAAAACACTGTTTTCGCAAAAAGGATACTCCTTTGTTTTTTAGAGTAGGGAGTACCGTATTCGCCATACGCACAACATGTGCAAAAAATAAACCGGTAGGTAAATTCGCAACTTTAAGGGCAAGTTGTGCAACACCAACCACACTCGGTGCAGCAGAGACACTCAAAAGAAACAGCAGTGCTTGAGGAAATACATTTACAATATTCTTATCCATAGCAATCCATAAGCCCTGCTGCACGTAGCTCCGTATTGACACAGTACTCCATAGAGATTCCCGGATACCTGGTAAACGGTATCGATGCCGCAAACGAAAAAATAATAAGCCGTACACAATGGTCATAATCAAGTTACTAAAAAACAGACCAAGAAAAACACCAAGAGGTCCCCATCCCAACAACACAAAACACACGCTCAAAATCAGTTGAAGTAGCAAATTGGTATTTTCCAAAATGGTCATCATGCGTACATCACGTACAATCTGCAAAAGAGCGATAACAAGGGGATGGGGCAAACTTACCACAAACCCAAGAAAACCGAGTACAGCCATTGCCATAACCATCTTTGCACTCTCAGGATACAAGACCGATGTAAGTAGTGGGCTCAAAAGGGCAAGACTACAAAGCAATACTCCGGCAAACAATGTTACAAGACAAAAATACTTAATAAGTGCCTGCATTCCCTGAGTATTTTTCTTGCCATACTCTTCAGCCAAATAACTGAGAAGGGCCTGTTCCTGACCAAACCCGGTAAAAATTTTAAACGTCCCGGTAAAAGATAAGGCAACCGCATACATACCAAATCCTTCTAATCCCAGCAAACGCGCGAAAATTACGGATTTTAAAAAACCAATCCCAAATCGAAAAACGCTTCCTACCTGCAATGTAAACACGTCACGAACAAAAGCTTTTTTCCATAAAAAGGAAATGCGCTTTTGCATATTCAACGTAAGAGAAGTGATCATATTGGTAGTATAGAAGGCAATTCTACAGAATAATATCGAAAAATGGCGCGTAACAGGTATACACTGTCAGTACAATATGATTATATTCCAGCCAGATCGATACCTTTTGCGGAAATTTATCGCTACACACGCACCAACGTTTTCAGGTTCCATTCTTGATACCGGCGGAGGAAAGGGGCGTTATAGGCACTTATTTACAAGTGTCAAAGAATATCGAATACTCGACATTGATCCGTCTGTACAACCGGACATTACGGGATCGATTGAGCATATACCTCTACAAGATTCGTCTCTCGATGGCATCATCTGTACGCAAGTGCTCGGAGACGTGTGGAATATAGTAAAAGCTATCCAAGAAATGTGTCGTATTCTGAAGCCTGGAGGAAAACTCCTCATCACAGAATCACTGCTCAATGAAGAGCACGACGAACCATGTGATTATTGGAGATGCACACAATTTTCATGGAAAAAACTTTTAGAGCAACATTTCTTTGTGGAAACCATTGAACCCCGCGGAGGTTTTTACAGCCATATGGCACAAGATCGCATTCGTTTTATGATTGAACGTTACAGCTTATATAAAAGGCCACTACTTGGACGATTGACACACATGTATGCGCTAATTGTAGGAAAGTACGCACTGCTGCGTGATCAGTGGGATACATCAGCTGCAAACAAAAAGTTCCCTATCGGCTACTGCATCCTTGCTCGTAAAAAATGAAATTCACTACATCTTGGGATGACGGCTATACCTTAGACAAGCGAACTGCAGATATACTTTCAACGTATGGCTGTCAGGGAACATTTTACGTATGCCCAAAACCACAACATGGATATGACATGCTACAAGAAGATGAAATACGTATACTTGCTCAGCAACAGGAAATTGGGGCGCATACGCTCACACATCCAGACCTCACACAGATCTCCGAAGCATTGGCACAAGAAGAAATGCAACGAAGCAAAGATTGGATAGAAAGTATTACTGAAAAACCCTGCACAATGTTTTGCTATCCCTATGGGAAATATAATGAACGTATAGCTGCGATTGCACAAAAGATTGGTTTCCATGGAGCACGCACCACAGAACAATTTCAATTCAGGCATTCTAACCCATTCACACTTCCAGTGTCACTTCACATGTATCCTTTTCCATTGAGGCCAGTACTCAATCGCCGTTGCACACAACCTATTCAACGTGCGTACTCACCTCTTACACAAATGCACATTTCCATAACTGACATGCGAGGATGGCTCCCAATGGCAAAAGCGGTATTCAAAAAAGTCTACGTTTCCAATGCTTCATGGTTCCATCTCTTTGGCCATAGCTACGAACCGGAACGCTATAACATGTGGAACCATCTTGAGAATTTTCTGAAATTTGTGAACGGCTTTGAGGATATAGAACATGTTCCTAACAGTGCTCTCCTATGAACATTGTTCTCCTCAATGATGATTTCCCTCCACACGGACAAAGTAGCGTTAGTGGGATAGTCACTGACACTACCAAAGTACTACAACGTATGGGGCACACAATCACAATTATACATACACACCATACAAGTATTTCTCCAGAAATTACTCTCCATGACAATGTCATTAGTCTCCCTGTTTCGTACCGAAAAACGCTTCGACACTATTTATGTCTCTACAATCCAAAAATAACAAAACTTCTTACAGAGGTACTACAAAAGCTAAAGCCAGATATCGTTCACGCCCACAATATCCACACGTACCTCACCTA
>Ga0210019_1005082_pt1 | contig 11113 bp, 11 predicted proteins | sample CryGeyCG2114_020_2_FD_183969 | JGI IMG/M metagenome (GOLD analysis project Ga0210019, IMG submission 183969) | Groundwater microbial communities from aquifer - Crystal Geyser CG11_big_fil_rev_8/21/14_0.20 (SPAdes) (version 2) | ecosystem: Environmental > Aquatic > Deep subsurface > Groundwater ...
AAAGTAGGTGAAATTTTATCATAAAAATCTAAATCTGACTGATAAATCGCAAATGCTTGTCCAGACACACGACACGTTTTTCGTTCTACGATCGGATCGTTTGTCTGCTTGGAGATAAACTCATAGACTTCTGGGGATGTATAGTACATAGCTCAAACGAAACTAAAATTAATCGGTTGATACAGATGCCACTTGACAATACAACACAAATAGATAGATAAGTGTTGTTTACTCAAACAACAATTCTATGAACGCTGTCAAACAATACCTCCATCAGCTTGAATATACTGACAAGGAAATAGAGCTGTTTTTGGCAGTGTATCAATATGGCCCCAAACCCGCAAGCACTGTCGCCAAGCTCAGCAACACAGAAAGGACCTATTGTTACAAAGTACTACAAAAACTTCTCACAGACAATCTCATCCAACAGACAACAGAAAAAAACACTAAACTTTTTTTTGTGGCAAACGATGATGTACTGATCAATCGTCTTCACTCACAAATACATCAGCTACAAAAACTTGAAGATTCCTACGAAGAAGTCAAACAAGAGCTCACACTTTTGAGACTCAATCAACAAACACGAACACCCAAAATAGCCATCTTCGACGGTCAAGAATCACTCAAAAGAGTTTTCCAAGACATCCTCCTCACTGCTCAACAAAAGGAACTTTTGGCTATCACCATGTTCATCCCCCAAACATTTGCAAGTATCGCCCAACAGCAACCAAAATATCAACAAGCATTTCAATCATTTCTCGAACAAGCAGAAAAAGCTGGACTGACAATTAATGGGGTTTTGTGACAAGGCGTCCTCCTCATGGAACAACTCATTACTACCAATGATTTCAATCAACTCAGCACACTAAATATTGGCATCGATACGACACAGTGATTTCTCGTAGGTGACACATTGTATATGATCCAATACAAACAGCTTCCCTTGGCGGTGAAGATCACCAGTGCAGACCTAGCAGAGATGCTTCGATTTCTCTTTGAGATCAAAAAAAAAGACCAGACATCCACAACAAAATAACATTGCATATCCCACTCACAAACATATCAAAAGACATGAAATAAACACCAATAAACATTATAATGTATCATCATAAGCTTTCATTACTCCGATAGGTCTAGTATGAGTCTTATGCTTTGTCATCCTGAGTCTTCTCGAAGGATCTTATGTTGTACTAAATGTGGCTATGATAGTAAGATACCTCTCCGGCACCACAAATGAACGATTTGGGTGCCAGATCAGTATGGCCAGCATATATAACCAATCAATACACAAATCTTTAAATACATCCAATACATGAAGCTTCGAAATAATCAAACAAACTCACCAAACAGAAAGCCTCTCTCACGTATGGGCTCAATTCACAAAGTGAGAATTACGAAACACATTCACTTATATCCCACGCCTCCTCACTAAAAAAACACTCGGATGGCTGTGAAATGCCATTGAAGGAAAAAGAAATTATCGAATCACCACCAAAATCTGACATCTCATCACCTCCACTGGACAACAAATAAGTCACTTCCTCAAATTCCCCAAACACCCTCCACAGCTCCAATTTGTACCCACCAAAAAATAACTCTCCCCTCTGTCTCTGCCTGTCCCGCCCTTCTCGCGGGGTTTCTTACTCTCTTCATCTCAACCCTGCATCCTTAACTTTTAACTGTTAATCTCCCTCCCGTGCTCCCAAACATCACCGACTTTCTCCAACTCCCCACCAAAAAAATAAAATCTCTGAATATACCTGGACATTCTAGATATTCCCCAAAGTCCAAACATCCCCCTTTCATGGATCACCTGTTTTCCAAAATAGATTTTCATATTTCCCAATGAGGCAAAATACTTCTTCTGACCCTCACCAAAAAATCATCAGAAGAAATTACCAATTTCCTCATCTCCAAAGGCTACAAAGCCTTTTATCTTCACAGCGAAATTGCAACACTCGATCGCTGGGAAATCATCAAAAAATTGAGGACTGGAGTCGTAGATATCTTGGTCTGAATCAATTTATTGAGAGAATGAATCGATCTGCCCGAAGTCTCTTTCATCGCTATCTTGGATGCAGACAAAGAATGATTCCTCAGATCCACCACAGCCCTCATCCAAATCATCGGCCGTGCTGCCAGAAACCCAAAAGGTGAAGTCATACTCTATGGAGACAACATGACCGAATCCATGACCAAAGCTCTGCGAGAAACCTATCGTAGAAGAAAAAAACAGCATGCACACAATCAGGCACATGGCATTACACCAACAATCGCCACCTCAAATATAAAAAATATACAATCCGTCAAATCTGACGAAGAACTCACCCAATGATTCAATCAGCTCACCAGAGGCAAAGTCAAACGCCTCAAACGCATGACCAAAAGAGAAAAAGAAATTATCGCCAAAGACCTCAAAGCCCAACTCGACGAAGCCATCCACAAACGAGACTTCGAACAAGCAACCATCATCCGTGACCAGCTTATTGAATTAGATAATGACTAAAGCCAAACTCTCAACGTCAAACGACCAACGTCAAACGCTTTAATAGAAACTATAACATGTCCAAATGCGAAAAACTTCGCGTTCGAAAAGAAGCCATGACACTAGTAGATATAATTTATGGTCTCACAAGGGAATACAAAGAATTGGCAAAAGATTATTCTCTCATTGACCAAATTCGTAGATCATCGGTCAGCATAGTCAGCAATATAGCTGAGTGAGCAGATTCATGAAGTGATAATTCATACAAACAATTTCTTATCTACGCAAGAGAATGCAAAACACAAGTACTCATCATTAATAGACAATATACCATCAATCAAGAAACATTTCAAACCATAATGACACAAATCCAAGCCATACACAAAATGCTTAACTGACTCATAAATGCACTATCATAAACAACGAGCGTTAGACGTTCGACTTTAGACGTTCAGCAAATCCATGGTAGCCTTCTCTATCTGACCTTTCACTGTCTATCGATACGGTATTATGTACCTCATCAGCTTCCTCGTCGGCTACTTCCGACTCAGACATATAGGCAAAATCCTCAAAAAAAACTTCATCTGACTTCACAGTAATTCATCCGACTTCATCATTGAAATTCTCACCACCAAACTCGACGACTTCGTCCTCGCAATCATTATCGGCTGACTGCTGGGTGGAAGATTCGGAGAAGTACTCATCTACCAACTCCCATACTACCTCTCCCACCCCACCGAAATCCTCGCAGTCCGAAACGGAGGCATGTCCTTCATCGGATGAATCCTCGGCGCCCTCATCGCTATCCTCATCTTTCTCAAACGCCAAAAAATAAACATCAGACCACAAACGTTTTTGCCATTACTCGACCATATCGTTCCCATCGTCCCATTTGGCATCGCCATGGGAAGGATAGGAAACTTCCTCAACCAAGAACTCTACGGTCACATCGTTCCCGCCAATGCCCGAAACATTGCACCATCAATCGTTGAATGCTTGCAACGTTTACACATTTTCCACATCTACCACAACATTAGTCCAGAATTGAGAATCAACACCAATTTCCTCGCCATCTTCTTCGAAGGATTTCTCCTCCTCCTCATTCTCCAAATCCTTTACCATCGAAAATACAAACACGGAAAATTAAAAGCCTGAACCCTTCCAGCTCTGTTTCTGATTCTCTATGCCCTCTTCCGCTTCTTCCTCGAATTCCTCCGCGTCGATTCCACCACCTACTTGCGATGACCCCTCTCCGCCTCCCAACGAATCTTCATCCTCTTCTTCATCCTCTGATCTGCCTTCTTAATACATCAAAAAAAATCATTTCCCAGTTCACCAAAATAAATAAAAAATAGTGAATTAATGCATTATAATTTCCTTCCCCAAAACACATCCAAAAAAATAGACAAACTATAGTTCTTGAATATAATCAACACACAAGATCTCTTTTTAGCATCTAGGAAATATCATCTTCCAAGAACAATATCATCCAACAGATCAATATAAAAGTATTGAACACAATCTCCATCAACTTCACAATGAAGTCAAAATATCTGTGTGAATTAAAAAAACCTTGGAAGAGCAATGACACCACAATATAACATGACCATTCATACTCAATAAATCAAACGAAAATTTTCAATGATCACTCAAACAAGCCATTGGAAAAGATTATCTCATGCCAAATCAACGAAAAGATATCGCATTCATACTCAACTCAAAACTACCAAGCTGATACTACAACAGTCTCCATGACTATCAAGCATATACTTCAGTCAAAGACGGATTCAAACACATCACCATACACTATATCTCTACCAACAAAATCTACACTATCAATACTCAAGACAATGCAATTTCTATCAACACGATAGCTACACAAAAACCATCACACACAACCGAAACAAGCAAAGAACAATTACCATACAATGGATTTCACGAACAATACGCCGACCACATCTACTATCACAAAACACTTCACAGTATCCCTCGAAACAAAGCTAGCCAAGGAATTCCAAGAGACGTACTGGTATTCAACACCTCCCTCTATGGAAAAGATCTCTATACAGACGGGAAAAGAGATATACTTGACAACAGGTTAGCCCAAGTCAGTCCTATGCTTGAAATGCGACTCGAGAACTCACTATTGACTCGAGAACTCATCAACACAAGCCCTACTAGCATAGTACTACAAAACTTGGCACATATAGTGGTCAAAAATATGGAAGCATCGTCCCCAGACAGTCAATCACTCATAGAAGCAATCAAAACAGGGAAAGGAGATTGTGACAAATATTCTGGAGCCTATCAAACACTCTTCGAATACGTAAAGCAAAAAACATGAAGAAAGGATCTTCAACACATCTACATTATCAAATGAGATTATGGAGGGAAATTCGATCTCACAAAAGATCATTTCCGAGTAGATGTTGTAATATTCTGAGACAAAGAAATACACTATACACAAATGGAACTCACTCGATTTGACAATGACGACACGAGGGAAGATGTATATGTATGAGACCGCCATATCAGCGAAAAACACAATGAACAAGTCGCTTCTCGATATTTCATGCTGTGATTACCAGAAATAGCAAAGTATTATAAAGGAAAAAAATAATCATCTCACAAAACACCCCCTCATCCAAAAAACGGACGCATCACGAATACGTCCCTACATAATTTTTCACATCTTTCTCACCATTTTCCCCACACACAAATCACCCTTTTTTTCCAAGGGGGGCTAGGGGGGATAAATTTCTCATCTCAACTCCGCATCAGCGAGAATAACAAGCTATCGTTCCGGATCATCATGTCCCGATCTCGTTTCATCGGGAAACGAAGTCAGACTTGTCTGCCCCGATACATCGGGGGCCGAACCATTATTTCGTGTTAGTGGATCCCCGCATCCGCGAGGATGACGGTTTGTCCTTTCACCTTCCTGCCCCAATACCTCGGTAGTGTCCTTTTTGCTTTTTCAGTTCTTTCCGCCTTTTCCGCGTTGAAGCATTGAACCGTTTTTACGTTGAAACGCTTCAACGCTTCTTACCTCAACCCATACACCCCCACCCTCTCCTCTTTCACCACGCCCTGCATCTCCAATATCGTCAATTCCGCCATCACCGCATCCATACGAAGCTCCACTTTCCCCACCAACACATCCACACTCACCCCCTCGCCAAACTCCCTCATCACCTCCACAATCATCCTCTGCTCCTCCGTCAATTCCACATTCGACGTTCGACATTCGACGTTTGACCTTAGTTTCTGTCCCCCAAACTCCTCCTCCAAAAATTTCTCCATATCCACCACTACCTTCACACTCCCTTCTTGCATACAACGAAGCAATCATTGACTATTGACACAAAACATCGACGCAGGCGTACCATACACCGCCCTTTTCATCTTCACCCCAGCTTCCACCGTGATCAAACTTCCACTCTCCTCTCCCGCTTCAGGCAAAAACAAACACTGACCCAAACCAGCTATCAACCTATTCCTCTGAGGAAAACTCCACATTTGAGGCTTCATTTTCAAGGGGAATTCTGAGAGTACCAATCCACCAGCATCCACAATCTTCTCCATCAGATTCCTTCTTTTGGATTGTAAAAAAAATCATAAACCAGCTCACAAAACAGCTACCGTCGGTATATTGTAGTGCATCGACAAGTCATGACACAAAGTGTCAACTCATTCAGCCATACCACTGATCGTCGCAATCTCAAAGCCCTGCAAACGAGCAAACAATGATTCCAACACCTCTTGTGCATAGCTAGTCATCTTCCTCGGTCACACTATCCCCAACAATGGCCTACACAACACATCATGATCTCACTGAAAATAATACATATAAGGAGGAGATGTCAGAGACAAAAATTTCATATGATAGGCATCCTCTCCTTGCACATGACACGCGATCTGGTGTTTTTCCATCCATTTCTCAAGCTTACTCGTATCAACATCACGAGGATACTCCCCTGCCTTCAACTTCCCTGGCGTCATCTCATCCACCAAAGAATACAACAAGCCTTGATACTGCAACATCCGCAAATCCATCAAAGACTAAAAGAAACAATAGCTGTCATCCTGAGTTGCCCCGAAGGATCTTAATTAGAGAAAAACATAGCTATGATAAAAAGATATTTCACTTCATTCAATATGACAGACTCGGTTTCAAGCATGAATTAATCTTTAGCGAAACAAACTCCCCCAATATTTGACACACCAACACACAAGCTATATAATCATTCTTGAAAAGAAACTTTATCTGACGTCTCCACATGTCACGCAAAGACTATATTATCAAACTACTGACCGCCTTGCAAGACGATCGACCACTCGCACAAGGCTTGATGTATTTGATACAACTAGGCAAAGTCGATGACGCAACCATCGATGCCCTAAGCAAAATGTTTATGGATACCGTCGACAAAGTTCATCTTCATATCAATGAAGAAAAAATGAAACAATGAGTCCATATATTGCAAAAAATCAAGCTGATGGAACAAGAAGAAAACCTCACCTCCGACCTCAAAGCCCTCGAAGACATGATCGACGCACTATAACTTTTACATACATCAAAAAAGATGGGAGAAAATGATACTCCGCGCAGCAAGCTGACGCGGTATCTCGTACAACTAGTTAAAGAGATGGACTTCCCTTTGTTTCCGAAGCAAGCTTCGGGGAATTAAACCACCTTTTGATTAAAGTCGAAGAACTTAATGGAGAAGCAAAAAATGAAGCCCTCCAAGATCAAAAAGCGAGAGAAAAAATTCAATGAACAGAATTTGAACGGAAAATAGATGATCAATGAATCACAGACCGATCATGAGATATCAAAATCACGAGTAAGTCAACCCTTACTCAAAATGAAAATGGAACATACAAAATGACCTTAAGAGCACTGTCCAACCCCCACAACACCCTCACCTTCGACAAAAGCTGAATACTCACCAGCAACAATCTGAGACTAGGAGATCATTTTTACAAAATAACACAAAATGCACAATCCTGAGATCGAGAAATAAGACTCAATAGCATAGAAGAGACAAAATTACAAACAACTCTCAAATCAGAAAAAGAAACAGCTGAAAAAAATAAAGCAAAAGAACAAACAACAGAGTCAATAAACAAACACAACGAAGCAGTCAAAACAATAGAGGCATTTGTCACATCTCGAAGAGGCACTCTCAAAGACTATCCCAAAGTCACTATAACTCTCAAAGACCCACCTCAACCAACTACTCCATATCAAACACTCAAAGAGGATGAAAAAGCCTACACCCCCACCCTCACCCTCTATGACGGTGAAAGAAACTACACACTACCTTCAACACTAAACTTCGACAAAGACGGTAAACCAATCCTCACCGACGACGAATTCAAAATGAATATCCTGGGCAAAGAAAGAACATACACATACAATCCTAATAAGAAAGCCATCACTGAAAAAGATCCAGAAAAAACAAAAACAACACAAGACCGTGAAACAGTGATAAGAAATTTACTAACGACATGACATGGAAACGCTTGATCATTCCTCCAAGCGGGTAACCTCAAAGATTGAAACGATTCATACAAAGTAGGATTGAAAAAAGGAACTAGCGGACAACCAACACTCACATGACCACTCCAAGACGGCTCCTATATGACTCAATATACTATCAGCAAATTCAAAGATAATTCTTTCAACAACAATCAAAAAGACACATGAGAGAGCGCAACTCTTTCTCTCAAGTTCAAACCCACTCTTGATCTTACATCATGAAACGTCATCTGACTAACACTTTCCGATACTGTAGCTACATCAGACACAAGAGTAATAGTAGACACCTACCCCATCACCATCGACGGCCAATCAATCCTTTTCAAACTTACACCCCTAGACAATAACAACTATCAAATAGAAGTAGCAGGGAAATGAATAAATATTGAAGCAAAAACTAAATATGATTCAGTCGCCTACCAAAAACAGAACGTTCTTGATACTAGCACAAAAAAAACAGACTCTCTCATTACTCTCACTGGAAAAAAATGAACTAATATCACTGATATCATCAAATTTTCACCCAAAGAACTAAATAATGAAAGTCCACTTATAACTCCTTCCCTAGATATTAGTAGTATTGCCCGAGATATAGCAAAATCACAATATACGGATAGTATAGCAACTCTAACAGCTAACGGCTGGCCAGAAATTAGGATAAAAAATGAATTAGGAAATGTATTAAAGACCATGAAAAAAGAAGATATGACAGCTCAAACATTTGATGGGAAACTCTGACTTGATGGCATGGTATACTACCTCATTGACTATAATGGCAAATCACTCAAAATAAAAGAAAATACAATATTCAAAAATAAATTAGACATCATGGATAATATCATCAAAGATAGTATAACAAATGCGACTAATCACATCACTGAATTCACATGACTTCAAAAAACATGGAACTCAAAAATAGAATTTAGTAATACAGATTCTATACAATTTGGTAACGAAGCACTACTCTCATTCAAAGCAACCACACCCGAAGACATCACACTGATGTACAAAAAAGAGCTAGAGCCTGGTAAATATTCTCTCCCATCTCACAAAGATGTGAACATACTAGAAAAAGATATCGGCACTTTCGATCATATCATCAAAAACTTTACTCTCAACGGCAATGATGGAAATCCACTACATACGTTCCAAGTACAATTTGATAAAGATGGAAATTTCAAAGGCGCTAGGGAAGTAGACACCAATAATGAAAAAATAAAAAATCAAAACCGAACTGAAAATCGAAAATATAAATACTTCATTCCCACCGGAGAAAAACCAGACAATGATCAGGAAAACAAAACCGTCTTCAGACAACTTATTCTCAGAGTTGATGAGAATAAACTAGCATTAGATGGAGAGAAACAACACCAAGAAATCAAAGAAAAACAATAACAACCCCACCCAACTCACCATACCACAAACCCATCATAAACATATTTTCATACGAACAACCCTATCATCTCAAAGACTCCCTCAAAACAACAGGTCTGTCACGCTAAACGAAGTGAAGAGTTTTCTTATCATAACTACTATTCTGCAACAAGATCTTTCGGAGAAACTCAAGCGGTCATCTCGGAAACGAACAAAGTGAGTTGTCCGTGATCCATTTCTCGTGCTAGTGGATCCCCGCATTCGCGAGGATGACAAGTTGTATTGTTTATCAGTGGTTACTTAATAAAAAACCCCACACAGCCCAGCTACGGGGTATTCTAAAGAATTTGATAAAATTCAACACAGTCAATACAACAGAAATACTTTCATCAAAAATCAAAGGAGAATTTACTCAACACTCCCAAAAACAATAAAACCCTACCCCAAAGTGCATTTCTCTTTTTCACCACAACAAATCAACGACCTGCTTATTACCCCAACAAATCGGTGGTTTACCTTTCCACTTCCACCTTTTTATCCCGATTCATCGGTGATCGTTTTTCGTATTTCATGTTTTAACCTTCCCCTTTCAACGTCTGACATTCGACGTTCAGCGTCTGCCCTTCCACCTTTGACCTTTCCTCTCTTTTCCTTCCTCCCTTGCTTCTCCAAACCAAAACTTTATAGATAGATGTCTACACAGTCACAAGTTCTTTAATCCTTAGCCCACAAAATAGTATGACTATCCTCTACTATGCTGCGATAGCACTCGTAGCACTCATTTTGTGATGAGTGATTGGCTTCTTTGCCTACAAAAAAACACTCACCGACAAAGCAATAGCATTCAAAAAACGTATGGAAAAGGTAGCAGAAATCGAAGAAGAGCTCCTCAACAAAGCAAAAGAACAAGCTCAAAAAATCATCGAACTATCAGAAAAAAAATGTGAAAAAATGGAAGAGAAAAAACAAACACAACTCGAAAGTATCGAAGAAAGAATCCTCAAAAGAGAAGAAAAAATCGACGAAAAACTCCTCAACCTCGAAGAACAAAAAGAAACAATGAAAAAGAAAGTGGTTGAAATCGAAATCATCAAAGAAGAACAAGTCGCCAAATTGGAAGAAATCGCTTGATTTAAAAAAGAAGACGCCAAAGGACAACTCTTGGCTGAAATCGAAGAAAAAAATCAGACAGAAATCATCAACTTCATCGACAAACTCAAGATGATCAAAAAAGAAGAAGCTGACAAAGAAGCAGCTCAGATCATCGCAAGAGTACTCCCCAGGATCTCATCAGATGCTGTATCCGAATTTACCTCCACCACAGTCGATATCCCCTCCGAAGACTTCAAAGGAAAACTCATAGGCAGAGAAGGCAGAAACATCAATTGCTTCGAAAGGACCACAGGAGCTGAAATCATCATTGATGATACACCACTGTGTGTCAAGGTCTCATGCTACGAACCAGAAAAAAGATATCTTGCTACCGAGACACTCAAAAGACTCATCAAAGACGGGAGGATCAATCCTCACTATATCGAAAAAACCTACAATGATGTCTCCAATTCTTTGGATGATATGCTCAGTGAAAAGGGCAAAGAAGCACTCCAAATGGTCAATTTGCCCATGATGAAACCTGCCATCGTCAGATATATTGGGCAATTTTTCCTCAGATACAGCTATGGTCAAAACCTCCGAACTCACAGTATAGA
>Ga0210019_1005084_pt1 | contig 11111 bp, 12 predicted proteins | sample CryGeyCG2114_020_2_FD_183969 | JGI IMG/M metagenome (GOLD analysis project Ga0210019, IMG submission 183969) | Groundwater microbial communities from aquifer - Crystal Geyser CG11_big_fil_rev_8/21/14_0.20 (SPAdes) (version 2) | ecosystem: Environmental > Aquatic > Deep subsurface > Groundwater ...
TCACTAACGAAAATGGCGAATGCGTTTATGATACAATAGACTGCAGTTATAATTTTGATGACGGAACAAAAATGACAAGCCTTGAAACAAAACACTTTACTGGCTGGAGCACAGAATCAACTCTTTACATTAAATGCAGAGATAGCTATGGAAACCAGCCTGCTCCAAATGAATGCAGCATAATTGTAAGGCCTGTTGAATAAATTATTAAAAGAAAAGTTTCTTTAAAAATCAATCACAATCTTTAAATTTAGAATCTTCTATGCAGTAAGGTAACATTACACCGTTGGTATTTTTACTAATAGAAAACTCTTTAGTATCATGAATGGTTTCACCAGAGCGAAAATCAAGCATATGAGTATGGAATAACTCATGGGGGTTAAATACATCTGTGAAAGTAACAGTGCTAGTCCCATACCAGTCTGGATTAATTGGATCAGTATTTTTTGGGATAGCACCTTTAGATGCCCCGTCAACAAAAGCCTCATAGATGGATGGGTCATAGTTTTTAAAAACAATGTGGTTTGTTACAGTAGTTTCTTCTATTTTTAATGAAGTAGATTTTTTTTCACATCCTGCTAAAATAAAGGATAAACCTAATAAAAATGGTGCCCCCATAGTTACAATCTTCTTTAATACTTCGCGAGTCATTTTATTAAACCATAAATCAAAAAACATACTTAACCAGTATATTTCTAAATCTATTTAAACTTTGTTGTGATTTATTTTAAGAACAACAAATCTTTAAAAAAAGACTATACTGAAATTTTATAAATCTTAATTATTTATTATTCTTATGAAAAGAAACAAAAAAGGGGCAATAGAATTATCTTTTGGAATGATTTTTTCAATTATTTTAATAATTGCTTTTCTTGTTTTTGCATTTTATGTAATTAAAAAAGTTGTTGAAATTGGTGATGATGCCAAAGTCGGGATTTTTTTAGATGACCTGCAAAAAGATATTAACAAAATGTGGAAGAGCTCGCATGGATCAGAAGAACTTGAATATAGCCTGCCAACAAAAATACAATATGTTTGTTTTGAAGATTTCTCTGTTGACGGAAAAGGCTCCAATTTTGCACTTTATGAAGAACTAAAAATGTCTCGCGTAAACAATGAAAATCTTATTTTTTACCCGTACAATTCGTCGACAATTCATTCAAAAGAAATAAAAAATATAGATATTGATGAAACAACTGGCAAAGATAATCCTTTATGCTTTGCAAATGAAAAAGGAAAAGTGCGAATTGTCTTAAAAAAAGATTACAATAATCCTTTAGTAATCCTCACAAAATAAATCGAGCAATTTAAATAATTAATTTTCTTGGATAATTTATGAAAGGTAAAAGAGGTTTTGAAATGTCATTTGCCTGGCTCTTTTCACTTATAGTTGGAGCAGTTATTTTATTCCTTGCAATTTATTTTATTATGAAGTTTACGTCTTCGGAAAATGAGATTATTGGGGCCAAAACAAGTAAAGAACTTATAATTTTAACAAACCCTCTTGAAACAAGCTTTGAAAGCGGAAAAACTCTTGCTTTAAACTTGCCTGATAGAACACGAATATACAACGGATGCAATAATGAAGATGTTTTTGGAAACCAGTTAATCAGAGTTTCGCAGAAAATTTTTAACAAATGGTCCAATACAAATCTTAATGTTAGTTCTTCAAGTAAGTATTTTTTCTCAGATAGTTATGCTGAAGGGAAAAAGTTTTATATCTTTTCAAAACCATTTGAATTTCCGTTTAAAGTAAGTGATTTGATTTACTTAACCTCCTCTGAAAAAGATTATTGTTTCAAAAATGCACCAGAAGAGATTAAAGAAGAATTAAAATTATTAAAACAGCCAAATTTATTGACAGAAAATTGTGGGAAGGAAAGCATAAACGTCTGTTTTAATAGCAATAGAAATTGCAATGTTTCTGTTAATTTTAACTTAAATTACGTCGAGAAAGATAATGAAAAATTATTCTTTGAAGGTGACACACTTTTATACGCTGCAATTTTTTCAGATAAAGAAATCTATGAATGCCAATTAAAAAGACTCATGCAAAGAACAGAACAACTTGCTTTGCTTTACAATGAAAAATCTGCTTTTATCAGCAGAGTTAATTGCAATTCAAATTTAGAATTATTAGAATTAGGTAACAATGCAAGAGATTTCGATACTTCCAATAGTCTTCCAGCTATTTTTAATTTAGTTAATGAAATTAAAGAAAAAAATGAAATGGCAGATTGTAAACTCTGGTAAAATGAAACCAAAATTAGAATTTAGATATTCAAGAGTGTATGACGACAGATTTAGAAAAAACTTTGAATCAAAAAATGAAAAATATCCTTCAATAAAAAAAATAATTGCTTATAAAAGAGGTATAGAGAAGATATGGAAAAAAGAAGGAAATAAAATTCTGCTTGAAATATCAAAGGTATCTGGATTAAAGTGGAAAGAAGAAAAAATAATATGCTATGTTATAGGCAAAGGCAGATCGTTTTCTGACCCATTGACAATTAGAATATATTCAAAATTAAATGAATTCGTAGATACATTAATTCATGAATTAATTCATCAAATACAAACACAAAATTATGATAATAAGAAATTCAACAAAATTAAGAAGTGGTTTGATTACATAGACATCGAGTATAAAAATGAAAGTAGATTAACAAAAAATCATATTTTGTTAGATGATATACTCTCGGAGATTATTGAAAATCTTTATAGTAATAAAAGACTAAGTAAAATTATTAAAAATGATTCAAAATTTCCAGACTACAAACGAGCTTGGAAAATTGTTAAAGATGAAAATGCTCAGAATATAATGAAAAAATTTAAGTTAATAAAATGAAAAAAGCACAGCTTAAAATTCAACAAACAGCATTTATGCTACTAGCTGTGACTTTATTTTTTATTCTTGTTGGAATTTCTATTCTTGCTTTTAAATTTTCAGATATAAAAAAATCCGCAAACCAACTTGAAGAAGAAAATGCTATGTTACTGGCTTCAAAAATTGCAAACTCTCCGGAATTTTCCTGCGGAGAAGCATTCGGGGGAGCCAGAATAAATTGTGTTGATGCAGACAAAGTTATGATGTTAAAAAATAATGAAAATTACAATGATTTTTGGAAAGTATCAAATATAGAAATTCGAAAAATACTTCCATCTTACGAGAAGGATATTGCTTGTGAAATTGAAAATTATCCTGAATGTAATATAATTATCATAAAACAAAAAGAAGGGAACAGCGGTTTTGACGCTTCAAATTTTGTATCGTTGTGCAGAAAAGAATCTGACGGAAATAGCGTTTATAACAAATGTGAGATTGCTAAGATTATGGTGAGATATGAAAACAAATAAAAAATCACAAGAAGAGATGGTAGGATTTGCATTAATAATAATTATAGTTGCAGTTATAATTTTGATTTTTTTGAGTTTATACTTAAGAAAATCACCTCAAGAGTCTGTTGAAAGTTATGAAGTTGAAAGTTTTATACAATCATTTTTGCAACATACTACTACATGCCAAGATTATTTAGAATACCTCCCGATTCAAAAACTTATGTTTAAGTGCTTAGAGGGAGAGGATTGCCTAAACGGAAACTCGTGCAACATTTTAAATGAAACTCTTCAGAATATTACTGATAAAAGCTGGAACACGCAAGAAGGAAGCTCTATTAGAGGGTATGCATTAGAAATCTCAGCAGGAGAACAAAAGATACTCTTTTTGGATAAAGGAAACAAAACAGGAAATTCAAAAGGAGGAATTCAAGAATTCAGCAAATCTGGCGAATCAGTCAAAATTTCTTTTCTTGTTTATTATTAGATTTTTATACGAATCAAAACTGTATCTGCTAAAATTTCCGGTTTATGCCTTTTTCTTTTTTTTGTTTTTTCTTTAATAAATTGAATAAATCCAAATCTTTCCAAAAGCTTCAAATCATCACTTACAGCCTTAAAACTTCTACCAAGCTTTTTTGCTAATTCATAAATTGAATTGGGCTTTTGGTACTTTATTACATGTAAAATTCTTGCTTTTTCATTACTCAAAAGCTTCCTCAAAGCAAAAATTCCTTCAAAATTATAATCTTTTTTTGAATATTCTTGTTTTTTAAAAATTGAAAAAGCCCCCTTTGAACCTACTATTTCAATTTCTCTTATTTTTGTTTTAACCATCTTCCTCTATTTTGTATATGATAGATTTTATTTTAGATATGCACAATATATATTTTGTACATAAAGATTATTCTAAAACATATATCTCTTAGAGTAATTAATTGTATTAATAAAGATTGCGCAGGCGCATCCAAAATAATGTACTAATGATTAAGTAACACCTAAAGATTTATAAATAAAACCTTAAAAATCTTCTATTTTAAGAAACCTAGAGGAAAGATATATAGTAATCTTTTTAAAGAAAATTGATTTTTTCCTTTAAACCCTTTTAGACTCTAAGAGGGTGTTGTCTTAGACAACATATTTAATAGAGTTGAAAGGAGGTTAAACGAAATGAAATTTAATTTCAAAAAAATCAGCGCAATCGCAACAAGCGTTTTGATGATAGGAATGAGCGCAGGAATTGCTGCTGCTGCAAACTACCCAGCACCTTTTGTTAGCAATGGAGTAGCTGACGTTGCCATTATCTATGGGTCTGATGCTTCTGTACTAGATGTTCTTGAAGCTTCTAATATACAAGCAAACCTTCAATCTTATCTTACAGGATCAACAGGCGGAACAGGCACAAGTACAAGTGGAGAAACAGTGCCTTTGGACAGTGCAAACACAAGGATTTATCTCAATACTTCCTTGAATACATATAGACAATCACTAACAAAGACAGAACTTCCAACTGTCTTAGGAGAATCAACTTTCTCGGGAAATGTTGAAGCTAAAACCACCTATACGATAAAACTTCAATCAGGTGAACAATCTTCAATTGCTAGTGGAGGTGACGCCTCTGGAAAAGTTACTTTTGAAAGACAACCTACAACTAATGAAGATCCAAAAATAGGTATAAGTCTTGGAAATGGTACAAAAAATAATGTACTTTATAACGCATCAGTAGTCTTTAACAAAGCAGTTAACTTTACACATGCAGATTCAGAAGGTGAAGAAATTACCTTATTCGGACAAGACTTCACTGTTGCATCTTCAACAGATACTACATATTTAGTATTGCTTAAAGAAGCTGAAAAACTTACATTAAGCCTTGGAGGGGACAGTCCTGTTCCAAGCGTAATTGTTAATATAGGAGGAAGTGAGTATACTATTGAAGCAACTGGAATTTCAGATACAGCTGCAACCATTAAGGTTACAAATAGCGCAGGTACAAGCGACAGTAAAGAAATAAGCGAGGCTGCTTCAAAAAAAGTTAATGGAGTAGATATTGCTATTACAACTGCTGATGAAAGCGCTAACCCAGATATCGCCTCAGTTGTTAACTTAATTGTCGGTGCGGAAAAAATAACAATCCAAAATGGAGCACAAGTTACTACAGGGGATTCAAATGACCCTATTGACGGAACAAAGGCTTATATTGTTGGCGGAACAGGTGCAACCACAGAATTGGCTATTGGTGTTTACAGACCAGATGGAAGCACTGATGCAATCCTTGCAAATGAAAGTTTTGTAGATCCTGTATTCGGAAGCTTCAAATTTGACTTTGTCGGTTTAAGCTCACCTCTCTCTGACATTGATAGAGAAGAATTCAGAATTGGTGCTTCAGAAGCTACTATGACATTGGAAATGACCAATGATGATGGTTATACAAAGACATTTGATTGGGCTCATAACCAAAGTACTCAAACTTTCTTAGGTGACTCTGGAAACAACACAATCAATGTTGTTGAATCAGCCAACCTTACTGAAAACGAGTATGTTATTCTTGGTAATGAAGAAACAGGACAACTTTTACAGGTAGATTATATCTACAACAGTTCCAGTTCAACTGTATCTGATGACCAAGTTAGGTTCAAAGATGTATTCACAGGAGAAACCAAAACTGCAACTATTGGAAGCACTGAAGGAAGCGCAACTTTAGATGTTGGCGCAAAGCAGTACACAATAATATATACCGGACCTGACGGAGGTAGTGGATCTGGAGGATATCTAACAATAAAATATCCTACAACAGATTCAGCAAACCAAAGCAGTTTTGTAGTATTCCCTACATTGCAAACAAAGAACGGTGCTTTAGTTCAATTTTATCAGCCAACAATTCTTAACTTGACTGATATGGCTAACAACGCTACAGGTGTTAATGCATCAATCTTGAATTTTCCAGATGGAGATGGTTATACTGCAGTGGGTGTTAACTTTACAGTAGATGAAAATATGGGTACTGTTTGGTATGTGGGTGCAAACAAATTGAACTTAACACAGCACAATGCTACTCATGGAGTAGACAGTGTTAACGTAACTATAGGGAGATTGGTCTATAATATTAGTTCATGGAATCCAGGAGGAGCAACATACAACAACGATACTATTAATGTATCATTGATTGGCCCAGAACCTGGTGGAAGTGCTATAAACAGCCCTGCATTAGTTATCTTTTCAGGACAAGAAACAGTTAGTGGTGCTACCCAATATGAAGCTATTGTTATTGACATTGAGGATGATCCTGCTGGAAACAGCAACAACCCAATCGGAGTTAATGATGTATTATTTACTTCATCAGCTCACTATGAACAGGCTTTGTACAGCGATTCTGACATAACTCAACATATGGATAGATGGGGGACATTAGTAACAACTGATGCAAATACAGCAAGTAAAAAAATTGCTAATTTAACATATCCTGCATCTCAGGCATATGCACAAATTTATGTTGGTGAAGATACTTCAGCTGTTAGTTCATCAACAACTCCAAGTGGAACAACTCAACTTGGTGAAGTTATTGTTAAAGACAGTGAAATAAGTTCTGTAAGTGACAAAAACTTAGTTATTGTTGGTGGAAGCTGTGTTAACTCTGCTGCTGCTACCTTAGTTGGTGGAAGCTATTGTGGTACTGACTGGACAGATGCAACTAGCATTGGTTCAGGTCAATTTATCATAAAAGGATATGCAACTTCAACACTAACATCTAAACTTGCAGTACTTGTTGCAGGATATAATGTTGAAGACACAGTGAACGCGGCTAGGTTCTTGAGAAACAAACTACCTGACACAGATAAAGAGTGGAAGGGAACATCTGAAACAAGCGCTGACTTAGTAACAACAGAAGGCAACTCAACAGGGTAAAGATACCCAAAATTTTTTTTTCTTTTTTTTTCTTTTTTTATTAATTTAATTATAAATTATATTTTAGAAAACTTTTTATAGACTAAATCAAATTTAATAAAATGAGAAAAATAACTTTAAAAAGTAAAGAAGAAAAAAATAAAAAAACTAAACAATTTATTGTTGCAGGAGTCTTAGTTTTTATTATGCTTCTTAGTATTTTAGGTTATTCATTTCAAGACAGCGGAAAAGAAACTTCTCAGGTAGTAACTTACAATGGAATCAAATTTGTTAAACAAGGAAACTTGTGGGTTAGTGAGGGAAATTTTGCATTTAAGTACAATCCTAATGAAATTGAAGCAATAAAAGGTGAATTAAACCCAGTAGAGAATTATCTTGGAAAACCCCTTTATATTTATTCAGAAAATAAAGAAGCTGAAGCTGAAATAGCAATAAATCTTCGGGAATATACACAAAGAATTCAAGAGGCTTGCCCAGAAGGGAAAAACTGTGAAGGAAACTTACCTGGAAAAACATGCGAGGATAATTTTGTGATAATTGAACAAGGAGACAAAAATGCAATAGCCCAAGAAAACAATTGCGTTTTTATAAAAGGTAGCGACTTAGTTAAATTGAGTGATGAATTTCTTTTCAAGATACTTAAAATAAGAGAACAATAAAATGGACAAAGAGAAAGATGAAATAGAACAAGAAAAAAAAAGAAAAAATGGACAAACTAAAAACGAGAATACAATTTTAAAAAAGTTATTTATCGGGATAGGGGGTTTTATAGTTGTATTAATCTTAATTGTAATTGTTCTGAATTCAACAAAAAATTTTGAATATAAAGGCTTGAAATTCAACATTGAAAAAATGGGAAACTTAATATTTTACCGCACATCAATCCCTATTTACACACAAACAAATGAATCTAAAGAGCTCATAGCAGATTATAATTTTTATCTTAGAAACGATCCAAGAAAATTAGATGCTGTTCCTTATGAAGGAAATATTGAATTATTAAGATTAGTTGTAATTAACAGCACAAATGAATTAAACTGCAACGGCGATGGGGTCATTGCAATAAAAAATCTAGCAGATTTATACACAGTCATAGGAGCAAAAGTGATTAAAGACGAAAATGCAAGCTGCGATTCTCAAGGAAGATATATGTTTTTAGATATTAAGCCAGGAGAAACAACAAACATAGAACAAACAGGACCGGCATGTTATAAAATAGAAATCAATAATTGTGAGATATTAAAAGGTGCTGAGAAGTTTATGATTGAAACATTTCTAAAAATTAGAGAAACTGGTTTTGAAGTTATAATAGATAATTAATTTTAAATCATAGCAGAAAAACCAAATACTTATTTTTTAAATATTTTTTTATAAACAAAAACTATATCAGAATAAAAAGGGATTTCTTTTATTTTAAAAATTTTAACTTCTGTAAACCATATTCCTACGACAAAAACAATGCTTACAAGATACCAGAAAAGTTGATGAGTAAAATTAAACAAAGAAGATTTTTCGAGGCTCATAATGCCTAAAAGGAAAATTCTTAGAACGTTTACTGCTAAAAAAATTCCAAATGCAAATAAAATCATTTTTATTCTTTTCTGAATCTTTATTTTAGGAATAGATAAATTAAGAATTAATAATAGGTAATAAGCAGAACCTGCAATGCATGCTTTAATTAAGTCTATTGCAACATCATTTACGAGAATTATGTTTTCAATTAAAAGAGAATCATAAAAAAAACTCAACAAGAAATAAACTGGATAAACAGTTAAGGGAGTAAAAATAAAATAAAAAATCCAAAAATTTGGCAACGCAACTGCAATCAAAATCAAATACCTTAAAAAAACATTTGAGAGATTCATCTTTTTTTAAGTGAAATAGGATTTAAATAAATTTGGAATTCATTTTCTTAAGTTCATTGACAACTTGTTCAAACACTGGTCCCCAATCTCCTTCGGTTTTTTGCCGAAATAATTTCATAGTTGGATACCAAGGACAATCATCTCTATTTAAAAGCCAACGCCAATTTGAGTTGTAAGATAACAAAACCCATACAGGTTTACCCATTGCTCCTGCTAAATGAGCTACTGAAGTATCTACTGAAATTACTAAATCAAGATTTTCAATAACTCCTGCAGTATCACTAAAATTTTTTGTATCTTTTAAGAGATCTATCACTTGGGAATTATTTAGTTGCTCAGAAGCTTCATCTTTTTGCAAAGAAAACAAATCAATTCCAGAAACCTTTTTTAATAACATGAATTTTTGAAAAGTTGCTGACCTACTTAAATTGTTTTCTTGGTTTGGATTTCCGGCCCAAACTATTCCAATTTTAAAATTTTTAGAACACATTTTGGTTTTAAAATAATTAACAATCTTAGGATCTGCTTTCAAATAAGGAATTTTATTAGGAAGATTGCTCAGATTAGTATTAAAAATTTTAGGCAAACTCATAAGATGAATATAAAAATCAAATTCAATGTCTGGAGGGAGATCTCGTTTATTAATCAATTCATCTACCCCAGAAAGATTTTCAAATAGCTTCTTAAGTTCTTCTTTGCATTCTAAAATAACATAACCTCCTTTTTCTTTAACAAGAGGAAGATACCTTACAAATTGAATATTATCTCCATAACCCTGTTCTGAAAGAATGAGTATTCTCTTTCCATTTAAATAAGAACCGTCCCACACAGGTTTGCTAAAAGTTCTGGAATCAACTGGCTTTTGTTTTTTAAATCTGTATTCATAATCGTCCCATCCTTCTTTGAATTTTCCTAAGAGAAGTAAAACCTGCCCTCTATTCCAACGAACATCAAAAAAATCTTTGTTCATTTCTAAGGATTTATCATAACACTCTATAGCTTTGTTAAATTCTCTTTGTTTTGTTAAATAAATACCTAGGTTGTAATAAATCCGATAAGAACCAGGAAGTTTAGGATCAATTTCTAAAGCTTTCTTAAAATTTTTTATTGATTCCTCTTCTTTGCTCAGCATATCATAAACCATCCCCAAATTTCCGTAATAAAGGGCGCTAGGTCTTGATTCAATTGCTTCTTCAATTAATTTAGCAGATTCTTCATATTTCCCTAGCTGATAATTAACTAATCCAAGTAAATGCAAAGCATTTGAGTTTGTTGGATTTTTTTCTATAATTTTTTTATAAGCAATCTCTGCTTCAGCTAATTTTCCCTTTTTATGTTTTTCTAAAGCTAAATTTAAATCCAGGCTTATTTCCTTATCCATCTTTATAATTTATTTTAAAAACATATTTAAATAATTTGGTGCTTATTTTTCAATGAAAAAGAGAAATTTTTTAATTGCTGTGATAGTTATTCTTGCAATTATTATAAGCTTTTATTTTGATTCTAAAATCGTTGAGGGTGTTTCCTTGATACGGAACAATTTTCTTAATGATTTTTTTATGGGAATTACCTTTGTGAGTTCTGAGGTAATAATTTTCTTTTTTTTAACAAGTTTATTTTTATGGAGAGAACATAAACGCAGATGGATTCTTCCTTTGTGGTTAACCCTAGGATTATCAGTCATATTTGGTTTTTTATTAAAAATAGCAGTGCAAAGACCCAGGCCTTTTCAAACAGGAATTGTATCTATACTTCCTGTATTAGAAGAAAGCAACTATCTTGTTTGGAATTTTTCTTTTCCGTCGTTTCAGGCAATGCTTGCTTTCTGCGCTGTTCCTATTTTAGCAAAAGAATTTCCTAAATTCAAATATGTCTGGATAATTTTTGCAGGATTAGTTGCTTTCTCACGAATATATTTTGGCCTGCACTTTCTCAGCGACGTAATTGCAGGAGGAATAATTGGATATTTGCTCGGAATAATTGTTGTTAAACTGGAAAAAGAAAAAA
>Ga0210019_1005086_pt1 | contig 11106 bp, 9 predicted proteins | sample CryGeyCG2114_020_2_FD_183969 | JGI IMG/M metagenome (GOLD analysis project Ga0210019, IMG submission 183969) | Groundwater microbial communities from aquifer - Crystal Geyser CG11_big_fil_rev_8/21/14_0.20 (SPAdes) (version 2) | ecosystem: Environmental > Aquatic > Deep subsurface > Groundwater ...
GTCGGCGACCCGCCGATGGGCCTGGCCGTCGATCCGATAAAACCAGTCCCGGGTGATGGCCTCCAGCCGTCGGGCAATCTCCGCCGGCATCTGAAACCGGCCGGCCTCGATCGCTTCGATCGCCCCGGCCAATTCATCGAAATGCCGGCAGCCGAGCGAGACTTCATCGGCGACGGGCGCCACCGCGTCCCGGGGGATCCAGGCCGGCGCCAGCGCCGGAACACCGGCGATCCCCGCCTCGATCGCGGTGGAACAACTGCGCTGAATCACCGCGGCGGCCCGCAGAATCCAGCTCTCCACCGTGCCGCTCTTGACCAGATGCAGGTTCGGGAGCGCCTCCAGCAGCCCCTGCTCCCGGTAGCTCTCCGCCCGTTCGTTTGGGTGGGGCCGGTAAACAAAGGTCCGCTTCGGAAACCGCCGGGCCAGTTGATTGGCCAACCGGGCGAATTCCACCAGGGCCCGCCGCTGATGCCGCTGATCCGTGTACCATTGCTCCGGCTCCCCTCCGAAATAGGCGGCGTAGCGCCGGACGGCCCCCCGCTGGGTGACGGAGATGGGATTGGCCAGGGGATAGTTGCCGTTCAGCAGGATGATCCCTTCTCCGAACCGGCCGCTCTCCGGCGCCAGCTGCTGCGCCCGTCGGCGCCAATCGGAGGCGTAAAAATCGCTTCGGGGGGTTCCGGTCACCCGGACCTGATCGGGACGGTACCACCCGGCCCGAACCGCGTGATCGGCGACCACCGGCCCCCAACTGCAATAGAATTTCGCTTGCGCTCGAACGGCCGAATCCTGGGCCAACACCGAACCGAAATACTCCAGACTCGGCATGACCCCCCCCTCGGCATCCAAGACGCCGAATGGGATCCCGACCGCCGTCAGGGCCCGGGCCAAGGATTCATTGCTCCTGTACAACTGGTCCAGCACCACCAGATCGGGCGCCAGCGCCGCCACCTCCCCCCAGCGAAGGTTGTACGGCACCAGGTACGAGGTCACGCCTGATTCCGCCAGCCGGCCGGCCAGCAAAACGGCCGCCGGCAGATCCCGGTAGGGGCTGTTGACGATCCAGGCAACCCGCAGGCGCTTCATCGTTTTCCCGTCGCGGCGGCAGCGCCGCTCCAGTCCCAGTCCGGAATCGGGAAATCGGGGATCTTCCAAATCCCCCCTTCCCGCGCCCAGATCGACCGATTCCGGAACTGCTGCGCCGTTTCATCGAACCGGGCCCTGGGAACGCCGACATAAGCGCAGAACCGCTCGATGTCGGCATGCGGCGTCTCATCTCCCATCCGCCGCAGCCGTTCGATCGCCTCGGCCCGGGTGATCCGGCCGTTCCGGATCTCCAGCGACAGGTTGTCCCAGGAACGGGTGAAGCCGAACTTCAGCCACTTCAAATGGTGGTGGATCGAGATGAAGTCATCGTCAATGTCGGCGAAATCGTACAGGCCGGTCCGGGCCCCGCCGGGATTGGATTGAAAACCGTGCTGCCGGGCCGCCTCCAGGCTCCGCTGCGGGTCCCACGGGAAGTAATAGCCCAGGAAGATCGTCTTGACCCCCCGTTCCCGGATCTGCTCATCCGAGGGACCGAAGTAGGGGGTCAGATCCTTCCGGCTCAGGGTCTCGTCCACCCAGTCGGCTGCCGTCGTCCCCTGCATGACCCCGTAGCGGGCCAGCCAGCGGGAATTGAGCTCGAATCCGGTCTGGTCCTCGGCCGGCCCGCCGTACTCGAAGGCGGAATTCTCTCCGAAGACCAGCAGCGGGATCCCGAAGGCGGTCGCCACCTTCAGCGGAATCTGGAACAGCGCCATGTGCATCGGGATCGCCGGCGTTCCGAACCGCTCCAGCGCCTTCCACATGAACCGCTTCTCCACCTCCGGGTGGATTTGGTAATCGATGTGGTCGACCCCCAGCCGCACCAGGTTGTCCAGGTTCGCCTGTCCGATCGCGGTCCGAACCGGCGTCTTCCAGGTGACCGCCAGCACCCGCAGCCCCGCCTCCAGGCAGGTCACCGTCTGCCAGGTGCTGTCCTTCCCGCCGCTGACCGGCACCAGGCAGTCGTACCCGGTTGACAGCCGCTTGGCGCGGGCCGTCACCCGCTCAAAGGTCTTGGCTCGGGCTTCCCAATCGATCGTTCGCCGACTCTCGAAGGCCCGGCAGGCGCCGCAGATCCCTTCGGCGTCCAGGGTCAGATTGGGGCGGGTCTCCGGCAGAATGCATCGGCGGCAGGCGCGCATCAGGAAAAAGCCTCCAGGAAAAGCTTGGCGCTCAGGAAATAGAAGAGGAATTTGCTCTCGCTGTTCGGCAGCTCTGCCTGGTCGATCAATTGCTCGATCCGCTCCCGCCGGACATGCTCAAAGATCGGGCTCTCCCCCAGCAGCCGGCCCCGAACCTCCGGATCCCGGACATCCAGATAGGAAAAGATCGGCGCGTTGAATCCCACCTTCCGGGGATTGGTCCGGACCCCCTCCGGAGCGATCCCGGCCAGCGCGTCCCGCAGCAGCGATTTCGCCAGCCCGTCATGGATCAGATGGCGGGTCGGCACCGAGTAGGCAAACTCGAACAGACTGCGGTCGAGGTACGGGGAGCGGTTCTCAATGGAGAAGTACATCGCATTGAGGTCGTCCTCATGCAGAATCACCGGCACCGCTTCATGGAACAGCTCGTTGAGCATCCGGTTGCGCAGCAGGTCGCCGGTGTAGGCCGCCTCCCGAAACGGCTCCGACCAGGGCCGGGTCAGGTACCCGGCGAAATCCTCCGCGTTGAGATAAATGTGCTCCCGCATCGCCGGATTCCGGAAGAAGGCATCCGGCTCCCGGAGGAAGGGATTCCGGACCCAGGGCTGCACCTTCTCCGTCCAAGCGGTCCGGGAAGCCGCCAAGAGGGCCGGTTCTCGGCGGATTTCGTACAGATAAGCCAGGTGGTGGTCGTAATAGCCGCTGAACAATTCGTCGGCGCCGCTGCCGCTGATCGAAATCTTGTAGCCGGCCTTTCGAATCGCCCGCATCAACTGCCAGTGGGCGAAATAGGTGATCGTGTAGACCGGGGCGTCGTGCTGCCGGACCAGCTCGGTCATCTGGTCAAGAAACCGGTCGGGCCGGACCGGAATCGGCGTGTGGCGGACCTGCAGGTCCGCGACCGCGCCGGCCACCGCCTCCGCCTCGTCGTACCGGTGGTCGGAGCTGACGATCGTGAAGCCGTGGACGTCGTGGCCGCAGAGACGCTTGGCGATCCCGATCAGCCCGTTGGAGTCCACGCCGCCGCTCATGCAGAAGGCCAACGGAACATCGGCCCGCAGCCGCAGCTCGACCGACCGGATCAGCCGCTCCCGGATGCCGGCCACCGCCTCGGCCCGGGTCATCCCCTCTTCCGGCGAAAAACCCGGCGTCCAATAACGGCCGTTCTCCCGCCGCCCGTCCGGATGGATCCGCATCCAACCGCCGGCCGGCAGCTCCCGGAGCCCTTCGAAGAAGGTGTCCTCCCCCTTGTAGAGGGATTTGTAGCCGTTGACCAGGTAGCGGTACAGCTGGGAGACATTCACCCGCAGCGGCCGGCCCAGCAGCCCCTGGATGAACTTCACCTCGGAGCCGAAGACCACCCCCCCGTCCTGTTCCGTCCAGTAGAGAGGCTTCTCTCCAAACCGGTCCCGGCAGAGGGTCAGGGTCCCAGCCCGCTCATCCAGAAGAGCGAACGCCCACATCCCCTCGCAGCGGTCCAGTCCTTCCAGCCCCCATTGTCCCAGCGCCCGAAGCAGCACCTCGGTGTCGGAACGGGTCTGAAAGGTCACCCCCGCCTCCTCCAGTCGGGCCCGCAGTTCCAGATAGTTGTACAGCTCGCCGTTGGTAACGATCACCCGGCGCCCAATCCGGAACGGCTGGTTGGAGCGGGGGTCCAGATCGATGATGCCGAGCCGGCTGTGCAGCAGCAGGGTTTGGCCGCCGCCGGGATGCCGGGAGCGCAAGGCGGCGCGGTGGTCCGGTCCCCGGCGTCCCATCCGGTCGAGGACCTGTTCAACGGCCGCCTCGGGAATCTCCCGCCGTCCGATCGCCCCGGCGATCCCGCACATCAGAGCAAATCCTCCCGGGTGATCGGCTCCCCGAGCGAGACCGGACGCTTGAGCCGCTTGCCCAGCAGATGCGGCAGCGCCTCCGACTCCACGCCCGGTAGGTGCCTGAGCCAGACCAGATCCTCGGCGGCCAAAGCGGCCCCCTCCGGCAGATCCCGCCCCGCGGCGGTCCCCCGCCGCGCCGCCTCCCGGACCGGCGCTTCACACGGCTGGATTTCCTTCTCCGGCCGGCCCAGCATCGCTGAGGCGGTCCGGATCCCTTCGACCAGCGCCCGCATCTGCTCCGGATCGGCCGACAACCGATGGTCCCGAAAATCGGAGAGGTTCTTGTCCAGAGTGAAATGCTTCTCGATGATCCGGGCCCCGAGGGCGACCGCCAGCAGCGGAGCGGTGTTCCCCTCCGTGTGATCGGAATAGCCGATCGGAAGTTCCGGAAAAAGCTGCCGGAGCCGGGGGATCACCCTCAAGTGCGCGTCGGCCGGCTGAACCGGATAGGCGGAAACGCAATGCAGCAGGGCCAGTTCGGCCCGGTCGCCGATGAAATCGACCGTCCTGCGGATCTCCGTTTCGGTGCTTGCCCCGCAGGAGAGGATCAGCGGCTTGCCGCTCCGGATCGCCTGCTCGATTAAAGGGAGAAAACGGTTGTCCCCGGAGGCGATCTTGAGGGCGTCCATCTCCGCCCCCAGCGCCGCCGCCGTTTCCAGATCGAGCGGCGTCGTGAAGCAGCCGATTCCGAGCTGCCGCGCCTGCCGGGCCAACGACCGGAACTGGTCGGCGCTCAATTCAAACCGCTTCAGCTGTTCGAAACGCTGCGGATTGCGCCGGCTGATGAACCGATCGGTCCGGAAAGATTGGAACTTGACCGCGTCCGCCCCCGCCCGGGCCGCCGCCTCGACCAACGCCTGCGCCCGGCCAAAATCCCCCTCATGGTTGTTGCCGATCTCGGCGATGATCAGCATCCGGTCCGGCAGCGGAAAGGGTCTCATCGGCCCCCCTCCGAAAGGATCGTCCGGCCGGCATGACCGTGCAGGACCGCCTGAGCGCGAACCAGCCGGAAACCGCACCCCTCGTGCAGCCGGGCCGACGGCCCGTTGGCCGCCTGCGTCCCGATTTCCATCGCCGATCCCTCGGCGGAGGACTCGGCGATGAACTGGTTGACCAGGGCCCGGCCGATCCCCCGCCCCTGAGTCCGGGAATCCACGCCGATCAGATCGATGATCCGGACCCGCTCGGAAGGGCGGGCGTCGGTCAGCGCCGCAAGGAAACCGACCGGTCGGCCGTCCCAACGGGCCACCCAGAGCCGATCTCCCCGCTCCCCTTCGATGCAGCTCTTGATCCAGGCCCGTTTGACCCGATCGGCGATCTCCTTTGAAAAGAGGGGGTCCAGATGAAAACGGGAATACCGGAAGCAGCTGCCGGCAATCTCCAGCACCCCCTCCCGATCGGCCGGGGCAAACGGAGCGACGGCGATTCCGGATCCCGCCGGCGGGACGATTCCCTCCGGCGCCGACTCCCTTCGGAAGGTCAAATTCACATCGGCCAGAAAAAGCCCGGCCCCGGTCAGGGCCCGAATCGCCGGAACCGCCTCGATCGGAACCTTGGCATCATAGAAAGCATTGGGGTGCTCGGCGGCATGGGACCGCAGCGCTTCCCGCCAGGCCGCGGCCGCCCCCGATTCCGGCTGGGCGGGCACGGTCAGACGAAAAGCCGGCCGGCCGATGACCTCGGCCAACCAGCGGTCCGCCCGGATGCCGAGCCCTCTCAGATTCTGGCCGGCGTCTGTGTTGGCTCTTGGAGTTGCTGGTACCATTGGACGTAACGGCGACATCCCTCTTCCAAAGAAACCTGCGGATCGAACCCGATCCGCTCCTTTGCCTTCCGAATGCTCAGGGTCCCCCGCACCGGCATCAGCCGGTCCCGATCGGTGGATTCCACCCGCAGTCCCGGGAAGTGTCCCTTCAGGATCTCGGCCAGGGATTGGATCGAGCGCCCCTCCCCCCTTGTCAGGTTGAATATTTGATTGATCCCCTTCGGGTGCCCGATCGCCTGGGAGACCCCGGCGACCAGGTCATCGATGTAGGTGAAGTCCAGTTTCTCCCGGCCGTCTCCCTCCACCCGGAGGGGCGCGCCGCCCAGCGCATTCTCGATGAAGATCTGGGTGACCCGGCGGCTGACACAGCGGGGCCCGTACAGGGCTGAGGGACGGACGATCGTATACGGCAGGTCAAAGACCTGGTTGTAGGCGATCACGAGCTTCTCCCCCGCCACCTTGAGCGCCCCGTAGATCCCGATCGGCTCCAGCGGATGGGTCTCCTCCACCTCCTCGGCCTGGAAATTGCCGTACACCATGCTGGAGGAGAAGAAGATGAACTGCCGCACCCCGGCCCCGCGGGAGAAGTCGAGGGCGTTCTCCAGCGTCCGCAGGCTGTGGTCGAAGGTGCTGTAGGGGTCCTTGTTGGAGCGGCCGGCGTGCGAGACCGCCGCCAGGTGGATCACCACTTCCGGCTGGATCTCCCCCAGCGCCCGGGAGAGGGCGTGGTAGTCCCGGGCATCCATCGGATGGAGCGGGATCCCCGCCTGATGAAGCAGCGACAGCCGTTCATGCAGGATCTGCAGATAGAGGGTCCGGTCCGGGGAGGGAGCGAACCCGGAAGCGAACCAGAGCAGGTTGTTGACCTGCAGACTGTCCACAATCTCCACCCGCGCCCCCTGCCGGACCAGCTCCAGGGCCAGGTTGTGGCCGATGAAACCGCCGCCGCCGATCAGAGCAATCCGCTTCCCGCTTACCGACTCCCTTGTCATCCGGTCACCTCTTTGTAAAGTTCACGAAAGACCCGCGCCATCCATTCGATGTCGCCGGGTGAAATGTGCGGTCCCACCGGCAGCGCGATCGAACCGTCGCTGATCCGGACCGCGTTCGGAAAATCCGACGCCGGGGCCCCGAACCGTTCCCGGTAATATCGGGTCAGCGGCACCGGCCGCGGGTAATAGATGCTGGTGCCGATCCCCCGGGCTTTGAGCCGCATGACCATCTGGTCCCGCTGCGCCCGGCTGGCATTCTCCAAGACGACCACCGCGCAGTAATGGCTGTTGACCTGATCGGGGGCGGTCCGGTCCAGCAGCCGCGCGCCGGCGCAGCCGGCCAACCCCCGCTTCAGGCGATCGAAGTTCTCCTGCCGGCGGGCCTGCATCTCCGGATATCTTCGGATCTGCGTCAGGCCCAAAGCCGCCGACAGCTCGCTCATCCGGTAGTTGAGCCCCAGACCGATGACATCGTACATCCCCGGCAAGGTCCGCTCTCCGTGGCTGCGGTCCACTCCGAAGGCATGCAGCTTCCGAACAACTTGAGCCAGCGCGGGGTCCCGGGTCACCCACATCCCCCCTTCGCCGGTCGTGATCTGCTTGACCGGATAAAAGGAATAGCAGCCGGCTTCTCCCCAGAGGCCGACCGACCGGCCGCCGACGCGGGAACCGATCGCCAGCGCGCAGTCCTCCACGATCGGGACGCCCTTGCGGTCCGCCAGCGCCCGGATCGCCGGCATCGCGCAGGGGATCCCGACGAAATGGACCAGCACGATCCCCCGGGTCTTGGGAGTCCAGGCCGCTTCGATCCGTTCGGCGGTCAGATTCCCGGTGGCCGGATCACAATCCACGAAGATCGGACGGGCCCCGGTGAAGGCGACCGCGTGGACGGTCGCCACATGGGTTTGCGCCGGCACGATCACCTCATCCTCCGGCCCCCAGCCGAGCGCCCAGACCGACAGGTGGAGCGCGGCCATGCAGGAGCTGACCGGGATCCCGATCGCCCCTTCCCCGAGAAAAGCGGCGAAGGCCTCTCCGAAAGCGGCCCCGACCGGGCCGTGGGTCAGGACCGGACCGTCCAGAACCGCCGCCACCGCTTCCCGCTCGGCATCGGTGATCCAGGGACGTCCGAACGGGATCGAACGGGCCGCTTCTGAAACCGGTACAGGGACCGCGTCACTCATTTGGACAACGCCTCCATCCGCCCGCTCGCCAGGGCCCGGTCGGCGGCAACACAGACCCGAATCAATTGAAATTCCCGAAGCGCCTGAGCCGCCGCCGAAGCAGGCCGCTCCGCCTGCTCCAGGAAGGCGGGGATCAGCGCTCCCTTCCCGGCCGGCAAAGGGGCCGCCTCGATCCGCTGCGGGGGCCGTTCCGGGTCCCGGCTGTCAAACAACCGGACCCCCCGATCATCGGAGATCAGCGTCCCCCGGGTCCCGTAAATTCGGACCGCATGCTGATGGGGCTGGACCGACCCGAAATTGGCGGTGATCCGTCCTACCGCCCCCGAAGGAAACCGGTACAGGGCCGCGGCGTAATCGTTGTGGCGAAAGGAGGTCCCTTCAGTGGAGATGCGGTTGCCGAAAGCGGCGACCGAAACCGGCGCCTCTCCGAAAACCGACAACATCCAATCGACGAGGTGCACCCCGCCGCCGGCCATCACCGAATAATCCGCCTCCCGGCCCCGCCAACCTTCCGTGATCTTCTCCAGCCGCCCGTACAGGTAATCGCCGTCAAAGGCATAGATCTTCCCGAGCCGGCCGTCCGCCACCGCATCGGCCGCCCAGCGGTACAGGGGGGCGGCCCGCAGCACCAGGTTCGACATCAGGACCGGCCGGCCGGCTGCTTCCCAAGCCCGCTCGATCCGCTCCAGCTCCTCCAGGGTCCGGCAGAGGGGTTTCTCCACAAAAAGATGCTTCCCTCCCCTCAAGCCAGCCAGCACCTGGTCGGCATGATCGGCGTCCCGGGAGGCGATCGAGACCACCTGCACCTCCGGATCGGCCCAAAGAATCTCCGGACCGTCCGCCACCGCTCCGTTCCCCAGCCGGAGCTGCACCTGTCGGGCCCGTTCCGGGTCCAGATCCACGAGCCATTTGAGCCGCCAGCCGGGGGCGTCGCAATAGGCCCGAGCATGCTGTTCTCCGACCCCCAGCCCGATCACCGCCGCCCCCCGCAGCCTGGTTTCCCGATGAACCGCGGTCGGCAAGCTCATCGCCGGCTCCGGCCGGCCGACCGCTCCGGCAACGGATAACGCTCCGGTTCCGACATCCCTTCCAGGCGGACCAGATCCTCCGGCCTGTCCACGACCAGGCGGAGGGCCGACTGGTCCCCCCAGGGAGAGACGATGTTCCGGATCCGGAACCGCTCCGGATGACGGTAATAGAATTGGGTCACATGCTCCAGCGCTTCCGAATCCCAGGCGGAGAGGTCCTGCGCCAAGAAGATATCGCTCCTCAGAAGCTCCAAACTCCGGCCCCGCGGAAAGGTGCGGGGGAAAACATTGGTCACCAGGTCGGCCGGCTCCCCTTCCCACATCGCCCGCGCCAGGTTCGGATCCACCCAGGGGCTGTCGGCGCAGACCCGGAAGAAACGGTCGCAGGGATAGACGGCGAGCGCCTCCCGCAGGCGCCGGGCCACCCCCGACAGCTCTCCCCGGAAGAGGGGAACCCCCGCCTCGGCCGCGAAACGGGCCAGCGGATCGTCCGATCCTTCCCGGCTGGTCGCCAGCACCACCGCCTCTTTCGGCAGAACGGTGTGCAGCCGCTCCAGCAGATGGCTCAGCAGCGGCCGGCCCCGGAAGGGGGCCAGCACCTTTCCCGGGAAGCGCCGGGAACTCATGCGGGCCTGAACAAAAGCGCGCAGCGGAAGCCGGTTCATCGGCCCGCCTCCGTGGAGATCGGCCGGCCGCCGCTGCCCAGCCGGACCGGCGCCCGCCGGCCGTTCGGCAGGATCCACTCGTACGGCAGCAGCAGCGGAACCGATCCGGCCGCCCGCACATCCGCCTTCTCGTCCTTCAACCCGTAATCCCGCAGGGCCCCGATCACATGGAAGGCGGCCACCTCCTGCGGCTCGAACAGCGCCCGGCGGCCGTCCGCCTCCCGGACACAAAGGGTGATGTGATACGACTGGGGCAGGAGCGGCACCTCCGGAAAACGGCAGCCGATCCGGCCCGAGCCGGTCAACACCTCGGGACGGTTCCCGTCCAACGCCATGTTCGCCGAAAAGATCTCCCCGCCCCGGCCGCCGATCGACAACCAGAGGTACGGGGCCGGATGACTTCCCTCCACCCGGTAATCGATCCAAAGGGTCAAGCCCTCTCCGGGCCGGAAGGTGGTGGTCGTTTCCCCCGCCTCGTTCTGCAGCAGAACCCGCTCCACCTGAAACGGTCCGGTCCCCCGGCTTTCCAGGGAACCGTCGGTGACCGCCTCCAGATACCGGCCGATCATCTCGGTCGGATCCCCCAGCCCCCGCAGCCGGCCCCCATCCATCCAGGCGACCCGATCGCACAGATGCTCGACCGCCCCCAGGTTGTGGCTCACGAAGAGCACCGTCCGCCCGGAGCGGGCCACCTGCTCCATCTTCCCCAGGCACTTCTTCTGGAAGGCCGCGTCCCCGACCGCGAGCACCTCATCCACCAGCAGAATCTCCGGCTCCAGGTGCGCCGCGACCGCGAAGGCGAGCCGGACAAACATCCCGCTCGAGTACCGCTTCACCGGCGTGTCGATGAACGGCTCCACGCCGGAGAAGGCGACGATCGGGTCAAACTTCTTTCGGATCTCCGAACGCCGCATCCCGAGGATCGCCCCGTTCAGGAAGATGTTCTCCCGCCCGGTCAACTCAGGATGAAACCCGGTCCCCACCTCCAGCAGGGAGCCCAACCGGCCCCTCACCCGGGCGACCCCTTCGGTCGGCTCGGTGATCCGGGAGAGGATCTTGAGCAAAGTCGTTTTCCCCGCTCCATTGCGGCCAATCACCCCCAGGACCTGCCCGGCCGGGACCTCGAGAGAAACTCCCTTCAGCGCCCAGATCCAGTTAGGCTCGGGCCGTTTCCCCCGCAGGCGGCGCAGCGGGGCGGCCGCCAACTCCACCAGGGCGTCCCGGAAATTCCGGTACGGTTCGGGGCGGCCGATGCGGTATCGCTTGCCGAGCCCCTCGGTCCGAATCCTCCAATCAGCGGACATCGGCGTCACACCTCATCGGCGAAGGTCCGTTCCATCTTCCGGAAATAGATCAGCCCCCCGACGCCG
>Ga0210019_1005094_pt1 | contig 11092 bp, 10 predicted proteins | sample CryGeyCG2114_020_2_FD_183969 | JGI IMG/M metagenome (GOLD analysis project Ga0210019, IMG submission 183969) | Groundwater microbial communities from aquifer - Crystal Geyser CG11_big_fil_rev_8/21/14_0.20 (SPAdes) (version 2) | ecosystem: Environmental > Aquatic > Deep subsurface > Groundwater ...
GACGGCCAATCATCAAGCCGTTTTCATTATACAGCACTTTGTCTTTTTTTGTGGTTGCTGGAACGGTAAAACCTTTGCTAGTCTCACCAGTAGAACTGGTGGATTACCTAATGTTAAAAACTATTTAAAATAATTTAAACGATAAAAATTAAAAAAATAGAAAAGGAGGTATATATTTTGAGAACTGGTAGGAGATATTCAAGTGCAAGAGGCAGAAGAGGAAAGACAGATTGGATAAAAGCATCGCAAATTTGGCGTTTCCAAAACGCTCAAAAAAGCGAAGACCCGAAGGAGGATGTTTAAAAACTTTGGAGGTAATAATGCATCTGAGCACACAAAAAAAGCAGATAATAGACCAAATAGAGAAACAGTTGGGTAAAAAACTTGAACCAGGAAAAAGAAGAAGACTTCATAAATCAAACATTTTTGATCTTACTATGAATTTGACTCAGGTTAATTTAGCAAGGCTAACCGGACAAGAAAGCATTGCTATAAAAATTCCAGCCTAACCTCAGTAAAGTCTGAATAAATTTTAATGCTCCTCCCATATATTTAAAAAGGGCGGAGCATTTTTCTTTTTGACAAAGAGGCGCTTTTAAGTTAAAATAGCCATAGCTCTATAAAGCCATTAAGGGGTTTTATATTTTGATTATTTATCTGTATAAAAAATGTAGACAGGTTAATTTTTGTAATTCTTGGGATATCAAATTTTAATCTCAAAAATCTCAAAAATCCTAAACATCTCAAATATCTCACAAATATATGCGACAATCACAACTATTTACCAAAACAACCAAGACTGTGCCCAAGGATGAAGTCAGCTTAAACGCCAAACTTTTGATTCAGGCCGGTTTTGTTGACAAGCTTATGGCCGGAGTTTATATCATTCTGCCCCTGGGCTTTAGGGTTTTTAAAAAAATAGAAAATATTATCAGGCAGGAAATGGACTTAGTGGGTGGCCAAGAGATGTTTATGCCTTCTTTGCATCCCAAAGCGAATTGGGACAAAACCGGACGTTGGCAGAATATGGATGACTTGTTTAAATTCAAAAGTTATTATTCCAAGATTGATGTCGCCCTGGGTCCGACGCACGAAGAAGTTTTATCGCCAACCGCCAAAAAATATATAGCTTCTTACAAGGATTTGCCGTTTGCGGCCTATCATATTCAAAATAAGTTCAGGGATGAAAAACGAGCCAAGTCAGGGGTCTTGCGCGGACGGGAATTTATGATGAAAGATTTGTATTCTTTCCATGCCGATCAGAAAGATTTGGATAAATATTACGAACAAGTTAAAAAAGCTTATTTTAAAATTTTTAACCGTTGTGGAATTGGCAAAAAAACTTATTTAACTTATGCTTCCGGCGGAACATTTTCCAAATACTCCCACGAATTCCAAACCCTAACAGAAGCCGGGGAAGATATAATTTATATTTGCGATAAATGCCGGGCGGCCGTCAATAAAGAAATCATGGCCGACCAGAAAAATTCCTGCCCAGAGTGCGGAAATAAGGATTTACGTGAAGCCAAAGCGGTTGAGGTAGGAAATATTTTTAAGCTGGGAACCAAATTTTCAAAACCTTTTGGCTTGACCTATAAAGATAAAACCGGCAAAGACCAATTAGTGATTATGGGTTGCTACGGAATTGGTTTGCAGCGTTTAATGGGAACAATTGTAGAAATTATGAGCGATAAAAACGGCATTATCTGGCCGGAAGCAGTAGCGCCATTTAAAGTTCATCTAATTTCTTTACGGCAAAACAAAAAAGCCGATAAAATTTATAAGGATTTAGAAAAAGCCGGAGTTGAAGTTTTGTATGACGACCGGGAAGATGTCAGTCCGGGCGCGAAATTTGCGGATGCGGATTTAATCGGCTGCCCCTATCGCCTGGTGGTGAGCGAAAAAACCCTGGCCGAAGATTCGGTTGAGGTAAAACTGAGGGATAGCGATAAAATTGATTTAGTGAAATTGGGAGATATAGTAGATAAAATTTTTAAATTATAATTTTTAATTTCTAATAAATATTCGTATATTTGTAATAAATTCGTAATTTGTAGGAGTTAATGTTAAATAAACTTTTAGGAAAATTCAGCAAAGATTTGGGGATTGACCTGGGTACGAAAAATACCCTGGTTTATACCCAGGACAAGGGCATCATCATCAGCGAGCCGTCGGTGGTGGCGGTTAACGTGCGGACTGATGAGATTTTGGCTGTGGGCGAAGAAGCCAGAAAAATGGTGGGCAAAACTCCGTCCCATATTCAGGCAATCAAGCCCTTGGTGGACGGAGTAATTTCTGATTTTGAGGTGACCGAAAGAATGATTAAATATTTTATTGACAAGGTCCATAGCGAGAGTTTTACTTTGGTGCCCAGACCCAGAGTGATTATTGGCATACCTTTGGACATTACCGAAGTGGAAAAAAAAGCCGTAGAGGACGCGGTCAAGTCGGCCGGCGCCCGCCAGGTTTATCTGGTTGAAGAATCAATGGCGGCCGCGATCGGCGCCCGTTTGCCGGTGGCTGAAGCCATTGCCACCATGGTAGTTGATATCGGCGGCGGCACTACCGAGATTGCCGTTATTTCTTTGGGCGGAGTAGTAGCCTGGAAATCTTTGCGGCTGGCCGGTAACGCTTTGGACAATGATATTATTGATTATATTCGCGAAGAATTTAATATCTTAATTGGAGAGCAAGTAGCCGAAGATATAAAGATAAAAATCGGTTCAGCCAATCCTTTACCGGAACCAATGGAGATGGAGGTTCGCGGCCGAGATCTTATTAACGGCCTGCCCAAAGCCGCCAAGGTTAGTGATGCTCAAATTAGAGAGGCCATCAACCGGACTATAGTCCAGATTATTGAAAATATAAAAAACACCCTGGAAACCACGCCGCCGGAATTGGTGGCCGATATTTATGAGCGGGGCATACATTTGACCGGAGGCGGGGCTTTGTTGCGCGGTTTGGACAAAGAAATCGCCCAGGCCACCAAAATACCGGTTAGGATTGCCGAGGACCCTTTGACCTGCGTGGTCAGAGGAACGGGAATTTTGCTTTCTGATCCGGAGTTGCTGGAAAAAATAATTATGCCCGGAGGAGATGAGATTTAATTTATAGAACTTAAACGTTTAAATTTAATTTTAAATTCGTTTGCTTTGCTCAGTTGGTTTAATCCCGCCTTTATTTCCCACAAATTTACGAATCTTTTTACAAATTTACAAATATTAAATAGAATATTTTGATTAGTATTTGTAAATTTGTACTGGATTTGTTGATTTGCGGGAAAGCAACCGTGGTTACATCCCCATTTATAAAAACCAAGCTAAATTTTATTGCTACGCAAACTCTATTATAAATTTTTATGTTAAAATCTAGAGAAAAAAACATATTTAAATATATAGCAGTGGTTGGACTGCTTATTTTTTTGCACTTTATAAAAATTTTAAGCCCGATTGAGGATGCAATTATTAATGTTTTTAGGCCGGCATTGTCAAAAATTTATACGGTCGGGTCAGAATTAAATATCAGTTATAGTGAACAGACTAATAAAAAAGATTTGATTAAAGTTATAGATGAGCTTAAAAAAGAAAGGAATAAATTAATAGCCGAAAAAACCAAGCTGGAATTTGTGCGGGAGGAAAACGAAAAGCTGCGCCAATATTTAAAATTTTTTACTACGGAAAATTATAATTATGTTCTAGCCAATGTAATTTCTCAAAACGTTTTCATTGATGCCCAAAAGCAAAATCAATATATTATTATTGATAAGGGCCGAAAGGACGGCCTGGCGGACGGCCTGGCGGTGTTAGACGGTCAAGGGGTGCTGGTGGGTAAAATCGCCGAGGTTGAGGAAAATATATCAAAGGTATTTCTGGTTACCAATCAGGATTGTAAATTAGCGGTTTTGATCCAAAATCAGGCGGCTGGACAGGAAAGGACAGCCGGCATTGCCCAGGGAGATTTGGGGTTAACCGTAAAACTGGATTTTATTCCCCAGACTCAAAAAATAGAAATAGGCCAGTTGGCGGTTACTTCCGGCCTGGAAGAAAAAATCAAGCGCGGTTTAGTGATCGGAAAAATCGTCCAAGTTAACAGCGGCAGCAACGAGGTTTGGCAGACAGCCGTGATTGAACCTCTGGCAAATTTAAACGAGCTGGTTATAGCGTCGGTGTTATTACCATAGTATATTTGAGGATTAGCATCTTTTAATTATGTATTCCAAAATATTTTTAAATTTATTTTTTCTGATAATATTATTTGTTCTTCGATTATCTTTTGTGCCAGCCTTGCCCAGCTGGTTATCCCGGCTTGATCTGCTGATAATTGCCTTGGTTTTCATACTAACTTTAGTTGATTTCAAAACCGCTTTTTGGTGGAGCCTGGGAGCGGGATTTTTGTTGGATATTTTTTCTTTTTTGCCGTTCGGGTTTTATCTTGTCAGTTTGTTTTTGGCTCTATTGGCGGTTAATTTTTTGTTTAATAGCTTTTTTACCAACCGCTCTCTTTATTCTTTTTTAACCCTGACGTTTTTTTATACATTATTTTACCGGATTTTGTTGTCCGGAGCGGTTTATATTTGGCAATTTTTCGGCGATAGAGAATTTTTTAAAATTTTTATCTTGGAATTTTGGCGCGATTTAGGAGCTAGCATCGCCTCAAATTTAATAGCGGTTTTTATGCTGTTTTATTTATTTGGTTTTTTTAGCAAGAAATTAAAACCGGTTTTTCTCATTAAAAGAAAATGAAGAATAAAATACTAAAAAATCAAAGGCATAATCCCTTTTCTATCCAGGAAGGGAAATTTAAATTTGGCCGCCTGGACGGTTTTTCTTACCGTTTGGGCTGGACAGAAGATTCTTTTGTGGATGGAGACGGTCGGAGCGAAACCGTCGGCAAATCTTTTAATATTTTTAAATTAAAAATTGTCGGCCTGATATTTTTTTTATCAATTTTTATTTTATTGTCTCGGGTGGCCTGGCTGCAGATTGCCAAGGGAGATTATTATTATTCACTGGCCGAAGGCAACCGGATAAGAATTGAAAGGATTGAAGCCAAAAGAGGAATAATTTATGACAGAAACATGAGTCCCCTAGTCAGAAATACCCCCAATTGGCTGGTTTATTTTATTCAGGCTGATTTGCCGGAAAATAAAAATGAAAAAGCGGAAATAATTAAAAGGCTCAGCCAAATTTTAGGCAATATGACCGAAGAGGAAATTAATGATATTTTGGACAAGGCCGAACCTGGCTATTTGGAATCTTTTCAGCCATTATTTATCGCCGATAATATCAGCCATGAAAAAGCCATGCAGATTTATTTAGAGGCGGGCAAGATGCCGGGAGTAGTGCTGGCCAACAAAACCAGGCGCGAGTATGATTTATACAGTTTGTCGCTGTCGCATGATTTGGGCTATACGGGAAAAATTAATCCCGAAGAGTTGGAGCAGTTTGGGGATGAGTACCTGCCGATTGATTATATCGGCAAAACCGGAGTTGAATATTTTTGGGAAAATGAGCTAAGAGGCAAAAATGGAGCCAAGCACATTGAAGTTGACGCTTTAGGCAAAGAAAAAAAGATTATCAGCCAAACTTTAGCCGAAGACGGCCACAACTTGGTTTTATCTTTGGACATGGAATTGCAAAAGAAGCTGGAAGAGATAATTAGCAATAGCTTTAAAAAACTAAAATTAACCAAAGCCGCCGCCGTGGTTATGGATCCGAATAATGGAGAAGTGCTGGCCTTGATCAGCCTGCCTGGTTATGATAACAATGCTTTTGCTCGCGGCATCAGCCATGATGAATATAGCCAGCTGATAAACCATCCGGACAATTCTTTGTTTCATCGGGCTGTGAGCGGCGAATATCCGTCCGGTTCAACCATCAAGCCGGTTTTGGCAGCCGCCGCCTTGGAAGAAGGGATAATTTCGGAGCGGACGACTTTTAACAGCGTGGGCGGGATAAGCATCAGTCAATGGTTTTTCCCTGACTGGAAAGCCGGCGGCCACGGCTTGACAGACGTCCGCAAAGCCCTGGCCCAATCGGTCAACACCTTTTTTTATTATATCGGCGGCGGTTATCAGAATTTTACCGGGTTGGGGGTGGATCGGATGGTAAATTATTTTGGAGAGTTCGGCTTGGGCGCGCAAACCGGAATTGATTTGGCTGGCGAGGCCAGCGGTTTTTTGCCCAGCAAAGAATGGAAAGAAAAAGTTAAAGGCGAGAGCTGGTATATCGGCGATACTTATCATTTGGCCATTGGCCAAGGCGATATTCTGGTCACTCCTTTGCAGGTGGCTGATTTTACCGCCGTCTTTGCCAATGGTAGCAGCCTGTACCGCCCGCATTTGGTTAAAGAAATTTTAACCGCTGGCGACAAGCATTTTGTTGATATTGAAACCGCCCCGATTAGAAGCGGTTTTATAGATAGTTATAATATTCAAGTAGTCAGGGAGGGCATGAGGCAGGCGGTGACTACCGGTAGCGCCCAAAGTTTGCGGTCCGTGCCGGTAACGGTGGCCGGCAAGACCGGCACCGCCCAATGGTCGACCAAGCTCCCGGAACACGCTTGGTTTACCGGCTTTGCTCCCTATGAAAATCCGGAAATAGTCATTACGGTTTTGATAGAACAGGGCGGCGAGGGCAGCGCTGTGGCCGTGCCGATTGCCAGGGAATTTTTATATTGGTATTTTACCTTTAAAAGAAGCTAATTTTTACTCTTGTAGGATTATTTTTTTATTGTTAAGATAATAGATAGAGATGGTTACAAAAGTCGCTTTCGTAGCGAATTTTCAAATTTTGGACAGAATTTTTTATAAATTTTTGAGCTTATATGGATATATAGACGATAAAATTTAGAAAAAATTATGCCAAAATTTGGGAATTGCAGTAGAAATGGACTTTTGTAACCATCTCATATAACAATTATTATATGTTAGAGCAATTAACACCATATTTATTAATAATTTTGATAGCAGCTATAATTGTAGTTATCTGGCTTTTGCTGCGTAAAAAAGTGGACGGTGGTGAAGAAAAATTAATTACCATGATGGAGAAGCTATCAGCTTTAAGTGAGCAAAACAAAGAATTACGCCAAGTCATGGATTCTAAATTATCAGAAACCCACAAGGCCAACCAAGCGCAATTCGGCCAAGCCACCAAAATTATCCAAGGTATCACCGGCCAATCGGCTAAATTAATTACCGAAGTGACAGCCAAACTGACCAAGCTGGATGAAACCAATAAGCAAGTGGTAAATTTTTCGGCTCAACTGCAGAATTTGCAGGATATTTTAAAAAATCCCAAGCAGAGGGGAGTTTTGGGAGAATATTTTTTGGAGGAAACCCTAAAAAATGTCCTGCCATCCAATTCATACCAGATGCAATATGCTTTCAAGGACGGTTCAATAGTGGATGCGGTGGTATTTGTTAAAGATAAAATTATCCCAGTTGATTCCAAATTCAGTTTGGAAAATTATGAGAAAATTCTAAACTGCAATGACGCTGACACCCGGGAAAAGCTGGAGAAGCAGTTTAAGCAGGATTTAAAATTGCGGATTGATGAAACCAGCAAATATGTCAAACCGACGGAAAAAACCATGGATTTTGCTTTTATGTTTATTCCGTCAGAAGCGATATATTATGATTTATTGATTAATAAAATCGGGGCGGTCAAAGTCAATACCCGCGATTTAATAGAGTATGCTTTTAGGGACAAGCATGTTATTATAGTTTCGCCGACTTCCTTTTTGGCTTATCTGCAGACGGTTTTGCAGGGCCTGAGGGCGATGCAGATTGAGGAAAGCGCCAAGGAAATCATGGTTAATGTGCAAAAATTAGACAAGCACATTAACAGTTATGATGACTTTATGAAAAAACTGGGCGTGAGCATGTCTACGACCGTCAATCATTACAACAACGCTTATAAGGAATTTAAAAAAATTGATAAAGATGTGGCCAGGATTACCGACGGCGAGTCAAAGCTGGATCCAATGGTTTTAGACAGGCCAAAAACAGAGGAATAAATTTAAAAAGCATGGAATTGAAACAGGTTAAAACGAAAGACGACTTAGAAGAAGCGGTTGTTAAAACAATTGCTTTTTTTGATTTATTTGATTGTCCGGTTACGCTAAACGAGATTTGGAGATATTCAGGCGCTAGACGCAGATTAAGTGAAGTTATAAAATTTTTAGAGATGGAAGGGTTAAAAGATATTTTTGAAAGTAAGAGCGGATTTTATTTTTTGGCCGGCCGGGAGGAACTAATCAAAACCAGATTAGCCAGATATAATTATACAGACCGGAAATTCAAGCGGGCTATTTGGGTGGCGCGCGTTTTCAAATTGGTTCCTTGGATAAAGATGATGGCGGTGGGAAATATTATCGGCGCCCATAATTTAAAAAACGAAGGCGACATTGATCTATTTATTATTACAGCTAAAAACCGAATTTGGCTGGCCAGATTTTTTTGCGTGGGCATAATTAAATTATTAAACTTACGGCCTAAGCCCGGCCAAGAAAAAGATAAAATTTGCTTAAGTTTTTTTGTCAGCGAGGATAACTTGGATTTGAGAGATTTGAGGTTAGGTCAGAAAGGAACTAAGTTCCCGGCCTGCGCTTCGCCGTTAGCTTCGGCAAGGCGAGCGGGGAACTTAGTTCCTCAAGGCGATATTTATTTTAACTATTGGTTAGCCGGTTTGGTACCGATTTTTAATATCAATAATACTTATGAAAAATTTATCAAAGCTAATAGCTGGCTAAGAGATTTTTTTCCCAATTGGCGGGAAAGCGGAGCCAGCCATCGACGAGATGTTGGCCGGCCACTGCCAAAATTATATTATTATATTCTGGATTTTGTTTTTGGCTGGGCAGAGGGATTGATGCAAAAATTCCAGATAAAGATATTGCCGGATAATTTAAAAAATTTGATAAACAAGGATACGCGCACAGTTGTGAATGATAGGGTAATAAAATTATACTCTAATGACAGGCGCGAGGAATATAGAGAAAAATTTTATGCAAAAATAAAAAAGTTAAACTAGTTAAATACGTTAAGTTTTTTATGAATATTATCTAACTTGTTTAACGTATTTAACGTATCTAACTAATAACAAAAATGTTTTTAAAATTAGTTAAACTAGAAAATAAAATAAATGTCATCATAGAATATAACCTCTATCTACTGGTCTTTTTATTACCAATCCAGACTCGGCTGATTTTGCGCGCCGGTGAAATCAATGGCGGGTATTTGGAGTATTTGACGATTAGTTTGTACGGAGTGGATATTTTATTATTTTTGTTGTTGATGCTTTTTGTTTTTATTAAGTTTAAAAATTCGACATTCAACATTCGACATTTGACATTCGGATATTGGTATATTATTGGAGCCCTGGATTTATTCATATTTATTTCCATATTTTTCGCGACAGACATTTGGCTGGCTCTGTACCGTTATGGATTATTTTTATTGGGAGTCGGGTTGTTTTGGCTGGCGGCGAGCGCGGATTACAGCCGGATAAAGTTGATTTGGGCTCTGCTTGCCGGATTTGTCTGCCAAGCCGGCTTAGGTATTTGGCAATTTTTTACCCAATTCGCTTTTGGGAGCAAGTGGCTGGGGTTGGCCCGGCATAGCCCGGCGGATTTAGGCGCTTCCGTGATTGAACTAATTGCTCCTGACGGCGTGGGCGAACGCTGGCTTCGGGCCTACGGCGGGTTGGACCATCCGAATGTGTTGGGAGGAGTTTTGGTAATTGGAATTCTTTTAATTTTAAGTTTGTTGATAAGAAATTCTAAGAACGAAATTCTAAATTCTAAACAAATCCAAAACCCAAAATCAAAATATAGAAATTTAATACTTTTTACTTTTTACTTTTTACTTTTTACTTCCTTATTTTTCTCCTTTTCCCGGACCGCCTGGCTGGCCGCAATAGCTGGGATTATTTTAATGCTGGTTTTAACCGTAATTAGAAAAAATTGGTTGGCGCAAAGAGAGTTGCTAATAATTATTTTAATTTCCGGTTTTTTAACGTTTGGTTTGTATTCCCAATATGGCAATTTAGTTAAAACCAGATTTTCCGGAGATACGCGGCTGGAAGCGATGTCTAGCGGTGAAAGGATAGAATATATTGGCGAAGCTAAAGAAATTATAAAGAAAAATTGGCTGTTTGGCGGCGGCATCGGGAATTATAGCTTGGCCTCCAAAGAGTTAAATGATAGCCAGGTAAAAGATGAGGGTGGCAAGAATTATTTTTTAGAAGCCAAAAAACAGGCCTGGGCTTATCAGCCGGTCCATAATGTGTTTTTATTGGTTTGGGCAGAGATAGGAATTGTGGGATTATTGGGATTTTTAGGATTATTGGGATATTTGGGATGGTCGGCGCTAAAAAGGTTTTGGAAAGAAGAAGATTATATCAGCTTGCCATTGCTGCTGGCCTTAGTTATAATAATGATGTTTGACCACTGGTTGTGGAGTCTTCACTTCGGAGTGTTGTGGTTTTGGTTGATTTTAGGTCTGATTGTAAAACAAAAAAGCCCAGAGGTTATTTATAGAAAATAACATAGGCCTTTTAGCGGTTTATTTTTCGTTTATATTTGGGCGTACACGATGATTTGTTTAATTCCTGCGGAGATCCATATTTTTACCCAAACTTTTTTCCAAGAATGCCTTTTGCATTGGTTAATTTTTTCTACCGCTTTGAAAAATAATTCATCACTTACAGTCGGCGTAAAAGCAAGAACCGCATTTCCTTCAATGATGTGGCCATTACTTTGAGATGTTTTTAAGCTTTTCTTGATGTATTCTGCAATTTCCTCAAGGCTATTCATGGGCTTAATCCTCCTTTCTTTATTTTTTTATTAATATTATACTTGTTTTTTAAATAAGTTAAATTTTATGGTTTAATGGTCAAAAATGGTTGGTAAAATAGTTAAATTTGTTTTAATATTAAAGTAAATTTAATAACAAAGTTAAAACGATTTAACTATATGAACAAAATTTCAAAAAAAATGTTGCATTTATTGCGGCTGTAAAAAAGTTATTAGATGGGGAACGCGAAATAATAAACAAAGATGGCTCTGTAAAAATTGCAACAAATTTTTTATC
>Ga0210019_1005095_pt1 | contig 11092 bp, 12 predicted proteins | sample CryGeyCG2114_020_2_FD_183969 | JGI IMG/M metagenome (GOLD analysis project Ga0210019, IMG submission 183969) | Groundwater microbial communities from aquifer - Crystal Geyser CG11_big_fil_rev_8/21/14_0.20 (SPAdes) (version 2) | ecosystem: Environmental > Aquatic > Deep subsurface > Groundwater ...
ACAATGTTCGAACCTATTGTTTTAGTTTTTATGGGTATAGTTGTAGGTATTCTGGTAATCGCGATGTTTATGCCAATATTCAGTATATCCAGCGCCGTAAAGGCGTCTGGTTAAAATAGATAGTATGGATAGTATGGAATTTATTTGACATGTCTATTATTTATGGTGTATACTTAAATAGTAGAAAACAAAAAAGGTTCCTCGTCCGCCAAAACTCTATTGCGGACTCGGGATCAAATTTTGCTTCACAAAATTTGGGAGGAGGTAGAAATGGGTAGAAAAGGTTTTACGCTGGTCGAAGTTTTGATAGTGGTTATCATCATAGGTATCCTCGCGTCTATAGGCATACCTCAGTTTGCAGCTTCCATTGAAAAGGCAAAAGGCGGAGAAGCAAGAGCGGGCCTCGGTCACACACAGACAGGCGAAAAAGTATATTTCGCGGAGAACGAATTCTATACAAACAATACAGCGAATCTTGATATAACCTTGACGCAGAAATACTGGATATTTAGTATATCCACGCCAACTTCTACTACTTACACGGCGACCGCTACCAGATCAGGCGGAACACATAGCGGCCAGACATTGACCATGGATCAGGCCGGCACAATTTCGGGTAACTGGGAATATAAATAATTTACTGCGTTATAAAAATACAGGTAATAACAAAGGAGATAAGCAATGCTAAAAAGAGGGTTTACTCTTTTAGAAGTCCTTATAGTCGTCATAATTATAGGTATCCTTGCAGCAATAGCCTTGCCGCAATATACAAATACCATTGAGAGGTCTAAGGCTGGAGAAGCGATGGCAAATATAGGGACTCTTAGGCAATCCGTAGATAGGTATTGGTATCAAAATAGTGAGTTGTCAGATGTATCATTGCCTCCCTATGGCGGGGGCGACACTAACCTAGATGTAAGTAATCCAAATAAACAGGAAAAGAGATTATATGATTATACATTTGCGAATGATGGAACAGACGCAACCACAAGGAAATATACTATTAAGGCAACACGTACAATTGATACGAATACCTATGTAGAGTGGGTTCAGGCAAATAATGAGTCAGGCCAGTTTTATAAAAGCTCTAATCTTGGGGGCCCTACGCCCTAATGTTTAAAAAAGGGTTTACGCTTTTAGAACTCCTGATAGTTGTTATAATTATAGGTATACTTGCTACAGTAGCCTTGCCTCAATATACGACAACTATAGAAAAGGCCAGATCTGCTGAGGCGGTAATAAACGTAGGAGCTATAAGAGTAGCTTTAGACAGGTATTGGTATCAAATCGGGGCATTGCCTGCGAATAATAATTTTTTATCTCTGGACATAGATAACCCAAATTTAGTTACTAACAAGCTATATACTTATGAATTCAGAGATGACGGAACTACCGGGACAGTAAGAAAATATACTGTTACCGCAACGCGCGTAGGCCTTCCTGATACATGGGTAAAATGGAAACAGCTTGATAATATTACGGGTAAAATTACAAGAAGCGCAAATCTTGGCGGGCCTGTTATATAGGAATATTCATAAAATACAGCTATGAGAAAAAGTAATATGATTCTCAGAAAGTATGGGACGGGATTTACTCTTACGGAATTATTGATAACTGTTATCATTATCGGCATACTTGCCACCCTTGCCCTGCCTATGCTTGTTAAAACATTAGAAAAGGCAAAACTTGGAGAAGCCGCTAGTAATTTGAATCTTATCAGAACAGGCGAGAAGATATATTTTTTAGAGTATGGCATCTTTTGGAAATCACCTACAAGTACAGACGGCGGTTTAGATAGTCTGAATATAGAAAATCCAAATCTTGAAGCAAAGAGCTATTTTGAATATTCAATAACAAGCGCAGATGGCACTGATTTTACTGCCAGGGCTCAGAGAAAAAACACCGCGCCGGATCCTTATAAAACTTACTATTACGAAATAACAAAGAACGGCAATATAACCTCCAATGGGCCTCTTTCCCCGTAAAAATTTTCATCCCAAGGCTGTTATTAATAAAAAAGGTTTTACCCCATTACAAATTTTACATGAATTCCTTAGTCACCCCGCCCTTTCTACTTCGAAGAGGTGCTTCGAGGTAGAAAGGGCGGGGTCAGGGGGTGTCTATTCATCTGGGTTTACACTTATAGAGGTGATGGTTGCTGCAATGATTATAGTTATACTTGCAGCCGGCCTTTTTGGCGCATTCACGGGCGCTCAGCATTTTCTTAACCGCTCAAGGCACAGGATGCAGGCTTATAATTTCGCAACAGAGGCAATGGATAGATTGAGGGGTAATTATCAATATGCGCAAAACCCACAGATGGATCCTGTTCCAATAAGTGGAATGTCTGGGTCGCAGATAGGAATGACTGATGCTACTATTGCAGGGCAGATGGAAGTGACTTCAGCTGCGCTTACTTATGATGTAACAGAGCCGCAGGCAAATGGCTATAAACAAGTTACCGTTAAGGTGCATTGGTATGAACCAGCTTTTTAAGAACAAAAAAGGCGTGACCATGGCAGAAATAATCATGGCTGCGCTTCTATTAAGCCTTATATTTCTGGCAGTATCAAGCCTTTATGTTGCGAGCCAAAGGTTATACATTGCTTCAAACGATAATGCGATGATTGGTTACGAACTGCAGTATGCTATGGACCATATACAGAAGAATGCTATGCAGGCTATAGGAGATAAAAATAACGCGTCTATAGGGATTTCCCCAGATGGCCTAGTATTAACTATTAGGCATATAGATAAGACTAATCCAGATGATTCTCCTACTTATTCTGATTATACAGACGATAAAGAAATTACCTATACGATTAGCAGTGGAATGCTTGCGTATAAAAAGGCCCAGAGCAGTATTATCATTGAACAAGATGATAATGTAATTCCCAAGATAAAAATTCTTACTGATGTTGATTCTGCTGATGGACGTAAATTCTCTGAATTTTACATGGAAGGCAATGTATTAAAAGTTAAGCTTACAGCAGAGTTTATTGTTTCTAGAGAGGGCAGCATGAAAAAGAGTTTTACGCTATATTCTACAGGATATCCCCGCCAAGCATCCTTTAATTAATTAGCGTAGGGGACGGTTTTAAACCGTCCCCTACAAATTTGTAGCCCGCCAGATTAAAAAATGGTATAATCAAATTCAAAATGAATACGGGGCCATAGTTGAACGGGACAACGTATCCTTCGCAAGGATAAGGTCCGGGTTCGATTCCCGGTGGCTCCACCGAGGAATAATCCATGCGTTTCTATGTTTCCCCTGATTCAATATTTCCAGAAAAAAACCTAATAAAGATAAAGGATAAGGCTGAACTTCATCATATACGTGATGTTATGAGGTTGCAAAAGGGTGCTATTATAAATGTTTTTGATGGCAAGTGTAGAGAATTTTTAGGGGCTATCGAAGAAATAAATAAAGATTTGATAATTATAAAGATCCTGGATATAAATTCAGTTGTAGGGGAGGGTTTTAAACCCTCCCCTACCATCACTCTCTATCAGGCAATTCCTAAAAAAAGCAAGATGGATCTTATAGTTGAAAAGACAATAGAATTAGGCGTAGACCATATTGTTCCAATAATAACTGAGAGGACAGTGCCTAAGATTAGAGATTTTAGCCAGAAAAAAGAGAGATGGCTAAGGATAGCTGTAGCTGCATCTAAGCAATGTGGTAGAATAAGATTAGCTGGCATATCAGATATTATGAATTTTAATAAAGCCTTAATAGAAGCAAAAGCAAAAGATTTAGTAATTTTTGCCACCCTTGATGAAATATCAGAACCATTGAAAGCAATATTAAAAGGTTCGATGCCAAAAAAGATCGCGGTATTCATAGGCCCTGAAGGAGATTTTAGCCCAAAAGAAGTTTCTATGGCAAGAGATATCGGATACAGCATGTGTTCACTCGGTAGACTGGTCCTTAAATCAGATACAGCGGCAATATACATATTGTCATGTTTATCATATGAATTGCAATAGGTTAACTGCGCCAAAAACAAATTGGGCCATTATTTTTATCTTCCTTGCGGCGCTTTCAATAAGGCTTTTATATATATTTCAGATCCTTGGTTTTCCTCTTACAGAATATATAGTAAAATCAGATGTTTTTGACCAGTATACCTATAATACCAGCGCAATGAAAATTCTATCAGGGGGCTGGATAGGCTCGGAGGTTTTTGGCAAAGAGCCGCTTTATCCATATTTTCTAGCTGTTATATATAAGATATTTGGTTACAGTCATATAGCTGTATATATAATGCAGGCTATTTTGACTTCTTTGGGCGTATTGTTTTTATACAGAATAGCGGATTTACTTTTTAATAGGACAGCAGGTTACATAGCGGCGTTTATTCTTGCATTCTATTCTCTCTCTATTTATTACGATGCGTTTCTCTTGAGAGAAAGCTTTATCACGTCTTTAAACATCTTTTTATTATACCTTATATTAAAAGCAGATCGTAAAAATAGGCCCGGCGCCTGGTTTTTGGCAGGCATAGCGCTTGGTTTTCTGATGCTCGCCAGGCATAATATACTGCTTCCATTCGTATTGATTTATATATTTTTTATAAAAAAAACTGTTAAACTGGCGGCTATGTATAAATATGCGTTGATGTTAATAGCCGGTTTTTTTATGTTGATTATTCCCGTGTTGATAAGAAACTATGCTGTTTCTGACTATAAATATATCGGGATTTCAAAAGAGGTCAATGCCTTCTGGGCGGGCAATAACCCGGCTTCGTCAGGCGTAGACGTAGACTGGTCCATGGAATATAATCATCTTAATAATAGAGCGGGAGGAAGCATAAAAAAAACAACCATAGTTTTTTTTAATGAGTTGAAAAATAACCCAAGGACGTATGCGCTATTATATCTAAGGAAGATATGGATGTTTTTTAACAGCTACGAAGCGCCGTCCAACACCAATTATTATCTTTACAGGAATGAATTCCCGACTGTATTAAGATGGCCGCTTTTTAATTTTCAATTTATCTGCGCATTGTCTTTAATGGGGATATTTTTGAGCTTTTTTGCAAAACCAAAACCTTACATAGCTTATATAGTTATTTCAGTTTTAAGTGTTTCCGTGATATTATTCCATATTCAAGACAGGTTCAGGCTGCCCGCGGTTCCGTTTTTTATTATATTTGCCTCATATTCAATTTATTATATTATGGAAAAGATAATAAACAGATCGTATCTGAAAACGTCTATCGCTATAATAATCTCATTGTTTTTATTTATTATGATAAGGCCTGACCTTACATACGCTGGTTTCAGGCCGGAACAGGATAAAGTAAGAGTTATTGACAGGACTAATCTGGCCCTGGCTTACGTCGATAATTACATGAAATACAGAGATAATTCCGACCTTGAAAAGGCTTTAAAACAATGCAATATCGCTGTTAAAGAAGAGCGAGGGTACTTTATAGCTTACAGCATAAAAGGCCGCATATATTTTTTAGAAAACAGGTTAGCGGATTCCGCAGAGGAGTATAGAAAAGCTCTTTTATACAATAGCCGGAATCCATTTTTATACAATGATTTAGCGGGTGTTTATTGCGAACAAAAAGATTATCGCAAGGCCTTGTTGTATGCAAAACGCGCCTTGCGCTTATTTCCAGAAAACAAGATTTCTGAAAACAATATTTCCCTGATACCTGAAAGATGAAGATTACCAAAACCACGCATATTTTATTTATAGCATTTATTATCACCATTATATTTTCAAATTCATTAAAGAATAATTTTGTATGGGATGATAAATTTTTGATAGCGGATAATCCATATATTAAAAACTGGCACTATTTTTCCAAGATGTTTACAGATCAAATATACGCAGGAGATGGATTAGGGAGTAATTTTTATAGGCCGCTCCAGCTTATTTCATATGCCATAGATTATCATATCTGGAAATTAACTCCTTTTGGGTATCATTTAACAAGCCTTTTATTGCATATATTTAATGCGGCATTAGTGTATATTATTATTGATATAATTGGCATGTATTCGCATATAGCGTTTTTTACAAGCCTCTTTTTCGGAATAGCGCCTGCCATCTCCAGCACTACTTATTATATTCCGGCAAGATCAGATCTCTTAATGGCATTTTTTGTATTTTTATCCATGTTGTGTTTTATTAAATATAGAGAAAAAAAGAAAAAGATGTTATATGTTATTTCCATCGCGTCATTTGCGCTTTCTCTTCTATGCAAGGAGATGGCAGTAGCATTGCCGATGCTGTTAGTTATAGAGATATTCAGGGCAGGTAAAAGACAGATAAAATCATTCAAAGCATTGTTGCCGTATATAGCTGTATTGTTGGTATACATTTTTCTGAGGCTGACTGTTTTAAATTTTTCAAAAGGCCTTAATCCTCTTATAGATTATACTTTTCCTGCCTCAATATCGCTATGGAGGCGTATTCTTACTGATTTTAAGGTAATACTTATGTACTTGAGGATACTTGTATTTCCATTGGGATTGCATATGGAATGGTATGTAGAGCCCGCTAAAAAAATATTTCAGCCTGACATATTATTATCAATACTGGGAGTCATCTTTTTGATTTTTGCAGTCAAAAAAGCTTCGCGCAAATATAATTTAATTTTATTCGGAAGTCTTTGGTTTTTATTTAGCCTTCTGCCAGTCTTAAATATTTACCCTATATCGGTATTTTTTGGAGAGGGATGGCTTTATATACCATCTGTCGGATTTTTTATTATATTGAGCGTAATCTTTAAAGATATGATAAAACCAAAGGCAGGCAAAGTTTTATATAGTTTATTTATAGGCCTATTTTTAATCTATTACGCGGCATTTACCATAGGTTATGGGAAGGTATGGAAAGATTCTGTAAATGTATTTAACAACATACTGAGGTATGAGCCAAAAAATCCATTCACACCTCTTACGCATAATAATCTTGCAATAGCATATTATGGCATAGGGGAATTTAAAAAATCCGTAGAATATTGCAAAAAGAGCATAGAAGGTAACCCGGGCAATTCACAAGCTTATGATAATATGGGCGTTGCTTATGCTGCGCTAGGCAAGAACATCAAGGCTATAAAATGTTTCAAAAAAGCAATAAGCCTGAAAAAGGATTATATTTCATCTTATACTAATCTTAGCCATGCGTATAACAATATCGGCTTGAAGGATAAAGCGATACAGATCTCGAAGATTGCAATAAATATAAACCCTGAATCTTACGAAGCACATTGTAATCTTGGCTATATGTATCTGGATAAAGGCGATGCAGATAAATCTATAGAATATTTTAAAAAAGCAGCTATGATTAAACGATACAATTATGAGCCGTATTATTGCCTGGGTAGTATCTATATGAAGAATAAAAATTATAAAGAAGCTCTGGACGAATATAGTAAAGCGCTTGAACTTGGATTATCCGATCATGATTTTTATAATAAGATAGGTTTTGCTTATATTAAAAATCGCAAGTTTCAGGAAGCAGAAGAGGCGTTCAGGCATTCTCTTGCCTTGAAAAAAGATCAGAGCGAGCCCAGGAATAATCTCGGGAATCTTTATTCAATGTTTGGTTATTTTAAACTTGCTATAGAGGAATACAGAGGGGCCCTAAGCATAGAACCGGATAATAAAGGCATGTATGATAATATTATGAAGACAAAGAAGGAATGGAAACAGGCATTGATAAAAGGCTCAAGGCTCAAGGCTCAAGGCTCAAGGCACTAATATGGAACAACCATTTGTTTCAATCGTTATACCTTCTTTTAATTCTGCAGATACTCTGGGGGATGCGATCCAGGCGTGTAAAAACCAGGATTATCCTTCAGCCAGAACAGAAATTATTGTTGTGGATGATGGCTCTACAGATGGCACAGAAAAGGTTGTTTCAAAGTTTAATATCAAATACATCAAGCAGAAGAGGTCAGGCCCTGCTTCAGCCAGGAATAACGGATTTAAGAATGCAAAAGGCGATGCAATATGTTTCACAGACGCAGATTGCATACCTGACCCAGACTGGGTTTCAAAATTAGTCAATCATTATTATGCTGAAGATACAAGGGCCGTGGCAGGGAGTTACAATGTATACGGGTCGCCTTATTTGCTGGATAAGTTTGTTCATTATGAAATAAGAGACAGGCATTCCAGGATGCCTGAGTACGTGAATTCTTTCGGCACCTATAACGTCATGATTAAAAGGAATGCCTTTGAAGCCGCAGGAGGGTTTAACCCTGAATATTGCAATGCCAGCGGAGAAGATACGGATTTATCCTACAGGATAATAAAGTCAGGATATAAGATATATTTTGCAAAAAATGCTTTCGTGAGCCATAAAAACATACTGAGATTATGGAAATATTTTGGTGTCCAGTTCAGGCATGGCTGCTGGAGGATGAAGCTTTATAAAGCTCATTGTCCCATGATAGCTAAAGATGAATATGGCTATTGGAAGGATTTTCTGGAAGTATTTCTGGCCATGGGAGCCGTATTTTGCTTATTTTTTAATTTAGAAATAGCTTCTATATTGGCTATTGCGCTTTTTCTGATACAATTATCGCTGGCTGTAAAGATCGCTGTCGAGGGAAGGAATATTTTATACGCGGGTTTTTCATTTGTTACTTTTATCCGCGTATTTGTCCGCATACTAGGAGGGGTATTTGGCTTTATCAGGTTCTGGATTTTCAGAATGGGATAATTTCTGGAAGAAATATCATTCAGAAAAGACTGCTTCATGGTCTAAAAGGCGCATAATAAATATCCTGTCAAATTATATAAAACCTGGCATGAATGTTTTAGACGCAGGATGCGGCACAGGATTTTTTTCTTCTTATTTTATATCCACGGGGTGCAATGTGTATTCTATGGATTATTCTGACAGGGCTCTGTTTATCGCAAAGGATGTTACAGGCAATAAAGCCAGGGCGTATATAAAGGGGGATATTCTTGATGAGCTGGCGCTGAAAGGCATTGATATAAAATTTGATATCATATTCAGCGACGGGCTTCTGGAGCATTATTCAAAGAAGGATCAGGACAGGATTATCTCAAATGTAAAGGCTGTTAAGAAAGACAGAGGGCTTATTATAAATTTTGCACCGAATAGATTTTCTTTATGGTCCATGGTAAGGCCTTTTGTGATGGATATTAAAGAGAGGCCTTTTGTACTGAGAGAATTACTGGATTTGCACGCCAGGAACAGGCTGAAGATTATTGCTTCCGGGGGAATAAGCGTTTTGCCGTTCAGAATTTCGCCGGAAAGGTTATTAGCCAGGTATTTCGGGATGCTTTTTTATTGTGCGGCAATGTAGGGAACAGGCATGCCTGTTCCCTACAAATATTATATGAAAATATTATTTCTTAATCCATCTTATGGGAAAGGGTTCTGTAAGACTGCCCGCTGGTTTGCAAAATCACGGGCAAGGGAACAGCGCCATCCTGACTACATCTGTACAGCCATAGCTGTGCTTGAAAGATACGGGCATGTATGTAAATTTATAGATGGGACTGCCATGGATTTATCATTTTTAGATACAAGAACAGCGTTAAAGGAATTTGATCCTGATATGGCAGTGATCAATGCTACAACACCTTCAATAGATTCTGATATAACTTATGCCAGGATGTGTAAAGAAGAATCCAATGGCAGGGCAATTACTGTTATGACAGGGCCTCATGTGAGCGCTGAACCAGAGGATACGCTCAAAAGAGGCCAGGGTTTTCTGGATGCTATTGCAAGGAGAGAATATGACTGGACATTGAAAGATATTGCCGCGGGAAGCAGTTTTTCAAATATCCATGGCGTATCGTATTTTAATAGCGGGAAAATTGCCCATAATCCTGACAGGCAGTTTATCCAGAATCTGGACAGCCTGCCTTTTCCTGCCTGGCACCATATAAACCCAAAAGATTATTACAGCCCGGCAAAAAGAAGCCCTTTCCTTACCCTTATTACAGGGAGGGGGTGCGAGGGAAGGTGCATATTTTGTTTATTTCCACAGGTTATGTATGGCAGGGAATATAGATACAGAAGCCCTGAAAATGTGCTGGATGAGATAGAATGCGACATAAGGCTGTTTCCTGGTTTAAAAGAGATCATGTTTGAGGATGATACCTTTACGCTTGTTAAATATCGTGACAGGCTTGAAAAGATATGCAGGGGGATATTAGATAGAAAAATAAAGATCTCATGGTCATGCAATTCAAGAGCTGAAATAGGCGATTTATCTACTTTGAAATTGATGAAAAAGGCAGGATGCAGGATGATGTGCGTTGGTTTTGAATCAGGGGATGATGAGATACTGAAAAACCTGAAAAAAGGGATTTCAACTGACAAGATGAAGAGTTTTGCAGCACTTTGCAGAAAAGCAGGTATATCCCTGCATGGCTGTTTTGTTATAGGCTCTCCTGGCGAGACAAGCGATTCAATAAACAGGACTATAAGATTTGCCTCCAGGCTTCCTATAGATACTGTTCAATTCAGCGGCCTGTGTGCATATCCTGGCACAGAGTTTTATAACTGGTGCAAGGATAATAATTATATAGCAGCTAAAGATTGGAAGGATTGGGTGGACGAGAAAAAAGAGCAGAGGGCAATAATAGATTACCCGCAGCTTTCATGCAGTGCCATGAATAAAGCTATAGACAGGGCGTTATACAGTTTTTATCTGAGGCCAGGCTATGTATTTTTCCAGATAATGCGGCCAAAATCATTTCAGGATATTAAAGCTAGATTAAAAGGCTTATTTCAGTTTGGGGCTTATTGTTTAAAAAAATAGCAGGGAACGGTTTTAAACCGTTCCCTGCACACTATGATAAAAAAAATATTTTATATAAAAACTTTGGGGTGCAAGGTTAATCAATACGAGTCGCAGGTAATACGCGAGAATTTTGTTAGAAATGGGTACGTTGAAGCGCGTGATGCTGACGAGGCTGATATATGCGTGGTGAATACCTGCACCGTTACCTCTGCAAGCGATAGTAAATCCTTGAGGCCAATCCGTAGAGCGCTTAAGGATAATAAGCGCGTTGTTGTGACAGGGTGCATGGTGGAAGATAAGGGCATGGATCTATTAAAACTTAAAGGAGTGAATTTTAT
>Ga0210019_1005097_pt1 | contig 11090 bp, 7 predicted proteins | sample CryGeyCG2114_020_2_FD_183969 | JGI IMG/M metagenome (GOLD analysis project Ga0210019, IMG submission 183969) | Groundwater microbial communities from aquifer - Crystal Geyser CG11_big_fil_rev_8/21/14_0.20 (SPAdes) (version 2) | ecosystem: Environmental > Aquatic > Deep subsurface > Groundwater ...
AAATCCGTGCTCCGGTCACTATCGGCGTGCTAACAACAGTTGCCGCTTTTGCCCCGCTTTTATTCAGCACCGGAACGCTGGGACAAATCCTCCGCCCGATTCCGATTATTGTGATAACCATCCTTCTCATCTCACTTTTTGAGGCATTCTTCATCTTGCCGACCCATCTTGCCACTTCAAAAAGATGGAGCATCGGCTTACTCGCTGATATTCGCCATTCAGTTACAGCAAAGCTGGAAAGATTCATAAATAAGAGAGTTTTACCAAGCGTCAAATTCTCAATTCGCCATCGCTATCTCACCATGCTCGCCTGTTTTGCTATTGTATTATGCGCAGTTTTTATGCTGAAAACCGGAATGGTCAGATTTGTCTTTTTCCCTTCTATTGAGAGTGACCAAGTGCAGGCAACCTTGGAAATGAATACCGGAACTCCATTTGAAACAACCGCCAAATACACTGAAAATATCATTGCGGCAGCAGAAAAATTACGCAAGGAATATGACGAAGATATGCCGGAAGGAACAAGTATTTTCAAAAATATTTCCGTCACAATCGGCAGTATGGAACAGGATGGGCGCGGCCCCGGCGTAACTAGCCGCTCCAGCAATTCCGGCAATCTTGCGCAAATCCAGATTGAGCTTGTGCCGTCTAATGATAGAAACGTCCGTGCCAGCGAGATTGAACGAAAATGGCAGGAATATTCCGGCGATATTCCCGGCGTAAAAAAACTCGCCTTTGAAAGCAGTTTAATTCGCGGCGGTGAAGATATAAATATCGAACTCGTCCACAGAAATGACGCGACCTTAAAAAAAGCAGCGGCTGATTTGAAAAAAGAAATGAAGAATATCGAAGGCGTTTCGGAAGTTACCGACAGCGCCGAATATGGCAAACGCGAATTTGTTTATGAAGTTACAAACACCGGACTTGCCGCCGGAATCTCCGCCTTTGATATCGGACGGCAATTGCGTGATTATTTATACGGGCGCGAGGTTGACCGCATCCAGCGCGGGCGTAATGAAGTCAAAGTTATGGTGCGCTACCCCAAGCAAACCCGTGAAACTTTAGCAACTATGAATGATATTCGTATTCAGCTTCCCAACGGAAAATCTGCCGATTTGAACAGTGTCGCCAAGATGGAAGAACGCCGCAGCCTCTCCACCATCAAACGTGTGGATGGCAGGCGCGTGGTTTCCGTCACCGGTGATGCTGACGAGAAAATCATCACCCCGAATGAAGCAAATGATATGATTACGCAGGAAATCATCCCCGAATTACAAAAGAAATATCCGGGTTTAAATTATAGCCTTGAAGGCAAAAGCCGCGACCAGCAAGATGATATGAAAGCACTGGGACGTAATATGCTGATTGCCCTGATGTTGATTTTCGTCATGCTGGCGGGGCAGCTTAAAAGCTATGCAAAACCGTTCATTATTATCCTGACCATTCCAATCGGAATTACCGGCGCGATATTCGGACATTTCCTGCTCGGCTTTGATTTATCCTTTATTTCAACCTTCGGAATTGTCGCACTTATGGGCGTGGTCATTAATGATTCGGTGGTACTGGTGGATTATTTCAACTCAGTTGTCGAGCAGGGCGAAAAATTTGAGAATGCTGCTTTGCAGGCTGTCGAACGCCGCTTCCGTCCGATTCTGCTGACCACCCTCACCACTGCGCTTGGACTACTGCCAATATTGATGGAAACCAGTCTGCAAGCACAATTTCTAATTCCAATGGCAGTAAGCTTGGCGTGCGGAATCGTCTTTGCTAGCTCTATTCTGATATTTATGATACCATCGCTTCTGGTGATATTAGAAGATTTTCACCGCTTAACCATGAGATTCTCGGGGAATCAGGATGAAAGACAAGCCTAGCATAATTTTTTCATATAGCATTGATGGCAACGGCAAAGGCAAAGAGCTGCAAGGAAAAGAAATCTCCGCACTGATAGCCTCAAAAAAACTAGCATGGGTACATCTAAATGCCAACCACCCCGACACCAGAAAATGGCTGGAAAAAGAGGTGGCATATCTTGACCATATTATCCTTGATGCACTACTCGCAGATGAAACCCGCCCGCGTATCCTTGAATTTGACAAAGGCGTGATGCTCATCCTGCGCGGTGTGAATATGAATGATGCTGACCATCCGGAAGATATGGTTTCCTTACGCATCTGGATTGACCCGAGCCGGATTATCACGGTGGTTCGGCGTGAAGTTAAAGCCGCAAATGATATCCGCCAGAAAATTATTGACGGCACAGGGCCAAAAAACGCCGCAGATTTCCTAACCGCCCTCACCACCCGTTTGTTTGAGAGAATTGATCCGGTCATAACCGAGCTGGATGAAGACACAGATAATATTGAAGAAAGCATTATGGAATCCCCCGATGTCAATATTCGCCATGATATCAATGAAGTGCGCAAAAAAGCGATTATGCTGCGCCGTTATATCGCCCCGCAGCGCGAGGTTATCACCCGTTTGCGAACTTGCGAGCTAAAATGGCTCGACCAAATCCACCGCCGCTATTTTCAGGAAAATCTCGATAGGCTCACCCGCTATACCGAAGATTTGGATGCAATTCGTGAGCGCGCCCAAATCGTCAAGGATGAGCTTACTAACATCCTCTCCGACAGGCTCAATAAAAACATGTATATCCTCTCGATTGTTGCTGCCATCTTCCTGCCGCTGGGTTTTTTCACCGGATTATTGGGTATTAATGTCGGCGGAATTCCGGGTGCAGATAATGAATATGCATTTTATATCTTTTGCACCACACTAACCATTATCGTCATCCTGCAAATCTGGATTTTCCGCAAACTCAAATGGATTTGAGCTTAGGATATTATCAATTCCGCATTTGCAAAATTTGTCATTATCTTGCTGTGCATATTTTGAGGCGCAGCAGCAATTGCGGTAGAAAGCGCATCCGCTTTGGTTGAGTTATCGGCAAGAATAGTGACGGTTTGCGGCTTGCTCTGAAACTTCTGCTTCGGCATGAATATATGCCTTTTCTCCAACCCTTCGGCAAATAACCCACCCTGCATAGAGGATGTCGAAATCGCCATATCCTCCAGCTCCACAATTTTAAATTCCGAACTATCTGCCTGAATGCCGATGCGCCATTTCTCGCCATTTGGATGCTTACCCAGCGCGAATTTTTCACCCAAATCCACTAATGCCGATTTCACAGCGTTTTTGCGTAATATTGACGTAATCCTATCGGTAATATAGCCTTGCGCAATCCCATTTAGGCTGATTTTCATATGCGGCTTGGCGAAATAAATTCTATTATTTTCCACAATAATATTGCGATAATCCACTAATTCACGGATTTTAGCAGGCGCGTCTTTTGCCTGCGAGTTTTCAGAGAAATATTCCCATAATGGCTGAATCGTAATATCAAAATTTCCATAAGTTTTCTCACCATAATATTTGGAAATCCTTATCAGATTTACAAAATCTTGAGGCGGATTATCATAAAAACCCTTATCATTTAAAAGCGAAATTACCGAATCATTTTCATATAGGCTAAACATCGCTTCCAAACGCTTAATCTCAGCAAGACAACTCCGCAAAATCTTTTCCGCCAGATTCTTGTTATTATAGGCAATTTGAATTGAGGAATCCGCGCCCAGCGCCACCCCGTCCCAACGCAAAATTTTTGTCTCACTTGCCAATGCCAGCACTGCCGGAGCTTGCAAAATCAAACCACTTGCCAGCACAGATTTCACGAAATTGCGGCGTGAAATCTTCATTTTCTGCGCACACGTTGAAACCAGTTATAGAGCCCGCTTGAAACTAAGAATATCATCGCCAATGCAGCAAAATCCGACATAAGCTTGCCGGTCAAACCCAGTGAATTTCCGGTATGCAAATCCAGAATCACCCGCTCCCATGAAACCCCCGTACCATAATAATTTGTATATATCTTCGCAGAAATTTCGGACGGCAATTCAGGGCTATCCACACAGGCAATTTTTTCAGGAAATAGCGAAATCCCCTCAGTGAGATTTATATCGGTTTTATAGGAAGATTCCCCTGCGCAGAAATATATATTTGCGCCATATTCAGCCAGCATCACTATATGGGTTATATCGCCTTCTGAATCTGGAATAAGCTGTGATAAATCAATTTTCTCAATAATATTTCCTGCATTATCTGCCAGCAAAATATCACCCTCCAGCAAAGTCACATAAAAATCATCCCATTTATAGCCATAAAATTTGGCATTATTCTGCGGCTGCCATGCCTGATTTTGGTCAAGCCCCAGCATGCGTGAATGGTTGAGCAAAATACCGGTAATTGCAATCAGGATAAGAAAAACCGCCGCAATCAACCCCAAGCGATAATGCCATTTGAACAAAATAGCACGCAGACTCTTATTCTTGCCCGTTTTCTTTTTGCGGTTCATTTTGATAATCCTTATCCTTAGCCACATTATTAAGGAATAATGCCAAAGCTGCCAGTCTTTTTAGCGCATTGACCGAAAGTGTTGCGCCGGAAATTCCGTCAATGCGCTTGGTCAGGCGATAATTATCTTTGAGGCTAATTTCCCTAAATTGGTCGGTAAAGAATGGATATTTCACTTCCCAGCCATGGCTTTCACGATAAACCAGCACTTTCACATTTTCCAGCTTATCACCATCTATCACAAATCCGGTGGTGATAGGCCTCACCTTGCCGATTTCTTCGAGAATCCAAACTGATTTTTCACCTTCCATCCAATAGCGCGTACGCTTGAGCGAATAATTCCGCTTCATAATTTTATTCACAATTTCCTGTTTTTCCGAATCTATCCACAGGATTTTAGGTTTTGGAGCATTGCCTGCAAAGCTTTCGGCAATAAACTCCTCAGGAGGCTGCAAAATATCCTCAGCATTTGCTGAAGCAATCAGTAAAAACGACAATAAAAACAAGATATATTTCATAAACTACAAACCCCTCCCCCTTATAGAAAAGGAGGAGGGAACGGTAAAGATAAACATGAAAATTATATTAATCTAGAATGCAAAACCGACACCAAGATTGGCAATCTCATCATCTGTGCCACCCGCAGGCGCATTCAGGAATGCCATATCTGCTTTCAGCACAACATCAGGGTGCGGCCAATAGTTAAACCCAATATCAACTTGTTGATAATCGGAATTCACACTATTTCCCGCCTCATTATCCCAATAGTTATAGCGCGCGAAAATACCAAACTCATCTTCGTCACCAATTTCAAATGTATATGATGGCTCAATATAGAAACCTTCCTGAACATCACGGCCAAGTGCCTCCGCGCCTGAACCATCCAGCACCCAGCGTGCATATAATGCCCGCAAGCCAAATCCCTGACGCTCAATATCAGTATGGATTTCAAATAAGCCTGCCTGAACGTCATCAACATCCATGCTCTGTGTCACATCGCTTTGATATTGTGCAGTTGCGGCTATTTCAACACCGGGATAACCTGTCCATTTCAGACGTCCGGTAACTGCGCCATCTTCTGCCTGCGCCTTACCTACCTTGCTGCGTCCGTTACGAACTTTATAAGCACTTCCGCCCGTCATTGGCACATTCAAGCCCGAATGCAATGCCACATCATAGCTGAAGCCTTCGCCCAATTCTCCGCTAAAGCCAACACCGCCTTCCCACCATGTTGAAGGAATGATGTTGCTTTCTACCGGATTACGCTCAACCCCGAAGAATGTCGGCGGTTCATGAGTTTCGTTCAAAATACCAACCGGAAGCAAGAACACACCGGCACGCGCGCGGTTATAATCATTTATATCATATTCCAGAAATGCTTGCTCAAGCTCAAATTCGCCTACCTGACCTTCTCCGGCGATTGAATGCTCAAGTTCAACTTCAGAATAAAGTCGCAAATCATCTGTGAATTCATGATTTACAAATAACACAAAGCGGTGAAAATCTATTTCATCCTTGGTGCTGCCCTTATTCAAATGCAATTCACCATAACCGCCGATAGAAGTATTCTCCCACCAGCCATAGCCTGCACTTCCGCCCGCCGGAGCAAGATTCTGCACTTTCTGAGCGGTATTGCTCGCCTCTTCCGCTTTTTTATCGGTTTCCACCACTTTCTTTTCGGTAGAAGTGATGCGAGATTTCAAATTCTGAATTTCCTGATTCTGTAATTTTATCATTTCCCACATTTCTTCACGGCTGGGAAGCGCTGAATCGTCAATTTTTGCGGCTGAGGCATTTGCTGCCATGCCAAAAGCACACACACTGGCAAGCGCAGTTGTTTTTATATAATTTTTCATTATTTACCTTTTTATTTAACTGATTTAGTTGCGAGTCATTCGCATCTTTATGCGATTTGAGGAGTTCTAACAGCAAAATATAGCTTGTCAATAATTAATTGCGAATGATTCTCATTTTCTTCTGTGCGCGATTATTCTTGCATCAAGTTGCAATGGTTAAGCGTCTATTAATTTCGCACTCACCCTGATTAACCGATAATTAACCCCAAGATACTATTATCTCGCGTATGAAGTTTAATAAAATATAAAATTATTTCGTATTAAATTTTAAGTAAATCAGGAGGATTAATATGAAACTTACTAAATTATTCTTGGCAGTATGCTTGGTCGCATTCTTAGCCATCTTTGCCAACATCAAAACCGCCTACGCAGACGGCTATCTTTTTATCTCACCGCAAAGAGTGAAATTATCGGATAAGAGCAAAGTTAGCTCCCTGCATTTGGTGAATAAAGCCGATGTCCCAAAAACTTATGAGATTAATCTGGTGAATTATTCCATGGAAAATGGCAAAAATCTGCAAATTGTCGATAATATGAAGCATTCAGCCAAAGATTTCATTCGTTTTTCACCAAGAAGAGTAACCTTAGGGCCAAATGAAGATCAATATGTGCGAGTGATGGCAAGAGCGCCAAAAGATTTGGAAGAAGGCGGCTATCATGTGCATATTGAATTTAACGAAGTAGAAAATGCCCATTCCAAAGCCACATCTGAAGGTGAAAAAGTTGACGGCGATAAGGTCAAATTCGCAGTTTCTGCCGCTTATGGCGTTGCTATCCCGATTTTTGTTGAGAATGGCAAAACCTCTGCTAATGCCAAAATCTTAAATGCTGATTATAGCCTAAAAGCTGACGGGAAATCCGGTGAATTAACCGCTAAATTTGCGCGTGAGGGAAACACAACATCCTACAATCTAATGACGATTACATATATCGACAAAAACGGTGAATCGCATGTTGCAGCAACCCCTGCGCGTTTGGCCATATATCGTGAAACCGATAACATTGAACGCACATTCGCCCTGAATTTGCCGGAAGGCGTGGCATTTAATGGTGGTGAATTCAAAATCACCCTTTCGGAAATCGGTACGGGAGACAAGGTAGAATTGATTGATGAAACAAGAATCCCAATTAGGTAATAATTCGGGTAAAAATGCAAAATACTGGCTTTTATTTTCCGCGTTTTGCCTGATATCTTTTGCTGCTGCGGCTGAAAACAAGCCCGCCTTTCCGGTTGAGCCGGTATATAAAACCGAGTTGGAAGGAACGGTAAGCGATGACACGGTTAGCGATGATATAGATAAAGATTCCGAAGAAGACGCAAAAGAAGAAGGTATTGACTGGGGGTTTGATGAATTCAAAGATATCGCCGAAACTAACGAAAATATTGAGGAACAGGCGGAAAAACTTGGGAATGATGAGGAAGAATTTAATGAATCCTTCCTGCTACTAAAAGTCACTTCGGCTGATTTCACTCTCAGCAACGGCATCAGCGCCTATTCCCTGAATGACAGGCTCTATATTTCGCTTTTTGAAGTCACCGAGGCACTATATTTCCCAATCGAGGTTTTTGATGAAGAACAACGCGCCGAAGGCTGGTTTATCAGCCCTGACAATGATTTCTATCTTAGCATCCCCGAAAATACCGTAATTGTCGCAGGCAAGAAATCCAAGGCCGATGATGCCTATATCAAACTCTTTGACGAAGAGATTTATGTTGATAGTGAAGCCTTGAAAGAATGGTTTGGGCTGAATTTCAATTTGAATCTATCGCAAATGATACTTGATATAGAAGCTGATGAGAAACTGGCATTTCAGGAGAAAGCCGAGCGCGCCAAGAAATGGGAACAAAATAAGAAAAGGAAGAAACCTGTCCGCAAAACCTATTCAAAAATCGACACACCCTATTCGATGCTGGATTTTCCGTCTACTACGGTTCAACTCGGCACAAATTATCAAAAAACCGGCACTGATTCCACCACCTCCGGCAATTATTCCATTCAGGGCACGGGTGATTTACTGAATATGTCTTCCGATTTCTTTGTCACCGGAAACGATACGGACAGGCTCAGCGATGCAAGAATCAAACTTTATCGTATTGATAATGATGCAAATATCATCCCGCATACCGATATCCGCAAATTAGAACTAGGCGATATCACCACCCCAAGCCTGAATCTTGTCGGCGGTGGCGGTACTGAACGCGGCATAAGCGCAACCAATCGCCCGCTTGGTCAGGTTTCCAATCCGGATAATTTCATCATCAGCGGTGAAGTTGAGCAGGGCTGGGAGGTTGAACTTTATAGAAATAACGAATTTATCAGCTTTCAGGATAGCACATCGGACGGACGCTATGAATTCCGCGATGTATTGCTGGAAGCGGGGATGAACCTATTCAAAATCATAAAATATGGCCCATTCGGTGAAAAAGAGGAGGAATATCGCAGATTCTTCATCGGCCCCGGAATGCTCAAAGAGGGCGAGTTTTTCTATGATGTCTCAGCCTCACAGCCAAATCAAACCTTCCTCCCCGTCAATGAAGATTATGATATTGCCGCCGACCCGCGCTTAATCGCTAATTTTGAATATGGCGTATCCAAAAACCTATCTGTTGGCGCTGGGCTTTATAGCGGGCCGATATATGATAAATCACGCGAGGGAGCGGTTTTAAGCGCAAGAACCTCTATTCTGGGGGCATTTACTACAATCGACCATTTGCATAACACAGACGGCACTTTTATCACCTCTGCATCGGAAAGAATCAATCTTGGTGACTTCAACATCTCCGCATCCGCGCTTTATAACGGCAATTTTGATATTACCGAACTTGACCAAGAGCTAACCCTAACCGGAGATATCGGTACTGCCGTTGATATATTCGGGCTGATGGATTTGAATTTACGCCTCGGCACGGATTATGAATCATATCAAAGCGGGCGCGAAGTAAATCGCTATGGCGGGCAGGTTTCCACCAATATTATGGGGTTTGCACTAAGTAATAAGGTGGATTGGGTTGTAGACGATGACGGCACAACCAGCACCGAAAATGCTCAGGGTCAGCTTTTCTTCCGCAAACGCCTTGATGATTTCATCTTTGATACACCGCATGATATCCTCATCAGAACCACTGTGGATTATGACGTTACGCCCGATTTTGAAGTCACAAATACGAGTTTGCGTCTGGAGAAAAATATAAATGAAGAAATTCGCGTAAAACTTGACACCACTCGCAGTTTTGGCGCGGCAAGCAACACCACCGTAGCGGCAGGGGTGAGCTACGACCATGAATATTTCTCTACCAATCTCACCGGAACTACCAACTCGCAAGGCGATTATGCATTGGGCTTAAATTTACGCTTCCATCTTGATGATGACATCGAATCGGGATATCCGGATTTTGTAAAAGTAGAAGACGCACAGCGCGGTAAAATAGTAGTCAGCGCCTATCTAGATAACAATATAAACGGCGTTTACGACCAAAACGATACCCCACTTGAAAATATTGATTTCAAAACCCGTGATGGACATAAAGGCACAACAAACGCACAAGGTATGGCAGTTGTTGGCGGGCTAACCTCCTATAAAACCACTGATATTTATGTCATCGCCGACTCAATGCCCGATATTTTCTATGTACCAATTGAGGAAGGATATACACTTGTTCCGCGCTCCGGCAGCACAACTTATATTGATTTCCCGATTGTGCTAGGTGGCGAGGTTGATGGATTTATTGAATTAGAAGACGAAGAAGCATCATATCATTATGATTTCAGCCAGATTACACTTGAGCTAGTGAACGCAAGCGGCGTTGTGAAACAAGAAATTAGCCCAGACGTCACTGGCTATTACATCTTCTCAAAAGTCGTACCTGGTAAATATACAGTCAGAATCTCCGAGGAATCCAAAATTGCACTCGGCATAAGCGGGGATACCGAAACCAATATTGATGTGGATAAAGATGATCCGGTTGTCACCGATTTAAATTTTATTGTCGGCGCGCGGATTGAAAAGGAAATAGAAGAAGAAAAGGAAGGCAATGAAAATGAACCGGAAAAAGACGAGCAATTGCAGGAAGTTTAGGGATATAGATATTGGAAACATTGAGCATGGAGCATTGATTATGAAACAGCTCCCCTCCTCATAGGAGGGGTTGGGGGAGGTAATTTAGGAATTAGTATTTAGGAACATTGAGCATGGAGCATTGAACCTTGAACCTTGAACCTTACCAACCCTGTCATTCTGGCGAAGGCCAGAATCCAGAGTAACATTCTACAAACCCTGGATTCCAGCATACGCTGGAATGACATCACCCCTGCACTAATCTTCCTATTGACTATTACCTCCCCCTATAAGGGGGAAAAGAGAGGTGTGAATTCTAGGGGAATCCACTCTTGCGCCTGCATTTAGATTGCCCTAGAATGCTTATGCATTCAGGCAATGACAGCCTCCTGCGCACCGCTTGAACGAAACACAAAAAACATCAAATCACTGATAAACTATGCGTATGGTAATCGGGTCGCCACCGCTATAATCGCTGGCATATTCGCCGCCTTCGCTGATACCAGTTTCCGGAATATTCAACCTGCTACCGAGATATAGCGCATCACTCTCAACATCTCCGGTCAGCGTATATTGCGCCGCGCTCGACCCCGTACCAAGACAATTATATGTGGATTCGCCAATATTGATTGCTGCCGCATCCAACTGGAATATTTCCGAACCATTGGAAATTGCGCCCGAAGCTTCACACGAAATCTCAAGCTCAAATCCGGCAGAGCCGCTAAATTTTACTTCGCCGCGCGCACCTGATGGCGGGCAAATATA
>Ga0210019_1005099_pt1 | contig 11083 bp, 8 predicted proteins | sample CryGeyCG2114_020_2_FD_183969 | JGI IMG/M metagenome (GOLD analysis project Ga0210019, IMG submission 183969) | Groundwater microbial communities from aquifer - Crystal Geyser CG11_big_fil_rev_8/21/14_0.20 (SPAdes) (version 2) | ecosystem: Environmental > Aquatic > Deep subsurface > Groundwater ...
CTACCCCACAATAGCAGAGTACTTTGAGGGTGTTGTAAGAGATGCCAAGAGAAATGGCTACACAGAGACTCTCTTCGGCAGGCGCAGGTATCTCCCCGATCTAAAGTCTCACGTGCCATACATAAGGGCAAGCGCGGAACGCATGGCGATGAACGCACCCATACAGGGGACTGCGACCGGCGATATTATAAAACTCGCAATTACGAAAGCGCGCGACGCTCTTCTGGGGAAGAAGCTTTTGCGCGGAACACACCTTCTTTTGCAAGTGCATGATGAACTTCTGTACGAGATACGAGACGATAGGCACACGGAGAGCAAGATACAAATTATAAAAGAGGCAATGGAGCGGGCTGTTGACGCAAAGTTGCTAAACGGAGTGCCCCTTCGCGTCAACGTCGCGACAGGAAAGAAATGGGGAACACTGGAGGCGAAGTGATGTTGAGCTTGTAGGAATTAGCAGGTAGCTTGTAGCTTCATGAGACGACTTTGACAAACCACACCACCCACCAAAAGCTACCCGTCCGAACGGGTGTTCATCCGGGCGGGCAAGCTAAATCCTACAAGCTATAAGCTGACCGCAAGCTACCAGCTACCCGCCTTGCCGTCGGGCAGGCAAGCTAGATCCTATAAGCTAGTCGCGTGTGCTGGATGGTTGCTTCTAAATGGGATATACTAGCGGTATGCATTACCATCATCATCCAGCGGTCTTGATACATCCGGCGGCGCTTTTTGGGGCGGTGTTTCTGTCAGGGGTTGTGTTGCATTTGTTTTTCCCACTCACCATAGGAGACACGGTGTGGCTTCGTGTCGTGGGGGGTGTTCTCTTTGCGCTGGCAGTACTCTTACATATGTGGGCGCGCGGAATATTCCAAGAACATCATGAAGACATGGATCCGACCACGCCCACAAGACAACTTCTGTTGGAGGGTCCATATAGATACACGCGCAATCCTCTATATCTATCCGCCATCATCGCGCTCTTCGCGATCGCGCTTGTTATAAATAGTTGGTGGCTCGCAGCTGCTCTTGTCATCTCTTGCTTCACCATACACTACGGCATCGTACTTCGTGAGGAAAAGTACCTAGAAGCTCGTTTCGGCGACCATTACAGAAAGTACAAAAAAAGGGTTTCCAGATGGGTTTGACGAGCTTGTAGCTTGTAGGAGCTAGCTTGTAGCTTTACGAAACGATGTTGGTAGACCACACCACTCGCAGGAAGCTACAAGCTACTAGCTAAATCCTGAAAGCTAATAAAATGATATACGTTTTTGTCGGAGAAAAGGGCGCTCGCGAAAAAGCGAGTGTGATGATAAAGAGTCTTCTGGCAAAGAAGAAAGACGCCACCCTTGTGCGGATGGCGGGCGATAGCTTGGACGCGCAGGAGTTGCGATTCTTGGCGGCTTCACAAGGTCTTTTTTCTTGCAACTCTATCGCTCGTATTGATGGATGTTTCGCCACAAGAGAGAGCGCGACACAGATAGAGCCACTTTTGCCCGCTCTTTCCGCATCTTCCAATGTTTTCGTCTTAGTGGATGATAAACTTCTGGCTAACGACATCAAAATACTAAAAGAATACGCTACGGAGATCAAGGAGTACGACAGCGAACAAGACAAGGGCAAAGCGCGGAACTCCGGGGATACGTACTTCAATATTTACTCACTTACAAACGCCTTTGCAGAAAGAGAGAAGCGTCGCGCGTGGCTACTGTATCATGAGGCTCTCGCGAGCGATATTGCCACGGAAGTAGTATTTTGGAAACTGGTTTGGCAGACGCGCGTACTCCTCGCTTCGTACGAGGGACCCGCGGGACTAAAAGCTATCGGCACGGGCGCAGATTTTGCAAAAACAGAGAGAGCAAGAGCCAAATGGGATCGCCAAGAACTCCTCGCCTTCCACCGCAGGCTCCTCGTCCTATATCACGATTTTGAAACATTCCGCTCCGATCCAGACCTTGAATTTGCCCTAGAACGTGCTATATTATCCATCTAGTGAGGGGCCCGTAGCTCACTTGGTAGAGCGCATCCATGGCATGGATGAGGCAACCGGTTCGATCCCGGTCGGGTCCACCAAACGATAATTTTGATCAGCAGAATGCTGATTTAGTTCGTAGATTAGGCCTAATTTGGCAGTTCCAAATCCTTTTGCTCGCACATATGGGATTCCTTCGGGAAATACTAGTTTCTGGAACTTCGGCTGTAGGTGCGGTACAAGGTCAAACCACTGTCGGCCAAGATCGGCTATAAATTTTGTGGCATAAATGACCGTGCCTTCAAGATCGAACTGTTCGATCCGAGCTTCGCTTACTGATATCCTCGTAGCGGCCATTTCGTTTTCCACTTCATCCTTGCGTTCCACGAACTCCTCTTTCGTGTAGGACCCGTCCTCTCGCATTTCGTAGATGCGTTTTTTCTTTGCCTCAAGCATTTCCATTTTCTTATTCCATTTCTCTACTTCGAGCTCGAATCTATGGCCTTTTGATCGCCACATGTCTATGGCGGTTTCTTTCAGTGCTTTCAGGAACGCTTCTTTGGGTGTTATCTGTGCAAGGTAGGCAAAAAACTCTTTTTCCAACTCTAACTTCTTTATGCTCTTTCCAAACTCCGTGCATATCTTATTTCCGCAGTGATAGTAGTTGTATCTGCCTCCCATGCCACCTCGTGGCGCGCTTCCGGTAAGTCCTCTTGAGCACGATCCGCACATGACCGTCCTCCGGAGTGGAAAGTCAGGATTAAATTTGTTGTATTTCGTCATCACTCTCTTTTTACCGGAGAGGATCATTAAAATCTGGTACATCTCGTCCTTGGTGATCATTGGAGTGTGTAAGCCCTCCACATCTTTGCCAGTCCATGGATTGGCGATAATACCGGCATAATACTTTAGATAATTCTTGAGCATCCTAGCTACGAGCTGAGGCGAGCTTTTCTTGCCGGTTAAATCTTTCAAACCCCACTCATCAAGTTTCCTTGCCAGCTCGCTTTGCGAATGCAGTCCATTGGCAAATTCTTTCAATGCTCGCTGGATGATCGGAAATATTTCATCATGTGGTGGATCAGGCTGGGTCTTTTTCTCTCCGTGTTTTTTGTTCTGCATACACCTGTATCCAATCGGTGGCTTCCACGGATAGATGCCTTGGTTGATTCGAGCGAGCATGCCGTCGCTACAGCGTTGCTTTCGTATAGCATTATCAAACTCTGCGATACCGGCAAGGAATGTCTCAAGAAGCTTGGCAACCGGCTCATTGCCGATCGGCTCGGTGACGGAATGGAGAGTAACACCATAGGTTGCAAGGATTTTTCTTATAGCAAAGTGGTCATCAGCATTTCTCGCAAACCGATCGACTCGCAACACCACAAAGGCTTGTACCTTGTCTTTATTCTTGCGACAGAACTCCAACGCCTCGAGGAATTTCTTGCGGTTCTGAAGACTCAAGTCTTTTGCGCTCTGGCCTTCCTCACAAAAGACTAGGTCAATTTCAAGACCTTTCTCTTTGCAGTATTTTCGGCAAAGTTTCTCCTGATGTTCCAGTGAGGTTCCTTTGACCTGTTCGTCACTCGATACTCTTGTATAAATTATTGCTTTCATATTTTTGGTGACCTAGATTGCAAACACACCTTATACTAATTTAGTCGACAAGCTAAGCGTAAGTTGCCCACAATCCCAACTCACACCGCCCCAGTCATAAATTTTCTCGCAAATTGCTGTTTTAGGCCTATTTTGTTGGGTTTTACCGGGTTTTGTCGGGTTTATCTTTTCCATTTTTAGTGTCATTTAGTGTCATTTAGTGTATGTTGGTGTATGTTGTTTTTTGCTCAAAATCTTGCCGTTTATTGCGGTTTATTGCCATTTCAGCCACTCTCACTAGTTATCGAAAGTAGGACGTTAAAATATGCGCCTTTATTTTCGATCGTTCCGGCCGGCGTTCGCTTCAATTTCTCGTGGGCACTTTGTATTCTAGTTAGTCCGTATTTCTTAAGAGCTGAAAGTATAAAGCTCATATCCGCTTCCTCGAGGTATTGAGCAATCTCCAAGCATTTCTCCTCCTCAAAGCTTTTCGGACTGAAACTTCTTACGGGACGACGAGTCGATCGATTGTTTTTATTTTTTTTCTCGTTATCGTTCTTGGGACTTCTGCCGAACGAACTTTTTGAAGTGAAAGAAAACCGCTCTACCAAAGCACTTTTATCGCTTTCTAACTTCTGCCGAACATCATCAACTTCTGTCGACACTTCTGCTGGTGATTGGTCATCAGTAACACTCTCACTTCTGCCAGACTTCTGCTTCTTGCAGTGCTCAAGGTTTGTAAATGCGCCGTTAGATAAAGGATAATTGGCGATATCAACATGGAACGAACTTCTGCGACCTTGCTGTCCGGTAAACCATATCCACTTCTTACGCTTAAGGTTCAACATCAGCTGGTTGATATGATTCTTGGAATATTTTTCTTTAAAGTCCTTGGATAATCCGGCATAACTCACATGAGCTTTGCCGTTCCGAGGATTGGCATTGATCCAAAGCCAGACGAGCACCGAGTATTCCTCAAACCGCAAATAACCGTCTACTAGGGCGGTTTTGATGCTTCGAGGAAGCTTCACGTAATCGTTATTGTCTATTTCGAATGGTAGATTTTCCATATTCATATTCCATGTTGGACCGGTTTTAACTCATGGCATCGTTATACATGAGCGACTTCAGTTCTTTGATCGCCGTGACGAATGCTTTAGCGTTGACTTCGACCAAACCGGCAAAGAAGGCGCTTACCAGCTGGGGGCGATCTGGTGCATTGGTAAAAATAAAATGAAACCGGCGAGAGTCGGCTTTGTCTATGCCTAGCAACGTATATCCCTTGGCCACAAGAAAGGCGGCCGCGTAGAAGTCGCTGGTAGTAAAACTATTGTTGTCCGGTTGGTTTTTCATGTCATTTTGATTATCTTTATCCTCTTTTTCTTTCTTGGCTTTTATTCTTTCTGCTTGCCACTGCTCAAACATAACCTCGGCCAACATAAACAAGCCGTCTCTAATTTCCTCAACCTCTTTGTCGGAAAGATTGGGATCGTTGATTAATTCTTTTACTCGCTCGACGCCTAACATGCATATATCGTAGCGAGCAAAGCACACCTCTTTACATACTCTTTAGCTAAATTCAGAAAACAAAAAAGACGGCTGTTTATGCCGTTTGTAAAAAAGTTATTAAGAAGGGTCGGGAGAGTACCAGCAGTTTTATTCCTTTTTCAAAATTATGCCGGGATAAATCCGGTATCCGGAGTCTCGATAGCCCTCTAGGACTTTGATGATACCGAGTTCTCTATGTGCGATCCGATTCATGGCATCGACTGCGCTTTCAAGTGATTTCCTGGATGCGAAACCGCAGACTTCTATCAGAGTTTCGGTTGGCACATAGGTCTTGTGTGCTATAAGTGTTCGGATCATCTTGTCCCGATAACTACCCACCTCCACATGGTAGCAGTGGTCGATTTTAGGTTCGCAGTACAGCTCGTTGTCGGCCGTGAAAAAGACTACTGTCTTGTTTTTGACCGGTTGGACCGGTGTGGTTACTTTTTCAAACCAATAATCTACTACATCCTTGGCAATCTTTTTTCTTTCGCTTTTGTTTTGCTTCTCGTATTCCTGTATGCCAGACAAAATCCTTTCCGTCTTGGCTAGATGCTTCTTGTGTTCCTGTTGAGCCTGTCGCAACTCATCGCTCAATGTCTTTATGACTCCAGTCGCTTCTTTCAAAGCCAACACCAGTCCAGCATTATCAAAAGCATTTCGGATCGCGTCTCGCGCTACGCCAATATTAAAAGTGTAGGTTGTGGCCAGTGTGGCCGTTTTCATTTTCATATTCATTGTCCAGTTAAACAAAAGGCTCGCGATCCGTTATCACAAAAAAGTGACGTTAGATCGCGAGCCCTTGAACTCGGAATGCCTTTCAGGTTGCCTCGTGAGGCACTTATTTAACTGTTGGATTTATTTTACCACTTTTGCCTACTTTGTTGCCATAGTGGAGTGTGCATTTCCGTAATGATACAAAAGTGTATTACTACGGAAATGCCAAGGAATGTAAGAACCTATTTAGTAAATACCCTAAAAAGCCTTTATTGCAGGCACAAAACAGGGGCTTGACTTCTCTATATCAGTAGAGTAGTATAGTAAGTGATGTTACTATATCACCCCAAAAGGGTACAAAAATATGGACGAAATCCTTAAATACGTACAAAACCAACTGGTACAGGCCCCTTTCCGGCTTAAGTCCTACACTCAGGATGAGCAGGGCAAGAAGTATCCGCAAAGAAATATTTATGTCAAAGTTGATAAATACTTTCGGGATTTTTTGCATAACCCAAATGCCCAGGACCGTTGGATTATAATCCCAGGACTTCGTGGCGTGGGTAAAACCACAATCCTTGCACAGCTTTTCTTAAATCATCAGCAGGAAGTCGGCGATCGCAGAATGCTTTATGTTTCATTGGATGAAGTCGTGAACGTACTCGGCTCATCTTTGAAAGATGTTTTGACAGCCTACGAAAAGATAATCGGTGAGAGTTTTGAAAAACTTACCAAGCCAGTTTTTATATTTATTGACGAAGCACAATATGATCCCAAATGGGCATCGGTGTTGAAGTCTGTATACGATCGGTCAAATAAAGTTTTCGTTGCATGCAGTGGTTCATCAGCTGTTTCTCTGCAGACCAATCCAGACGTTATCCGCCGTTCTATTTTCCAGAAACTTTTTCCAACAAGCTTCTCTGAATTTTTAATGATCCGTGACGGAAAACTTCCTACTAAAGGCTTAAAGCAAAGCATGAAAGATGCTCTGTTTAATGCGGATTCAGCCAAAGATGCTTACGAAAAATTAAAGAGATTAGAACCAAGCGTAGTAAGTACGTGGGCATCTATAGATCGCCATTATGTAGATGAGTATCTAAAGATTGGCACTTTACCATTTGCTATCCGGATGAAAGACGAGGTGCGAGTCTACCAAACTATTACCTTACTTTTAGATAAAGTAATCAATCAGGACGTTCAAAGTCTTGGCCGTTTTGATACCAAGACTCTCATCTATATTAAGAGGGTATTATTTTTGCTTGCCGAGTCTGACGTGGTGAGTATTCAGAAACTTGCCACCACGCTCGAGACTAGCGTCAACACCGTTTCAAATATTCTTGAAGTGCTGGAACAGGCCGAGTTACTTATTCGTGTTATGCCTTACGGTTCGAATTCAAAAAAAGTCAGGAAGCCATCACGCTACCAGTTTATGTCTAGTGCCATGCGATCAGCATTTCTCTCGGTCGCCGGCAACGAACAGATTTTTGCCAGTCAGAAAGGCCGTCTTATGGAGGATATCGTAGCCATGACACTATACAAGGAGTTCGTAGCCAACAGTCGCGGTGCTTTAAATTACGACAGCTCAAAAGCTGGCGCAGATTTTATTCTTACTATCGCCGGTAAGAATATTATTCCGATTGAAGTTGGTGTGGGCGAAAAGCTTGGTACGCAAGTTCGAAGCACCATGAAGAAGGTCGGATCAGCGAAATACGGCATAGTAATCTGCCGAAATTCACTCACCTTACTGGAGGATGCCAATGTGGTTAAAGTCCCATTGGACTACTTCTTGTTAATATAAATTTATGCCAAAGGAAATCGCCAACAAAACTAAGAAAGAAACCTACATCAAGTGTAAGAAATGTGGCACTGATGATCTTTCTATTACGCACTGTAATTTAACCCCATGTAAGTGTGGGGCTATTTCTATCGATGGCTCTAAAGAGTTAGTGAGAGTTATCGGTAAACCAGAGGATTATGAAGAAATCCAAAAATAAATTTATGGCAAATTCTAAAGAAGCAAAGGCACGAATAAAAATAAACAAACTGCTTGAACAAGGAGGTTGGCGATTTTTTGATAATGAAAAAGGACAAGCAAACATTTCCCTTGAACCGAATGTAAAACTTACTCAAAAAGATATTGACGCTTTTGGCGAAGATTTTGAATCTACAAAAAACGGCTTTATAGATTTTTTACTGCTTGATGAAAAAGGTTTTCCTCTTGTTATTTTGGAAGCCAAAAAAGAAGATAAAAATCCGCTAGACGGAAAGGAACAAGCAAGAAAGTACGCTCACACTGAAAACGCACGCTTCGTTATTCTTTCAAATGGCAACCTTCATTATTTTTGGGATTTGGAACGAGGTGATCCCGAAGTTATAACCGAATTTCCAACACAAGAATCTTTGAAGCACAGACAAGATTTCAAACCTGACAATCAACGATTGGCAGATGAAAAGGTTGAAGCCGATTATATTGCACTGACACAAAATCCAAGTTTCAAAGATGATCCTCGTTATCTCGAAGAAGAAACACGCGAACAGTATTTGTGGGATGAGAACTTACGAATTTTGCGTCCATATCAGCTCAAAGCAATTCACGCTTTGCAAAAATCTGCCGAAGCTGGAAATGATCGTTTTCTCTTTGAAATGGCAACAGGCACAGGGAAAACTCTTATTTCCGCCGCAGTTATTAAGCTTTTTTTAAGAACAGGAAACGCAAAACGAATTTTGTTTTTGGTTGATCGTCTGGAATTGGAAGATCAAGCACATAAAAACTTTGTTCGCTATTTGAGTAATGACTTTTCGTCAGTTATTTACAAGCAAAATCGTGATGATTGGAAAAAGGCGGAAGTGGTTATTACTACTGTTCAAAGTCTTTCATCGCAAGACAAATACAAAAAACTGTTTTCGCCTACTGATTTTGATTTAATTATTGCGGATGAATCACACCGAGCAATCGGCGGAAATTCACGCGCAGTTTTTGAGTATTTTATCGGCTATAAACTAGGGCTTACTGCTACGCCAAAAGATTATTTAAAAAATGTTGATCCTCAAAAACTGTCCCAGAAAGACCCACGAGCATGGGAAAAACGGCAATTGCTAGATACCTACACCACTTTTGGTTGCAAAAATGGCGAGCCAACTTATAAATTTAGTTTGCTTGACGGTGTTCGCGGAGGATTTTTGGTCAATCCTGTTGTTTCAGACGCACGCACAGACATTACAGCAGAACTGCTTTCTGAAAAGGGTTATGCCGTAATGGTAGAGAATGAAGAAGGCGTTGAAAGTGAAGAAACCTTTTTCCATAAAGATTTTGAAAAGAAATTCTTTTCTGAAAAAACAAATCGTGTATTTTGCCAGACATTTTTGGAAAATGTTTTGAAAGATCCGATAAGCGGAGAGGTTGGAAAAAGTATTATATTTTGCATAAGCCAAAAACACGCTTCAAAAATCACGCAAACGCTCAATCAAATGGCGAGCCAGCTTTGGCCCGACAAATATAATTCTGATTTTGCCGTGCAAATAACCTCAAACATTGCCGATAGCCAACAATTCACGATCAATTTTGCCAATAACAATCTCAACGGACATACAAAGTTTTTGGAGAATTACAAATCAAGCAAAACGAGAGTTTGCGTCACTGTTGGCATGATGACAACGGGCTATGATTGCCAAGATATTCTAAATCTTGCGCTCATGCGCCCGATATTCTCACCGACTGACTTTATTCAGATAAAAGGACGAGGAACACGAAAGTTTGTTTTTGAATACAAAGACGAATACGGCGAAACTCACAAACACGAAAAAAATAATTTCAAGCTTTTCGATTTCTTTGCTAACTGCGAATACTTTGAAGAAAAATTTGATTATGACGAAGTTTTGCAATTACCTATCAAACAAAAAGGAACAGGAGGAGAAGGACCTGTCGGTGTTGATATTGATGAAATAGAAGTTTTCAATCCCGACAAGGTTAAAACGCTCACAGAAACCCCTGTCGGTATTGAGGGAATGAAAGTTGATCGAAAGCTTTTTGAGAAAGCCCGCGAGGAATTACAAAATGACCCCGAAGTAAAAACTGCCGTTGAAAATGAGCAATGGGAAAAAGCGGTTCAGATAATGCGGGATAAATACGAAGACAAACCGCAACTATTTTTGAATCTTGAAAAAATCCGCAAGAGCGAAAATCTTGACCGCCGAATTTCTTGGCGTGAATTTTTGGAACGAGTTTTCGGCTTGATTGATGTTTTCAAGTCTAAAGACGAAAAATTGGAAGAAGAATGCGAAAAGTTTATCTCAATCTACAAACCCGAAAGCAAGTATGTACCACATATCAAAAACTATCTTAAAGCGTATGTTACGGATGAAAAATTCCGAGACATTATCAACAAAAAGCATTTTGCGGAACTGAATGTCTATGCTGGATTTACAATGTCGGAATTTAAAGAATTAAACGGCTGGCGGGAAACTGTTCCTGAATATGTGAAAGATTATGTCCCCGTTAATGTTTATATGAGGTAATCAAAAAATTATTATGCTTGATCAAACTACAAAACGAAAACTTGACTCCGCCCGACAAATTCTTGTCGGTAAAGTGCCTGATCCAAAAGCACAGGTTGAGCAAATCACGACTGCCCTCGTCTATAAGTTTATGGACGACATGGACAAAGAATCGGAGGAACTCGGTGGAAAAGCGAAATTTTTCGCTAATGGTTTTAGTCAATATTCTTGGACGAAACTTTTGGACAGTAAACTTTCAGGACAAGAACGCCTTGATCTTTATGTTCAGGCAATTACGAATATGTCAAAAAATCCGCATATTCCTCAATTGTTTAGAGATATTTTTAAGGGTGCATTTTTGCCGTACAATGATGCGCGAACACTTTCGCTTTTTTTGAAAGAGATCAACGAATTTAATTACGAACACAGTGAAAATTTAGGAAATGCTTTTGAATACTTGCTCTCAATTCTTGGAAGCCAAGGAGACGCGGGGCAATTCCGTACACCTCGCCATATTATTGATTTTATGGTTGATGTCGTTGATCCAAAGAAAAACGAAACAATCCTTGACCCCGCTTGTGGAACGGCTGGATTTTTGATCTCTGCATACAAACATATTTTGAAGCAGAACAAAGAAAAAGCACTTACGCCAGACGAGAAATTGAAGTTGATGAATAATCTTGCGGGTTATGATATTTCACCTGATATGGTGAAATTAGCACTCGTGAATATGTATTTGCACGGATTTCCAGAGCCAAAAAT
>Ga0210019_1005103_pt1 | contig 11081 bp, 10 predicted proteins | sample CryGeyCG2114_020_2_FD_183969 | JGI IMG/M metagenome (GOLD analysis project Ga0210019, IMG submission 183969) | Groundwater microbial communities from aquifer - Crystal Geyser CG11_big_fil_rev_8/21/14_0.20 (SPAdes) (version 2) | ecosystem: Environmental > Aquatic > Deep subsurface > Groundwater ...
TCACACTACATTTCTGCTTTCTTCGGACTGTGTCCCGCCGAAGCCTTTGGCGAAGGAGGAATTCTCCCTTTCATAAAGGGAGCACTCCGATTCTTATCGGAGGAGGGATTTCAAAATCCTCCGTCTCATCAGAATGAGCCACCTCCTTTACAAAGGAGGAATTGGGGAGTGTGAGGGGTTACCGTTTTACTATTTGACAACTACACAATCCCCTGCTATCCTGTACCTATTCAGTGTTCGCCCGCCCGGGCGGACCTTTATTTTTAATCGCACAACGTATAGCGTGAATCGGGAAGCGCCAGACACTATTTTTTCAGGCGTTATATGTTACACGTTATATGTTCCACGTTATATGTTATTCGACCTTAAAGTAATCAATTCCGTCCTGGATCAACTCGAGGAAGAACGCGGTATTCCGCGAGCGAGAGTTATCGAAGCTATCGAGTCGGCCCTCGCGACTGCATACAAAAAAGAGTATGGCAAAAAAGGCCAAATTGTTCGAGCTAAGTTTGATATATCGACCGGAGACACCCTTTTCACGCAGGTGAAAGTGGTTGTTGATGATACCCGTGTTATTCCCGAGGAAGAGTCTGAAAAGATGCGCGAAGATGAAGCGGAGCGTGACCCGAACGACGAGCGCATCTACTACAACCCAGAGCACCACATCATGCTCGAAGACGCGAAAAAGATTAAAAAAGACGCCATTCTCGACGACGAAATCGTCTTCCCTCTCGAATCGAAAGGTGATTATGGACGTATCGCAGCCCAGACCGCCAAACAGGTCATCATCCAAAAAATCCGCGAAGCCGAGAAGATGAGCGTTATGACCGAATACGGTGCCAGACAAGGAGAAATCGTATCAGGAACCGTTCAGCGTATTGAACGAGGAAACCTTTTTATCGATATGGGCCGTGCCACCGGTATTCTCCCCTACGAAGAACAGATTCCCGGAGAACGATACCGCCAAGGAGAACGTGTCCGTGCGTACCTCTACCGTGTTGAAGAAACACCCAAAGGTATTTTCCTCAAACTCTCTCGCTCACACCCCAAATTCCTTCACGAACTCTTTAGACAAGAGGCTCCTGAAGTCGCGAGTGGCGCAGTGGAAATCAAAGCCATCGCGCGCGAACCGGGAAGTCGAACAAAACTTGCGGTTCTTTCAACCGACCCTCATGTCGACCCTGTTGGGTCACTTGTCGGTCAGCGTGGTGTTCGTGTTTCGACCGTTATGTCGGAACTCGGCGGAGAGAAAATAGATATTATCGAATGGTCAGAAGACCCAGCTAAGTTTGTCGAGGCCGCTCTTTCACCAGCCGAGGTTCTCTCGGTCACTGTCGACGTCTCTGAAATGAAAGCGGTCGTAGAAGTCACCGAGGACGAACAGTCCCTCGCTATCGGAAAGGGTGGCCAAAACGTCCGTCTTGCCGCGAAACTTACTGGTTGGAAGATTGATATTCGCTCAGCAAAGGGAGAAGAAATCGCCAGCGCGGACGCAGGACCACAAGAAGAACCGACAACCGACAACCCACAACCAACAACCGAAGAAGAGAAAAAGGAGGAATAGCATCACCCTCTTGTCAATGCTCAAAAAGCGCAGGTTTTGTTATTCTGTTCTCATCGGTTCGTTATTCAGTTATTCAGTCTAGGACCTACGCAATTGGTGTCATTCCACTGAAAAGTGGAATCCAGGGCCATAAAAAACGACTATATACTGGATTCCAGCTTTCGCTGGAATGACAGAAAAAGGAAAAATGCGTAAGTCCTACAGTCATAAGTTATCTGTTATTATTTATAAGTTATTAGTTTCTATATTACTATGAACTCTGTTATTGCATTTGCTCTCGGCTCCTCGCTCCTTGCCCTCATCTACGGCGCAGTTGTAGCAAGCCGACTTCTTAAGAAGAGTGCGGGAAACGACCGCATGAAGGAAATCTCCTCCGCTATTAGAGAAGGAGCGCAGGCGTACCTTAATCGCCAGTACAAGACGATTGCGGTCATTGCACTCATCCTTGCCGTTATACTCTACTTCGCATTCAACGCAACAACAGCTATCGGCTTTATCGTCGGTGCCGTTTTTTCCGCCCTCGCGGGATATATCGGTATGAACGTATCGGTACGGGCAAACTCTCGTGTCGCCGAAGCGGCGAAGACCGGTCTCGCGCCGGCTCTTGCTCTCGCTTTCCAAAGTGGAGCTATCACCGGATTACTTGTGGTAGGTCTCGCACTCCTCGGGGTTGCAGGGTTCTTCGCAATCACCGGAGACGTGAAAGCACTTATCGGTCTTTCATTCGGAGCGTCTCTTATCTCTGTCTTCGCTCGTCTCGGTGGAGGTATTTTCACCAAGGCCGCTGACGTCGGTGCCGACCTTGTCGGCAAAGTAGAAGCGGGTATTCCAGAAGACGACCCGAGAAACCCAGCGGTTATCGCCGACAATGTCGGGGATAACGTCGGTGACTGTGCAGGTATGGCAGCCGACCTTTTCGAAACATATGCAGTAACGGCAATCGCAGCGATGCTTCTTGGAACGATTATCTTTCCTAACTTCGAGGGGGCTCTGCTTTACCCGATTGCTATCGGCGCCGTATCGATTATCGCCTCGATTATCGGTACCTTTTTCGTTCGTTTAGGCACGAAGGGAAACCCCGTAAAGTCCGGAGCGGGCCACGGGGCAGGCATCATGGGAGCTCTCTACAAGGGCCTCATCGCTTCAGGAGTTCTCTCTGCTATCGCGTTTTTCCCTCTTACTGCAAAATTAATGGCCGATAACGGAAAGTTCAGTACCGATTCTATCTTCTTTGCGTCTCTCGTAGGTCTCGTCGTTACAGGACTTCTCGTCTGGATTACCGAATACTACACAGGAACAGACCATGCTCCAGTTCAGTCTATCGCATCGGCGAGTCAGTCAGGACACGGTACCAACATCATTCAAGGTCTTGCGATTTCAATGAAATCAACGGCACTCCCCCTTCTTACTATCGTAGGTGGTATCCTCGCTTCTCACTACTTCGCGGGACTCTACGGTATTGCTATCGCCGCGATGAGTATGCTTTCGATGGCAGGTATCGTTATCGCCATTGATGCTTATGGACCGGTAACAGACAACGCAGGAGGTATCGCGGAGATGAGCAACCTTCCTGAAAGCGTACGAGAAATCACCGACGCACTTGATGCTGTTGGTAACACCACCAAGGCAGTGACGAAAGGATACGCAATCGGTTCAGCAGGTCTTGCGGCCATCGTCCTTTTCTCTGCGTATACACAAGAGTTCGAAACACTCGGACGAACACTTCGCTTCGACCTTCAAGACCCTATGGTCATCGTCGGTCTCTTTATCGGAGGATTACTTCCCTACTACTTTGCCGCCATTTCGATGGAGTCGGTACGTAAGGCAGCGAGTGCCGTCGTTGAGGAAGTTCGCCGTCAGTTCCGTGAAATCAAAGGAATCATGACCGGCGACGCAAAACCTGACTACAGCCGTGCAGTCGATATCGTCACGAAGGCAGCTATTCGAGAAATGATTGTCCCTGCTCTTATCCCCGTTCTCGCCCCGATTATCGTCGGATTCCTTTTTGGACCGGTCGCGCTCGGAGGACTTCTTGTCGGAAGCATCGTTACGGGACTTTTTGTCGCCATCTCGATGACATCGGGTGGTGGTGCATGGGATAATGCCAAGAAATACATTGAATCAGGACACTACGGCGGAAAGGGCTCTGAAGCCCACAAAGCCGCGGTCACCGGTGATACGGTAGGCGATCCATATAAGGATACCGCCGGCCCTGCAATCAACCCAATGATTAAGATTCTAAACATCGTTGCGCTGTTACTTATCCCGTTCCTGTTCTAAAAGCAAGCGTATCTTTAGGCGGTCGAGAAATCTGCAAACAAAAAATCCCCTTACAGGGGATTTTTGTTTTCGTAACCCCTCACACTACATTTCTGCTTTCTTCGGAATTCTCCCTTTCCTAAAGGGAGCACTCCGATTCTTATCGGAGGAGGGATTTATTCCTTACGAGCTTGCCGATATTTTCAGGTAGCGAGCGAAATAAAATGAAATCCTCCGTCTCGAAGATTCGCCACCTCCTTTACAAAGGAGGAATTGGGGAGTGTGAGGGGTTACTTGTTTTCTTGTTTTTTCTATAGTGGTGTATGGTATAATATAATATGAAGTATATTCGTTTACTAAACATAATTTATTACTATGGAACCGACCCTTCAAACCACAACATCGTCTAACAACACGACGAATACTCCGCCGAAAATTGAGACCTCATCTTCTCCAATATCTCCAGCGCAATCTTCTACACCTACTCCGGTACAGTCACCTATCTCTGTTCCACCACCTCAACCAACAACACCGAACCCTACACCAAAGACACCTCCCCTAACCCCCTCTAAACCTGAAATCGATCTTCCCAAGCCACCAGACCATCAAATCGAAGCTCCTCATAAGAAAAAAGGCTCTCTTGGGAAAAAACTTGGAATCGTTGTTATCATTGTCGTTCTTATTATCGCTGGACTCTACTTCTGGGGTGCTCAGCTGGTTAAAAACGATGTACCCGCTCCTGACACCACTTATTTGACTGAATAAAACCTGCTCGTCCTATCCTCGTAGAAGAGCTGACGAGGTATTCTGCGAATAACATTCACCGTATCAAGTTCACCTATAGATGGGCACCCCCTCGTACATCAAGGAGGTGCCCATCGAGCTATACCCCTCTTTTTCAGGAAAAAGATACGCGCCATCGTACAAGTTTTGATTCGTAGCAAGGACAAAGCACAGGGTAAATTGCAAAAATTGAAAAAATAGGTAAAGTGTAACTCTTATGTCATATACAATAAAAGAACAAAAGGTCCTTCCGGGGTCACAAATGGAGTTTACTATTGAGATTTCCGCAGAAGTAATCACTAAAGAGAGCAAGCATGTTCTCGAAGAAGCAGTACGAGACGCTGAGATGCCTGGCTTTCGAAAAGGTAAGGTACCTGCCGATGTTGTCCGTAAACGTATAGGGGAACTCGCTCTCTTTGAAGACGCCGCGACTCACGCTCTCTCCGAGACACTTGCAGATATCTTCAAAAAAGAGAGTTTAGATGTTATTGGTCGACCAGAAGTAACAACGACCACACTTGCTCCGGAAAACCCCGCGGAATTTAAAGTGAAGGTATCTCTCTTCCCTCGTCTCACTCTCCCCGATTACAAAGAAATAGCAGTGAGGAGTAACAAAAAACCTGAAGAGAGCGTAGAGGTGACCGATAAAGAAATCGATACCGTACTTGCGCAAATTACAAAGGAATACGAAAAAGCACACGACAAAAAGGATTTCGTCGTTACTGACGACAACGTAAAAGAGCTCGGCGATTTTGCTTCCGTTGCCGACCTTCGGACTAAAGCCGTAGAAGGAATGACTGGACACAAAAAGAGCCAGGCAGTGGAGAAACGCCGAGCGGAGCTTCTTGACGCTATCGTGAAAGCTACAAAAGGAGATATTCCTGAGGTACTCATCGAAAATGAGCTCATCCGTCTCGAGGGAGAGTTTAAAACGCAAATAGAACGTATGGGAGCAACCTTTGAAACCTACCTCAAAGAAATCAAGAGAGACAGAGGGGATGTCCTCAAAGAGTGGCGTCCCGATGCTGAAAAACGAGCACGCCTCCACCTTGCGCTTGCCGAAATCGCCCGTGCAGAAAAGATTGTTGCTGAAGAGAGTACTGTAGAGGCAGAAGTGAAGCACATCCTTGAACACTACAAAGAAGCTCGCAAGGAAAATGTTCGTGCGTTTGTTGAAAACAACCTTCTCAATCAAAAGACAATAGAGTTTCTAGAGAACCTTTGATACGAATGTAGCGAATTACTATGCGAATGCTACTAATCTACGAATCCCGACTTCCTTCATTCGCATATTCGAAGCATTCGTGCGTTCATCTGTAGCATTCGTATCTCGCAACTACGATTGGAGTAACAGCAGTGCGGTTACAGCAACTGCCGCTGTTTCTGCGCGGAGCGTCGGTGCTCCGAGCGAACACATACGCACTTTTTCTGTACGAAAATATTCTAGCTCCCTGGCACTCCACCCACCCTCAGGACCGATAAAAGCACCTAGTTTGCCCTCTGTATCGTATTCTGCTTTCTTGAACGTGTCTCCATTTGGATCAAATGCCAAAGAAGGAAAATATTGATACTCCTTAAATACATTCTCGAGATCCATCGGCTCATAGAGAGCCGGTAGATTTCCTCGTCCTGATTGCTCTGTAGCTTCCCTTACAATATCCTTCGCTCGAGCGAGATTAAACTTCTTCACCTCAGAGCGGTCTGCGATAACGGGGCGAATTTGCGCAACCCCTAGTTCAGTCGCCTTTTCGAGTAACCACTCAAATCGTTCTTTTTTGATAAGAGACACAAACAAGAAAAACTCCTGTTGGGGAGCTTGAGCACTCTCGGTCGACTCGCGAATCATACACACTGCCTCTTTTTTCGTGAGAACAGCGAGTTCACACCGATGATCCTTACCATATCCATCGAACAATACCACTTCGTTCCCAACCTTGAGGCGAAGTACGTTTCTCCATTGATGAAGAAGCTTCTCATTCTTAATCGAAATCCGTAAATCTGGCGAGATACGTTCCTCTATATAAAATCGATGTATTCTCATGAAAGAAAGTATAAAGTAGTATGCATAAAGTATACAGCAAAAGCGAAAAAACCAAACACACTGAACCTGACGCTCTCCCGAATAAATCCAGCTCGTCCTATCCCCGCAGCTTTGCTTCGGGGTATCCTCAGAATGGCTGTTGATAACTTTATGGGTAAATCGGTAACAAAGAGGTACAATTGATTATTATTCGTTGTATTATTTTACATGCAAAAATCAAACCTAGCCGTTGGACTTCTTGTCGCGGCCGCCTTGGTCGTCGGATTTACGTCACTACAATCACGCGGTACGGATGTTACGGCATCAGTTGGTAACGCGGTACGAACACCGGTACTTATCACCTATAGCGACACGGGATTTACTCCAGCAGTGGTGAAAATTACGAAGGGAACATCCCTCCGTATTATTAACACGAGCAACAATGCCCTTCGCATCGCTCCTCTCGTAGATCCAGCATTCAATGAAGAAGGCTACAGAGGATTTGAATCTTCACAGTCCATAAAACAAGGAGACTCATTTGAACTTTCCATTATTCGGTCTGGTGTCTGGGGATTTACAAATAAAAATAACCCAGGAGCTGTCGGCGTTGTCATTGTCGAATAAATCGCCACCAAAACTCGCGCAAGATACAAGCCTCGCCGTACAAACAGCGAGGCTTTTGAATTATGAACCGGGAATGTGGAGTTATCCTCCCCTTTTTTCCTTTCCTTGGCTTGCAATCTTCATTCCCTGACGGAACAATGCTTTTCGTTCCTTTGGCGTAAGAGCCTATCTCCAATCTCATACCTTGATAAAATGAGAAAATTCCGAGCGAAAATCGCATATTTTGACGAGTCATATCGAGCGACCTGATTTTTAACGACTGAAAGGAGTATAAAAATGGAAGTACTCCTGTGGTGATATGATGAGGAGAAAGAGGCGATTTGCAGCCGGAATTTTCTCATTTTAGCAGGTAAGCGTCAAAGTGAGCTATGTTTGGCGGTGAGATTGGAGATAGGCTCTAAGTGAATTAGTCCTCTCTCTAATTTGTCTCGCAAGCACACTACCGCGAGTTTTCACAGGATACTGGAAGTTTAACGTCAACTCTTTTCACGAGTCTTCTTTCGTTGAGGTTGAACCGACGTGAGGAACAAAATTCAAGAGTTACTTTATAACACATATCCGGTTTGTCAACTCCCTCTTTTTCTGTTATTATCTCTTTGCTTTAGTCATTTTTACTTTTTAATTTTTAATTTGTCTCCATGTCCATGCTTATCCCAACCGTTATAGAAAAGACCACGTACGGCGAACGAGCCTACGACATCTATTCTCGCCTTCTCAAAGAGAATATCATCTTTCTCAGTGGTGGCATCGACGACCACACAGCGAACCTTATTATCGCCCAACTTCTCTTTCTTCAATCAGAAGACCCGAAAAAGGAGATAAATATCTACATTAACTCCCCGGGTGGCTCAGTCACCTCGACCCTCGCCATTATCGACACCATGAATCACATCAGGAATGAGGTGGCGACAACCTGTGTCGGTATTGCAGCGTCTGGAGCCGCAATGGTTTTGTCCGCGGGAAAGAAAGGTAAGCGCTATATTCTACCAAACGCAGAGGTTATGATTCACCAACCTCTTGGCGGAGTCGAGGGCCAAGCGACCGATATTGCTATTACGGCAAGACACATTCTCCAAACAAAGGAAAAGCTCAACAAAATGCTTGCCACTAACTGCGGAAAACCGCTCTCACAGATTGAAAAAGACGTTGAGCGGGACTTCTTCATGACGGCAGACGAAGCGAAAAAGTACGGTATTGTCGACAAAGTCATCCAGGTAATCCAATAGAGGTACTTCAAGCGGACAAAAAACAGGACTTCTGGCCCTGTTTTTGCTATGGAAAGCGGAATATCAGTACTTCAAAGTGACGCCCTGTACATTTTTGCAGATTGCTTGTATATTAGAAGTATTAAAAATTGATATTGACGAGTTTGTTATTAAAGCGCCAATTTCCTGATTCAAGCCTGATTGTGTATGTTTTCTACAATTAAACAACATATCTACTCGATAACCGAGGGTTACAGCCCTATTTCTATCGAGTCCAAAGCTTTCGGAAGGACAGAAAACGCTTAACGAGCGAACTCTTTACCCTATATGTCGTTACAACTCGTTGTGCTCCTTGCGAGCATAGCGGGCATCGTCGGAATTGCTATTGGATACTACCTACGTCTAATCATTTCTCTTGGAAAGAAGGGCTCGATGGAGCTCGAAATCAAGGGAATGGAGCTCGCCGCGAGAGAAGAGGCGAAGAAGATTACGCTCAAGGCTGAAGAGGAAGCAACCAAGGTACTGATCGAGGCTCGCAAAGAACTTAGAGAGAAGGAAGAGAAGATAAAGAAAGCCGAAGAACGTTTGATTAAGAAGGAAGATACTGTCGACAAACGCCAAGCTGATGTCGATAAGGAGATAGAAGATATTAAGCTAAAAATTGCTGAGGTTAAGCGTGTCAAAGAGAAGGTTACTGAAATGGAGGAGAGTAAGCGAGCTGAACTTGAGAAAATCGCAAATCTTTCTGAAGAGGAAGCGAAGAATCAACTTCTCGCCACGATAGAGAAGCGTTACGAGGAAGATCTTCTCGTACGCATGCAGAAACTTGAACGTACAGGAGAAGAAAAGCTTGAGAAACGTGCACAAGAAATTCTCACTACTTCTATTCAGCGTCTTGGTAACTCAGTAACCGCCGATGTCCTTACGACCGCAGTTACTATTCCAAACGATGATATAAAAGGGAAAATCATTGGAAAGGAGGGCCGCAACATCAAGGCCTTCGAACGCGTCACCGGAGTTGAGGTCATTGTTGATGACACACCAGGAACAATCACGATTTCCTCGTTTGATCCGATTCGACGACAAATTGCCCGCATCGCCCTCGAGAATCTTATTCTCGATGGTCGTATTCAGCCTGCCAAGATTGAGGGTGCCGTAGAGAAAGCAACCGCGGATATCAACAAGATAATCAAAGAGAAAGGTCAGCAGGCAGCGTACGAAACGGGTGTCATGAACCTTCCTCCTCAGGTAATAGCTATTCTTGGACGGCTTCACTTCCGCACGAGCTACGGACAAAACGTTCTTCAGCACTCGATAGAGATGACGCATATCGCCGGAATGATTGCCGAGGAACTCAAAGCAAACGTTGCGATTACAAAGGCCGGTGCCCTCCTTCACGATCTCGGTAAAGCTGTCGACCATGAAGTACAAGGAACCCATGTTGAAATCGGACGCCGTATTATGCAAAAGTTTGGTGTCGACCCTCTTGTCGTAAAGGCAATGGAGGCGCATCATGGCGAATACCCTTACGAGACGATTGAGTCCTACATTGTCCAAACCGCTGACGCCATTTCAGGCGCCCGCCCAGGAGCCAGGCGTGACTCGGTTGAGAATTACTTGAAGCGTCTAGCTGACCTTGAAGGTATCGCGACTTCTTTCCCTGGAGTTGAGAAGGCGTACGCTCTCCAAGCAGGACGTGAGATTCGTATCTTCATTAAACCAGAAGACTTAAGTGACCTCGAATCAAAAAACCTCGCCCATAATGTTGCCGAACGAATAGAAAAAGAACTTAAATACCCTGGTGAAATAAAAGTGACGGTTATTCGCGAGACGCGATGTATTGAGTACGCCAGGTAGAACACGGAAGCGACACTGAATAAGAACACGAAAATGACTCGGAACTTCTCCCCTTCTGTTGAAGGAGAGGATGAGAAAAAAGGGGTGTATTTGGAAGGCAAAAAGAAAACGCGGGGCACTTGTGTGTCCTGCGTTTTTTTGTTACTAGAATACATGGAGCCCCATCTGTCAATAACCTCCCCGATATGGCTCTACTTGGCCTTTTCTGTCTCTTGTTCGTTGCCATTCGTATATTCGAATAATTCGTAGTTTTGTATAGTTTTCTTCCTATTGCCTCAAAAAAGGCTTGATATATAATGGAAACACGCTTTACCAGTTATAAATGGTCGAAAAGTTTTATGAAGTAATAAATATCGTCTTATTCGCATCTATTCGTTGATTCGTATAATTCGTATATTCGCATTAGTATGAACAAACAAGGAATCGTCGAAGCAGTTCACGCTGTTCTTGGTAGCACAAAGGTGCAGGCCGAACAGACAGTTGATACTGTTATCTCTTCAATCGTCTCAACACTTAAGCAAGGCGATGAGGTCTCGATTGCAGGACTAGGGATTTTCTCTGTAAAGCAACGCGCAGCTCGCCAAGCACGCAACCCACGCACAGGAGAAATGGTGCAGGTTCAGGCGATGAAAGTACCGAAGTTTCGCGCCGCCAAGGCCCTCAAGGACGCGGTCAAATAACGTCCCCTTTGTCATTCCCGCGAAAGCAGGAATCCAGTCTTCGAAAAAACGACTTACCTCGTCACAAACCCCGCCACTCGGCGGGGTTT
>Ga0210019_1005107_pt1 | contig 11079 bp, 9 predicted proteins | sample CryGeyCG2114_020_2_FD_183969 | JGI IMG/M metagenome (GOLD analysis project Ga0210019, IMG submission 183969) | Groundwater microbial communities from aquifer - Crystal Geyser CG11_big_fil_rev_8/21/14_0.20 (SPAdes) (version 2) | ecosystem: Environmental > Aquatic > Deep subsurface > Groundwater ...
ATCGGTCTTTACGCTCCTGGAATCGCTCGAGCCAAGCCCCCGAGGGGAACTGGAGCTCACGGACGCGCTGCTCGCGCTCAACAAGACCAGACCTATCAGCGTCGTCACCGGCTTTGGCTGGCTGCCGCTGGCCTATCCCTGGGACTTGCTCGTGGCCAACCGCGCGGTCATGGGTGCGATGGTAGAAGACCTTACCATCTCACCTGAAGCCGAGATCGAGAATGGCGCCACAATCAAAGGTCCGGTCGCTATCGGCAAAGGAACGCGCGTGCTTGCCGGAAGCTATATCGAAGGGCCAGTGATGATCGGCGAGGACTGTCTCATCGGCCCAAACTGCTACCTGCGCCCGTGGACTTGTATCGGCGATGACTGTCACATAGGTCAGGCAGTGGAGCTCAAGTCCACGTTGGTCTTCGATCAGACCAACATCGCGCACCTCTCGTATGTCGGTGATTCCATCATCGGCGAAGGTGTCAATCTTGGCGCGGGGACGATTGTCGCCAACTTGCGCCATGATGGTGGCACGGTCAAGTCGATGGTCCGTGGTAAGCTTGTCGACACAGGCCTTCGCAAGTTCGGCGCGGTCATCGGCGATAACGCCAAGGTTGGCATTCACACAAGTATCCTCCCAGGCCGCAGACTTTGGCCGCAGACGCACACACGACCTGCTCAAGTCGTAGAGCGCGATATCATGCCAGAAGGTGGCGCGTGATGGAGGACAATCATCTGATGACCGGCAATCCGATTATCGCAGGTGATAGTTGATGTGCGGCATCCTGGGCATGGTGAGCAAGGATTCTTTCAGCGTGCGCGAGCTTGTTTCGCGCCTCCAGCGCCTGGAGTATCGGGGGTATGATTCCGCCGGTTGCGCCACAGCAGAAGGCTTCCTGCGCCGAAAGGTCGGCTCTATCAGTGGGTTTCTGGCATCCCTGCCCGAAGACGCGGCGCCAGATGCGACCACCTGTGCAGCAATCGCGCACACGCGCTGGGCAACGCACGGGGGCATCGCCGAGCAGAACGCGCATCCGCATTGCGCAGGCGACGTCTGCATCGTCCATAATGGCATCATCGAGAATTTTTTAGAGCTCAAAGAGGAGCTCGAGCTCAAAGGGGCTATTTTTCGCTCAGAGACAGACAGCGAGGTCATTGCCCATTTCCTGCAGCAGTACGCAGCAGAACCTGACCTGCACAAGGGCATGCAGGATCTGATGGAGCGCCTGCACGGCACCTATGCCATCATCGCGCTGCGCAAAGGAGACCCGCGCTTATGGGTGGCCAAGAAAGACAGCCCAGTGGTGCTGGGTATTGTGGGGTCTGGTGGATCTGCCTCCGCTGATGGATATTCCTCTTATATCGTCTCCAGCGACATCTTCGCGTTCAGCGACCTGACCAGGAAAGCCGTGTTCCTGGAAGATTTTCAATATCTGATGATAGACGCCAAGAGCGCGCGCCTCTATGACCGCAAAGGCAAGCAGCTTCCTGTCAAGCCTAAGGAATTCCACTGGGAAAGTCACAATGGCGGAAAGATGCACTATGAGCATCACATGATAAAGGAGATATACGAGGTTCCGGATGTCGCCAGAAATCTGGAAGAATCACTCGCAGGTCCGCAAGCCGCAAGTCTCAGTCGCATGATATCATTACTGCGCGAGTCCTCGCGCATCATCTTGCTGGGATCCGGTACATCCTACCATGCCGCCTTACTGGGTCGTCATCTTCTCACTGCCGCAGGGCTGGACGCTTACGCGTATGCCTCCACAGACTTTGATGCGAGCATGGCGCGAAGCCATGACGCGATTATCGCCATCAGCCAGTCTGGAGAGACCATGGATCTGCTGGTGACGCTCAAGGCCATTGCGGCGAGGCCGGATCGCGGCGATATCCGCATCATGGGCTTGATCAATGTGCCGCATAGCAGCATCGAGCGTATGGCCGACTGCTGCATCCGTGTGGAGGCAGGCCAGGAGGTCTGTGTCGCGGCCACAAAATCATTCGCCAATCAGATCGTCGCGCTGCTGACCTTGGCAAAGGCGTTCGGCTTCAAGACCACCTATGCGCGACTGCCCTTGGCAGAGGTCATCGAGCAGGCAGAGCCAGTAGCGCAGGAGATAGCGCCGTGGCTGGCGTCCAAGCAGAGCATGTACATCATCGGCGCAGGCGCGTGCTATCCCGCTGCCATGGAGATGGCGCTCAAGATAAAGGAGGTCTCCTACATCCACGCCGAGGGCATGCTGGCCGGCGAGCTCAAGCACGGCACCCTGGCATTGATTGAGAAAGACGTTCCGGTCATCGCGATAATTCCTGACGCCAAGTCTCATACAGTCAGCAGCGTCAAGGAGGTCGAGGCGCGAGGGGCGAGCAGTGTGCTGGTGGCAGGAGCAGACAAGGCAGAGCTTGGCCTCAAAGGCAAGGCGCTCTTTCGCGTGCCGGCAGGGAGTGATGCTGAAGTGTCGTTGTTCGCCGCCATCTGCGGCCAGCTCATCGCGTACTACACGGCCAAACACCTTGACAGGCCAATCGATAAGCCGCGGAATCTGGCCAAGAGCGTGACCGTGCTATGAAAGCGCCCTCGTGGTTTGGGGCATTGCAGGGGAGCAGACGACAGGGGTTGTCAGGTACGTGGATCGAATGGGCCAGCGTCTTGATCAGTATCTTGGTGCTTGCTCTGGGCGTATGGTTCTTGCATATTGTCCGTGGCGTTCCTCTTGGAGCGGACGCGAACACAGGACAGCGGGTGATATTTGGGTCGCTTCTGGTGTTCTGTCTCTTCATCCTGCCGGTCATCATCCAGTTCCGCTGGCAGGGTAAGTCCATCGGCAAGGCTGAATACGCCCGACGAAAGAAGTTTCTCGAGCTGTTGCCCAAGACCATCGATCCGTCCATCAGCGAGTCTGACTTCGAGGCGCTCTATGATTTGATGCTCTCCGAGAAGGAATTGACCGGTCCAACTGCGCGAAAGCAGCAGAAATACATCACCTTATACAATCAGCAGAAGGGATTGCTCGGAAGAACCCGGATTCAGTAGCCCAAGACATAGTGATAGGTGAACGATGATGAGTGAAGCGACAGGGAGTGGACGGGTGGCTGAATCAAAGGCCGCGACGAGCAGTGAAGACGATTCTGGCGCCAATGATGAAGCGCGCATCTTTCAGGAATTAAAGCCCGTGTTGCTGAAGAGTTGGATAACGTTCTTTGTTGTGGCGATGATCATCGACCATTTCTTCCCGCATACGCGTCCCTTATTTGAGGGGCCTGATTGGGGCCCTGTGGGAACGCGGCTCATGTCGCTGGCCTTCATCGTCTGTACCCTCGTTCTTCCGTTCCTGTTGAACAGGAAAGGGCATGTTCACTCCATCGGAAAGGCTGAATACGCGAGAAGAAAGAGATTTCTTGCGCACCTACGGAAAGGCTCTGCGCCAGCTATGGATATATGGGACCTTGATAGTCTCACGACCTTCATGCTCGAGAAGAAGCATCTCGCGGGCGAGGGCATCCCAGCCAGACTGCGGCCCTACATCGAGATGTACGAGAAGCAGAAAGGTCAGATTAGCACTGCGCATGATGGTGAAGGGCGTAAAGGTCGATAGGGATAGTGGGGGTGCTTTCTTATTGCAAAGCACGTGGGTTGAATACCCCGTCCTTCAGGACGTGCTTTGCAATTCAAAAATTCGCCTGCAATGACGAGGCGCGGCAATACAGCGGCCTTCAGGCCGCGGTTAGCGCCGAGTGGCGGATTTTTGTTATTCGAGGATTGTCGGTTCTCGTCGACAATGACGCGTAAGTGACGCGTCAATGACTCATGAGCCGGGCTTTTTCTTTTACAGAATCGTTGCACCTTTGTCCCATGACGCGCCGATCCTTCACGGCGCGCTATTCGTCATCTTCCAGAGCATCCGGAATTGTTTTTGATACGCCTCCTGCCCGCAATGCCAGTTATTGGTGGATTCGTATTTCTGCCTGGTGCATCAATGCTATGGTCGTGAGGTCGTGCTCACCACGGCGCAGGGAAGGATATTGTATGATGTGAGAAATTGAAGCTATCGGGCTGCTGGCCATATTCACAAGAACTCGCTCCAATGCTTCTCCGATACATCCGAGCCCTGGTAGAACTTGACCTGCGGAAACAGCGCGGAGAATAGTCTCACAAACTCCTGCTGTTTGACCTGCAATCCTGCTTCAAGCAACCGCGATGCCAGTTCCTGGCCAAGCTCTTGTTCAGTCTTTCCTTCGCCTGGCTTGTAGTCAAGCACATCTGTGAGCGTCGCGTCGCAGAGGAAACCTTCATTCATGGCCAAGACAATTTTGCGCCCACTACATCGCAATTCCCTGCGCTCGAGCGATACCGTGAGATCATCGCGCGTCCAGAACTCCTGCTCTCTATTATCTTTCTGGTCAATAGCCCGGGCTGCTGTATTGCTGCCTTGACCTCTTGTCTGTTTTGTCCTCGTCTTCTTCTTTTCTGGTTCAACCTTGATGACTTGTGGTTCCTGACGCGGCTGCAGCTTGAATCCAAACTGCAGCAATTCCTGCTCCACCGCGCTGCGGATGAGCTCGGAAGGAGTGCTGCCCTGCAAAGGCGATTCGGTCCTCTGACGCGATGGCGAAGCTGGCTGCAGTTCGATAACGCGTCCCAGATAGCTTGTGACCTTCTGCCGCGGGCCTTTGGCTGTCCACTCATTCGTGACCTGATACGCGTACGGCTGGCCTTTGATGCGTTTGACCCGTATGAACATGAGGATACCTTAAAGAATAACTATTTAAATCATTTTCCGAAGTTCTAGACTATGACAACCGAAGCGGTACTACCCGCACAGGAATTTCTTCCCCTTCAGCTTCCTGCTGAAGTGCGCATGGAACATATACCTGAAACGTTCATTCTTTCGGATTTTCCGCGTGTGCTCCAGCGCGAGCTTGAGCAGGAGCGCATCCTGTTGGAATTTCTGGTCTTGCAGCTGGAGCGGATAAAGGAGCCCCTGCTCAGCGAGAAGCCAGCGACAATCGATCGCATGGCGGATGACACGCCTGCGACAACAGTGATCAAGACAGAACCCGATGACATCAAGCCTCACTACGACAACGCGCCTCCCTATTTTGCAGACCTGCCGCAGATGACTTTCTACAGCAGGCCGCAGGAGGACCTGATGGCCCAGAGGGCGAGCCGCGCTCCTGCGACAGACTTGGCCAAACAGATGGTTTTGAACTGGGGTGGTGGATTCGCGTCAACACACCTCTCCAAGGAAGCGTCCCGCTGGGTGAACCCGAAGACCAACAGGACGCGCCGCTGGCTGCATATGTCCAGTCCGCATACGGATTGTGAGTTATGCGCGCTCTATGGCTACTGGTATTGTCCAGTGCATCAGATAATTCACAACAAGGGCTACAGCTCAAAGAAAGGTGGCAAGGGCGGCAATTCCTTCTATTATTCCGGTGAAGTCAGTGGCAATGCTTCCAGCGCATCACGTTCGTCGATAGCGGCGATGGAAACAGCAGTCGTCGCAAGCGCATACAAGGCGCGATAGACCAACAATAGGCCCGAAGGTGCGCTACCTACAGCGTCCGATAGCTCTTCTTAATCCACTCGTCCATACGGTCCATGCCCTTGATGATGTTCTCTACGCTCAGCGCGTAGCTCATCCGGATATACTTGTCCGCGCCGAACGCCGCGCCAGGAACGACCGCCACTTTCGCTTCCTCCAGCAGTGCCGCGGCGAGCGCGTTGCTGTCTGGTATCTTCTGGTTGAAGAGCTTAGAGACGTTCGGGAACACATAGAATGCTCCCTGTGGTTTCTTGATGGACACGCCGCGCATCCTGTTGAGCCGCTCGCAGATGAGGTCACGGCGTATCTTGAACTCGTGTTTCATGCGCGCCACTTCGTCCTGCGGGCCGGTTATGGCAGCGAGCGCGGCTTTCTGCGCGATGCTGTTGGCGCCTGACGTGCTATGGTCCTGGATGCGCGAGGCAGCGGAGATGATATCCTTGGGTCCTGCGGCGTAGCCGATGCGCCAGCCGGTCATGCTGTAGGCCTTGGATACGCCGTTGATAGTGATCACGAGATCCTGCATGCCTGGCAGACTGGCCATGCTGCAATGCTCGCCCTCGTAGATGAGCTTCTCGTAGATCTCATCAGAGATCACATAGATCCCTTTTTCCTTGCACACTGCTGCTATCGCTTCGATATCATCGCGCGTGAGCAGCATGCCCGTGGGATTGCTGGCCGTGCATAAGATGAGCAGCTTGGTCTTGTTGTTGATCTTGGCCAGTATCTTCTGCGCTGTGGGCCTGAATCCTGTGGTCTTGACGATGACCGGTTTGCCGCCAGCCAGGTTCACCATCTCCACGTACGAGACCCAGTAGGGTTCAGGGATAAGCACTTGATCCTTCGGATTGACCAGCGCGAGTATGGTGTTATACAGCGCTTGCTTGCCGCCGGCCGTGACAATCACTTGTTCTGGCGTGACATTTACGCCATTTTCCCTGCCGAGCTTTTCAGCTATCGCCGCGCGTAGTTCAGGGATGCCAGGTGTGGGTGTATACTTGGTGAAGCCTGCGTCGATGGCTGCCTTGGCGGCGTCCTTGATGTGTCGGGGCGTGTCAAAGTCCGGCTCGCCCGCGCCGAAACCGATGACGTCGATGCCTTGCGCCTTCATCGCCTTTGCTTTAGCGGTGATGGCGAGCGTCGCGCTGGGCTTGACGAGCATCGCCCTGTCGCTGAGCTTGTGTTCCATGAGTGTCACCTCTTCGCTATTATCATCGCTGTTCTCACAGTAATATGAGAATCTGCAAGGCAGGGTCAATTATATACTTTGTTGTGGTATATTCGGAAGACTGGAGGGGATGGTGTGTGGGATGGTATATTCGGAAGACTGGTCGCGTTGTTGTCGGCTACAGATGCAATGCCGCGGATACTTCAGCAGATGGACGCGCTGTCGACATCTTTGTTTCCTCTATTCGTCATCCAGAGCCGAACATTTGCCGCATTTCGCACCCTGTTTGGATTAATCTTAAATATCAGTTATTGGGATGCCCGGACAAGGGTTTCCGTTGTCCGAACAACTTTGATGCGAGACTGCGGCATCCGGGCAATCATCAGGTCCATTACGTTCATTGGACCAATCATTAGACGGATAGACGGGAAAGAGGTAGACCATCATGCTGACGACAGAAGCCAAGGCGAAGATAAGCACACTGAACAATCCGAGGGTCACGAAGATTGTCGAGCAGTATGTGGCGCTCTGCAAGCCAGCGAAAGTGACCGTGCTGACCGGGACCAAGGAGGACCTGCAGTATGTCCGTGAGCTCGCTATCAGGAACCGCGAGGAGCATAAGCTCGCCATGAACGGTCATACCATCCACTGGGATGGCTACAACGACCAGGGCCGTGACAAGGAGAACACGCGTGTGCTCCTGCCCAAGGGCAAGTCGCTCTCCAAGGAGATTAACACCATGGACCGCGACGAGGGCATCGCTGAGATGATGCGGATGCTCGATGGTGTCATGGCCGGCAAGGAGATGCTGGTATCATTCTACTGCCTGGGTCCGAACAAGAGCAGGTTTTCGCTTGCGGCGCTGCAGATGACGGATTCTGCCTATGTCACGCACAGCGAGAACATCCTCTATCGCCAGGGCTATGAGCAGTTCAGGACCTGTGGTGATGATTTCTTCTACTTCGTCCATAGCGCGGGTGCGCTGGACGAGCGCGGCTGCAGCAAGGACATCAAGTCCCGCCGTGTCTACATCGACCTGGAGGGCAATCGTGTCTACACCATCAACAACCAGTACGCGGGCAACAGCATGGGGCTCAAGAAGCTCGCGCTGCGCCTGGCGATCAACAAGGCCAATGGTGAGGACTGGCTGACCGAGCATATGTTCATCATGGGCATCCATCCGCCGGGAAAGAAGCGTGTCACCTACTTTACAGGAGCGTTTCCGAGCGCGTGCGGAAAGACCAGCACAGCCATGGTCCCGGGCAATACGATTATCGGCGATGACATCGCCTACCTGCGCGCCTGGGAGGACGGCACCTGTCACGCGGTCAATATCGAGCAGGGCATCTTCGGCATCATCGCCGACGTCAACGCTAAGGACGACCCGTTGATCCACAAGTGCCTGACCTCGCCGCGCGAGCTGATATTCTCCAATGTGCTCGAGAAGGATGGCAAGCCCTACTGGCTAGGCATGGGTGAAGCGGCTCCTGGTGAAGGCAACAATCACAGCGGCAAATGGAAAGTGGGCAACACTGATACCGTGGGAAAAGAGATACCCCTGGCGCACAAGAACTCGCGCTTCACGCTCAACATCAACGAGCTGGACAACGCGGACCCGAACCTGGACAATCCTGATGGCGTGCGGATAGACGGTTTCATCTATGGCGGCAGGGATTCTGACACGAACGTGCCGGTCTGCCAGGCATTGAGCTACACCCACGGCGTGTTCATGGGCGCGGTCATCGAGTCAGAGACCACTGCCGCGACATTGGGCAAGGTTGGCGTGCTGGCGATAAGCCCCATGGCGAACATGGACTTCCTGGTCGTGCCGCTGGGCACCTACATCAGGAATCATCTCGCCTTCGGCGAGCGCCTGGACCGGCAGCCGAAAGTATTCACGACCAACTACTTCCAGAAGGACAAGGACGGAAAGTTCCTGACCGACAAGACCGACAAGAAGGTCTGGCTGCTCTGGATGGAAGGCAGGGTGCACGGTGACTATCAGGCCATCGAGACGCCGGTCGGGCGCATCCCGCTGTATGAGGACATCAAGGCGCTCTTTAAGGCGACCTTCGAGAAGGACTTCAGCAAGGCGCTCTATGAGGAGCTCTTCAGCATCCGCGTGGACAATCATCTCAGGAAGCTCGACCGCATCGAGAAGATATACCAGGAGGAGCAGGTCCCGCTCGAGTTCGCCAAGCACATCTTCCAGCAGCGCGAGCGCTTGCTGGCCGCTCAGAAGAAGTTCGGCAAGGATGTCATAGCGCCCTTGGAGTTCGCGTAGACAGGATGTCCCCCAATTTTTTTGCTCTTTGCTGCGGATAGAGTCATCTCCGGAGAGAGTCCTCTCTGATGGCTCAAATCCATGGCATCGTATCGCTAATTTTTTATGATGCTGCTACTTTCCTCCGAGTATGGGTGATGCGCTGCTGCCCTCCTATTCCATCCACCACTGCTCAGGCGCGCTGCTCCACTACCATGGACAGGCGCTCCTGGTGCAGAACCATAAGTGGGACGGATGGATTGTGCCGGGTGGTCACATCGAGCCCGGCGAATCGCCGCTGGACGCGCTGGTGCGCGAGCTGGGTGAGGAATTGCCAGGATTGCGCATGGTGCAGGAGTCCATTTGCTTCTGGGGCATCAAGACAAAGCCGCCGAGCAGGGACTACCAGGACGATAACGCGATGTTCGTGTTCTATGATTTCGCTGCGAGGATAGTGGACCTTGATTTCATCCCTAGTCCTGAGCTGCGTGGCTACGCGCTTTTTTCCGCCGAGCAGACACGAGGATTGCGCATGCCGGACGGCGCAGAGCAGATGGTGCGAAGGGCAATCGCGGATGGTGTGGTGCGGTAGATTAGTGCAGTAGACTAGTGCGGTAGCGTGGCTGTCGGCTCTCACGCGTTCGGGCGTTTGCGTCTTATTGAGGTCAGGGAGTGGCAGCCCATCCATATCCGCCCAAAACCTTATATGGCCAACAAGCATCCGATAGCGCATGCGCCTTGAGATGTCTACCCTTGATGTGCGCCGCATGGCAGAGGAGCTGGCGGCGAAGACCCCTGCGAGGATACAGAAAGTATCAGGAACGCCAGAGCGAGTCGAGCTCTCGCTCTATAGCACAGAGCATGGCAAGTGCATCATCGCGATAGAGCCCAATCTCATCTATGCCAAGCCCGAACGTGGCGACTCCCCGCAGCGTCCCAGTGGATTCGTGATGGCGCTGCGAAAGCACATCGACGGCAAGTTCATCAACGTCATACGCCAGCATGAGTTCGAGCGTATCATCATTATCGAGTTTCCCGAGCACAAGCTGATAGCCGAGCTCTTCGGCCAGGGCAACTGCATCATCATCGACGCTGCGGGAATTATCCTCGCGGTGCGCGAGCATCAGGAGCAGACCGACAGGGACATCCGGCCAGGAAAGCCCTATCAGTACCCGCAGGCGCGCTTTGATCCGAGCCAGCCATTCGAGGTATTTCTTGCAGCGCTGCCGGAGAAGAACGCGGCCATAAAGCAGCTTGCTGGCGCGGGTCTTGGCAGCCAGATAGCAAATGAGCTTTGGGCGCGTCTGGGTTATGACAAGAAGCGAGAATCCCTGACGCGGCCGCAGTGGCGCAAAGTGCATGATGCGCTGCAACGGCTGCTCAGTGAGCCGCCAAGACCGTGTGCCGTGGGGGGCAAGTTCTATTCCTTCACGCCGACGGGGGTGGAAGTGAGACCGACCGCGACAGAGAGTGCCCCTGCTGATGGCGCAGCGGGTTTTGTCGACTCGATGCCCCGGATAGCATCTCTTTCAGACGCCATCCTGGCTTGTCTTGATGGCACATCCAAGGCAGAGGCGCCCAAGACAAAGACCGCCCGGCTGGTCGAGAAGATGCAAAAGACCCTCGAGCAGCAAGAAGCGAGGATAGCTGAACTGGAATCCGAGGCGAAAGAGGCGCAGCGTACGGGAGAGTTCATCTACGAGCATTATCAGGAGATACAATCTATTCTCAAGACCCCTAAGGGTAAGCTTGAGCAGCATCCAAAGGTAACGTCCGTGGCGAAGGATAGGAAGTCGGTTGAGATTGAGTTGTCTTGAGGTAACATATTTATACGCAGGGCTGATGATACTGTTCATGACGTGGTATCCGACCCCTGAGCGGGTGATTGAGCTCAATGCGCTCGCGATATGCGTCATTGCGGCAAAGAAAGCAGATACGCATGAGGTGCTCAGCCGACAGAAGATCGTCGGAGTGCTTGACGAGTGTGAGGATTCGGATGCGGATGGATATGGTAAGGCTGCTATCCTGATGGAGGGTCTTATCCGTGCGCATGCTTTTGCAAGCGCAAACAGACGAACGGCGTTTCTCGCGGCAAAAGAGTTCCTGGAAAA
>Ga0210019_1005115_pt1 | contig 11068 bp, 9 predicted proteins | sample CryGeyCG2114_020_2_FD_183969 | JGI IMG/M metagenome (GOLD analysis project Ga0210019, IMG submission 183969) | Groundwater microbial communities from aquifer - Crystal Geyser CG11_big_fil_rev_8/21/14_0.20 (SPAdes) (version 2) | ecosystem: Environmental > Aquatic > Deep subsurface > Groundwater ...
TGCAGGGGGCATCGTCAACGGCAACAAGCTGAAGGCGTTCATCCCCGGCGGCTCGTCGGTCCCCATGCTTCCCGCCGACAAAGTGGATGTCCTCTACGATTACGAGTCACTTCAGGCCGCGGGCTCCATGCTGGGTTCCGGGGCGCTTATCGTGATGGACGACTCGGTCAACGTCGTTGAAACCACCCTGCGGCTGGTCAGTTTTTACATGCACGAATCCTGCGGCAAGTGTACGCCCTGCCGCGAAGGAACGCGATGGATGTGGCAGATCCTGGGCCAGATCAAAAACCGGAAAGGGGTGGAACAGCAGGTCGAAAAACTCCTGGATATCTGTGACAACATGAGCTTCAAGTGCTTTTGTCCCCTGGGAGACGCCGCCGTTTCCCCCGTGGCCAGCAGTATCAAGCTCTTCCGTGAAGACTATAAGGCGTTGCTCCAAAAAGCGACCGCCGGAGCGGTATAGAATCGAGCCAACCATGACCGATGAAATAAAACTTACCATCGACGGCCAGGCGGTCAGCGCCCCCAAGGGAACGATGGTCGTGGACGCCGCCAAAAAAGTAGGGATCGAGATTCCGGTGTTCTGTTACCACGAAAAGCTGGGGCCCTTTGGGTGTTGCCGGATGTGCCTGGTGGAAGTGGAAAAAATGCCGAAACTGGTCACCGCGTGTACCCAGGCCGTGGCGCCCGACATGGTGGTTTTGACCCAAACGCCGAAAGTGGAAAAAGCCCGCAAGGGGGTTCTCGAATTCACCCTCCTCAATCATCCGCTGGATTGCCCCGTCTGCGATAAGGGGGGCGAATGTCCGCTTCAGAACAATACCTTCAGATACGGCCCGGGAACGACCCGCATGGAATTCGACCGGGCGCATAATGCAAAGGCCACCTCCCTCAGTCCGGTGATCACCATCGACCGGGAGCGGTGTATTGCCTGCCAGCGGTGCACGCGGTACAGCGACATCATCGAGCAGGAGCGGGCGCTCGTCATGCTCAACCGTGGATTCCACAACGACGTGGGGACCTTCGACAACCGGCCGTACGATACCCGGTTCTCCGGTAACGTGATCGATATCTGCCCGGTGGGTGCGCTCACCAATTCCGATTTCCGGTTCAAGGCCCGCACCTGGGATCTCAAGAATTCAGACACGCTTTGCGCGCATTGCGGTTGCAACTGCAATATGACGATGGGGACCCGGCTCAACAAGTTCATGCGCATTGAAACCCGGCCCAACAATGCGGTCGATGATGGCTGGATCTGCGACAAGGCGCGGTGGGGCTACAAATTTGCGCATAGCGAGACACGCATCCTCGACGCGTCGACCGTTTCCGGCGGCGCGCGCAAAGTGCTCCCGGTGAGGGAGGCCGCGGCGGGGGTTGCCGAAGCTCTCAAAAAAATCGCCGACGAGCATGGTCCGGGAAGCGTCGGGTTCCTGGGGTCCCCCTACGGGAGTAACGAGGACCTCTACCTTTACCAGAAATTCTTCCGCCAGCGGTTGAAAACGAACAACATCGACCATAAAGCGTACCCGGAAACCCCGGGATTGCCGGTGGAACACTACGACCTGTCGCGGCTGGAGGACACCAATCTCGTTCTCCTGATTGCCAGCGATCCGCCGGAGGAGCTTCCCATCGTGGAATTGCGGATCAAGAAAGCGATCACGCGGAAACGGGTGAAACTTGCGATTTTGAACGACCAAACCACGGATCTCGATCGATTCGCGGCCCTGTCGGTCCGTTACAACGTGGGCGCCGATGGCGCCGCGCTGGCCGCGCTGGCCGGGGGGTTGGCCAAAGAGCTTGACGTGGATGCCGGGTTGGGAGATGCGGCGGCCTCCGCCCCCACGGGAATTCCCGCCGATAAAATGAAGGAGTTGGTCGAGCTGGTGCGGACCAGCATGCGGATTTGCGTTGTGTACAATCCCGCGGCCCTGACTGGCGATTCCAACCGGATCCTGAAGCGGCTCCTGGAAGTCATCTCGAAAATCCCGACCATCGAGTGCGGGGCCATTCCCGCCGCTCCTTACACCAACGCTGTGGGGGCTCTCGACATGGGAGTCCTTCCCGATTATTATCCGGGTGGGGTGCCGCTGTCGGAGGCCGAGGCCATCCGGGAAAACTTCGGTGAGGAGTCTCCGCTCGATCCCGGGCTTTCCGCCCTGGAAATGATCCGCAAGGCGGAGAGCGGCGAGTTGAAGGCCCTGCTGGTGTACCGGTCCAATCCCGTCCTGGATTTTCCCGGCGGCAAACGAATTGAAGAAGCGCTTAAAAAACTCGATCTTCTGGTGGTTCACGACATGATCGAGACCGAAACGTCGCGGCTCGCCCACATCGTTCTTCCGTCCAACGGTCCGGCCTATGACGAAGGGACCACGACGAATATCGGCGGGCGCGTCCAGTACCGCCGCCGGGGGCTCACCACGCAGAATCCCCCCGACTGGCAAATCGTCTCGGGGATGTGCGCCGCCCTGGGGGACGAAACGGACTATTCATCTTTGTTCGGCGTGACGCGGGAGATCGCCGAAAAAGTCGAATCCTATGCGGGCATCGACAAGGCATCCATCAAAGATCAGGGGAAAAACCGGGTTGCGCCCCCCTGGAACGGTGGTCCCGGACCGCAAAAAGCCGATGCGTCGTCCGCACCGAAAAATGGGGCTTTGAAGCTCCGGGTTGCGGATTATCTGTTTTGCAATGACAAGATCCTGGACGCCCACTCCGACCTGAAGCACCACTTCAAACCCTCGGTTGTGCACATGAACCGGGTGGACGCCGAACGGTTGGGACTGCACGAAGGAGAACGGGTGGTCCTCTCCGCGGAGCCGGGTGTCGTGACCGCCGATGTGGCGGTGTCCGACCGGTGTAATCCGGGCGGGGTGATCGTGCCCCGTGTTTCCGACGACCAGGGGGTCCGTTCGATCCTGCAAGGCGGGGGGGTCTCCTGGGTGGAGATCCGGAAAGCGTAGCGAAATGGAATTCCGGTCTGTGGAAAGGGAAAACGTTTGATCGACGATATCGTCCATTTTTTTGAACCCTACATCTATCTGATTGTTGGAGGGGTCAAGGCCATAATCATCGCGGTGGCGCTGACGGCGGTGGTGCCCGGCCTCGTCTGGCTGGAGCGGCGGCTGATGGGCCGGTTCCAGGTTCGCCTTGGACCCAACCGGGTCGGTCCGTTTGGTCTGGGCCAACCCATTTCCGATTCGATCAAGTTGTTGTTCAAGGAATCCATCATTCAGAGTTCGGCGGACAAGTTTCTGTTTCACCTCGCTCCGGCGATCGTGGTGTTCACCGCCATCCTGTCGTTCGCGGTGATTCCCATCACCCAGCCGTTCGAGATTTTTGGGCAAACGATCGGGCCGTGGATCGCCAACATCGACAGCGGCATCCTGTTTATTTTCGCCATCTCGGGGATGGGAATCTATGGCAAGGTGATCGCCGGGTTATCCTCCAACAGCAAGTATTCGCTGATGGGCGGCCTGCGTTCTTCGGCGCAGATGATCAGTTACGAACTGACCCTGGGCATCGCGGCCCTGAGCATCATTGTAATGACCGGGTCTCTCAACCTGGTGGATATGGTGAAAAGCCAGGAGGCGGTGCCTTTCATTCTGGTCCAGCCGCTCGCGTTCCTGCTGTTTTTTATTGCCGGGGTGGCGGAGACGAACCGGGCTCCCTTTGACCTGCCTGAAGCGGAGCAGGAACTGGTGGCGGGATTCCATACGGAGTACACCGGGATGAAATTCGCGATGTTCTTCATGGGCGAGTACATCAATATGGTGACCATGAGTTCCCTGGTGACCCTTCTGTTCCTGGGAGGGTGGAACACCTACATCCTGCCTCAGAACGCGTTGACCGGATTTCTGGCATTTGCTTTTAAAGTGTTGTTCCTCCTTTGTTTCTTTATCTGGCTTCGGTCCACCTTCCCGCGTATTCGATACGACCGTCTGATGACGTTCGGGTGGAAGTTCCTGTTGCCGATCGCCATTTTCAACCTTCTGCTCACCAGCGCCCTCAAGGTGCTGTGATTCGGGGATAGAACCATGTTGCAAACAGCCATACAAGGAGCCAAAAACCTGCTGATCGGCCTGGGTGTGACGTTTAAGAACATGATCTCAAAACCCGTCACGTTTCAGTATCCGGATGTGAAGCGGACCATGCCTCAGCGGTTTCGGGGACGTCATTTCCTGAATCGGGATGAAAACGGGCTCGAGCGATGCGTGGGTTGCAGTCTGTGCTCCATCAATTGTCCGGTGGGGTGCATCCACGTGGTCGCGGCGGAGAACGATCCCAGAAACCCGGTGTCGCCGGGAGAACGTTACGCGGCGGTTTACGAGATCAACCTGCTTCGCTGTATCTATTGCGGATATTGCGAGGAGGCCTGCCCGGTCGATGCGGTGGTCCTTCGGGAGCATTACGAACTGGCCGATTACGACCGGGACAAGTATATCGCCACGAAGTCGGATCTGCTGGTTTATCCCGAGCCGAACCGGTTCCGTCACGATATTCTGGGCAACACGATTAAAATTTAAGGGGATCTCCAAATGGGTCCGCGTTCTGGAGCCAGCCTGAATCATCCGGGAAGGCCAGGGGGCGGCGTGGAAAACCCCGAAGAGTGGAAGGGTTCTTGAAGCGATACTCCCGGCGGAAGCGGGGAGGATGTGAGGAGTGGAGGAGGAGACACGGTGTTTGATTTCAGTTGGGTCGACTTCAACCTGTTTGAGGTGACCTACGATGTAGTGGTTTTTGTGGTGGGGATTACCGCGGTGCTGGCGGCGCTGGGGGTTATCCTGTGTTCGTCGCCCATCTATTGCGCCCTCTACCTGATCGGGCACATGATGTGCCTGGCCCTCCTGTTCCTTTTATATCACGCCGAATTCATCGCCGCCGTCCAGATCATCGTGTATGCCGGGGCGGTCATGATCCTGTTCCTGTTCATCATCGCACTCCTGGGAGGAAAAAAGGAGAAACAGGAATTTTCCTTCCACAAATTCATGGCCTTGGGTTTTGTGGGTATCCTTTCGGCGGAGTTGATGCTGTCGGCGCGCGTCGGCAAAACCCAGCCGGTGGAAGGGATGTTCACCCCGGCGAAAATCACCGAAGTGGGAAGCGCCAAGGCCGTCGGGATCGAACTGTTCTCGCGCCATCTGGTTCCTTTTGAACTGGCTTCGATCCTCCTGCTGGTGGCGGCGGTGGGAGTCATCTGCCTGGCGAAATTTCCACTCAAACCTTTGAGACGGCGAGCGAGATAACCATGGGTCCCCATTTCATACTTTTGATCAGCGCGCTGATATTTTCCATCGGGGCGCTTGGATTTGTGATCCGCAGAAATCCCCTGATCATGTTCATGTCCGTGGAGTTGATGTTGAACTCGGTGAACTTTCTGCTCATCGGTTATTCCAATGAGCTGAGGTCCATCGACGGGCAGATTTTTGCGCTGGTGATCATGACCGTCGCGGCGGCGGAGGTGGTGGTGGGGCTGGCCATCATCCTCACCATTTTCCGGACGCGCCACGATCTCGATGTGGACCATCTGGACGTTTTGAAAGGGTAATGCCTTGTTCGGTTATGCGTGGTTGATTCTTCTGGCTCCCCTGGCGGGATTCATCTTTCTGAGCTGGTTTGGGGAGCGCATTCCCCGCGATCGCGTGGGATGGATCGCCTGCGGGACCGTCGGGGCCGCCTTCCTGGCCACGCTGACCCTCCTGCTCGAAATGAGCGTTCTGGAGCCCGATCAGCGGCTTAACCACGTCATCACGCTTTATACCTGGATCACGTCGGGCAAGTTTACGCTCAACCTCGCCCTGCTCGTCGATCCGCTTTCGGTATTCATGTTCCTGGTGGTCACCGGCGTGGGATTCGTCATTCACGTTTATTCCATCGGGTACATGTCGCACGATCCCGAGTACAGCCGGTTCTTTGCTTACATGAACCTGTTCATCTTCTCCATGTGCACCCTGGTGGGAGCGGCCGATTTCTTTTTCCTGATCGTGGGCTGGGCGCTGGTGGGTCTGGCTTCCTATCTGTTGATCGGCTTCTGGAGAGATCGAACCAGCGCCGTCCTGGCGGCCCGCAAGGCGTTTGTGATGAACGTGATCGGTGACGTGGGGATGGTGATCGCCGCCTTCGTCATTTTCGAGCATTTTGGAAGTTTGAATTACGTGGATGTGTTCCAGGCGGCTCCCAAACTCTTCATGGCCAACGACGATGTGATCCTGCTGATCACTCTGTTTTTGCTGGTGGGTGCGGTGGCCAAATCCGCGCAGATTCCCCTTCACACCTGGCTTCCCGACGCGATGGAAGGTCCGACCCCCGTCAGCGCGCTGATCCATGCCGCGACGATGGTGACCGCCGGGGTGTACCTGGTGGCGCGGTGTCATGTGTTGTATGCGCTGGCGCCGTTCTCCATGTACCTGATTGCCACGATCGGTGCGGTGACCGCCGTGTTCGCGGGTTCCATGGCCATGGTGCAGTACGATATCAAGCGCATCATCGCCTATTCGACCATGAGCCAGTTGGGTTACATGTTTCTGGCGGTCGGAATCGGCATGTTCAGCCTCGGCATGTTTCACCTGATGACCCACGCCTTCTTCAAGGCCTTGCTCTTCCTGGGCGCCGGAAGTGTGATCCATGGATTGAACGACGAGCAGGATATACGGAAGATGGGCGGGCTCGGACGCATCATGCCCATCACCCACGCCACGTTCCTGATCGGCGCGCTGGCCCTGGCCGGGTTCCCCCTGACCAGCGGTTACTACAGCAAGGAAGCCATCATCATGAGTTCGTGGCATGCCGAAATGGGGAATTTCGTTTTCTGGGGCATTGCCGTGTTCACGGCGGGGATGACGGCTTTTTATATCTTCCGCCTTTTCTTTTACACCTTCATGGGAAAAAGCCGGAACGCCGAAGCGCATCCCCACGAATCCCCCATTGTGATGACGGGTCCCCTCATGGTGCTGGCCCTTCTGTCGTTGTGCGGCGGGGTGTTGGGACCTTGGGTGAGCCGTTTTCTCGCCCCGGTTTTCGGATTTGAAATACCCCACTTTGAGGATGGACTGCTGGAGACCATCGCCCTGCTGGCGGGAATCGGCGGCATCGTGACAGCGATCCTTCTTTACTTCACCGGGCAGGATCGGCTGGAATTCGCCAAGCAGGCGCTCGCCCCCATCTACGATATTCTGTTCCATAAGTATTACGTCGATGAGCTTTACGACTTTTTTATCGTTCAGCCCGTCAAGGGAATCGGGGCGTTTCTGGAAGAGCGGGTGGAAAAATTCGGGATCGATTTCGCGGTGGACCAGGTCGGGGTTCAACTGCGCGAGGTCAGTTTTTATATCAGCCTCTGGCAATCCGGAAAGGTCCGGATATATGCCACCAACATGGTCGCCGGGATGGTGGTCATACTCTTGTTTGTCGTGTTTCTATAAGGAAGGACAGGCCGAACGGACATGCTGACGCTGATCATATTCATTCCTCTGGTAGCCGCCGTGGCCCTTCTGGTCATGGACCGGAACAACGAATGCCTCCTGCGCCGGGTGGCCTTTTTGGCGGCGTCCATAAGCCTGGTTCTCTCCCTTGCCGTCTGGATGCAGTTCGATCCCGCCGACCCGGGAATGCAGTTTGTGACCCGGATTTCGTGGGTCAAGCTGATGGGCATCAATTACCAGGTCGGGGTGGATGGCATCAGTCTCTTTCTGGTGATGCTCACAGCCTTTCTTACCGTCATCGCGGTCGCCTGTTCGGGAAGCCAGAAGACCCGGGTCCGGGAATTTCTGGCGCTGTTGCTGGTTCTGGAATCCGGGATTCTTGGAGTGTTCGTTGCGATGGACATGGTTCTTTTCTATGTGTTCTGGGAGATCATGCTCATCCCGTCCTATTTTCTCATCGGCCTGTGGGGCGAGGGAGACCGGGTTTACGCGACGACCAAGTTCGTGATTTATACCCTGGTGGGAAGCCTGCTCATGCTGGTGGCCATTCTCGCCCTGGCCCTGGAGCATTACCACGCCACCCACGAATTGACGTTTGAGATCCAGACCCTGGTCCACACGCACATCGACCCGGCCACCCAGATCTGGATGTTCCTCTGCTTCTTCCTGGCGTTTGCCATTAAAGTGCCGATGTTTCCCCTGCACAGTTGGCTCCCCCACGCATACATGGCCGCCCCGATTCCCGTGCTGGTGCTGTTGACGGGCGCCATGTCCAAGGCGGGGGCCTACGGGTTGATCCGGTTTTGTCTTCCCCTGTTTCCCGAAGCGGTGGAAACGATGGGGATTCTGATAGGAGCCGCCGCCGCCGGAGGAATGGTCTATGGAGCGTGGATCGCCGTGGCGCAGAGAGATCTCAAGGCGCTGGTCGCCTGGTCCAGCGTCAGCCATCTCGGTTTTATCGTGCTGGGCATCTTTGCCCTCAACGGGCACGGGATCGAGGGAAGCGTCCTGCAAATGGTCAATCATGGGATCATTGCGTCCGCCCTTTTTGTCATCGTCGGGATCATCGAGGAAAAACTCGGGACCCGCAATCTGGAAAATCTCCGCGGACTCGGCAAGGCCATGCCCGCGTTTTACGGGATGTTCATGCTGGTGGCCCTCGCCGCGCTGGGGTTGCCCGGGCTTAACGGATTCGTGGGAGAATTCCTGATCCTGATGGGGGTGTGGCAATCCGTCCTTCTGTCCGATATGGCGGCGATTTACGTAATCATGGGCGGGCTCGCCATTGTGTTTGCCTCCATTTACATGTTGTATATGTTCCAGGGCGCCATGCAGGAAAGGAATGAATCCCTCCCCGGAAATCTGACGGATATCGACCGGCGCCAGTTTGGCCTGTTGCTTCCCGCATGTCTCTTGGTTGTGTTCATCGGTCTTTATCCCAAATCCATCATCGATCGGATATCGCCCGCCGTGGATTCTCTGCTCCACATCGAAAAGACCGTGAATCTCCATGCCGGCGAAGGTAAAGAGCACCACTAGAATTTGCTGGCGGCAATCGCAAAAATTTCCTTCCAACTTCTTTCCGATCCAATCGCATGAAACTCGGCGAGTCCATGGTGGATGGAGTGTTCCTTGAACGCCCGAACCGTTACCTCGCGCGGGTGGAGATAAACGGAGAGGAAACGTTCGCCCATGTTCCCGATCCGGGGCGCCTTCCGGGGCTGATGATTCCCGGAAGGCGGGTCCGGCTGATCCACCAGCCCGGACCTAAAAGGAAAACCGATTATTCCCTGGTGCTGGTGCGGCATGGATCGATCTGGGTCAGCGTGTTTCCCGTCTTCGCCAATGCGCTCGTCGGGGATGCGCTGGAGGAGGGAAAAATCGATGGGTTGAAAGGTTACGGCAGTTATGCCCGTGAGGCCCGCATGGGAAAGAGCCGGTTCGATTTCCGGCTGGATTATCCCGGTAACCGGACCGCCTTCGTCGAGGTGAAATCCGTCAGTTTTGTGGAGGACACCGTGGGGAAATTCCCCGATGCCCCGACCGAGCGCGGGGCCAGGCACCTCAGGGAATTAACGGATTTGAAAGGACAGGGTTACCGGGCCGCGGTGGTTTTTGTTTCACAAAGGTCCGACTCTCGTTCAGTCCGCCCCAATGACCCGGTCGATCCGCAATTTGGAGAATGCCTTCGCCGGGCGCGCGAGGCGGGGGTGGAGCTTTATGCTTTCAATTGCCGCGTAACGCCTTCCTCGGTATCCCTCAAAGATCCCCTGCCGGTGAATCTCCATCCACCGGAAACTGGAATGTTTTCCGTCTGAGCGGCTTTAAGATAAAAAGTCCTGCAGGTTGGGAATGACGTACCACCCTGTCGGTTCCTTGATCCATTTCTGCTCATGGGTTTTGGTGATCAGACGGTTGCTCGGCAAAATGGATATTTGGTAGGTGATGGTGATCGTCAATTCGTCAAAGTCCGCCGCATCCGGATCGGTATCCTTCGGAGCCGGGATTCCCTTCTTGTAGAAAACCATGTTCAGGACGTTGCTTTCCAATATCGTGATGCGGCTTTCCACCTCCCGGATGTTCTGGATAAAATTCTCCCGGACACTTTCATGCACGAGGAAGGGGACCAGGTGCGAGGACTTGGTGTCGAACCGGGAATTGAAAATTTTGATTTTATTGTCGAGTTCTTCCTGGGATTTTTCGAATGGATTGGTGGCGCACCCGAAAAGAAAGAATCCAATGGCCGCCGGTAGCATGAGGGCCCGGAAGAGGGGACCACGGGGAGAAAGTTTGGGGAAGGTCATGGGGTACCCTTGTGTTATTATGGGAAAACCTTGCGAAAACAGGAGCTCCCGAAACGGGGAGTTCCGCCGATTATAGAAGAGCGGATCGATTCCATCAACAAGTTCTTGCGGATTGGACACCTTGAGAAAACTACGGAAATCAAGCCGCCCGAATGGCGCGCGCCACGGGCGGGACGGGGGGACCCCGTGGGATCCTGCGGCGCGGTGGTACGATGCCCTGGTTGGAGCCGACGGGTCGGCCTACCAGAAGGACATCCTCATGCCCGAATCGTTGCGTCTGCTGGACGTGAAACCCGGTCAACGGGTCCTCGACCTGGCCTGCGGGCAGGGGGTGTTTTCCCGCTACCTCTCCAAGGCGGGAATGCGGGTTGTCGGACTGGATTCTTCCCGCGAATTGATCCAGTTTGCGGGCAAGCGGTCCTCCGGGGGCATGCAGTTCCATGTGGGGGATGCGGGAGCTCCCGAGGTGCTGAAAGGGGAAATGTTCGACCGCGTCGTCTGCCTCATGGCGGTTCAAAACATGGAAGATATCGAACCGGTGTTTCGCAATGTGGCGGGATGGATCGGGTCGAAGGGGAATTTTTTATTCGTCATCACCCATCCCTGCTTCCGTATTCCGCGCCAAACGCATTGGGGATGGGATGAAGAGAAAAAAATCGAATACCGGCGCGTGGACCACTACGCCACGGAGAGCCGCATTCCCATTCTCACCCCGCCCATGGCGCGGTCCGAGCATTACACGTTTACCTATCACCGGCCCCTGGCACGGTATTTTGAAATTCTGGGGGAAGCCGGTCTCTGCGTGGACCGGTTGGAGGAGTGGATTTCCAACAAGGAGAGCCGGCC
>Ga0210019_1005116_pt1 | contig 11068 bp, 4 predicted proteins | sample CryGeyCG2114_020_2_FD_183969 | JGI IMG/M metagenome (GOLD analysis project Ga0210019, IMG submission 183969) | Groundwater microbial communities from aquifer - Crystal Geyser CG11_big_fil_rev_8/21/14_0.20 (SPAdes) (version 2) | ecosystem: Environmental > Aquatic > Deep subsurface > Groundwater ...
TTTTAGAAAAGCTCGGGTTATCATGAAAAGCGCCAACTTGTCATTCTGAGGCGCAGACGCGCCGAAGAATCTTGCCCCGATCCAGCATGAAACATGCTCCAATTGCGTTCCGGCCAGATCCTTCGCCGAAGGCTCAGGATGACATTTGAAAAATGCTCAGGATGACATTTTTAGAAAAGCCCGGGTTATCATGAAAAGCGCCAACTTGTCATTCTGAGGCGCAGACGCGCCGAAGAATCTTGCCCCGATCCAGCATGAAACATTCTCCAATTGCGTTCCGGCCAGATCCTTCGCCGAAGGCTCAGGATGACATTTGAAAAATGCTCAGGATGACATTTTTAGAAAAGCTCGGGTTATCATGAAAAGCGCCAACTTGTCATTCTGAGGCGCAGACGCGCCGAAGAATCTTGCCCCGATCCAGCATGAAACATGCTCCAATTGCGTTCCGGCCAGATCCTTCGCCAAAGGCTCAGGATGACATTTGAAAAATGCTCAGGATGACATTTTTGTAGTTTTTCAGCACCCTCCTAAACAAAAAAGGGGCCGGCTCCGAAGAGCCGGCCCCTGTTCAGCTTCAATTCCGCCGGGACCTGAAAAGCGCCGGGGGGAAGGGGATGCGGACTAGATGCGGCCCAGGATGCTGTTGAACGTCTGGCTTGGGCGCATCGCGGCGGCGACCCTCTTCGGGTCTCCGTGGTAATACCCGCCGAGGTCCTGCGGCTTGCCCTTCGCGGCCTTCAGTTCATCGAGGATCTTGTTCAGGTTGGTCTCGAGGTCCTTGGCGATCGGTCCGAAGTGCTCTTTCAGTTCCGGATCGTCGTCCTGGGCGGCCATTTCCTGCGCCCAGTACATGGCTTCGTACACATGGCTTCCGGCGTTGTCGAGCTGGCCCAGCTCGCGGCCCGGCGTGTTATTGTTGTCCATCAGCTTGCCGGTGGCGCGGTCGAGGGTGTCGGCCAGCACCTGCGCCTTCTTGTTGTTGCGGAAGCGGGCGAAGTGCGCGAGCGATTCGGCCAGCGCCAGAAACTCGCCGAGCGAATCCCACCGCAGGTGGCCTTCCTTGATAAACTGCTGAACGTGCTTGGGGGCCGAGCCGCCGGCGCCGGTCTCGAACAACCCGCCGCCGTTGATGAGCGGTACGATCGACAGCATCTTGGCGCTGGTGCCCAGTTCCAGGATCGGGAACAGATCGGTCAGGTAGTCCCGGAGCACGTTACCGGTCGCGGAGATGGTGTCCTTCCCCTCCTTCGCGCGCTTGAGCGAGTGCTTCATGGCGTCGACCGGCGCCATGAACTGGATGTCCAGGCCCTGGGTATCGTGATCCTTGAGGTAGCGACTCACCTTCTGGATCACCTGCGCGTCATGGGCGCGGTTTTTGTCCAGCCAAAACACGGCGGGCGTGTTGGAAAGCCGGGCACGGATGACCGCCAGCTTGACCCAGTCCTTGATCGACACGTCGGTGGTGTAGCAACTGCGCCAGATGTCTCCTTTTTGCACCTTGTGTTCGATCATGGGTTTGCCGCCGCCGCACAGGACGCGGATGACCCCGTCGCCCGGAGCCGTGAAGGTCTTGTCGTGCGAACCGTATTCCTCCGCCTTCTGCGCCATGAGGCCGACGTTGGGAACCGTTCCCATGGTGGCGGGGTTGAACTCGCCGTTCTGCTGGCAGAATTCGATGGCGGCCTGGTAAATCCCGGCATAACTGCTGTCCGGAATGATGGCCTTGGTGTCATACTCCTTGCCGTCCACCCCCCACATCCTGCCGCCGTTACGGACCAACGCGGCCATCGAGGCGTCCACGATGATGTCGCTCGGAACATGCAGGTTGGTGATGCCCTTGCTGGAATCGACCATCGCAAGTTCCGGCTGTTTCTTCCTGGCCGCCTCGATGTCCGCCTTGATTTCGTTTTTCTGGGCATCGGGAAGTTTTTCGATTTTTGCGTAGACGTCCCCCAGGCCGTTGTTGACGTTGACCCCCAGCTCCTTGAACGTCTTTTCGTGCTTCTTGAAAACGTCTTCGAAGAACACGGTGACGGCGTGGCCGAAAATGACGGGGTCCGAGACCTTCATCATGGTGGCCTTCATGTGCAGAGACAGCAGGATCTTGTTCTTGTTCGCATCGTCGATCTGTTCCTTGAGGAACTGGCGCAGGGCGGGGACGCTCATCACGGTGCCGTCGATCACGTCGCCTTCCACCAGCTTGAGCCCGTCCTTGAGGACGGTGGCATTGCCGTCGGCGCCGACGAATTCGATCTTGCCCTTGCCGGCCGCTTCCCGGGAGACCACCACGGATTTTTCGTTGGCGTAGAAATCTCCGCTCTTCATCGTGGCCACGTGGGTGCGGGAATCCTTGGGCCATTGGCCCATTTTATGCGGGTTTTTCTTCGCGTAGTTCTTGACCGAGATGGAGGCGCGCCGGTCGGAGTTCCCCTGGCGCAGAACCGGGTTGACGGCGCTTCCCATCACCTTGTCGTACTTGGCGCGAATGGCCTTTTCCTCGTCGGTCTTCGGGCTTTCCGGATAGTCCGGGAGGTCGTAGCCTTGCCCCCTCAATTCGGCGATGACCGCCTTCATTTGCGGCACGGAGGCGCTGATGTTGGGCAGTTTGACGATATTGGCTTCCGGCTTCTGTACCAGTTCGCCCAGAATTGCCAGGTCGTCCGGTTGCTTCTGTTCGGGCTTCAGGCGTTCGGGAAACTGGGCGATGACCCGGCCCGCCAGGGAAATATCCTTTGTCCCTACCTTGACACCGGCCACACGGGTGAACGCTTGAATGATTGCGAGAAATGACCCGCTGGCGAGCTCGGGCGCTTCGTCGACTTTGGTGTAAATGATATCGGGTTGTTCGGACATCTGTTTCGCTCCAATAGAAATTAGCTTGATGAAGATGAAATTGTTTTTTTCGAAATGTTAGCCGGGATTTCCCATAGGGGAAAAAAAATTCATAGAAAGTGTTTCCAAATAAATGAACCTCCTTTTGAAATTAAAGTTATTTATTGGAATAGCCCCGTAGTCTTCCATTTTTTGCTTTACAGGTCAATATCTGAGTCTGCAAAAAATATTTTCCAAAAATTCCAGCTAAAACATGCCGTTTCCGTCCGGCTCCCTTTCCCCGTACGACAGGACAAAGCCGCCGGGTTCGCATCAAGACGATTTTCCCAACCTTGATAAATGCTTAGCGGACCCTCCCTCCAGGCGTAGGAAACCCTGTGTAAATTGTTTTCGGACCTGCCTGCCCCGGCGCCCCCCTTCCCGTCCGGCCCAGTGACCTCCCTTTGGAATCCTGAGGGCCGGAGGGTCCCGGGACTTGAAAATCAAGGCTGGCCCCCGCCACAAACCCCATTGCGGAGCGGGGTCTCCTTCAAGCCGTTATATTTTATAAAAATACGAGCTTTGGACGGGCCGGGGGAATTGACTTTTACCGGTTCGATCTCTAGAATTGCTGGAATTTCCCGAATTTTTGTGAGAAGTTAAAATCTCAACCCGTTACAGGTTGAATCCGCCCCGTGCGGGTGGGGCGGATGAAGCGGAATCTCAATCGGAATTCATACCTTTATTTATAAGCAGATCTGAAATCGCGCTAAAGGAGAACGTTCCATGCCAGTTGCGGAAGAACAGGTCCAGGCAACCGAACAGAAGACGGAGACGGTCAAGATCACCGTCTGCAAAAGTCTGAGCGGTATCGCCGAGGGCGCCGAGAAGGTATACGCGGAGTTCGAGAAGCAGATCGCCGCGATGAAAGCCAACGCCGAGCTGGGTAACAAAAACTGCCAGATGGGGCAGGTGGGTTGCCGCGGTTATTGTAGCCGCGACGTGCTGGTGGATGTTTATGTTCCCGGCCAGCCGCGAATCACTTATGAAAAAGTCAAACCCGACATGGTGTCCAGTATCCTCAAGGAACACGTGGTCGAGGGCAAGGTATACAAGAAAGCCGCCGCCAAGGAAGACTATTACGAAAACCTGGAAAAACAATCGCGGGTGGCACTCGAGTTCGGAGGAAGAATCGATCCCGAATCCATCGACGAGTACATCCAGGTGGGCGGATACGAATCGCTTCGCAAAGCGCTGACCACGATGAAACCGCGCGAGGTGATCGAGGAGATCAAGCAATCGGGCCTGCGCGGGAAAGGCGGCGGCGGATTCGTCACGGGCATCAAGTGGGAAAAAACCGCCAATGCCCCGACCGACGAGTTCGGCACGCGCTACATCATGGTCAATGGCGACGAGGGAAATCCCGCGTCTTACATGGACCGTTCGGTGATGGAAGGAAGCCCGCACCAGGTCGTCGAAGGGCTCCTCATCGGCGCCTACGCCATCCAGGCGACGGAGGGGATCATCTATACCCGGTCCGATTACTCCATCGCCGTGCGGCGGCTCAACAAGGCCCTGCAACAGGCGCGCGAGCGCGGCTTCCTCGGCAAGAACATCATGGGATCCGATTTCTCCATCGACGTGCGCGTGCATGAAGGACTGGAATCCTTCATCAACGGTGAATCCACCGCGCTGATGCTGTCGGTGGAAGGGAAACGGCCCATGCCCAAAGCCCAGCCGCCGCATTCCTGCGACAACGGCCTGTGGGGCCGGCCCACGCTTCTGAACAACGCCGAAACCTGGGCCACGGTGCCTGCCATCATCAAGCGGGGCGCCGGCTGGTACAACAGCATGGGACCGAGCAACGCCCACGGGTGCAAGGTCTGGGCCATCTCCGGCAACATCAAGTACAACGGACTGATGGAACTGGACATGAACACCACCTTCCGCGACGTGATCGACGGGATGTGCGGCGGCATCGCCAAAAAGAAGGAACTCAAGGTCATCCACGCGGGCGGCGTCACCGGCGGGTTTCTGCCCCCCGAGCTGGCGGACACCAAGACCGACTACGAGAGCCTGCTCAACGCGGGGGTGATCATGGGCCAGGCCAGCTTCGCCGCCTACGACAATTCCGCATGCGTCATCGACCTCGCCAAGTTCTCGATCGGCTTCAACGAGGGAGAAACCTGCGGCAAGTGTACTCCCTGCCGGATCGGCCTGACCATCATCAAGAACAAACTCGACGACATCTCCGAAGGCCGCGGGAAGCTCGAAGATATCGACAAACTCCAGGCCCTGTGCGAGGAGATCAACGTCACCTCGCTTTGCGGGCTGGGCGAGACGGCGGTGCACGCGGTGCTGACCGGGATCAAGTATTTCCGCAAGGAATATGAGCGGCACATCGTGGAGCAGATCTGCGACGCGGCCAAGTGCACCGGCCTGTACCGCTACCTGGTGAAAGAAGAGGAATGCGTCGCCTGCGGCGCGTGCATCAAGCCGTGTCCGACCGGAGCGATCACCGGCGGCACGAGAAAAGAAGCCGCCCACATCGACATGGATCTGTGCATCAACTGCAACGCCTGTTACCAGGCCTGCAATTTCCTGGCGATTCTCTGACGATTTTTCCCCGAACGCACAAAAACCCGCGGCCGGCGCCGCGGGTTTTTTTTTGCCCTCTCCCCAGCCGGTTGCTGAAAAAGTCCTTGATGTGTCATTCTGAGCCGCATTTCGGCGAAGAATCTTGTTCGCCCCCCCTTGTCCAGCTTTATTTTTTAAATCGGGCCAGATCCTTCGCCGAAGGCTCAGGATGACATTTAAAAAGGCTCGAATGACATTTGAAAAATGCTCAGGATGACATTTAAAAAGACCCGGAAGGACGGATGCCAGTGCCCGGGTTATCATGAAAAGCGCCAACTTGTCATTCTGAGGCGCAGACGCGCCGAAGAATCTTGCCGAAGGACTCGGACGACATCCAAAGGGAAACCCTCGTCCCCCCCGGCCCCGTCGTCGCGAGCCGCCTTGGCGGCGTGGCGATCCAGTTACCTGGATTGCTTCGCTTCGCTCGCAATGACAGTTTAAACGTTAGCAGGATGCTGAAAAACTCTTTCGGGTGTCATTTTGAGAATCTTGCCCCGATCCAGCATGGAACATGCTCCAATTGCGTTCCGGCCAGATCCTTCGCCACAGGCTCAGGATGACATTAAAAAAGGCTCCGATGACATTTAGAAATGCTCGAATGACATTTAAAAAAACTCAGGATGACATTTGGGGAGTTTTTCAGCAATCGGCCAGTCTCACCCCCAGCCTGCTTGCCGATAGGGCGCAAGGCCAAACTTCCCACGCTTTTGTTTCATCCCAATCAAGACCGGCCGATTTCCGGGAGGACAGCCTCCTCTCCTTGCTCTTTGTTCAATGGAAGAAAGACGCTGACGGTGGTTCCTTTACCCGGGGGGCTTTCGATGTCGATGGTCCCCCCATGCTTTTCAATAATCCCGAGACAAATGGGGAGTCCCATTCCGGTGCCTTCCCCTTCCGGCTTGGTCGTGAAGAACGGTTCGAAAATCCGTGAAAGATGTTCCTTTGTAATTCCGGTCCCCGTGTCTTTAAATTGCATTTTGATAAAGGGGATCTTCTTAATTTCGACGGGTTGCAGGGAAATCGCCAGCATTCCACCCTCCTTCATTGCATGCCGGGCGTTATTGATGAGGTTCAGGAAAACCTGCCGCATCTGATCTTTTTCGACAATCACTTTAGGCAAATTGGGGGCGAACTGGCTCAGAACCCGGATATTGCTCAACTCGAATTCTTTTCCCAGCAGAGAAATCACGTCGTTCAGGACGTCCTCCAGGGAAACCGATTCCGAACTGATTTCAGTTTTCCGGGAGAAGGTTAACAACGCCCGGAGAATTTTCTCGATCCGTTTAATTTCATTGGACATTTTTTCAAACGGGCGGATCAGCTCCTCGTTGTCCTGATGTTTCTTCATCAGCATTTGCACGTGAAGGGAAATGATGTTGAGGGGATTGAGGACCTCGTGGCTGACCCCTGCCGCCAGTTGACCGATAGCGGAAAATTTCTCGGTTTCGATCAGTTGCTTTTGCGCAAACTTGAGCTTTTCCTCACTTGCCTTTCTCTGGGTGATGTTCTCTTTCACCCCGATAAAGTGCGTGATGTTCCCCCGCTCATCCCGCACCGGAGAAATGACCGCCGACTCCCAATACAATTCTCCCGATTTTTTCTTGTTGTGCAGTTCGCCTCTCCACACCTGCCCGGAAGTAATGGTTTGCCATAAGTCCCTGTAGAACTCTTCTCCCTGCTCCCCGGATTTTAAAATCCTGGGGTTCTGTCCCCGGGCCTCCTCCTCGGTGTAACCCGTGATCTGGGTGAAACAAGGGTTGACGTACTCGATGTTCCCCTCCTTATCGGTAATGACCACGGAAACGGGACTCTGCTCCACCGCCCGCGTGAGTTTCCGGATTTCCTCTTCTGCCAGTTTCTGTTCGGTGATATCGCGGAAAATTCCCAGCACCCCGATCGCGCGACCCTGTTCATCCTTGAAGGGCGCCTTCACGGTTTGCACCAACCGTTCCTTCCCATCGCAAATATATTTTTCCTCAAACACTTTGACCTCTCCGGACTGCATGACGCGGGCATCGTCCACCCGGTATTTATCGGCCAGTTCTTTCGGGAAAAAATCGTAATCGGTTTTGAGCAAAATATCTTCGGGCTGTATTCCCAAATCTTCCGCATAATTCCGGTTGCAGAACACATAGATCGAATTTGTATCTTTATAAAAAATCTTTTCCGGTAGGTTCTCGAGCAGGGTGCGGATCTTCCTCTCGTTTCCCATTCGGCGCGCGATTTCTTCCTTTAACTCCCGATTGCTCCGCGTCAGATCCGAAGTTTTCTCGGTCACCAGCCGTTCCAACTTCGCGTGCGACTCTTTCAACTCCTGAACGGCGATTTTCCGTTCTTCTTCGGTTCGCCATGCATCCAAAATCCCCGCGCAGGATTCCACGAGCGGGGTCAGAAAATTCATCAACTCCGTCTCATAACCCCCGTCCCGATTGGCGATCAACGCCGCGCCCATCCCACCGCTTCCACTCTCCAGAGGAAGCGCCATGCAGGTTCGAATGGGAGGGGCGTCCGGAGTGATGGAATGGAAAGACTCCTGCCACTCGGTGGGCATTTGATTTTGGATGAACGGTTTCCGGGTTTCGTTCAGGAAATCGATTAATTTGTTCTGCGTCAGCAAAATGGAATCCGGCAGGGGGCCGCCGGGGGATGGTTTCTGGATGACCCCATCCTCTCCAAGCCGCAAAATAGCGAACGGTTTGAAGGTTTTCTCGTCGCCCGTGCCGGGGACAATTTCGCCGATAAACCCGTAACGGCTTCCGGTTAATTGCAAAAGCCTTTCCAAAAGGCGGGTGAAAGTGGTTCCGAGGTTGGTGGAGGCGATAAAAATACCCTGGATCTCGGCCAGGGCGGACAACAGTTCCTGGTTTATCTCCAGCCTTTTTTTTTGCGACCGGTTTTCCAGCGTGAGCGCGGCCAGGTTGGCCAGGTTCGCGATCATGGAATTCAGGGACTCGAAGGATTCGCTCTCGGCAAAATTCACCAGGAAATAACCATAGGTCCTGATGGAGGTTTTCATCGGATAGCGGGCGAAAAGAAAACCCTCGCCCAGCATGCACTTGAAGTGAGGGGTATCCCTTGAAATGAGGCATTGGCCGCACGATGACGTATCCACCTTTCCGATGGGTTCGGGTTCTCCCCGCAGGCAAATTCCGCATGATTCCACACCGGGCAGATCTTTGAGGAATTCCACGATGAACTCGCAGAACTGCCGGTCATGCGGGAGAACGTGGAGCATGTTCTTTACCGCCAGAAACTCCGCCCCAATCCTTATTTCGGTTTGGACGTCCATGAGAGATTGGCCTCGGTATCACTATCGGTTTGTTGAAAAAATCTGAAACAGGTCGTTCTGAAGTTTTATTTTGGTTACCGTGGGCTTTATATTGTCATCCCGAGTCCTTCGGCAAGATTCTTCGGCGCGTCTGCGCCTCAGAATGACAAGTTGGCGCTTTTCATGATAACCCGAGCTTTTCTAAAAATGTCATCCTGAGCCTTTGGCGAAGGATCTGGCCGGAACGCAATTGGAGCATGTTTCATGCTGGATCGGGGCAAGATTCTCAGAATGACACCCGAAAGAGTTTCTCAGAACCCGGCTAATACCGGTTTTTCAAAAATTCTTCCGGTTTCATGTAGCACGGATTATGAACCACCTGCCCGTGCACGATCATCAACGGATGGACCTTCAAAACGTCATAGATCATTTTCCCGTCAAAAACCTGGGCGTCATACAAACAGACCGTCGTCAATGGATAATCCACGATGACGTCATTGATCCGGGCCTCGTATTCCAGGAACCGATCTTTCCCCGGGATATTTTGGCTCAGCCATGAGGTTTCACCCGTTACCCGGGATCCGTTAAACCCCTCTTGCTTCGCACCGGTATAGAACTGCTTCAAATTCCCAAGCATGTCCTCGGGATAGAAATGGCCCTTCGGATAATAAACGTCCTTTGTGTTGGAAATCTCCAACCGGCCTCCAAGTTTCTCCAGCGCCCCCACACCGCCGGAATCTTCGAACCAGGACCGGACTTCGCCGGAGGACAACTGGTCGGAGAAGTAACCGACCCTTTCCCGCCGCTGGAGCCCTTCCCTAAGGTAATTCAGAACCCAATCGTTTTTTTCATGGGCATCGTCATAAACCATGCAGATGTGCGTTCCCAGCGGGAAGGACTTGCTCAACGACTCGTTTGCAACTACCGTTTCCCCTGTGGGCATACAAGCCCCCTCTCTTTCTATATCTCAATTCGAGCCGTAACGTTATTTTCCTGCTATTAATATACGCCCGGGCCGATGTTCCGACAATCAATACCGGAACCCCCGGTTTTAGAAAAGATTGCCGAAAAGGGCATTTCGATGTCATGCTGGAACGCGGGAGGACATGTTAAATAGTTTAAACAACCGGTTAGCCCGTTTCGGCCCTATGCACCTGCGGACCCTTTTCCAGTTCCTGGTTTTTTTCGTCTTGGCCGGTTCGGTTGCGGCGGCCCCCCGGCACGGAATTTCGATCTTCGACCCGGCGGATCTCAAGTATGGTCCGGGCGAACCCTTCGCGTACGCCAATCCCGCCGCGCCCAAGGGCGGGCGCCTGGCGCTGGCCGAGTTCGGCGCGTTCACCAAGCTCAATCCCGCTTCCCTCAAAGGGGTCATGCCCTCCTACATCGCCGACCTGGTCTTTCAAACGCCCATGACCTCCTCCGCCGACGATGACGAGGCCTTCGCCCAATACGCCGGCCTGGTCGATTCCGTGGATCTGGCGGAGGACCGCCGATCGCTGGTGTACCGCATCTCCCCCGACGCCCGGTTTTCCGACGGCCACCCGGTCACCGCCGACGATTTCGTTTTCTCCTTCAACCTGGTGAAAGACCCCGAGTACCATCCGACTTACAAACTCCTGTACAAGGATGTCGAAGGGGCGGTGAAGCTGGACGATCTCACGGTAAAGTTCACGTTCAAGCCGGATAATCCCGCCCTGCCCCTCTACCTGGGCCAATTGTGGATTTTCCCCAAACACGTTTACGGCGCGAACGGCCAATCTTTCGGAGCCGATTTCGACGAGACGGCGGTCGGGAGCGGACCCTACCTCGTGGATCGCTATGAGTTTCAGAACTTCATCACCCTGCGGCGGAATCCGGACTGGTGGGGGGCAAACCGGGCGGTGAACCGGGGCCGGTACAATTTCGACTCCCTCACGGTGAAAATTTATACCGATCCCGCCGCGATGCGCGAGGGGTTCAAGGGAGGCGACTTCGACGCGCAACTGGTGAACAGCTCGCGCGACTGGGCGCTGGAGTACAAAGGCGATTTTTTCAAAAAAGGGTATTACACGCGGGAGGAAGTGCCGCACCGGCGGGTCGCGGGGATGCAGGGGTTCGTCCTGAACCTCCGGCGTCCGTTATTCCAATCGCGCAAAACCCGCGCCGCCCTCGCGCTGGCGTACGATTTCGACTGGAGCAACCGCAACCTGTTTTACGGCCAGTACGCCCGCAACGAAAGCTATTTCGACAACAACCCGGAGACCCGCCCGCTCGGACTGCCCGAGGGAAAGGTGGCCGGGATCCTGCGCGATCTCCAACGGCGGTTCCCGCAATCCGTTCCCGAGACCGTGTTCACCAAGCCCGTCGGGG